>Ga0315291_10000598_pt1 | contig 48095 bp, 37 predicted proteins | sample YL17G12_20_MG_FD_203070 | JGI IMG/M metagenome (GOLD analysis project Ga0315291, IMG submission 203070) | Sediment microbial communities from Yellowstone Lake, YNP, Wyoming, USA - YL17G12_20 | ecosystem: Environmental > Aquatic > Freshwater > Lake > Sediment | place: USA: Wyoming | collected...
CTTCCCCCCTTCCACCCTTCCACCCTTCCACCCTTCCACCCTTCCACCCTTCCACCCTTCCACCCTTCCACCCTTCCACCCTTCCACCCTTCCACCCTTCCACCCTTTTACCCATCCATATCCTTTATATATACCGTCGCTTATGCCAATGGGCCTAAGACAAGGGGACCCTTATGTACCGGATTGTCCGAAGGGAGGACACCGTGAGAATTCCCCCCGACCGGCTCGGGGACGACGTCGACACGGTGGTCAATGAGCTTGCCCATACTGGCTTCGAGGGGAAGTTCGACAAGGGCCAACTGACCGTTCTGGTCACGAACATCTCGCCCGTCGGCGTCGGACGCATCATCCACGGCGACGGAGCCGTCTACCAGAAGGTCAACTACGAGGCGCTCGTGTTCCGGCCGGAGATACAGGAAGTGGTGCTCGGGACGGTCTGCGAGGTGCTCAAGTTCGGCGCCTTCGTACACATCGGCCCGCTCGACGGGCTTTTGCACATCAGCCAGATAATGGACGACCGCGTCGAGGTCAACGAGGCCTCCAACCGGCTCATCGGCAAGGACACCAAGAAGGAGCTCAAGGTGGGCGACCAGGTCCGGGCGCGCATAGTCGCCATCAGCATCAACGAGCGCGCGCCCCGGGAGAGCAAGATAGGCCTCACCATGAGGCAGCCGGGCCTGGGCAAGGTCGACTGGCTCACCGAGGACCGCGATCACCGGGAAGACAAGACCAAGAAGCCCGAGAAGAAGGAGAAGAAGGGGGCTCCGAGATGAAGGCCTGCAAGCAGTGCCATCTCATAGTCGAGGAGGGGGAGATATGCCCCCGTTGCAAGGGCACCCTGTCGAGGGAGTGGCAGGGCTACGCCATCATAATCGATTCCACCCGGTCCGACATCGCCCAGCAGATCGGCGTGAAGGAGAACGGGAAGTACGCACTGAAGGTCCGCTGAACCGGACATCGGAGCGCCTGATGCGGGAGCACGGGGAGATAAGGCACAGCTTCGAGCTCATACTCGAGACCGAGGAATCCACCCTCTCCGACAAGCTGCTCATCTCCAATGCCATCGACGGCTGGGAGGTCGTCCGCGGCGTGGGCGACGTGCTCGACATCGACGTTTTGGAGTTCGTCGGCGACCGGCTGGTGCTCCGGGTGAGCCTCAAGCAGCCCCTGACCTACAAGGAGATAAACGAGTACGTCGGCGACCTTCTGGCTTTTGCCGGGGAGCAGACCAACTACCACGTCACCATGAAGCCCGTCGGCATCCGCTGGGACACCAAGGGCGGCGGCACCACGGGCGACCGCTTCGACGAAAGCCTGCTCATTTCGCGGTCGCGGCCCAGCGAGATGCTCAAGCGCATGGACATCCGGCTCCAACGGGAGGCAGAGAGCCACTCGAAGCCCAAGTACGACCTTAGGCCCGGCGCCTGCTACATCTCCGCCGAGCGCAAGTCCGAAAAGGCGTTCGAGATATTCACCGACCTGGTCACCCACGGCCTGCAGGGGCTGTGCGTGTCGCGCATCCGGCCCGAGACGGTCCGGGAGGACTTCGGATTGCGAAAGACACCCATCGTGTGGCTCACCCAGAACGCCGAGGCCGGCGAGAAATGCATCTCCCCCACGGACATGCCCCGGGTGCACTTCGTCATTTCCGATTTTTTGGACAAGGCCGAGGACAGCGTCATACTGCTCGAGGGCATAGAGTACATCATAACCCACAACAGCTTCCCCTCGGCCCTGAAGCTCATACAGCTGCTCAACGACCGGGTCATGATGCACAAGTCCCGGCTCATCCTGCCCGTGGACCCTGTGGCGGTGGGGGAGAAGGAGCTGGCCCTTCTGGAACGGGACATGCGGCCGCTCCACGAGACCACCCCGTGAACCCCCGTGAGCCAGCCCGGTCCCTGTACCCTGAACCTTGTACGCCGTGACCTGTACCCTGTACCCTGAACCCTCGTCCGTCCCTGTACCCTGTACGCTGTCCCCTGTACCCTGTTCTTAAGCCGCGGCGGCTTCGAATTTACAAATATCTTTATATATAGTAGAATGTTCTGTACAGTATTGTCGGTATAGGTGAGCTTATGAATTCGAACCTGAAGTTGTTCGTGGCAATCGTTCTGGCCGGAATGTTCCTCCTGCCGCCCGCGGCGGCTGCCGGAGGCTCAGATTCATCGGCGGCGATGCCGCCGCTGGACAAGGAGACCGTCTTGGTGGAGGCGACCGATGGCGGCACGCACATCTCGAGGTACATGACCGATATGCTGAACCGGGCTGACGGCAATCCCAAGGGGATCGCAAAGCTGGCGCCGGCTGCGAGGCCGGAGAACATCAATATCCTGACGCCTGAATATGCTCCGGGGGCCTTTGCACAGTCCCGCGGCCCCAGGGCCGGGCCCGATATATACGTCGCCGCACGGGGCATCGCCCTTGAATCGCCCGAGGTCACCAGGCAATGGAACGGCGCTGGCGTATATGCCCTCAAGAACGCCCAGACGCAGATAAACATAACCATCAACAACTCCGGCGACGCGGTGGCAGACCCGGTCACAATGACGGTGAAGATCTGGGACGCCTTCAACGCCGAGGTCATGAACGACACCAGGAACATTGGATCCATAGCGGCCGGCACCAACCTGACCGTCTATGTCTACTGGACGCCGACATACTGCACCTACTGGGAGCTCAACATCACCCTCAGCACTCCCGGCGACACGAATACGCTCAACGACCAGGCGGACGTCTGGAACAACGGGTTTGCCTATCTGGGCGTGGCGCTGTGGGCCGAAACGTCGAGCGCCACCACCGGCTGGAACGGGGACATCGGCGCCAACTACAAGTGGCACATCACCACCACCGAGCCGGCGCTCGACAACGCCTCGCAGCACAGCGCCCCGGCGTGCTGGTACGAGGGCAACGACATCGTTAAACGCTACGAGAACAACATGGACATATCGGTGCGTAGCCCGACCCTGGACCTTCGCAACTTCGGCAAATCGTGGTTTTTGCAATTCGACTACCTGTTCCACGGCAGCTTCCCGGCCCTGGACGGCGGCGACTTCTTCGAGCAATCGTTCACGACCGACAACGGCGCAACCTACGGTGATGTGAGGGCCCGCCTCGACGGGCCGATGCTGGTCGGGAGCCAGATCAGCACTAGCTGGTACAACTGGTACACCGACCTCAACGAAGACGGCCAGTCGCAGGGGACCGAAGCGGGCCTCGATATATCCTCCGAGGCAGGCAAGCAGGTCCAGTTCCGCAACCACTTCGTCTCCAACGCGGCCAATCCCGACACCGGAATGTACTTCGACGATTTCTGCGTCTGGGGAATGGAGATATCGCATGACGTCGGAGTGGCGTTCAGCACCGACATCAACGACCTGAAGGTGAGCGAGGCAAAGTCCATCACCGCGAAGGTCACCAACAACCGCGCCGCCCAGCCGTCGACCTTCAATTGCACCATCAATATCACGAAGCGCAACGAGCCGCAAAACATGTTGTACACCGACAAGAAGGTCGTCAACGCGCTGGGAGCGGGCGCATCGCAGGACATCGTGTTCAGCTGGACGCCCGTGGTCAAGGGAGACTACAACATGTCCATAAACATCAGCGGCGCCCAGGACCAGGACCCGTACAACAACAGGGAGCTGCGCTGGTTCCACGTCTCGGGCGCCTCGCCGTCGATACTCATCGTCGAAGACAACCCGTTCGGCGGGGCCCTCGCCACGACCGATCTGCTGATAACCAAGCTGATCGACCAAAACATCGGAGGCTTCGACGACTACGCCTTATATTACACTGTATACGGCTCCAGCCGGACCGGGAGCGACTTCGGCGGCGACGGCCCCTCGGACACGATGATGAAGAAGTTCGACGTCGTCGTGTGGACCACCGGCTGGGACAGCCGGAACAGGACCTTCAATGGAACGCTCACGGCCAACGACCAGGCCAACCTTAAAAGCTACCTCAACTCCGGCGGGGCGCTGTGGCTCATGAGCCAGGGCGCCATCAACGACATCTATCCGGGGACGTTCGTGAAGGACTATCTCCACGTGAGCTCCGCCCGAAACGACACCGAGATAAAGGGCGGGATCAACGACCAGCACATCCTGCCGTCGCCGATCGATGGCACGCCCGGAAGCCTGGCCGAAGGGGCCTCGTACTTCGTGGCGCCGCCCGCCGGCCTGAACTGGAGCTACGACAGGGCGGACCTGCTGCAGCTCGATTCCGTTGCCCAGGGCGTATTATACTCCGACGGCGAGCAGAGCGCCTACGTGGCGCTCCAGGTCTCCGGCACCTACCGCCTCTTCTTCCAGACCTTCGACTTCACCTGGATCCAGCTGCCAGAGGACCGCAACGACCTCGTCAAGCGCGTGATCTCCTACCTCACGGGCGGCCTCTCGATGAGGGTGGAGAGCGGTGGAATAGCCACCTCCCACATGATGGTCGACCCCGGCGGCTCGGTGGACTACACGCTGACCATATTCAACGGCGGCACCAAGACGCGCACCCTCTGGGACATATCGGTGCCCAACCCGCCCTCCGGCTGGACCGCCACCGCCAACCCCGATGTCAACAACGGCGACAACCCGGTCGATATCGCCCCCCAGGAATCGCTGGACATCGTGCTGACTGTGAAGGCGCCCGACAGGGCGCTGGCCGGGGCCATAGCCGACATAAACGTCTCGATCGAGTTCCAAAACTACGCGCTGGTGCTCTTCAACCACACCGTGACCGAGGTGCGGGCCATCCTGGGCACCGAGTTCATCGCCTCCACAACGGAGCAGAACCTGACCGGGCCGGGCACGGCGAGCTACTCGTTCACGCTGCGCAACAAGGGCAACCTGCAGGTCCTGGTCGACATGCTCAAGAGCGGCGACCGCTCCGAGTGGATAACCCTGGGCTCGCAACAGGTGACGCTCCAGCCCTACGAGGATCGGCTGCTGTCGGCCGTCCTGACCGTGCCCGACGGCGTGTTCCGCGAGGCCGGGAACTACACCCTGAAGGACAACATCACCTCGCGCGTGACCTACCTGGGCAACGTATCCACTGCCAACCTGAGCCTGACAACGCACATCCGGGTGGCGCAGATATTCTCCGTCAAGATCGATGAAACCACCCTGGAGCCCTCCGACGGGCAGGTGGACATGAGCGTGGCCAAGCCCACGGCCAAGGTCACCGTGAAGATAACGGCGCAGGCCTCCAACGGCTACGACAATGTCTCAATCGAGCTCAAGGCCAAGAGCTTCACGCCCGTCAGCGGCTCCCAGCGCTCCTGGGACGGCTCGGGCTGGACGCTGCCCAAGACCACGGTTGCGACGACGCCGTTCATGCTCGCCGGCAAGGATACCGGCCAGCTCTCGATACTGGTCCCGGTTAAAGCAGATGCCGGCGAGTACGTCATCGAGGTGCGGGCCACGCCCGGCTCGGGCCGGCTCTCCGACGGGGACACCGCCCAGATAACCATCAAGGTGGCCAAGCCCGACCTCGTCGTGGTCGACGGCTCGATGAGCTTCAACCCCAAGGAGCCCGAGGTCGGCACCCCGGTCAAGATAAAGGTGACCGTGAAGAACATCGGGGGCGTCCTGGCCAACAACGTGGACGTGTCCTTCTACACGGCCGGCGAGAACCTCATCGAGACCAAGCGCGTTACGTCCCTGGCGGCCACCACCGGCTCGGCGAGCGTCGAGATAACCTGGGAGGGCCTCGCACTGGGCGAGAACGAGATAATGGTGCGGATCGACCCCGCCAACGCCTTCTCGGAGCTCGACGAGACCAACAACGAGATCACCGACATCGTGGTCGGCTACCGGTCTGACCTCGTGCTCGAGGCGGTGCCGTTGTTCTACAAGGAGGGCCGCCTCGTGACCAAGGTCTACTCCGGGGACACAGTCACCATCGAGGTCACCGTCAAGAACGCGGGGGCCTACGCCCTCAACCTCACCGGCGTGATAGTGCAGGTGACGGACACCAAGACCGGCGAGGTCCTTCCGACGCAGGCGGTCTCGATAGCCACCCGCGGGGAGCAGAAGGTGACGTTCACCTGGACCGTCAAGAAGACGGGCGACCATTCCTTCGAGGTCAAGGTCAACCCCAACGGCGCCACCGACATAAAGGAGACCAGCTACGACAACAACGCCCAGACGGCGACGCTGAAGGTGGTGCCGGTGCCGCCGATAGATAACGGGCCTGGCGGAATGCTCTACATAATAATCGGGGTCGTGGCGATAGTGGCCGTGGTGGCGGTCGCAGCGGTCATGATGCGCCGCAAGCCCGCCCGCCCCGCGTCGGCGCCCCCTGCGGCCGAGGAAAAGGTGGACGTCGTCGAGGCCGAGACGGTCGAACCCGAGCAGAAGTAGGAAGAAAACGGGGGAGCCGGGAAACCGGGGAGCCGGGGAACCGGTGGGAAAGCCGGTGAACCGGGGAGCCGGGTTACGATGCCCGGGCTTTCCGGCCAACCGGCTTGCCGGCTCTCCCGCCGGCTAACCGGCTTCCCGGCTTACCGGTTCCCCCGGTCGTGATATGGGGGTCTTTTTAACCCCCTTTTTCCCCTTTTCAAAATGTCTTTATAACCTCCCGGCGAGGCCGGCCGAAATCACCAAACAAAACACCAAACATTATATATATATAGGTGGACCGATATCAAAGACCGCTATCGTTGAATTGAGGTGAAAGCCGCATGTCGGACAAGTCCCGTCGCCTGGTAATTCTGAACAGCCTCATGGCCCTGATTCTTTTGCTTGGCGCAGTCGGCCCCACCGCCGCCTCGGTCTCCACCGAAGGCGCCGCCGGGCCCCGCGCCGCCAACTACCTGCTGAGCATCACGCCGGGCAACGCCACCAAGTGGGTGGACGCCTCCACGCCCCAGAAATCGGCCACCTACGGCTTCCAGGTCAAGAACACCGGGGACACGAGCCTTCCCAACTGCGATTTGCAGCTCTACCCGTGGACCTTCCCGCCCGAGAAGTGGTCCTACAACTTCATCCCCTCGGCGCCCTTCGAGGTCAACCCCAACGACCCGCCCAAGACCATCCTGCTGGTCCTGTACCCCTCGGCTGATGCCGAGGGGAAGCGCTACACCTTCCAGCTCAAGGGCAAGGGCCTCGGCGTGATAACCAACTCCATCTCCATCAACCTCGACGTCAAGCAGTACGCCGACGTGCTCATCAAGGCGCCGCCGTCGCAGGCGGCCAACCCCGGCGAGACGCTCGAGTTCAACTTCGAAATCCAGAACACGGGCAACGGCAAGGACCGCTTCTTCATAACCTCGGTGGAGGCGTCCGTCTCGGCCATCCAGCCCGCACTTAAGGACAACAACAACTGGACGCTTGATCTGGCCACGCAAAAGAGCGTCATCAAGACCGTGCTCGTGCCTCTCCCGTTCGACCTCAAGACCACCGAGGGAAGCGCCGGGCTCCAGCTGTCCATGACGGTGCGCTCCAACTTCAACGCCAGCATCGATGACACGAACTGGACGCTCATCCAGGTCTACCACATATATGACCTGAGCATGGGCGTGTCCCCTCCGTCGGCCTCGCTGTATCCGGGGGAGCTGGCCGAATTCTCCGTGACGGTCCTCAACCTGGGCAACGGCTACGACAACGTGAACCTCAACCTGACCTCGAACTTCGATGCGTCGGGATGGACGGTCAACCTGGGTAAGAGCGCGTTTTTGCTCCCGGCCGGCAGGACCAACACCACCAAGCTCAAGATAACCCCGCCCCTCAACGCCCTGCGGGGCACCAACTACAAGTTCGACCTCATCGCGCGGTCGTCGGGCCCGCTGTTCCCCGAGACGCCGGTGGAGCGGATCGAGACGCTGAGCATCACGATAACGCAGGTCCGTGACATCTACGCCCCCCAGACCATATTCCGTTACCCCCAGCCCATCGGCCCCGGCCAGGTGGCGCGCTTTCCATTCAACTTCACCAACAACGGCAACGGCGAGGACCTGGTGAACATCACCGTTTTCGAAAAGCCGCTCAACTGGCACGCCACGCTGGACTTCTTCCAGAACATCCGCATGCAGCCCTACGTCACGCAGGAGGTCAGCCTCACGGTGCAGTCCTCCATCAACCGCAATGAATCATTGCGCCAGAGCTACTACGTCAAGCTACAGATCGTCAACGGCGCAAAGACCTCCATCATCAACCTGACCTTCGAGATAGAGGTCGGGCCGGTCTACGACTGGGACTTCGTCGTGGAGGAGCCCGTCAAGGGCATGGTCAACCCCTACGCGCGGGCCGTGCAGAGCTTCACCTGCTCGTTCACCAACACCGGCAACATCGGCGACGAGATCCAGCTCGCCCTGTCGGGCGACTATGCCTCCTGGGGCAAGCTGGACACCACCGCCCTCTCGCTGGCCTACGGCGAGCGCAAGACCGTTAGGCTCGCCGTCGAGGTGCCGACCAACGCCGAGCTGGGCCGCGAGTACGGCCTGAAGATAGTGGCAAGCTCGCTCAACCAGGCCAACCTGGTGAAGGACTTCAGCGTCTCGGTGGTGGTCATCCACCTCGACGTCTCGGTCGTCCCGGCCGACAGCATCGAGATAAACACCCAGGTGTGGAAGGACTTCAAGACCACCCTGGGCACGCGCCTCAACATCACCGTGACCATACGCAACGACGGCAGCGACGCCGTGAGACTGGTCAATGTCAAGTTCTACGACAACGACGTGCTGTTCGCCGAGAAGAACACCACCACAATCAGCCCCCTCAAGACATCCAAGTTCACCGTCCCGTGGGACGCCACATTGCTGGGCGTCCACGTCCTGCGCGTCAAGGTGGACGCCAACGGCCAGCTGGGCGAGTCCAACGAGAACAACAACGAGGGCGTCTCGACGGTGATGGTGAAGAAGGTCCCGCCGCCGACCGTCGATAACATGGGGGCGGGATGGGCGTACCCGCTGGTGGTCGTAGTCCTCCTGGTCGTGGCCATCGCCGTGGCGTACGTGCTGTACCAGCGGCGCCCCAAGTACGACAAGGAGCTCTACGAGAGCATCTACGGGAGAAGGGCGGGCGGCGACGTCGCCGAGACGCAGCTTGCGGCCGACCGCGCCGAGGTGGAGCGCCGGGCCCGCGAGAAGGGCGAGGAGGGCTATGTCCCGTCGCCGCTCTACGAATCCACGACCCACGAGGAGGCCTACCCGCAGCCCGGCGCCGAATCCGGCAGCGCGCCCGTGACCGGGCCGGCGATGGAGATGGGTGTGTCATTGGACAAGCTGACGGGGAGTCAGGCATCGGCGCCGCCGGAAATGCCAACGCCTCCCTCAACTCCGGATGCCCCGGACGAGCCCACGGTCCTGAAGCCCGCCGCCAAGAAGAAGATAACGATACGGCCGAAATAACGGCGACGCTGCCCTATCGGATCGGGGGACGTCTCGGCCCTGCGGGTTAGGGGGACGGACGACGGGGAAACGACGGGCTCGGGTTCGTTTTCCCGTCCGTCCCCCGAACCAATTGAACCAACACGTCCCCCGAACCAATTAACCAACCGCAATAATTACCCGCTTTTCTTCTCTTCCAGTACGTTCTTGACCTTTCGCGCGTAGCGCGTGGCCTTCTCGTAGCTCCCGCCGCGCAAAAATGAGATGGCCAGCTTGAGCAGGTTGCGGGCGTGGGCGACGTTCTGGCCGGCCTTTTCCAGTTTCTCCAGCTCGGCCTCCACATCGCGTATCTCGAGTTCGGCGGCGGCGGCATCGCCCTCTGCTGCTCCCGCCGTCGGCTCCGGACCGACTGCCCGGGGCGCCGCCGGCCGCTCCGCCGCCCGGGATGGCGGCGCAACGGCGGACTCAGTGGCCCCGGTGAGCGTGGAGGTGCAGCTCGGGCACCGCTTCCAGGCTGGCTCGACGGCCTCGCCGCAGGCAGGGCAGACGGCCGGTCCGCCGGGCGCGGGGGAAGCCCCGGCCGAGCCGAGGATGACCGGCCTGGAGATGGCCGCCCTGGCGTCCGTCACGGGGCCCGGGTCCACGGGCTTGGCCACGGCCGGCGGGAGCGGCGGCTTCTCGACCAGCGCCTTCTCCGTCACCTGCCGGGTCTGCGCCTCGTTGGCCGTCTTTATAGCTTTCTTGGCGTAGGCGACCGCCTTCTCGTAATTCCCTGTCTTCAGGAACGATTGGGCCAGCTGGATGAGGCTGTCGGACTGGCCGACATCCACCGAGTGGCCCCGGTGCTCGTCCACGACATGTTGCGCCTCGACGATCTGCTCCTTGGCCTTCGTGAAATGGCCCACCGTCTCCTCGAGGAGCTGGAGCGCCTTGTCGGCGGTGAGCTTGGATTCGCCGAAATTGCCCTCGTCGAGGCTGTTGCGTGCCTGGCGGACCAGCAGGTCGACCTTGCGCACGTCGACGCCCGAGGCCGTGGCCTCCTCCATCTTCCGGTCCGCCTCGGAAAGCAGCTCCTTGGACCGGCAGTTGGCGCATTCTCCGGAGGCAGGGATGGGCGCGCCGCACTTGGGGCACTTGCCCGGTGTTGGCTTGCCCTCGGCCTTGGCGGCGGCCCCCGACCCGTAGGATTCGTAGCCCGTCCCGAACGCCTGCCGGGAGTAGCCGGCCGGCTGCTTTTCGTCCGCACCGGTAACGGGGTACTGGCCCGAGCCGGCCTGGTATCCCTCGGGGTACTTGTACTGCTGGCCGGGCCTGGGCGGGGCATACTTCTGGCAGGGGTAGCAATACCAAGCGTTGTATGCGGCGATGTAGGTAAGGGGCTTGCCGCAGGTATCGCAAAGGTACTGCTCTTCCTGCTTCGTACCGGAATTGACCGTGCCTTCTCCCCCTGTATTTAAAGGTGCATACTTAATCCCGTTTCTAGTATTTAATTTTAGTATTTCGGGGACCGTAACAGAAATAGAGGCATATTGGCTCGCCGGCGGGGTTTCCTCAGCGGCCTCCACCGAGGAGGCCGTCGGCGATTCCTTGGGCGTCGAGCGTGTGCTGGTAGGCCTTCTCCAGGTTCCCGCCCCGCAGGTGGAGGCGGGCCAGGCCGATTTGCTTTTCCAGCTCCCGGGTGTCGGCGCCGGCCTCCCGCAGGGCCGGCAGGGCGCCCTCGGCCCCCTGCAGGATGCCCGTCATCTGTTTCCGCGCCTGGGCCTGGGCCATCTCCAGCTCTGCCTCCTTCGCGGATGATAGCTCGGCGGCCCGGCCGCCCACCTCCTTTTCGAGCTCCGAAACCATCCTCTCGGCAGATTCGGGCCTTTCCCCGGCCAGCAGGAGTTGGGCGGCGATGGTCAGCCGGCGCGATTGCTCCTCGACCGGGCCGCCCGCCTCCCGAATCAGCACCAGGTCGGAAAACCCCTTGCCGATGGACGCCTTGAGCCGCTGGCCGCGCTCGTCGGGGTACTCGGTGGCCTCCAGGCGCTCGCGGGTCATCCGGACTATCTCCGGAAGCGAAGTGGGGCCGCCGCAGGTGTGGCACACCGCCCAACTTTCGTCCACAGGCCGGAGGCAGGAGGCGCAGCGGAGCCTCTCGGACGGGGCCTCTGGCGCCCTGAGGACGAGCCGCTGGTTGTCCAGGAGGGTCGGGCCGGGCGGCGGCGGAGGCGCCGCCGCCGCCGCAGCGCTGGCCCTGCGTGAGCGAACGAAAAAGGCGGCGGCCGCGGCGACAGGCACCAGGAGGACCGAAAGCAGGGCCGCCAGAAGGAGCGGGTCGGTCCCGGCGGGGAGGTCGCGCTTCACGAGCAGGAAGAACCGGGCCCGGTTGCCGGCCGCATCGGTCACGTTGATGACCAGGATGTTGGTGCCGGCCCTGAGGGCTATTTTCGCCCGGAAGGTGCCGTCCGGGCCAACGGTGATGTTCTGGCCGTCGATGGAAACGGTGGCGCCCGGCTCGGAGCGCCCCTCCACCCGGAGGGATGATTCCGTGGTCCTGGTCCCGTTCTCCGGGGAGGTGAGCGAAAACGACACGAAAGTGTCCCACACGATCGCCAGGGTGGCGGATCCCCGGTTACCGGCGGGATCGCGAAGCTCGATGGTGATGGTGTTGGTCCCCGGCTGGAGCGGAAAGAGGATGCTGAAGTTGCCCAGCCCGTCCGAGGAGACGTTCCCGCCCCGGCAGGTCACGACGGCGCCCGGCTCGGTGGTCCCCGTGATGCTTATGTTCGAGGATATTACGGAGGCGCCGTCGGGCGGGTAGGTGATGGTGGCCACCGGCGCAACGGTGTCCAGCCGGAGCACGATGGTCGTCGAGTTCTGGTTGCCGGCCGCGTCGCGGCAGAGGAACTCGAGCGTGTTTTCGCCCTCGAGCAGGCTGGCCGTGACGGAGAAGTTGCCCCTTTCGACGGCGACGCCGGTGCCGTTGAAGCTGACGGTGGCGCCGTCCTCGGCGAGGCCGGACACGGCGGTGCGCGGCCGGTTGGTCCAGGCGCCGTCCCCGGGCGAAATTATTGTTATCGGGGGCGGGAGCGTGTCTACGATTATCGTCCGGTTGGCCCACCTGAAGTTCTTGTACTGGTCCGCCGAGTAGACCGTGAGGTTGTTCTGGCCCTCGGAGAGCTCCACCGTGGACTCGAAGCTTCCGTCCTCCAGCACCATCACCGGCACCCCGTTGACCAGCACGTAGGCGCCCGGCTCGGTGGAGCCGCGGAACGCAAGCACGGTCCGGTTGAGGAGAAGCCCTTCGGGCGGGAGGTCCAGTATGAGGTTGGGCGCGAGGCTGTGGCGGTTCACGTTGCGCACGAGGGTGAACACGTTGAATATCGGGTCCACGGCCGTGACGGTGATCGCGTTGGGGCCCTCGGAGAGATCCACCTTCGTGCTGAAGTTGCCCGTTTGCGGGTCTATCTCCACTCCCGCGCCGTTGACCGTGAGGGCGGCGTCGAGGTCGGTGAGCATCGTGCCGGTGACGTTGACGTGGCTTGCGGGCGTCGTCAGGTTGTCGCGCGGGCTGGAGAGGGTGAAGCCCGGAGGCACGTCGTCCAGGTAGAGCTTGAGGTCCATGTCCCGGGTTATCGAGGTCTTGATGCTCTCGACGAAGCGCCCGGAGAAGACGCCCACCCGGTAGGAGCTGGTGTTCACCTTGCCCGAGCGCGTCTGCTCGTACTCGGTCATCATCTGGGGCGGAAGCTCGCCGGTGTCGTTGGCCGTGTAGGAAAAGACGAGCTCGTTGGTGGAGGTGCGAAAGAATTTGACGAGGGCGCCGGGGACCGGCTCCCCGCTGCTCTCCCAGAGCACCTGGGGGCTCACCAGCCACTCGACGCGCAGAAGGCTCGACGGGTCGCCGAAGGAGACGTTGTGTATGCTGTTGTTGTAGGAGACGAACTCGGTGTGGTCCGAGTAGCGGGACAGGTACAGTTCGACCAGCGTGGTGCCGAGCATCGTGGCGTTGCGCACGCCGGCGCGGGCATCCTGCAGGTAGAAGCAGTAGTCGTTGTTCTCCAGGTAGGGGGATTCGCAGTCGAAGGTGGAGCCGTTGACGAAGAATCCGACCATGTTCTGGATGAGCTCGTCGCGGGTGGAGCAAAGGGGGGAGCGGTCGGCGTCCACCGCCCGGCGCTTGTTGAGCTGGAAGGTGTTGCCCTCGAGCACCAATGGAGAGCTGAGGGCGTAGAGCCCGTCCTGGAAGTTGCCCCGGAAGAGGTTGTGGCGGATGACCGGCTGGGAGGCCTGGATGTAAATGCCGTGCGCCGTGTTCCCGTCGAACAGGTTGTTCTCCAGAAGGATGGTCGAATCCCGCACGTACATCCCGTACTTGCGGTTCTGGGTGAAGGTGTTGTACCGGATGTCCGGAGCGCAGTTGTCCACGGCGATGCCGCAGTAGCAGTCTATGAAGGTGCTGTTGGAGACCGTGCAGTCGGAGGACTGGAGATACGCTCCCGCGGTCTCGCCCCGGAGCCCGATGGCGTGGCCGCAGTTGCGCAGGACGCTGTTTTCGATGCGGAGGGAGCCGCCCGAGCGGACCCAGAAGAGGTACTGGAAGCCCGAAGAGGAGGAGATCACCGTGGCGTCGTCCGGTGAAGAGGGGCTGTGGTCCTTGTCCTCTATGACGAGCGAACCGCCCGATTGAACCTCGATGTGGAACTCGCCCTCGAAGCCCGGGGTGAGGGAAAGCTTCACCGCGGTGAGGGTGAGGCTCCCGCCCGACCGGATGGTGAGGTTACCGTTGAGCTGGAGGGTCATCGAGGAGAGGACCTCGGCGGTCGACACGACCCACTCGCCGCTGGAAGGAGGCTGGCGGGCGCCAGTGGTCGGGCCGGGGGAGCCGGCGGCGTGGCCGGGGGAGCCGGGCGCCGGGCTGCCGGCGGAAGGTGCTCCCGACCCGGCCAGGGCGGGCGCTGTCAGCAAGAGCAAAAACAGGAGGGGAACCAGCGGTCCTTTGGCCATAACGCCTAAAAAACGACTTCATTGGATATATATCTGCCTAGCACCATAAATATTTAAATTAATATATATATCGAACATTACAGTTCTCGCAGGTGAAACACCATGCAAAACGCTCCACAGGACCCCCGTGAAAGAGCCATCATGGAGAAGGCCCGCGTTGTTATGGAGGCAAAGAAACAGCTTGAGGCAAAGGCCCAGCAGCTCGCTATGCGCGAGGCTGCGGTCGCCCAGAGGGAGCAGGAGCTCCAGTCCCGCGAGGGGTATATCGCCCAGCAGGCCCAGGACCTCCAGTCCCGCGAGGGGTACGTCGCCCAGCAGGCCCAGGACCTCCAGTCGAGAGAGGCGGCACTGGCCGGCCAGGTGCCCGGAACGGCCGTCGACGCCGCGTCATTGGCGGAGTTCGACGCCAAGCAGAGGGAGCTCCAGGACAGGGAGATCGCGCTGGCCTCGTGCGAGGCCACGCTCAAGGACGAGGAGGGAAAGCTCGAGGCCTACCGGAGCGAGCTCATCGGCAGCGCCCAGACACTGGTCCAGAAAGAGGAGGACACCGTCAAGAAGGAGCGGGAGCTTGCGGCCCGGTCCATCCCCATCGACGGGAGGGAGCGGGACATCCAGGAGCGGGACCGTAGGCTTGCGGCCCGCGAAGAGGAGTTGAAGCGCCTCGACGACCACATGAAGGACCGGGCGATGGAGCTCCAGAGGATGAGCGCCGACCTGGCCAAGTGGAAGAAGGACCTGGAGGCCCTCGCCAACAGCCGGTCCGAAATCGAAAGAAGGACGGTGGAGCAGGCGGAACGCGAAAAAACGCTCTCAACCCGCGACCGGGCCCTGGGCGAGCGGGACCTTTCACTGAGGGCGTTCGAGAAGAAGCTCACCGACGGCGAGCGGGCCCTGGAGGCCCGGCGTGCCGACGCCGACCGTACGCTCCGGAGCGGCCAGCAGGAGCTCACCAAGAAGGGCGAGGAGCTGGTCGCCCTCCAGAAGCAGTACAAGGAGCGCATCGCGGCGCTCCACTCCGAGGCGGAGAAGCTCTCCAGCATCCCGCACCCGGCGATGACCGAGAGCTACGCCATCTCGGACCTTTCGACCAAGCTGGAGCACGAGCGCGGCCGGTCACGGGACCTCGAGGGCCGGCTCGGCGAGGAGATGAGAAGGTTCTCCGAGATGAAGCGGGACTACGACGACCACCGCCAGAAGGTGGCGACGATGGAGCAGTCACTGGCAAAGGCAGAACGGGACCTGGCCGAGTACGAACGCCGGGAGAACGCCCGGGTGAACGAGCTCGAGAGCTCCCGGGCGGACCTCATGCAGAAGGCCCGGATGCTCATGGAGCAGGAGGAGGACCTCAAGCGCCAGCAGGCCCAGGTCCGGGCGGCCCCGCCGCCTCCGGGCACACCGGACAGCGCCGCCCAGGAGGCCATGGACCGCCGGGCGGCCATGCTGGACCAGCAGGCGACGATGATAAAGCGCATGAACGAGGAGCAAGAGCAGCGGGCGGCCAAGCTGCGGGAGGCGGCCCAGGCCGTGTCGGCCAAGGAGAGGGCCGTCCAGGAGCGCGAGAACGCCCTGCGGCTGGCGGCCCCGCCCCAGGCGCCCCCCGGCCTGTCGCTTGCACCTTCGACATTCACGATGGAACAGGCCGCGCCGGCCCCGATGCCGGAAGCGCCGCAGATGACGGAGGCGGCGCCCCGCCTGGGCGAATCGGAAGCGCGCGACGAGCTTGCCCGGGCCGAGTCACTAGTGCACGAATGCCAGCAGGCGGGCGTCGACGTTTCCGCGGTCACCGACCAGCTCAAGATGTCCCGCGAGCTCCTCGACGAGGGCAAGTACGAGGACGCTGTGATGGCCGCCCGAAAGACCACAGAGATGGCCCGGGGCTGCCGGGACGCGGCCGCCTCGCGCACCAGGAGCGAGGCGGTGGAGTCTGCCCAGAAGGTCGTCGCCGAGGTCAAGCAGCTGGGCGTCCAGGTGACCGAGGCCGAGGGGCTGCTCGACAAGGCCCTTCAGGCGCTCCAGGGCGCCGAGGCGGAGCTGGCCGAAAGATATGCACTCGAGGCCCGGCAGAAGGCCCAGGCGGCCGGCCAGAGCTTCAACCAGGCCACGGAGAGCATGCAGCGGCTGGACGCCGGCTACCGACAAACCCAGGGCAAGAAACCCGACCTGGACCTTCGCGACGTCACGAATCTGTGGACCGAGGCGTCGGCCGCGTTCGACAAGGGCGATTACGCCACTGCCGCGGAATTGGCCCGGAAGGCCGAATCAAAGCTCAAGGAGCTCGAGGGCGCCAAGGCGGCGCAGAAGGCCGCCGCCCCCGGCCCGCCGCCCCAGAAGTACCGCTGCCCCAGCTGCGCCAAGGTCTTCCAGGTGGTGCCGCCGGCGTTCCGGCCGTTCGACGTGGGCTGTCCTCACTGCCACACCGTCGTGAGGATCTCCAAGTGAGAGGCATGGACGGCGGGTGGACCGGACTTTGACGGCGGCCACGACGGGCGAGCCCCGGACCATCAGGTGCCCCGCCTGCGGCAGGGAGTTCACCATGGCGGCGTTCTACCCGGGAAAGCTGACGGTGGCGTGCCCCTGGTGCCTTGCTCCCGTGAAGGCCCCCTGAAAGGGGAGCTCGGCTTGCTCAGACTAATAAACAGCTTCGACGATACCTTTGGCAGGGAACGGGGCGGCCGATGCAGGAAAGCCTGATGTGGGACCTGAATACCCAGGAGCGCATCCGAAACCTCACCTGGTGGTGGTGGTGGTGGCTCCTTTTCATAAAGGACCCGAAGGAACCGAGGCGCTCCCGGCAGCTGATGATCCTTTGGTCGACGAAGGATTGCCAGCGGATAAAGGTCAACGACCGCTGGTGGGAGCGGAAGTTCGACATCACGAAGACAGAAAACGAGACCAGGTTCCACGGCATGACCGCCGCCTGGTACTACGACGGCAGCAAGCTGCACGAGCCCTTCGTCTTGGAGGAGAACAGCTTCGCCGTGCGGCGGATCTCGGAACACGAAGGGGAGCTGGTGCCCGAATCGAAGAACACGTATATTTTTTCCGGCAATCCGAAGCAGTACGCTCTCCATATCAAGAGGCCGGGCTTCGACATGAGATTCCGCATTGGCCCCTGGAACTCGTTCATGGACCGGCAGAGGTACAAAAAGGCGCGCTACATCGGCAAGTACGGCTACAACGGCCTCCGGATATACGGCCAGAAGCTCTCCGGGACCATCGAGACCCAGGACGGGACCGAGGACATCACCGGGACCGCCTACTTTCAAAAGATAATGGTGAACGCGCCGGCCTTCCCGTGGTACTGGGGCGTCTTCCACACCGAGGACGGCTCGTACATCGATTACATGCTCCCGCACATAGGGCTTGCGACCGGCCGGAAGACGGAAGCGCCCCGCAGCTGGCGGGACGGAAACGGCCTTCGGCTCTCCAACCGCATGCAGTTCTATGTAGCCCGGGAGGACCGCACGTACCATTTCAGGGTCAGGAGGTTTTTCAAGACCTGGACATCGGAGGGCCTGCCCGTGTTCCATGTCCTGGGGCGCTCGAAGGACGCTAAGGCTGAGCTCGAACTGGTCCTGGAGTCCTATTCACGGGCCTTCTGGCGGTTCGAGCAGAAGTACCTGCGGTGGTTCAACTCCATCCTGCACTACAACGAGTATCCGGTCGAGGTCAAAAAGCTCGAGTTCCGCGAGGGCGGGCGCAAGATCTCGCTCGACGACCTGGGCTACATCACGGGGAATTGCGAACACACCTGGGGAAAACTGCTGTAACGAAGGGTATCAAGGGTGCAAGGGTGCAGGGGCGGAAGGGACGATCGACGGCGGGCGCCTGGCGGCGTCCGTCCCGTCCCCTTGCACCCTTGCACCCTTGCACCCTTGCACCCTTGCACCCTTTGTACCCTTCCACCCCTAGAACTTGATCCCCGTCAGCGTCTTCGTGTCTATGACGCCCGGTATCTTGCGGATGCGGTCGACGACGATTTCGCCCAGGCGGTTGAAGTCGGGGGCGTCCAGCTTGACTATCAGGTCGTACTCGCCGAACAGCGGGTGGAGCTCGACGACTTCCTTTATCTTCTGTATCTCGACGAAGACGTCCTTCTCCCGCCCGGGAGCGGCGCTTATCAGGACGAAGCCCATTGCCAAGTTTTTCACCAAATGGGGATAGGTCCGGGCGGTAATAAGAATATCCCTCTTCACCGGTCAGCCGGCAAGCCGGTGAGCCGGTCAGCCGGTTCCCCGGTTCACCGGTTCACCGGCTTACCGGCTCGCCGGTTCCCCTACTTGTTCAGGAAATGGGCCACGTACTGCTGCATGCGCAAAAACTCGGACACCCGCCGATCGATGAGCTCACGACCTGTCTCCGTCGGGGAGTATATCTTGCCCCGGGTGGTCGGGGACACCTCTGCCTTCAGCAGGCCCTTGGCCTCGAGGTGGTGCAGCAGCGGATAGATCGTGCCCTGGCTGAGAAGGACGCCGAACTTCTGGTAGATCTCCTTGAGGAGGTCGTAGCCGCAGAGGCTCTTTTCGCGCAGCATCGACAGAAGCAGCGTCTCGATGGAGGCCTTCACGTACTCGTCGGCCACGTCCTTCGAGATGAGGTTGAGCGCCGGGGCCTGCTCGGCCTCCTTGGCCACCGTCGAGAACTCGGGCAGGTAGAGCGTGGTCTCGCTGTGGGCCGACACGAGGACCTTTCTGTACTTCTTCGTGAGCAGCCCCACCATGTCCGCCTCCAGCGAGTCGGCGTCGAAGGCGCCGATGATGGTGAGCGGCCCGATGGCCGAAAGCTTCGTTCGGACCTTCTCCTCCCAGGCCAGGACCTTCTCCATCGTGTCCAGGCTCTTGACCAGCTCGCCGTAGTCCGCAAGCAGGCGGGCGCCGGTGAACTTGCTCTTGTCGATGCCCTTGACGAGCTTGTCAACCTCGGCCACGGTGGCGGGCAGGTTGAGGCACTCGTGCTCGTCCTGGCGCAGGGCCGTGCGCACGTACTTCTGCGAGGCGGCGTACTCCTCGATGAACCTGCCCAGCGTGTAATCGCGCGAGTGGTTCTGGTGGAGGTGGAAGCAGACCTCGCCGTTCTCCAGGCCTATCCGGACGAACGACTGGAACGGCCTGAACTTCTCGGTGTTCTTGTCGTAGATGAAAAGCAGGCTCTCGTCGCCAGTAAGTTCGCTGAACATCAGAATCCTGTTGTACAGCGGAAGCGAGATGAACTCCCTGTAGTCCTTCCGTTTCTGCAAACTGTCCTCGCGTAGATGAATCACATTGTGGAATTTAAAGCTTTACCGAACTTGGGGCTACCTCACTTTCTTCAAAAAGGCGAGCCAGCGCCTCTCGTCGTCCACCCTTTCCATGAGGGAGTCTCGGGCCAATCCGGCCTTTTTCGGGTTGTCGCGAATCTTGCGGAGGTGGTCCAGCGCCCGGAGGATGCCGAGGACTTCTCTCATGAGCTCTATGGCGGAGTTCTCCGAGATGTCGTCTCCGGCTATGCTGCTTTCGAGCTTGGCGACCCTTTCCCGCAGCGCCGCCGAGAGGGCGTCGACGGCCTCGAGGTCCTCCGCCGTGAGCCGTACCTTGTCCAGGTAGGCGAACACGGCGTCCTTCAGGCGGAGCCTCTTTCCGCCCACCTCGACAGATTCTGGAATGCGGGCTCCCACGGCGCCCAGCGCCGAGTGAATGCGCGCCTGGATGCGCTGGCGCTCCATTGGTTCCAGTATCCCGTCCCAGTTCACCTCGGCCTCCTGCCCGTGCTGCCCGGTCATGCATCCCCCATCGCATCCGGGATTTATAACGGTGCGCGAACCTTAAATAAGGCGGTGGGCCATGAAGGGTCCGAAGGCGGGAACATGGACGAAAAGTACGTTTACCTTTTCTCGGAAGGCGACGGGAAGAACAAGAAGCTCCTGGGCGGGAAGGGCGCCGGACTGTGCACGATGACGCAGATAGGGCTGCCGGTCCCGCCGGGATTCGTCATCTCGACGGATGCATGCCTCGACTACTTCGAGAAGGGGGAGAAGTTCCCCGACCAACTGATGGAGCAGGTGAAGAAAGCGGTCTCGGCCGTCGAGAAGGCGATGGGGCGCGGATTTGGGGATCAGCAGAATCCTCTCCTGGTCTCGGTGCGCTCCGGGGCGGCGGTCTCGATGCCCGGCATGATGGACACCATTCTGAACCTGGGGCTCAACGACGAGACGGTCCAGGGGCTTGCGACGAGGTCCGGCGACGAGCGCTTCGCCTGGGACAGCTACCGGCGGTTCATCTCGCTCTTTTCGGCGATAGCCCTAGATATCGACGGGGACCACTTCCACAACGCCCTGGAAACGCTGAAGCGTGATCGGAAGGTCAAGTTCGACACCGACCTCACGACTGAGGATCTTCGCAACCTGGTCAACATCTACAAGCTCATAGTGCGGGGCAACTTCGGCAAGCCCATTCCGTCGGACCCTTACGAACAGTTGGCCCTCGCCATACGGGCGGTGTTCTCCTCGTGGAACGGCAAACGGTGCGTGGACTACCGCCGGGAGTTCAAGGTGACCGCCGAGATGGCCAGCGGGACCGCCGCCAACGTGCAGGCGATGGTATTTGGGAACCTGGGGCCGCGGTCTGCCACCGGCGTTGCGTTCACGAGGGATCCGGGCACCGGCGAGAACACGTTCTTCGGCGACTACCTGACGAAAGCGCAGGGCGAGGACATTGTAGCCGGCATCCGCACCCCCAAGCCGATATCGGAGCTTCGGGCCGAGATGCCCGAGGTCTACCAGAAGCTCATGAAGGTGCGCGAGACCCTCGAGAAGCACTACCACGAGGTGCAGGACATCGAGTTCACCGTCGAGGAGGGCACTCTCTACATGCTCCAGACGAGAAATGCAAAGATGAACGCCGCCGCCGCGGTGAAAACATCGGTGGCGCTCATGAACGAGGGCGTTCTCACCAAGGAGGACGCCCTGCTGCGCCTGAACCCCAACCAGCTCGCCCAGCTCATGTACCGCCAGATAGACCCCAAGTTCAATATCGTGCCCGTGGCCACCGGCATAGGAGCCTCGCCGGGAGCCGCTTCGGGCGCCGTCGTGTTCGATGCGGACGAGGCCGAGAAGCAGGCGAAGGCGGGCAAGAAGGTCATACTGGTCCGAGAGCAGACCAAGCCCGAGGACGTGCACGGGTTCTTCGCGGCCCAGGGCATACTCACGGCGGTCGGCGGAAAGACCAGCCACGCCGCGGTGGTCGCCCGGAGCATCGGGAAGCCCTGCGTCAGCGGCTGCGGCGACATACGCATCAACAACCTGGAGAGGTCGGCCACGGTTGGAGAGCACAAGATAGTCGCCGGGACGGTGCTCACAATAGACGGCACCGCCGGCCGGGTGTGGCTGGGCGAGGTTCCCACCAGGGAGCCGGAGATGTCCGAGGAGCTCAACATGATCCTTCGCTGGGCCGACGAGTTCCGCACCCTGGGCGTCATGACGAACGCCGACACGCCGGCGGACGCGCTCAAGGCGCGCAAGTTCGGCGCGCAGGGCATCGGTCTGTGCCGGACGGAGAGGATGTTCAACGCCGCCGACCGCCTGCCGGTGTTCCAGGAGATGATCCTGGCCGAGGGGAAGCAAGAGAGGGAGAAGCTCCTTCAGCGCCTGGTTCCCTTGCAGAAGCAGGACTTCAAGGCCATCTTCCGGGCGATGGAGGGCCTGCCCGTTACCGTGCGTCTTCTGGACCCGCCGCTGCACGAGTTCCTGCCCTCCGAAGAGGACGTGGAGCGGGACATCGAGAACCTCAAGCGCTTCCAGTCCGCCGTCGACAACATAAACCAGCTCCCCGAGATACTCAAGGCGGTGGACCCGCACCTGGGCTCCGTCATCACGATGGACACCGTCATGGTGAAGAACCTCGAGAAGCTCCAGAGCTTCGGCATCGACAAGAAGGCCGCCGGGAAAAAGGCCGAGATCCTGCGCAAGGTGAAGGCCATGAAGGAGGTCAACCCGATGCTGGGCCACCGCGGGGTGCGCCTCGGCATCACCAACCCGGACATCTACGAGATGCAGGTGGAGGCCATTCTCGAGGCGGCGGGCGAGCTCATCAAGGAGAAGGTCGAGGTGCACGTCGAGATAATGGTCCCGCAGGTGTGCACCGGCCAGGAGCTCAAGTACGTCCAGAGCATGATAAAGAACATCGAGCAGAAGGTCTCCGAGAGGCTCGAGGTCAAGATACCCTACAAGTTCGGGACCATGATAGAGGTCGTGCGGGCCTGCATGCGGGCCGGGCGGCTGGCCGAGATGGCCGAGTTCTTCAGCTTCGGCACCAACGACCTTACGCAGGCCACGTTCAGCTTCTCGAGGGAAGATGCGGAGAACAAGTTCCTGCCGCTATACAACGAGCGGCGCATCCTCCAGGACAACCCGTTCGAGATACTGGACGTGAAGGGCGTGGGAAGGCTAATGATGATAACCGTCGAGTGGGGCCGGAGGACGAGACCGGACCTCAAGGTCGGCATATGCGGCGAGCACGGCGGCGAACCCGCCGCGGTGGAGTTCTGCCACTCGATAAACCTGAACTACGTGAGCTGCTCCCCCTATCGCGTTCCGATAGCGCGCCTGGCGGCGGGCCAGGCGGCCATCAAGGAGAAGCGGGGGCTTCTGAAGCCGCCGAAATAAGAATTAATGGAGAGCCGGCAAACCGGTAAGCCGGGGAGCCGGGGGGTGAGCCGGTAAGCCGGGAAGCTGGCAAGCCGGAGGGACCGAGTACCGACTCCCGGGCTCCCCGGCTTACCACCCGGTTTACCGGTTCCCCGGCTCACCGGTTTCCCATATGTTCAGGCCAGTTCCAGATGTGATCTTCCACGAAGGCATATCGTCCGCAGCCCCGCCTCGCGTGCGCGCCGGCGCAGCCCGGCATCGTTGGTGAGGAGCACGGCGCCCAGCTCCACGGCCGCGGCCAAAACGGCGTCGTCCCCGGTGCCATCGATCCTGTGCGTCCGGTATTTTTCCGCAAGCTTCAGCGCGCCCTTCGCACCGGACGCTTTCTGCTCGACCGCGACCCGCTTCAGCTCGACCACGACGGAAGAGGGCACGACTATCTCGAAGCCGCCCAAAAGCCGCGAAAGCTCAATGTCTATGTTGATGGAGAACTGGAAGGGCATTATCAAGCCGTTGGCGTCGATGACCACCACGGTGCGGCCTCCCTTGCCATGGTCCATGGCCGCCCCGCTCCCCTACTTGATCTCCCCGTAGCCGATGAGCCTCCACCGGCCGCCCACCTTGCGGCTGACGGCGACCCTCTGGCCCCTGTCGGCGCAAACGGGCAGCTTGAGCGACACCGTGGCGCTGTCGGCGTGGGCCGTCGAAACGACGCCCAGCGTCGTGGCGACGCCGACGTTGAGCATCAGCGGCTCCTTCGTCTTTATCTCGGTGACCTTGAGGTCCTCCTGCGCGCCGACGATGCGGTCGAGGAGGTGGACCTTCATGGTGAAGGATTCCCACACCTCCGGCAGCTTGCCGGGCGGGCCGAGCATGTTGCCCACCAATGAATCGGATTTGGTCAAGAACGGGTCCAGATCGGTGCCTATCCCGACCAGGCCGCCGGGGCTCACGGTCTTGACCTGCCGTCCTCCGGACATCAGGCTCGTTACCTCGGTAACGATGGGTTCCCAACGGGCCTTCTTGTCCTGGACCTTCATTCCCGGGCGTATCTCTATCTCGTCCCCGACATTGAGCGTCCCCTCTATGAGGGAGCCGCCCACGACCCCGCCCTGAAGGTCCTGCGGCTTGGCGCCGGGCAGGTTCACGTCGAACGAACGGGCGATGTACATCTTCGGGGCCCGGGACGGGTCCAGCTTGGGCGTCGGGATTGTCTTCTCTATGGTCATTATGAGCAGGTCTATGTTGGCATCGTGGTGGGCCGACACCGGGATGATGGGTGCGCCCTCGGCCACGGTGCCCTTGGTGAAGGCCAGTATCTGGCGGTAGTTCTCCTCTGCCTGCTGTTCGTTGACGATGTCTATCTTGTTTTGGACAATGACTATGTTGCGTATGCCGATGATGTCGAGGGCCATCAGGTGCTCCTTCGTCTGGGGTTGCGGGCACTGCTCGTTGGCCGCTATGAGCAGGAGCGCGCCGTTCATCAACGAGGCGCCGCATATCATGGTCGCCATCAGAGTTTCATGGCCCGGCGAGTCCACGAAGGACACAGCCCGGAGAAGCTCCGTCTTCAGCCCGCAGATGGGGCATACCTTCTTGGTGGAGTAGCACTCCGGCTCATTGCAGTGCGAGCACTTGTAGAAGGCCGTGTCGGCGTAGCCGAGCTTTATCGAGATGCCGCGCTTTATCTCCTCGGAATGGCGGTCGGTCCACTCGCCGGTGAGCGCCTTGGTGAGGGTGGTCTTGCCATGGTCTACGTGGCCGACCATCCCGATGTTGGCGACCGGCTGGATCGGGACCTTCATCGCCCTCCACCTCACTTCTTGGCCACTGCCGCGGCGGGCGAGGTCTGGTCCGTCTTCGATTTGAACGCGTCCTCGAGGGGCTTGGAGCCGTGGGCCGATATGCGCAGGTTGATCTGCACTATGTCGGCCGAGACGGTGTTCCCCCGCAGGCTCCGCCGGCGACGGATGCCCTTCACGCCGGGGTTGAAGCCCACGCTCTTGGAGACGAGCACGGAACGCCGGCGCGGTCCCGGAAGGTCGCGGCGCATCGGGAAGCCGTCCTTGTCGGAGCCGCCGCGCACGACCAGCTTGTAACCCGGGAGGCCGACGAAGATGCCGTCGAACTCGTCGCCGATCTTCTTGCCGATTAGCGAGTTGGCGTGGTGGCCGGACACTACCGTCTGGTATGACTTCTTCGACTTGGGGTCGGATATCACCGCTGTGAACTGTACCATCGCATCCCTCTCTGAGGAATTGACCATACAGCATGGTCTAATATATTATCTTTGCTAGGGGTAAAAGGGGTGCAAGGGTGGAGGGGTGCAAGGGTGAACCTAATCGGTAGAATCGTCCCCTTCCACCCTTGCACCCCTCCACCCTTGCACCCTTCATTCAGGCGGCTGGGGCGGCTCCTTCGGCGGCGGGGGCGGGGGAAGATCCGAGTAGTCTATCGGCTTGGGCATGTTGAAGAGCGGCCCCGCCTCGGGATTGACGCCCTCTGGAGTGGTGACCGGCGCCGCCCCGGCCACGGGCTCGTCGTCGGAGACGGGCGCCGCCTCCATCGGGGCTGACGCCGGGGGAGCCGCCTCCGGTGTCGCATTTGGCGGCGCCCCCTGCTGGGCGGCCGCGCCCGGCGCCACATAATCCTCGCCGGTCATGGTCTGCCCGTGCTCGAGGGCCCAGGTCGGCTGGGCCGTGGAGAGATCCAGCTTCTCCCCTGCCGCCAGTTTCGTTGTTTCCTCGGACCCGGGCGCCTTCATCGCGGCCTCGGCCGGCCGGCTCTCTTCGAGCACCACGTCCTCCTTGCGGAAGACCTGCTCGGCGGTGTAGCGCTGGTCGCACCTGGAGCAGAAGTACTGGCCCGAGAAGGGCTCGAAGGTGACCGATATCCCGTCCCTGGGGCACTTGGCCTTGGGGGCCGAGGCGGCCGCCGCGCCGGCGGAGACCCAGCCGGGTGCGTCCGGGTGTGGCCGGCCGTACATGCGTTCGAAATCGGCCCACTCCTTCATCTTCTGCGCCTGGGTCTTGGGGGCGCCGGGGGCCGCCGGTTCAAGAGAGGTCTCGGCACCGCCCGGTATCCCGGCCGGAGAGCCCGGGGCGGGGGCCTTCTTCCTCCTCATGAACAACACCGCCACGAGGGCGACCACGACGACCGCGCCGGCGATGCCACCTATCAGCAGCACCGAAACGCCTCCGCCGCCGCCCGCGGTGGCCGATTTCGAGAGCGTGACGGGGTAGGCCTTCGTTTCGCCCTTTTTGATGGTGTAGTCCATGATGACGGTATTGTGGCCGTCGGATTGGATCTTGATGATGTATGCCGCCGGGAGCACTTCCAGGGTGGCCACCCCGTCGACCTCGGTCGTGGTGGAATAGCTGGCGCCCTGGTTGTTGTACACGTTCACGGTGGCGCCCAGGATGGGCGTGCCGTCCTTGGCCTTGACCGTGAAATAGAACGAGGTCTTGGCCTTTATCTTGAGGTCCTTCACGATGTTCTGGCTGGCCTTGATCGTGACCGAGAAGTTGAGTTCGGTGGGGTACGGGGAAGGCGGGGCCAGTATCACCTTGTACGAACCGACCTCGATGCTCTCGAACGTATATCTCCCGGTCGGGTCGGTGGTGGCGGTGTAGGACGTGCCCTCCACGCTCAGCGAGGCGCCCTCGATCGCGGTCTGGTCGTCGTTGTCGGTTATCTGCCCGGAAAAGCTCCCCCTGAGCCTGTCCACGTATGTATCGTAGGCGGTGGTCTCGTTGTTCACCACCACCAGGATGCCGGAGGTCTTGTCGGCGTGGTTGGTGGCGCTCACCTTTATGGCGTAGCTGCCGGCCGAGACGGAGATGTTGTACTTCCCCTCGGCGTCGGTGGTGGCGCTGAATGTGGTATTGACGACCCCGACCGTGGCGCCGGAGAGCGGGGGTCCGTCGGAGGAGCCGGCCTTGATGGTCCCGGCTATCCACCCGTTCTCGGCGCCGGAAAGCGACGGAAAGACCAGCAATGCCAGGACCGCGACCGCGACCAGCGTGCCCGGAGCCACCCTCTTAACAGTGCTGAACGTGCCCATTCCCCCAAAGAACCTATGGAGGGCATAATAAGCTTGGCCATTTTAATCCTTTCGGGGAACCTCGGGAGGCGGGGCCGGGCCGCCGGACGGCCCCGGGTCCTCCGCCGCGCCCGCCGGCCGGTACTCCAGATTCTTTCTGCAGAACGGGCAATACGGAAGTTCATTGGCGATGTCGTAGTCCATGTAGGCCACCTGGCGCCTCTCGCGGCAGCGCAGGACGAAGCTCTCGTTCGGCCCCGGCCGGCCGACCCAGTTGTGCGCGAGCTCTCGCTCGTTCCTCATGGCGGTCCCGCACTTGGGACACACGGCCGAACGCTCCCTCACGACCTGCCCGCAACCTATGCAGACGAACAATCAGGCACCCCCGTTCTCCCCCGTCCATGGCCTTGAAAGTGATTCATCATGGTTCTCGCCCCAGCCCCAGCCCGAAAGGTCGGTCTGTTTTCCGGGCGCTCCCGGCTCCGGTCCCACGATAGCTGGCGTCCCGGCGGCGCATTGGGCCTTCCTCTCCTCGGCTATGGCCCTCGACAGGTCCGCCTGCGTGATGAGGTAGGTGGACCGGATGCGGCCGCGCATCCGCTCGGATGCCGAATGGAGGCGGGTTCCCAGCTCGCGGGCGCGGCGGTCCAGCGCTGCAAGCTGGGCGCGCCGCGCCACCCTTTCCACCTGCGCCGGCGAGAGCCCGGCGGCCTGCCCGGCCAGCGTCGGGAACGATATCCTGTCCAGGTCGCAGAGCAGGAACCGGCCCACCACGTTCCTGACCAGGAGCCTTTCGAGCTCGGACCGGTCGGGCAGCTCGAAGCGCAGGAGCGGGAGGCTCTCGCGGAGATGCGGGTCCAGCGACCAGGGGGTGCGGACGGCCGCCACCGTGATGACGGGCGACCGCCCGCCAGTGCCCATCAGCTCCTTCCTCCTGGGTCCGGTAAGCAGACAGCCCAGCGCGGAGACCACCTCCTCGGGCGTGGCGGCGCGCCGCTCGGGGCGGCGGTCGGCCGGGCCGTCCGAGAACACGAGCATCGCCGGCAGGCCGTGGCCGCTTTCGCCCAGCTGACGCGCCCGCTGGAGCCGCCTCAGGAGCTCGGTCTCCAGCTCGCCGGCCCACCCGTCGCCGAGTTCGCCAAAGCTGGCCGTCATGAACGAGAAACCTAAACAGCGCGCGATGGACCCCAGCATCGCCGGCATGTCCACCTGCGGCGGCCCGACCGCCAGCATCAGGTCGCAGGCTGGGGCGGGCTCGTCCTCGGAGCAGTAGGAGCGCAAAATGAATGGCTGGAGGAGCTGGTCGAGATGTCCGTCCGCGTAGCCGGACAGCTCGGCGAAACGGGGGAGCCGGTCCCGGTGCTCCGGGATGCCGCGCTCCTTCAGGTAGCTTGCGGCCCGCTCCCGGTAGCTTGCGGCCGGGTCCGGGGCCGCGGGAGGGGAGCCGGCCGGCGCCGCTGGCGCCGCGAACCGTTCGAGGGCGGCGCTCTGCCTCCGCGGGTCCCGGCGGATGGCCGCGCCCAGGTGCTGGCGCTGGTAGCCATCCAGCCGGTCCAGGGCCGATCGGGCGGTCGCGCCGGGAAGGCCGGCGCCCTCGAGCAACCGGACCGCCTTCCAGAGCATGTGCGCCGAGATGGGGTCGTCGACCGTCTTGGCCGAGAGCACCGCGTGGTAGTAGAGGGTGTCGCGCATCGCCGGCGTGTGCAGCCGGTACATCTCGTCGCGCATCGCGTCCATCGCCAACTCGCCGGCGCCGAAGTTGGCGAGGGCCGCCCCCAGCGGTGGAAGGGCCTCTGGCGGGAGCCCTTCCAGGCCGTGGACCCTGAAGCCCTTGGGGTGCGGTCTCACCGGCGCCATGCCCGGATAGAGCTCGTAGAGGTGCTGGACGCTCACGCGGTTGTCACGCAGTATGCGGTCCATGATGGCGCCGGGAAGGTGGCGGTCTCCGGCAAGGGCGCACTCGATGGCGCCAAGCAGCAGGGCCCAGCCCAGGTCGGTGCCGTCGTCGCGAAGGCCCTGGAATATCTTGATGAATCCGAGCTCCCCGTACCACTTCTCCAATCGCGAGAAATCGATGTACGACAGAGCGCGGGCGACCTTCAGAGCACTGGCTTCATCCCGGTATGCCTCCATCGGACCGCCTCCGCTCCGCCCCGCCGCCACCGAAGGTGTGCCGCCTCGTCTGCCCGACGCGCCTTGTGGGGGTTCTCTCTCGTGTTCATCCGTTCACCGTCATCTGGCATTCTGCTCGCCGGCCCCCGGCCGAGGGACCTCCGCTCATCAGCGGTCCTTTCCCCACAAAACAACTGCGGCCTTCCTCTGCGTCCCCGATCACTTTGTGACGTGCATACCGGGCCGGTTCGATGGGCGCCCTTTCCGCATCATATGCAGAATGGAACGCTTTTTGCGCGGCCCTGCTTCGCGACACCTATCCGCAATCCAAAATTTAATCCTTTCTATTGAAATTCATTTTGAGCGCGCGGCGCCATCGCGCCGGCCGAGCCGGCGCCGTTTTGCGTGCAGGGCCAGCAGCGCGCCGGCGGCCAGAAACGAAAAGATGCCGAACCCGGGCGTACGCGCCGCGGCCGGCGGGCTCACCGAGACCGTGACCGACGCGGTTTTGGTGGCGTTCCCGTCGGAGACCTCCAGCGTGACGACGTGCTTGCCCTTGGAGAGCGTTTTCAGTTCAATGGAGCGGCCGGCGCCCAGCTGATTCCCGTTGGTGTCCTTCCACGAAAAGGTCAGCGGATCGTTGTCCGGGTCGGAGCACACGGCCGAAAAAGAGATCGTTTCGCCTGTTTTGAACTTGGAACCGTTCGCCGGCGAAGCTATTCTCAGGTTCGCCGGCGGACGGTTTACGTTGGTCACGGTGAGGTTCCAGGTCCGGGAGACGCTGTCCAGCCCGTCGTCGACTATGGCCGTGAGGTTGTGGGCCCCGGACGATTCGAAATCGGCAAAATAGGTGTAGTTTGCGCCGGTTGCGATCTTTTGGCGGTCAAGATACCAGGCGAGATGGAGATCGGTGTAAGGGTTGTCTATATCGGCCGCAACGACAGAGAAGTCGGTGCTGGTATTCTCGGCGATGGTCCTTTTGTCCCCGCCCGGGAATGAGCCGAGAATGGCCGGCGGGTCGTTCACTTCCCGGACATAGATGATGAGCTTCAGCGAGCAGTTCAGGCCGGAGCGGTCGGTGATGACGACGGTGACCGAGTTTCTCCCGTTATAGTCCTTTGGGGGGATGAGTTTCATATTGCCGGCCGCCAGATCCAGTTCGACGGAAAATCCGGACGGAATGTCTTCCACGGAATAGGTCAGGACATCCCCGTACGGGATGTCGGCGTCGACCACTTGGATGTCCTCGATGTACCAGGTATCTTCGGACATCACGATTTCGCCAAATCCGGGCTCGACGACCGGCGCGTCCGGCGTGTTGAGCACAGCCACTTTGAGGACGCCGCTGGCCCTCTCGCCGGCGGTGTCCGTCGCTGTGATGGTGATGTTCAGCACCCCGCTCCAGTTGTCGAACGGCCGCAGGCCCACGATGCCCGACGGGGAGATGCTCACGCCGATGGAGCCGTTTTCCCTGAACGAGAAGGCGAGACTGTCCCCGTAGGCGAAGTCGACATCGTCGAAGTACTGCGAGAGGTCCAGCGTGTCGTTAATGGTGTCCTCGTCCATTATTATCGCCGGGAGCGGGCGCGAAAGCTTTGGCTGGTCGTTTTCCGGCATCACGGTGACATTGACGGCCGTCGTGGCATCGGCGCCCTTCGAGTCTGTGGCCGAAAACACGATGCGCTCGGTCCCGCTCCAGTCCTGGGGCGCGACGAAGGTGGCCACTCCGGTCGAATTGTCGACCGTGGCGGTGATGTTGGTGAAGTTGGACACGGCGAAGCCGAGCCTGTCGCCTGCGTCCTCATCGGAGAACACGGTGGCAAGGTAAAGGGTACCTGTGGTGTCCTCCGAAAACGTCACGTCCGGGACTGGCGACGCCACCGCGGGCGCGTGGTTCAACGAAAATGAAGACAGGCTGAACACCATGTCCATGCCCGCCATCGGGGAGAAGTTCCGGTACATGACATTGGTCGCCTTCGGCGAGTACAGGACGGAGCTGTTCTGCGGGGTCGGCGCGCCGCTGCCGCTGGTGTAGGTCCCGTTGTAGGTGATGTTGTAGCACGAGAATGTCCCGGCGGGCACGGTGGCGTCCTGCATCCGCGGCACGGTCGCGTCGGCGTCGAGGCGGTCGTTGCTGGTGGTCTCGAACGCGCCGCCGGCGCCCGATGTCCTCGTCCAGACCGAAACGTCGGAGCCGATGCGCCAATGATCCAGAACGTCCAGCGGGAACCGGTAGCTTTCCGCCGGCGGGCTGGCCTCCAGCGAATTGTCGGCGACGAACTTGCCCAGCAACGACCCCATGTCCACCGAGATGTGCTGGTACTGGTAGACGACGGCGAGGTCCGGGATGCGGTAAAAGGATGTGCCGTTGCCCGTCACGGGCCAGGAGATGGGCGCCGGGAAACCAAATACGGTCAGCGTTCCCGTCAGCGTCTCGGAGTACAGGGCGTCCACCTGGTACACGGCGGTGCCGTTGAAAGTGGTCAGGTTCGTCAGGCTGTCTTTCATGTCACCGGAAACATGGTTTATCCTGATCGTTGCACCGCTCAGGGTGATGCAGAAGTCCAGGTCCTGGTCGGCCACCCAGGTCCAACGGCTTCCGATGGCCCAGGGCGGGGCAGGCTCGGCCCTCGGCGATGCCAGAGGGACGCCATCAGTGCATTGGAGCGGCGGCAGGGCGGAGGAAAGGAGCAGGACAACGAGCAGAAGCGTCGCATTGTGCCCGGGCATGATGCTTCCCTCACCTGTCGATGGCCGAAAGCTTCGAGGCCATCGTGTGTTCCTTGTCCCGCCGGTCGTCGATCTTGACGGTGGTGACGACGCGCTTTGCGCCCGCGGCGATGACCGCCTCGTGCGCCTTCCTGACCGCAGCGAAGACCTCGTCCACCGTCTTGGCCTCGAGAGAGGTGGACATCGGCCCGTGCAGGACCTTGAGGCCGGAGCCGTCGAGGGCCCGGACCGCCTTCTTCACGTACTCGCTGACGCTCGTTCCGACTCCCAGCGGGACCACGCTCACGTCGGCCACTATCACCGGACCACCTCCACTCGCTAGGCCTTGCCGGCTCAAAAGGATTTTGGCCCATCCCAATTTATATTTGATGGGATTTCATAGGGGAAAGGGGGAAACCAAATGGTCGACGTCGGCAAGCCTCCTGCAAGGCGGGTGAAAGCTACGAGGGGCAAAAAGCTCTCGTGCCGGGGCTGGAGGCAGGAGGCCATCCTTCGGATGCTGCAAAACAACCTCGAGAACGCCGAGAAGCCCGACGAACTGATAGTGTACGGCGGCACCGGCCGCGCAGCGCGCAACTGGGACTGCTACCGGGCCATCGTGAAGGAGCTCCGCCGGCTGGGCGACGACGAGACCCTGCTGATACAGTCGGGGAAGCCCGTGGGCGTGTTCCGGACCTGGAAGGACTCCCCCCGGGTGCTAATCGCCAATTCCAACCTGGTGCCAAAATGGTCCACCTGGGAGCACTTCCGGAAGCTCGAAGACAGCGGCCTGATGATGTACGGCCAGATGACCGCCGGCTCGTGGTGCTACATCGGCACGCAGGGCATCATACAGGGCACCTACGAGACTTTCGCCGCAGCGGCCCGGAAGCACTTCGGCGGAACTCTGAAGGGCCGGCTGGTGCTGTCCGGGGGTCTCGGAGGCATGGGCGGAGCCCAGCCCCTGGCCATCACGATGAACGGCGGGGTGGCGCTCGTGGTCGAGGTCGACCGGAAGCGGATCCTGCGGCGCCTGGAAAGGAAGTTCTGCGACATCCTGGCCGAGAGCCTCGACGATGCCCTGGGCCGGGCACTCGATGCAAAGGCGAAAGGGGCGGCCATCTCGATAGGACTTCTGGGGAACGCGGCCGAGACGCACCCGGAGCTGCTGAAAAGGGGCGTGGTGCCCGACCTCGTGACCGACCAGACCTCCGCCCACGACGCGCTTCATGGCTACGTTCCGGCCGGGCTCAGCGTCGAGGAGGCGGCGAAGCTCCGCAAGGTTGCCCCGGAGGATTACATCCGGCGCTCCTACGATTCCATGGCGGCCCAATTGCGCGCTATGCTCGAAATGCAAAAGGCGGGCGCGGTGGTCTTCGACTACGGAAACAACCTGCGCGGCCAGGCGCTCCAGGCCGGCGTGAAGGAGGCGTTCGATTACCCGGGCTTCGTGCTGGCCTACCTCCGCCCCATGTTCTGCGAGGGGCGCGGGCCCTTCCGGTGGATAGCGCTCTCGGGCGACCCGGAAGACATACTCAAGACCGACAGGGTGGTCGTCAGGGAGTTTCGGAAGAACCGCTCGCTGGTCCGGTGGATAGAGCTTGCGGAAAAGCACGTTCCCTTCGAGGGCCTGCCGGCGCGGGTTTGCTGGCTGGGCTTTGGCGAGCGGGCGCATTTTGCCTCCATCATCAACCGCATGGTCCGCCGCCGGGAGCTCTCCGGGCCGATAGCGATAACCCGGGACCACCTGGACTGCGGCTCGGTGGCCTCGCCCAACCGCGAGACCGAGGGTATGCAGGACGGCACCGACGCCGTGGCGGACTGGCCGCTGCTGAACGCGCTGCTCAACTGCGCCGCCGGGGCCGACTCGGTCCACATCCACAACGGCGGAGGCGTCGGCATCGGGCTCTCCACGCACGCCGGGATGGTGGTGGTCGCCGACGGGACAAAGGAAGCGGAGCAGCGGATCCAGAGGGTGTTTGCGACCGACCCGGGGATGGGTATCGTAAGGCATTGCGACGCCGGCTACGCCGGAGCGCGCCAGAACGCCCGCCGGCACCACATAAGAATACCCATGGGAAAACATGGGTGAGCCGGTTAGCCGGCGAACCGGAGAGCCGGCGGGAAAGCCGGTTAGCCGGTAGACCGGGGAAAGGTCGAACCGGTTCTCCGGCTGACCGGCTCACAAGCTTACCCCCCGGCTCACCGGCTGACCGGCTTTCCGGCTCACCCGGCCGTGGGCCCTTTATGCAGCGGGGCCAGGCAGTGGGGGCATTTCCTCCACGATTTCATAACGTGCTTCGAGCACGAGGGGCAGCTCGACAGGTAGCGGGGAGCCGTCTCGCCCGAGGTCACGGGCGGCCCCTGCAGCTCCCGGATGAAGGCGGGTATCCGCTTGACGAGCAGCCGGGCGCCCTCGAAATCCCCGTCCGAGAGGAACCTTTCGGCCCGTTTCACGGCCTGCTCGAGGCGGTGGGTGTCCCGGCCCGTCCGCTTGAGCGCCTTGATGCCCTCGGCAGCCCTGTCAAGCGCTTTTCGCATCGGCAGCTGGACCGCCTCGGCCTCGGCGGCCTGGGCGCGGGCGCCCTCCAGGAAGTCGTCGACCGCTTCGTAGTCCCGCTCCTCGAGAAGTTCGCGTGCACGTGCGACCATGCCGATGGCCTTCTCGACGTTTATTCCCCGGCCCTGGACCTGGCCGATATCCAGGTAGGCCTGCTGTATCCGGGCGCTGGATTCGCAATGGAGGCAGGTTGCGCCCGTCATCTCGTTTCGGCATACCGGGCATTCGGGCATGTTCCGGGCTACTTCTTCGGGACCTTCTGCCAGTCCTCGAGGAACTTGTCTATGCCCGCGGTGGTCAGCGGGTGCTTCGTCATAAGCTCGATGACCTTGAACGGGACCGTGCCGATGTGGGCTCCGATCCTTGCGGCCTCGAGCACGTGGACCGGGTGGCGGATGCTGGCGACGATTATCTCCGTCTTCAGGCCGTAATTCTGGAATATCTTCACGGAGTCCCGTATAATGTCCATGCCGGTCGAGCCTATGTCGTCCAGCCGCCCGATGAACGGACTGACGAAAGCAGCGCCGGCCTTTGCGGCGAGCATCGCCTGCACCGGCGTGAAAACCAGCGTGACGTTGGTCTTGATGCCGGCCTTGGAAAGGATCTTCGTCGCCTTGAGCCCCTCGGTGGTCATGGGGATCTTGATCGTTATGTTTTTGTGCATCTTGGCGTACTCGCGGGCGTCGGCGACCATCTCTTCGCCCTTCATGGCGCAGGTCTCGACGCTTATCGGCCCGTCGACTATCTTGCATATCTCGGCTATCAGGGCCATGGGCTCCGTCTTTTCCTTCGCAAGCAGGGTGGGGTTGGTGGTGACGCCGTCGACGACGCCCCAGCTCTGGGCCTCGCGTATCTCGGTCAGGTTGGCGCTGTCTATGAATATCTTCATCCTTGTGTCCTCCGCTGAGCTAGTTCCCGTGGAAAACAACATCGCCATCACCCTTCATTAAGCTTTTTGCGGCAAGGGTTTTATGCCAAAACGCCGGTCGCCCCGCCATGGAACGCGGCAGGGTGCTCCTCTCACTCTCGATACTTTCGGCCGACTTCGGAAGGCTCCTTTCCCAGATACAGGAGGCGGAAGCTGCGGGCGCCGACTGGCTCCACGTCGACATCATGGACGGCCACTTCGTGCCCAACCTTACGATAGGGCCCCCGGTGCTGGAGAGCCTGAAGGGCAAGGTCAAACTGCCCCTGGACGTCCACCTCATGATAGAGCGGCCCTCCGATTACGTCAGGGCATTCGCGGCGGCGGGCGCCGCCTACCTGACGGTCCACCCGGAGGCGGACCCGCACCTCCACCGCACGGTGCAGGCCATACGCGAGAGCGGCATGAAGGCTGGGGTGGCCCTGAACCCGTCGACGCCCCTGAGCGCCATCGAGTGCGTGCTCGACGACATAGACCTGATACTGATAATGACCGTGAATCCGGGCTTCGGAGGGCAGAAGTTCATCAAGAGCATGGTCCCGAAGATAAAGCAGGCAGCGGCGATGATAGGCGGCCGGGACATCATCATCGAGGTGGACGGCGGCATCGGGCCCGATACTGCGCCCGTTGCCGTGGAAGCGGGGGCGCGGGCGCTGGTGGCGGGCAACGCCGTGTTCCGGGGCAAGGGGACCGTGGCCGAGAACATAAAGGCGATTAGGGACCGGCTTTCGGCCGTCAAACTGTAGTACCGGGCAGGCCCAAAACATTTATTATCCGCCCGTCTTTCTACCATCCTGAGCAAAGCAACATCGCGCGCTCCGATGGCGCTTAGCTCAACCTGGTAGCCCGGCAGACGGCCGGTCCAATGGGTGCGCCGTCCGCCTTGCTCCCAGGTTGAGCCTGTGCTTGGTGCACGCTGTCCCGGCTTAGCTCAACCTGGTAGAGCGGGGGACTGTAGTCGGTTCCCGGAGCAATCCGGTACCCCGCAGCCATCCTCAGGTCGCTGGTTCAAATCCGGCAGCCGGGACTTTTATATTTTGCAGCCCGGCTGCCGGATTTGTTTGAGTCCGGCCCGGTGGACATCGCATTGCGTGGGGTCCTCTTTTTTCCGTCAACGCTTTTTGCCGCACCGCTCGCAAGGGGCAAAAAGGGTTGGCCGGGACTTCCAATTCCTTCCGATCGGGAACGGAAATGATACAAACAGGACGATAAAATATTTCTATTGCCAATGAAATGGCCCATTGTGTCCGACCCGCTCGACGACCGGCTCAACCTCGACATACTCGAGAACATCTGCTACGGCACCGGCGTCGAGGTCAACATCAGCGCCCTCGCCAACACCTTCAAGCGCCACCGCAACACTATAAAAGAGCAGGTCAAGGCGCTCTTCGAACACCGGATACTCGACCGCCCCATCTTCCCGTTCATCTGGCTCTACAAGGAGTACCCGATGCTGGTGGTGGTGCGAGCCGACCTGCCCCGGACGGAGCAGGTGGACCGGTTCCTCAAGGAGGACGCCCACATCTTCGGGGCGTTCTACGTCCGCGACGAGGAGTACAATACCCTGCTCATCGAATTCTTCAAAGACCTTCACTCGTACGTCGAATGGAGGAAGAGGATAGTCGTCGATGACCGCATACCGCCCCGCGAGAACCGCTACCCTTCGCAGACGCTTTTCTTCAGCAACGAGAACATCATCAAGTACCAGCCCCAGTCGCTGATATACATGATGGAGGAGCAGTACCGGAACGGCGGGGAGCTCGTGCTCAACGGGTATCGCCTGAACAACCTTTGCTTCCAGATCCTCAAAAAGCTCGTCCTGGGCGAGTGCATCCGCACCAACGAGAATATCCTGGCCCAGAAGCTCGACGTCCACCGCAGGACCATAGAAAGGAGGATCGCCGACCTGGTCTCGGCCGGCGTGGTCTCCAACCCGGCCTGCCGTTTCCCCAAGTTCTTCGTCCCGCCGGACCACATCCTCGTCTACATCCTGGTGGAGATAAAGAGGTCCATGGACAAGATCATTAAGGCGGTGAGGTCCGACCCGAGCATCCCATTGGCGCTCGAGACCAACATCGGCCGCTACAACCTGCTGCTGTTCGGCGCATTCATCAGCGTCGAGGACCATTTCAGGTGGGAGGAGCGGTACGAGAACCGCTTCCCCGACTGCATCGGCGCCATGAAGAAGATCTATCTCTCGCCGCAGATGACAGCCTCGATAGACCAGCAGAAGGTGTCGCTCAACATCATAAGGCAGCGCAAGGAATTGCTCTCCGGCAAGGGCCTGCTGGAGACTGTCCGGCCACAAGAGGACTAGATGCTGGAAACCTTTATGAGCTGATTGGGCATTTTCGACCGGGGGTAGATTGATGGCAAAAACTATAGGGATCGCGCTTCTCAGCGTGTGGGACAAGACCGGAGTGGTCGAGTTCGCCCGGGAGCTTTCGGGGATGGGAGCCGAGCTCATCTCCACCGGCGGCACCCTGAAGGCCCTCAAGGCGGCCGGCCTCGAGGTGCGCTCGGTGTCGGACCTTACCGGTTTCCCGGAGATACTGGACGGGCGGGTCAAGACCCTTCACCCGGTGCTGCACAGCGGCATACTTGCCCGGCGCGACATGAAGGAGCACATGGACGAGCTGGAAAAGCGCGGCATCAGGAAGGTGGACCTGGTCGCGGTGAACCTGTATCCGTTCGAGGCCACCGTGAGCAAGCCCGGCTGCACGCTCGAGGAGGCCGTGGAGAACATCGACATCGGCGGGCCGTCGATGCTGCGCGCCGCCGCCAAGAACTACGAGGGCGTCGTAGTGGTGTGCAACCCGGCCCGCTACAGCGGCATCATCGAGGAGCTCAAGAAGAACGGGAGCGTGTCCCATGAGACCCGCAAGAGGCTGGCGGCTGAGGTATTCCGGCATACGGCCGCCTACGACGCGGCCATCTCGTCCCAGCTTCCCGGGATGATGGGCGTGGGGGAGCCGTTGCCGGACATTTTCACTGCCGGGGCGCGCAAGGCGCTGGACCTGCGCTACGGCGAGAACCCGCACCAGAAGGCCGCCTTCTACCGCGACCCGTTCCGGAAGGAGCCCTGCGCCGCGTTCGGCGAGGTCCTCCACGGAAAGCTGCTTTCGTTCAACAACTACCTCGACCTGGACGGGGCGCTGGAGCTCGTCAAGGAGTTCGACGAGCCGGCTGCCGTCCTCGTGAAGCACACCAGCCCCTGTGGGGTCGCCGTCCGGCCCACGATATCGGGCGCCTACGAGGCGGCCCACGCCGCCGATCCGAAGTCCGCATTCGGCGGCGTGGTGGCCCTCAACCGGTGCTGCGACCGGGCCACCGCCGACCAGATAAACGCCACGTTCATCGAGGCCGTGGCCGCGCCCGACTTCGACAAGGAGGCGCTCGCGGTGCTCCAGTCCAAGAAGAATTTGCGGCTGGTGCAGGTGGGGCCGCTGGACAACATCAAGGAAAGGGACGAGCAGGACGTCCGCCGCATCGTGGGCGGTTACCTGGTCCAGGACCGGGACCACGCCGTGCTGAAGGCATCCGACCTGAAGGCGGTGACCAAGAAGCAGCCCACGGAGAAGGAGATAGCCGACCTGCTGTTCGCCCGATTGGTGGTCAAGCATGTCAAGTCCAATGCCCTGGTTTTCGCAAAAGACCTCACGACGACCGGGATAGGCGCCGGACAGCAGAGCCGCGTCGACGGCGTGGCCATCGCTGTCAAGAAGGGCGGCGACCGGATACCGGGGAGCGTCATGGCCTCGGACGCCTTCTTCCCGTTCCGCGACGGCGTGGACGAGGCGGCCAAGGCCAGGGCAACGGCCATACTGCAGCCGGGCGGGAGCCTCCGCGACGCCGAGGTCATCGCCGCGGCCGACGAGCACGGGATAGCCATGGTGTTCTCGGGGCTGAGGAGCTTCAGGCACTGAGCGCTCCGAATCCACCGCAAAGTGCTAAAATCGACAAGCGCATTGAGGTCTTGGGGAAAGCTTGTGCTCACCATCGGGGTGCTCATTTCGGGACGCGGGTCGAACCTTCAGGCGATAATCGACGCTGCCGCCCGGGGCGAGATAACCGGGCGCATCGCGGTGGTCATATCCAACAAGGCCGACGCCTACGGGCTGGAGCGCGCCCGAAAGGCAGGCATCGAGGCCATGTGCATACCCTCGAAGGGCAAGTCGCGCTCCGAGTTCGAGCGGGAGCTTGCCGAAGCGCTTGAATCGAGGGGCGTGGAGCTCGTGTGCCTGGCCGGGTTCATGCGCGTGCTCACTCCGTATTTCATCCGCCGGTTCAAGCGCCAAATAATCAACATACACCCGGCGCTGCTGCCGTCTTTCCCGGGGGAGAACGCCCAGGGGCAGGCTTTCGACTACGGCGTCAAGGTCACCGGCTGCACCGTCCATTTCGTCGACGAGGGCGTCGACACCGGGCAGGTCATCTTGCAGATACCGGTCGAATTGCGCGAGGACGACACGGCCGAGACGCTCTCGGCGCGCATACTGGAGCAGGAGCACAAGGCATTTCCCCGGGCCATCCAGCTGTTCGCGGAGGGAAGGCTCCAGGTGGTCGGGAGAAAGGTCCGGGTGCTGCCGGGAAAGAAACAACAAAACGGGTGAGCCGGTGAGCCGGTGAGCCGGCAAGCCGGTTGGACATCATTCCCCGTGCTCCACCGGCTTACCGGCTTGCCGGTTCCCCGGCTTTCCCCCGGCTCACCGGCTCTCCGGCTAACCCATTAATAAAAACCAAAAGACCCCGGGCCGAAGCCCGGGGCCGTGCCTCTTCTCAGTTCTTCCTGCGCCGGATTATCACGACTGCGACGAGTATCGCGCTTATGAGCACGACGACCTCGAAGCCCGGCTGGTACTGGAGCTCGCATTTCGCCGTCTTGGTCGAGTTCCCGAAGCTCTCGATGTCGCCGGTGATGAACGCCACGATGGAATGGGTCCCCGCGCCCTTGACGGAGAACGACACCTTCACATCGCTGGATGCGTTGGCACCGACGCTGAACGATTGATTGGCGACGATCTTCTTGCTCACGCTGTCTACGAGGGTGAGCTGGACCTTGCCGGCCTTCTGGCCTGAGTTCTTCAACGTCACGGCCGCCGAGTAGCTCTGGGAGCTGTCCTTGGGCTGGTTCTCCTTCTTGGCCGGCGTTATCTTTAGCGCGCTGATCCCGATGGCGGGGTAGATTTGGATGCCGACGAAGACCGTGGTGGTGTTGGAGAAGTCCTTCCCGCCGGCGCTGGCGGTGGCTATGAAGCTCTGGTTGACGCCGCCCTCGCTCATGATGGTAATCTCCATCGGAACTGTCTTCTGGGCGCCGACCGCGAGGTTGAAGGGCGCGGTGGTGCAGAAGGTCATCCCTGCCTCCTTGAGCTTCATCGTCATGTTGACCGCGTCGGCACTGCCGGTGTTCTTGATGGTGACATTCATGACGACGGCGTCATACTGGCGTATCCCGGCTGGGATAACGAACGACACGAATGTTATCTCCGGCGTCTTCTTCACGATGGTCACATCCGTAGACTTGTAGTTTGCCAGGACCTTTCCGTCGAAGTAACCGGCCCGGATGGTCTGGGTCTCCTGCGCGGTCGTAATGTTCGGAAGGGTGTACGCCCAGGTGAAATTCACCCCGGTCGCTCCCTTCAGGACGGTGAGGCCCGAGAGGTTTCCGAGCATGACCGGTTGGAACATCCCCATCGTCTTTTGGAACATGATGATAACGTTTGTCGCATTGATGGTGCCGCTGTTGGATAGCGACACGGTGAAGTTGACCATCGTTCCCTCGATGCCGGAGGTCGGGGTGACCGCCAAGGATTCTACCTTTACGTCGGTCATGGGGTTGTTCAGCGTGATGTTCTCGGCGGAGGTTGCCTCGCTGGATTGCAGGTCCTTCATCGAAGCCTTGACGGAGTACGTGCCGTCGGGCGGCGAGAGGCCCTCGAACTTGGTCGCGAGCACCGCATTGGCGGTGCCGCCGGCAGGCACGTCCTGCTCGACGAAGCCTATCGTGACCACACCGATGGCGAACGTAACGTTGGCCTTTCCCATCTCGTTGCCGGCGTTGGCCAGCGCCGCGGTCATGGTGACCTCGTCGACCCCGACGAGGGCTGCCGCGGGTGTCGCCGTCACGCCGGTTATGGAGATGTCGCTGTCCAATGACCTGTAGTAGAGCGTTTTCACGGTCTGGTTGGCGTTATCCGTTCCGTTCACGGCGGTCACCATCACGGTGTAATCACCGTAGCCGGGCGGATTCGATTGCCAGGTGTACTCCTTGAACTCCGTGGCATTGAGGCCGCCCAGGCTCAGGGGCGCGCCCTCCAGGTTCCCGTTGATGGTCAGCTCCAGCATCAGGTCCGTCACGTTTTCCATTGCGCCTGCAATGGATACGTTCGCCGTGATGTTGATCATGTCCGTGTCCTTCCAGTTGGAGGAGTTGTCATGGCTTCCGTCTGCGTTGGTGAAGGTCACGGTCACGACGAAGTTCTCAGCCCTGCCGCCAGCCGCGCCCGCCGGGGCGAAGACAGCAAGGACGCTCAGAATAAAGCCCAGCGTCACCAGCAGGGTCCCTAACTTGCTCTTTTGATTCATTCCATTCCACCCTCTTCAATATACTTCCCGTATGGGAAATATATTTGGTGCAATCGTCCTGGTCAATATATAATGGTTGTTATTATCGTGAATAAATAAAACAGCCCCGGGCTTTTGCCCGGGGCCTCATTCCTTGTTCAGTTCTTCCTGCGCCGGACCAGGATGGCCGCCACGATTATGGCCGCCACCAGGAACAGGACCTCGAAGCCGGGGGTGTACTCCAGCGTGGCCTTCGTGGTCTTGGTCGCCGAGGCTGCCGCATCCGCGCCGGTCAATGTCGCCGTAGCGGTGTGGCCTCCGGAGCCCTTGACCTTCCAGGTGTATGTCTTGGTCACGGTCCCGTTCCCGTCGAGCGCGATGCCCTCCGGGACCAGGAGTATGGCCTTGGTGCCTTCCTTGATGGTCAGCATGCAGTTGGTCGACTTGAGCTCGCCCGAGTTCTTCAGGACGACGGTCAGGGTGAAGCTCTGCGTGCTGTCCTGGGGCTGCTTGTCCTTCTTGGCCGGCGCGACGGTGAAGGAGGTGATGCTGACGCTCGCCGGGGTCTGCTTGTGCGCCACGAGCTTGGTCAGGTTCTTCTCGGCGCCCATCGCCTTCACGAAGAAGGTGTGGTTGGCGTCGGCGGTGCCGGCCAGCGTGACGGCCAGCGAGACCTGGATGCTGGAGCCGGCCGACAGGTCGAAGGCGGTCGAATTCGCCAGCTTGGTCGTGTTGTCGTAGAACTCCACCACGATGCCGGTGGCGTTGCCGGTGCCGTTGTTCTTCACGGTGGCGGTGAGGTTCTTGACGTCCCCGATTCTCATGCCGTCGGGCACGGAGAAGTCGGTTATCAGTATGACCGCCACCTTGGCGATGATGGTCACGTTGACCGAGGCCGAGGAGGCCCCGAGCTTCGCCGTGATGGTCTTCGTGGTGTCGGCGGAAACGTCGGGCAGGACCCAGATGTAGGTGATGTCCTTGATCTGGCCCATGTCCACGCTGACGTTGATCTCGCTGTGCGCCACGGTGGCGCCGTCTAGGAAGTCAACGGTCAGGTTCATCGCGTCGGCGGTCCCGCTGTTGTTGAGCCTTGCCGTCAGCGTCACGTTGGTCCCCTCGAGCGCCGAGGCGGCCGAGGCCAGGAGGCTGTCGACCGAGAGCTTCGCGGCCGGGTTGGTGAGGGTTATATTGACCGGGGTCGCCTCGCTGGGCTTCAGGTCGGTCATTTTGGCGGTTACGGTATGGTTACCGTCTGCAAGGCCGAGATTGGCGAACATGGTCGTGCAGGTTGCGTCATCGCTCCCGCCGGCGGGCACAAGCTTGGGGACCGATCCTATTGTCATGTCGTCGACATAGAATGTCACGGTGGCCTCTCCATCCTGGTTCCCGGCGTTGGCCAGAGTGGCGGTTATTGTGACCACTGTTTGGCCGATCATGGCTTCCTGAACGCTCGCTCCGAGGTTCGTGATGGATATGTCGCTGTCCAGTGCCTGGAATAGCATGGACTGAACGGTCTGGTTGGCCGTCTCGGTATCGTTCATGGCGCTCACGTTGATGGTGTAATCACCATAGGTTCCTGGCACCCACTGCCAGGTGTAGTCCTCGAACTGGCCCTGGACAAGGTCCCCGAGGCTCTGCGTGGTCCCGTTCTGTACGCCGTTGATCTCGAGCATCACTTTGAGATCCGTGATGTTTTCCACACCGGAAGCCAATGAAACGTTTATCGTGATGTTCACGGGGGTGCTCACGTTGGCCTCGGTTATTGTATTGCCCATGTTGTCGGCAATAGTCATGGCTACAACGAAACTTCCAGCCCTGCCATCGGCGGCGCCCGCGGGCGCAAACACAGTCAGGATGCTCAAAACAAAGCCGAGCATCACGAGCAGAGACATTCCCTTCATACCGTTCTTTTTCATGTTCTATTCACCTTTGCATATGTCTTATTTCTGTTCCCCATTCGGGGAATCTACTCCCTCTCGACCACATTCCAGGTATATAATGCTTACCATGTGGACTTCGCAAATTGTCATAACTCAACTCCGGCATTTGCCGTAATTAGATGGTGTTTGTTGGTTTTCTTTAATATATATATAGTATATAGGATTGGTAAGAAATAGGAAAAGGACGATACTTAATGCCGAAGCAGTCTGTCAGAGCTTCCGGGCCACCATTTGCAAGGTCTTCTGCTTGTGGAACTTGCGCTTCACGAGCACCCGGCCGCGCTTTTCATGCCACCGCGGCGAGTAGGCCTTCTTCGGTTCGGCGCGGGGCTCCAGGCCCGGGTCGGCCGCCATTGCCGCGTTCAGGACCGCTTCCATGGTCGGGGCCTCGCGGGCCAGGTTCTTCGGCACGCGCCGGCCCTGCTTTCGCGTGAGCCGGGAATCGAAATACTCGGGATAAAGGACGAGCAGCCCCTCCTTTCTCGAGGGCATCGGTTCCACCCCGAAAGACTACTCGATCAAAACGGCATTGAGGATGCCGTGCTGGCCCGGCCGGGAGGTCACGCGGGCTCGTCCCAACTCGGTCTTGAGCACTGCGCCCTTTGTTATGATATTGCGTTGCACGTAGTGAGGGTTGGATGGGTTCTCGAGGACCGTGACGACCTTGACATTCTGGACCTTCCCGGTCTTGGGATTGAGCAGGTTGACGAACTCCCCCGCAAGCAAGCGGATCTTGACCGCCGCGGCGCGGACACGGACCTTCTTCGTCTTCGTCTTTCCGACCATGGCGAGCTGCACCTCACGGCCTATCTCGTGCTTCCTCTTCTTCCTCAGCGGCCGGTACATCCCGCCGGAAGGCTTTCGCTTCGACCTTCCCTGCCATAGAGCCATTTTGTCACCCTGGGATTGACCCCATAGCGGCTTCTCTATATCAAATTTTCTTGGCAGGCTTTATTAGCACCGAGAGGGCTTTTGGTCGCCGTGGACTGGCTCGAGGCGCTTGTTCTGGGCATGATACAGGGCCTCACCGAGTGGCTTCCGGTGAGCTCATCGGGCCACCTGGCCCTGGCCCAGCGCTATATGGGGCAGGTGCCTGTAGTGGTCGATATAATGCTCCATTTCGGGACCATGCTGGTGCTTTTGGTCTATTTCAGGAAGGAGGCGGGGATGGTGGGGCGCTCGGCGGGAGCGGTCCTGCGCGACGTGTCCCGCGGGACCGGTTGGGGCCCGGCGATCAACAAGGATGCCGAAAGGAAGCTCTCGTTCCTGATCGTGCTGGCCCTCGTTCCGACCGCGGCGTTCGCCCTGACATTCAGATATCTCTTCGGGGAAGGGCTGTTCTCCAACCTGCCCGTCATAGCGGCCGGCTTCGCGGTCAGCGGCGCGATGCTGGCCCTGGTCGCATTCGGAAAGCGTGGCGCCCGGACGAATGCCGGGCTCTCCGTTCGCGACTCCCTTGCGGTCGGGACGGCGCAGGGCATCGCCTTCCTGCCCGGGTTCTCGCGCTCGGGCCTCACCATCGCCACGGGGATGCTCGGGGGGCTCGAAGCGGAAACAGCCGGGCGTTACTCGTTCCTGATAATGCTCCCGGCGGTGCTGGGCGCGATGATACTCTCGCTCCCGGACGTCGGCGGCCTTTCGACCGATGTGCTGTTGATGGGGCTGGCCGGGATGGCCGCGGCCATGGCCGTCGGCTGGCTGAGCCTGGGCCTGCTCATGCGCATCCTGAAAAAAGGCGGGATCCAATACTTTGCCCCGTACTGCTTCGCCGCCTGCGCGATCACGGTCGTGATGGTGCTGGGATATCTCTGAGCCGGATCACGCTTCCCGGCGCAGGCTGAGCCTCGCCTTGCGCTCGTCCTCTTCGAGCTTGTGGCGGACGCGCTCGTCGAGGAATGCAACTATCCTTTCACGGGCGCAGCGCTCGGCCTCTTCCGCGCCCTTGTCGAGGATCCATTTGCCGCAGTCCACCTCGAGGGGGTCGATAAAACTGGGCGGGAGGGTGAACTTGCCCCGCTCCTGCGCTATTTCCTTGCGCACCTTGAGTATCATCTCGTGGATCGCGTTGTGGGCGTAGATCTCGACCAGATGGTAGGGCGTCCCGTTGGATGCGGTCGACGGGCGCCGGATGCCACGCTCCCCGTCTGGCAAAAGGTCCGGCCTCCTAAGCGAACATCACGCCGGCCTCGCCGTACTTCTTCGTCGTGCCATGGAGCGCCTTGTCCAGGGCCATCTCGAAGTCGCGGGCGGTGACCTTGTCGCGGTTGTCGCGTATGGCGAACATCCCGGCCTCGGTGCAAATCGACTTGATGTCGGCGCCTGTGGCGCCCTCGCAACGCTGGGCCAGCGAGTAGTACTCGATGCCGGCATCGATGGCCATCTTGCGGGTGTGGATCTTGAATATCTCCAGGCGCGACTCTAGCGACGGCACAGGTATCTCTATGATGCGGTCGAACCGCCCCGGCCGAAGGAGCGCCTCGTCGAGGATGTCGGCCCGGTTGGTGGCGGCCACTATCTTGACATCGCCTATCGGGTCGAAGCCGTCCATCTCGGCCAGAAGCTGCATGAGGGTGCGCTGGACCTCGCGGTCGCCCGAGGTCGCCACTTCCAGCCGCTTGGCGCCTATCGCGTCCAGCTCGTCGATGAAGAGGATGCTGGGCGCCTTTTCACGGGCAAGTTCAAAGAGCTCGCGGACCAGCCGCGCCCCCTCGCCGATGTATTTCTGGACCAGCTCCGAGCCGACGAGCCGTATGAACGTGGCGTTCGTCTGCTGGGCCACAGCCTTTGCCAGAAGGGTCTTCCCGGTCCCGGGCGGCCCTATGAGAAGGACGCCCTTGGGCGGCTCTATGCCGACCTTGCGGAAGAGCTCCGGCCGGGTGAGCGGGTACTCCACGCACTCCTTGATCTCGCGGATCTGGTCGACCAGTCCGCCGATGTCCACGTAGCCGACATTGGGCTTCTCGATGACCTCGCCGGATGTGACCAGCGGGTCCTTGGAGGCCGGAAGGATCCCCATGATGGACAGCGTCTGCTTGTTCATCGACACGCGCGTGCCGGAGATGAGCTTCTTGCGGTCGATGTAGTCGGCCGAGTAGACTATGAAATCGGGCCCGGTGCTCGAGCGGATGACCACGCGGCCGTCCTCGAGGACGTCGCGCACGTAGCCGACTATGAGCGGCGGGGTCTTGAGGCGCTCCAGCTCGACGCGCAGACGCTTTATCTCCTTCTGGAGCCTGAGCAGCTCGTTCTCGACATAGCGCCTCTCGCTCTCTGCCCGGCGCACGTCCTCCACGAGCTGGGAGTTCTTGCTCTCCAGCGCCGAGATGCGGTCGGCCAGGTAGTGCGACAGGTCTCCCCCGCTCTCTGCTGATTCCTCTCGCTCCCCCATTGGCACACCTTTCGACGGACATCACAATTATAGTGCTATTATTTATTGTTTGCTAGAAAGGTTTTGAGACTCCCGAGAAAGGCCCTAGGCGCAAGGGTGCAAGCGTTGAAAGCTAGATACCCCGGACTTGAGTCCGGGGTCGGAGTCACCATAGCGAAGCGCAAGTCGGAAAGCGTAGGAACCCCGGACTTCAGTCCGGGGGGTTCCCGGAATAAAATTATATAAAACGACGCAGTTGAGGAGGCGGGGATTTAGGTGCTTTGCGAGATATGCGGCAAGCCGACGCAGATGCTCAGGGTCGTGCTGATAGAGGGCTCGGAGCTCAACGCCTGCCCCGATTGCGCCAAATTCGGCGTGGAGAGGTCGCCCAAGCCCAAGAAGACCTCGGCGCCGGTCCATGTCTCGGAGGCGCTGGAGCGCCGCGAGAAGCGGACCCAGACCCGGGACGTCCTCGTGGACGGCGCCGAGGAGCTGGTGCCCGACTTCCACCTCCGCATCCGTAAGGCCCGCGAGCGGCTCCTTTGGACGCCGGAGGACCTCGGCAAGAAGATAAACGAGAAAAAGAGCGTCATACTGAAGCTCGAGGGCGGACAGATGCACCCCGACGATTCGCTCATACGAAAGCTGGAGCGGATGCTCAACATCAAGCTCAAGGAGCGGCCCACCCTGGCGTCGGCTCCCAAGTCGGCCGTCCAGCGCGGCCTGACATTGGGGGACTTCATGCGCATCGGTAAGAAATAGGGGTGGAAGGGTAAAAGGGTAAAAGGGTGGAGGGGGGAAACGGAAAACCGTCGTCCCTTTTACCGCATTACCCTTTCACCCTTCCACCCTTCCCTTACACCCTTACACCCTTCCCTTACACCCTTCCACCCTTCCCTTACACCCTTCCACCCTTGCACCCTTACACCCTTACACCCTTGC
>Ga0315291_10000600_pt1 | contig 48069 bp, 47 predicted proteins | sample YL17G12_20_MG_FD_203070 | JGI IMG/M metagenome (GOLD analysis project Ga0315291, IMG submission 203070) | Sediment microbial communities from Yellowstone Lake, YNP, Wyoming, USA - YL17G12_20 | ecosystem: Environmental > Aquatic > Freshwater > Lake > Sediment | place: USA: Wyoming | collected...
GCTACTTGCGGCGTATGCGGAGGCTGACGCCTTCCCGCTGCAGAGTCCAGCCGCCCAAACCTGACCCGCGCCGTGCTGTATTGAGCTTCATGGTCAAGATGCGGTCGGTCGAGAAGATACGAGCCGCAGCCACGGCCAGAACGAAGAACAGGACGAACTCGTAGATGATGCCTGCAATGACCATGATGAAGCTGTGAGCAAAGATGAACTGAGCCGCCAGGAACGGGTGCGAGAATGGGATCGCATAGATGAGCCATTTCAGGAGAGGCGATGCTGTGTTGATGTCGACGAACATGGTTATGAGGTACGGCAACAGGACCACCATCATGAGCGGCATGATGATGATCTGCACACTCTTGAGGTCTTCGGCGAACGCCCCCAGGATGACAGCGATGGAAAGCGCCACCATGATGCCGGCGAACACGCTCAGACCGAGAAGGACGTAGCCTCGCAGATCAAGAACCAAGCCCAGCTTCTGGATTGCCAGGCCGGCAGTTCCGGAGGTCCCACCATCGCTCCCCAGGAGACTGCCCATATAGCTCTTCATGCCAACCATGTACGCAGCGGCGGACACCAGCGCAACGATGCCCGAGGCCATCATCTTGGCCGTGACCAGGGCACCACGCGCGACGGGCGTGGAAAGAAGCGTCTCGAGCGTCTTGTTCTCCTTCTCCCCCGCAATCGAGGCGGCAATCATCTGGGCAGCCATGATGATCACCAAGAAGAGGACGATCGGAATGACCATGGTCTGCTGCATGACGACGCCGACGATCTCCTGAGGGCCGCCTTCTGCCGATGTCGTCCCCACCGTGACAAACGACTGCGCGCTGATGGCGTGCTTGACGATGGCAGGGTCCAGTCCGGGAGCCCCGCTCCTGATGTACGTGTCGCCGACATACTCGTTCATGGCGTTCAGCGCCGCGTCGAGCCTGAACGTTCCCTGTATTCCCATCATCGAGAAATTGCGCATGATCGTATACGTCTGCACCTTCTGGGGATGCTGCGCCTGGATGCCGGCCTCGAATCCCTGCGGGATGACCAGGACGGCGGTCCCTTTCTCCGACGCGACCTTGCGAACGATGTCATTGACGACGCCCTCAGTGACAGTCGTGACCTTGAAGTTCACCTTCGTGAGGATGCCGGCAAGCATCTGTGACGTCTGGCTGCGGTCGAGGTCCACGACAGTCACGGGCTGAGGAGCGGCCTGCTTCTCCTGCTCCTGATTGATGACCCTGCCCAGGAAGCTGTAGATCACCATGATCAGCAGGATAGGAACCAGCGTGTGCCACGTGAGCATCTCTTTCAGTTCTTTTCTCAGAACGACGAAGAATCTCCTCATTGCTTGACCACCTGGACAAAGACCTCTTCGAGGTTTGCCTTGCCATATTTGTCCTTGAGCCCCTGGGGTGTTCCCACGTCGTGGATGGTGCCCTTGTCGATGATGGCCACACGGTCCGACAGGTACTCTACCTCCAGCATGTTGTGACTGGAAAGCAGCACCGCCATGCCTTCGGCCGTCGTCCTGCGAATCAACTGACGAATGTCGATGGCAGCAACCACGTCAAGACCGCTTGTCGGCTCGTCGATGATGGCCAGTTTCGGGCGCGTCATGACGGCTCGTGACAGAAGCAGCTTGCGCATCATGCCCTTGCTGTACGTGCCGATCTTGTCACGCAACCGCTCGCCCAGTCCGGTGATGTCCGAGGCTCTCTGGACAAACTCGCGCTGTACCGCAGCATCGGAAGCGAACAATTCTGCCATGAAGCTCAAGTACCCAAGACCCGTCAGGTTCTTGTAGGCACCGGCCTCCTCGGGCAAGTAGCTGATGATCTCGCGTATCCGGGCTGCATCCTTCTGGACATCCATCCCGTAGACGTGAGCCGTGCCCGACGTCGGTTGCAGGATGGTCGCCACGATACGCAGAGCCGTGGTCTTGCCCGCGCCGTTGGGTCCGATGAGCGCGAAGATCTCCCCAGGCGCCACCTCGAAGCTGATGCCGTGCAGGGCCTCGAATTTCCCATAACTCTTCTTCAGGTTCTCTACGACCAGTGCCTGTCCCACGCTGAAACCTCCCCACTTGTCCTTACAGCGAAGAACACTGTTCAACACAACGCTGCGGTCCAGATCGCCCATTCGTATCATCACCTTTGGTCTCATGGTACACCTCCACGACGCATTGCCGTCCGAATCTTCCACGACGTCTCATTCTCGTCCGATGTCTTACTGTTTCCTGATGTCTTACTACTCGCGTACGTCTTACACTATTCGGACGATATTATCGTAGTACTGACCGCAACCTTGTCAAGTCCCCAGAACGGATATAGTGAAGAAAATGTGAACACAATCAGGCTCTCCGGTGGATGCGTCTGTGCGTCACGAACTTCCGGTGAGCCCCCAAATCACACGAAGCACGTCCCGCGCAGCCGTGCCGAGGACAGCTGCGGGGAGGTCCTCCGCCGTGTCGGTCGTGGTGTGGTACCATGTAGCTTCCCTCCCATGCGCCGAGAACATGCAGCTGGGAACGCCGAGCCGGCTGAACGTCTCATGGTCAGATCCCCCTGTCCAGGGGATGACCGCGAGTGAAGCGCCGTCCCGGATTGCGCCTGAGACAGCAGCCATGATCGTCTGGTCAGATGGATCGATCGTCACGCCGAGGCCCGACGTCGACCGCATCATATCCAGGTCGAGCACGGCAGACAGCGATTGAGCCAGTTCGGGAGCTGCTGCCACAAATGCGGCAGAACCCAGCAATCCTTCTTCCTCTCCACTGAAAGCGACAAACCACATCGATACCGGGGGGACCGCGCCCAGCGAGACCATCGAGTGTGCCATCTCCAGCATGACGGCCACACCTGACGCGTCGTCGTCGGCTCCGGGGTACACCACGCCCGACCGGTCGGTCCCCAGGTGGTCGAAGTGTGCGCAAACCATGATCGGCCGCCTGTTGTCAGTCCCGAAGAGTACGCCGGCTACGTTGAACGCAGTCGCGTCCGGCTTCCATGATGCCGTGACGCCAAAAGACACCTTCAGGTTGAGGTCGCGCGAGACGATCTGGCCTGCCCACGCCTGTGCCGCTATGTCGTCGAAGGACAGCCCCGCCGCCCAGAAGAGAGAACGCGCTCCAGCCAGAGATGCGAGAGCGGACACCGGTGCGTCGGGAAGGGCGGACACAACCTGGCCATGCATGTCGAACGGATTAGGCGCCGAAGGCATGTCGAGGATGACGACGCCGGCTGCGCCATGTGCGGCGGCGCCCCCGACCTTGGCCGCCAGGTACGTCTGCGATTCGGGTACAGAACGCGTCGGAGCGCTGTAGCGCAACAGGACCACGACCTTGCCCGCGACTTCCAGGCCAGCATACTCGTCATAGCCCGTCATCTGAACCCCGAACCCCGCAAGCACGGCATCGGCCTCAACGCTCCCACTTCCAGCATACGGGATCGCCATGCCGCGGTCACCAAGGAACGACTCACCGCGTGTCCCGCTTGCCTTGATGCCAGTGAATGAGCTCACCACGTACAGGGGCGCGTCATAGGTGGCAAGACAGTCCTTGTACCCGGGAGGCTCTTGCAGGCCAATCGTCTTGAACTGTGAAGCGATCCATGCAGCGGCCTGTGCCTCGCCGGGCGTTCCAGTGCGCCGACCAGCATAGGTTGATGAAGCAAGCTCGGCAACGGCGTTGTAAGCACGCTGTGCGTCCACTTCAGACACGACCTTGTCCACGCCCGGCCACGCGGTCCGGGGTCTGCAGCCTGCAGTGGTGACGATGAGCAGGACCAGAACGACCCATCTACGATTCGTGCCAACCTCCCCAACTGACATGTGCGCCTTCGACCGATGCTCGACCACCAGATTCGCGCTCCACAACGTCGCCTTGACTCATCCTGTCGCCACCCTACAATGGAGGCGCACTACATCTACTATTAGTATGTACGAATGGAGGTCGACTCATAGATGAAAATTGGAGTCCTGACAGGCGGCGGGGATTGCTCCGGGCTCAACCCGGCGATACGCGGTGCGGTGTTCAGAGCGCTCGACTATGGAGACGAGTGCATTGGCCTCGTCGGAGGCTGGCAGGGACTTCTCTCATGTGAGACCGAACCGCTGGACCTTGCGCGCGTCGACGAGATCATCGACCGGGGTGGCACCATTCTGGGCACCTCCAGGACCAACCCGTTCAAGGACCCTACTCTTGTCCGGCAGGCCATCGCCAACATCGCGGCTCTGGGTCTGGATGCCGTCATCGCCATCGGCGGGGACGACACGCTGGGTGTAGCCACCAAGCTTGCAGCGCTGGGCGTCAAGGTCGTCGGTGTTCCGAAGACGATGGACAATGACCTGTCAGGAACAGACTTCACATTCGGATTCGACACGGCAGTGAGTGTTGCCCTCGACGCTTCGCGAAGGCTGAAGGACACTGCACTGTCCCATCGGCGCATCATCGTCCTGGAAGTCATGGGCAGGTACGCCGGATGGGTTGCACTCTACACCGGCATCGGCTCAGGAGCCGATTACACACTGATCCCCGAGGTCCCCATCGACTGGGACGCCATGGTGCGCCAGGTCATGACCGCCTACAAGCGCAAGAAATACGCCTTCATCGTCGTGAGCGAGGGAGTAGAAGTCACGCCCGCCACCGGCGAGAAACTGGACGACTTCGGCCACATGCTGCTGCAGAACAGGGGTGTGGGGCCGGAAGTGGCCAGGATCGTCGAGGAGAAGACTGGAGTCTCGACTCGTTCGGCCACGATAGGGCACATCCAGCGGGGAGGCAGCCCCACCCTGTTCGACCGCATCCTGGGATCCCGCGTCGGTGTGAAAGCCATCGAGATGATCCATGGTGGCGAATTCGGCAAGATGGCTGCTCTCCGCGGCACCGAAGTGATCGCAATTCCGCTCACCGAAGCTGTTGGCAAGCTCAAGACGGTCCCTCAGGAGTGGGTGGACCTCCTGAACGTCTTCTCCAAGTAGCCATGAAACGCATCGGACTTCTGACGAGCGGCGGCGATGCCAGCGGCATGAATGCTGCCATCCGCGCAGTTGCACGCACGGCTGCATCTATGGGAGTCGAGGCGGTCGGGTTCGAGCGCGGCTACGACGGACTGGTATCCAACACTTGGATAGAGCTCAACGCACGCAGCGTCTCCGGCATTCTGGAACTCGGAGGCACAATGCTCAAGAGTGCCCGCAGTGAACTGTTCCGCACTGAGGAAGGCCGTAAACAGGCGGCGCTCGTCGTCCAGCAGAACCGGCTTGACGGCATGGTCATCATTGGCGGTAACGGCTCACAGATAGGTGGTTACCTGCTCGGCCAGTTGGGCGTTCCCGTCGTCGGGGTCGCGTCGACCATCGACAACGACCTGTATGGGTTTGACTATACCATCGGGTTTGATACTGCCGTCAACATCGCCATTGACGCCATCGACCGCATTCGCGACGTGGCAGAGTCTCACGACCGCGTGTTTGTCGTCGAGGTCATGGGCAGAGACAATGGCTCCATTGCACTCGAAGCCGCTCTGGCGACGGGCGCGGACATCGTTCTGACCCCGGAACTACCCTTCAGCATCCCCAAACTCATCACACGCCTGCACGACGACGTCATGGCGCAGAAGAAACACCACATCATCGTCATGGCAGAAGGCGCAGGGCATGCAGAGGAGCTGTCGCACTACATCAATGCCAACCTGCCAGTGGAGTGCAGGGCGACCGTCCTTGGCTACGTCCAGCGAGGGGGGAGTCCCACACGCTTCGACCGGCTCCTGGCCAGCACGTCGGGCGAAGCGGCAGTTGTCGCTCTCAGTGAAGGCCACTCGGGTGTCGTCGCAGGAACACGCAACGGACATATCGTCCTTCAGGAGACGCTCGAAGCAGTCACCCGGCGCAACCTTCTCAAGCCAGAGCTTGTGGAACTGTTGAAGCGGGTATCCATCTAGCCTTGCTTCATTCCAGGAGGACCAATTGGGCCGAGTCTTCAAGTCGCTGACCTTCCAGATTATTGTGACTGCCCTTCTGATCGTGGGTGTCTCGATGGCGATTCTGAGCAACCGCCTCATCTTCGAGTTTCAGGACGAGCTCGTCAAGAAGGAAAGCGAGACCCTCCAGGCCATAGGATCGCAGGCTGTCGAGCGCTGGAACCGCATGTACCGCGAACTGTCCAACAGCTACAAGTTCGACAAGCTGAGCCAGAACAAGCAGAACGAGTTGGTGAGCGTCTTCCTCTCCAAGTCTTATTATGACTACATCGACGTGTTCAAGGGCAACTTCCCGCGTGTCAGCATCGGATATCAGGTCAGCCTCTTCACGCCAAGTCTCGTCTACCTGACCGACGGGTCGCGCAACCCGCTACCCAAGCTGACCGTCGCTCTTCCCTTGAAGGCAGGCACACAAATTATCGGCTACCTGGTCGTCGACAGGGATATGCCTCAGGTCCTCGCTCCGTTGCAGCGCGTCCGTTTCGAGGCCTTCAAGACTTCAACTGTCTCCATCGCGCTGAGCGGCGCGGCGACAATCGTTCTGCTGACCTTCTTCCTGATACGCCTGCTGTCCCTGCGCCGCAGCGTCGTCCGACTCAAGACCAACCTGGACACGCGCGTGCCACGCGGTGGAGGGGAGCTGGGAGAGATCTCGCGCGCTGTTGCTGACCTGGCACACTCACTCAAGCGGAGTATCGAAGAAGCGAAGCAAACCGAGGCCCTCAAGACGCTCGGCATCTTCACGACCGGCATCGCCCACGAGGTACGCAACCCGCTCACAAGCATCAAGGGATATGCAGGTCTTCTGGAGAAGAAGCTACAGGGGCGTCCCGAAGCCAAGTACATCGTCCCCATCCGCAGCGAAGCCGACCGTCTCGAATCGCTGGTCAAGGACCTCCTCACCTTCGGCCACCCTGCGCCGCCTCAGCCGGTCGAGTTTGACCTGCACGGGTTCTTCGAATCGATGAGAGAGCTCATGGCACAGCAGTTCGAGGACGGCCATGCGACGCTCGACCTCCAGGTGCCACAGGTCTTGGTCACCTGGGATGCGCGCCAGACCGAGCAGATGTTCATGAACCTGCTGCAGAACGCCGTACAGTCGATGCAGGACAAGAACGGCGGAACCGTTACCGTCACTGCAAGGAACGAAGCGGATCGTGTCATCGTCGAGGTACGCGATGCAGGTGCCGGTATCAGGAGTGAGGACAGGCCCAAGATGTTCACCCCGTTCTTCACGACCAAGGAACACGGCACAGGCCTTGGCCTTCCCATTTCCCAGAAAATCGCGTCCTTTCACAATGGAGTCATCACCTATGAGAGTACGGAGGGAGCGGGTACTACGTTCACTGTCAACATGCAACGAATCATCAATCCTGATGTTTGACTCGGACTTCGAAACCGATAGAATATAAAATTGTCTATGAAAACCCAAAGCAAGCTCATTCTGGTCGTCGACGACGAGGAAAACATACGCGAACTGCTCCGTGAGTCACTTGAGGACGAGGGCTATCGCGTCAACATCGCCAAGAACGGTCAGGAAGCTGTCGAGAAGGTCCGGGCCATGAACCCGGACACCGTCCTGATGGACGTCAAGATGCCCGTCATGAGTGGCATGGATGCTTTTCTCAAGATCAAGGAGTCCGAGCCTGATCTCCCGGTCATTTTCCTGACAGCGTTCGGTTCGTCGGATGTCGCCATTTCCGCCATGAAGTCCGGCGCCTATGACTATCTGACCAAACCGTTTGACATCGATGAGGTCAAGATCAAGGTGAAGAGGGCTCTCGAGCTTCGCGAGCTGTCATGCCTCTCAGGACGGACCCGCCCCGAGGACCTACCCGTCATCAACAGCGACGAGCTGGTCGGCCAGAGTCCACTCATGCAGGAAGTCTACAAGCAGATCGGCAAGGTTGCCAGCTCGGACGCGACCGTTCTTGTTCTCGGCGAATCGGGCACAGGCAAGGAGCTGGTCGCCAAGGCCGTTCACAATAACAGCCATCGGAAGGACCGCGCGTTCATCGTCGTCAACTGCGCGGCTATCCCGGAGAACCTTCTCGAAAGCGAGCTGTTCGGTCACGAAAAGGGAGCCTTCACTGATGCCTTCGATACGCACATCGGCAAGTTCGAGCAAGCATCCAGTGGCACCATCTTCCTCGACGAGATCGGTGACATGTCGCTGCCACTCCAGGCCAAATTACTCCGAATCCTGCAGGACGGAGGCTTCGAACGCGTCGGCGGCCGAGAGCACCTGACGTCGTCGGCACGTGTCATCGCGGCGACGAACCAGGACTTGACCAGACTGGTCTCTGAACGCAAGTTCCGCGAGGACCTGTTCTACCGGCTCAACGTGATAACGCTGCGGCTTCCACCGCTACGCGACCGGCGCGGTGATACGGTGCTGCTGGCTCGCCACTTCCTCAGAAAGTACTCGGCCAAGTACGGACGCGATGTCACCGAGATTGCAGACCAAACCCTGGAGCACCTCAATGCATACGAGTGGCCGGGCAATGTCAGGGAGCTGGAAAACGTCATCGCCCGGGCAGTCATCATCTCCCAGGCACACGTGCTCCTTCCCGAAACAGTGGACCTTTGCTCTCAGCCCATTCTGCGCCGCCACGAGGAGTCTTCAGCTCTTGAGGGTCAGCCGCCGGTGCCCCAACCCGCGCAGCCGCAGCCCGTCGCCGCAGATGGGAACGGTGGGCTTCGTCTCTCAGACGCCATCCAGCAGATGGAGACCGACATGATCCGTAAGGCGTTGCGCGAATCCGGCGGCAACAAGACTAAGGCTGCCCAGATCCTCGGCATCTCTCGCAAATCGCTGTTCAACAAGATCCGGGACTACAAGCTGCAGGACCGGGATCAGTAGCGACGACATCCTGCACCTGGTTTCCTGACTCTGCGAAGCCCCGGAAACGAACCGCCGGGGCTTCTTTCGTTCACGGTAGCACAGGTGTCCGGCCGCGAAGCCGGGCGTCCCCTCTTTGACAACAGATGCCAAGAGACGTACCATCATGCAACCATGCGAACAAGCCGAACCAGCAGCATAGCGTCCGTCGTAGCATCGGCGTTTGTCTGGGGAACGTCCTTCGCCGTCTCCAAGCTGGCTCTGCGTTCTATCCCGCCGCTTTGGCTCGCGTTGATACGCTTCGTGCTCGCAAGCGCCATCCTGCTCGTCTGGCTGCTCTTTCGTCACGAATACCTCCGCCTGGACCGCCGGGTATTCGGCGCCATGATTCTGGGAGGAGTCCTGGGCTATGCGCTGAACCACATTTTCGAGAACGTGGGGCTTGCCCTGTCGACGGCCTCCGAGATCTCGCTCATGATGGGCGTCTTTCCCGTGCTGTCGCTCCTGGTGGAGGGTCTGGCGTACCACAGGAGGTTCTCCCATGCCACCGTCGCGGGCATTGCGCTGTCCGTCGTCGGCGTCGCCCTCATCATCGACCCACGTTCGCTGAGAGGGGCCCTGGGAGGGAAGCGCCTGCTCGGCGATGGACTCATCATCCTCTCAGGCATCTGTTGGGCATTCTACAGCATCCTGATCAAGAACCTGTCCAAGAACAGCTCGGCCAGCAGGACTGCGATGTTTCAGATGCTGTTCGGCAGTATCGTTCTGCTTCCTCTGGCAGGGGTGTTCGAGCGGCCGGTCTTCCCAGTCCCTGCCGTAGCTGTCTGGGCTGTCATCTACCTGGCGGTCTTCTGTTCGGTCGGAGGGTACTCCCTATACAACTATGGGGTTGCTAGAATGGCATCGACCCAGGCGGTCAACATCCTCAACCTTGTTCCGGTCTTCGGTGTGCTGACCTCCTGGGTCGTGCTGCACGAAACAGTGACAGTGATGCAGCTGGCCGGCGGAGCCGTCGTCCTTCTGGGCGTCCTGCTCAGTCTACGCGATTCTTCGCCTTCGGCTTCTCCTTCATGACAACGACGGGGCCCAGAACCGTCGGGCCCACGTGACAGCCGACGACACAGGAGACCCTGTTGTACTCGACCGGTACGTGGAGCACCGATTCCATCCAGTCTCCGAACTCCTTGGCTTCATCCCAGTTGTCGGCCCAGTGTAAACCTGCAGACACCACGCCATACGAGGCCATTCCCAGGACCAGCTCCTTGAGCCGTTCCTTGCCCGCTTTAAGTGTGCGGATCTTGTCGTGCGTCACCATACGGCCAAGGTCGTCAAACCAGACAATAGGTTTGAGCTGGATGATCGTGCCGATGAGGGCCTCCGCCCCTGTGAGGCGGCCGCCCTTGTACAGCCAGTGGAGCGATTCCATAATGAAATATACGCACGTGCGGTCCCGCAGCTCGGTGAGCGCTTCGACGATCTGGGCACGGCTCTTGCCCTCATCTGCCATGCTCTTGGCGAGCCTGCCCATCGTAAGCTGGCAATAGCCACTTTGGCGAGAGTCCACGATGGAAATTCGATTTTCGGCCTCCAGGGTCTGAACGGCAACATGCGCCGCATTGACGGACCCCGAAATGGCCCCTGATATCATGACACAGACGATTTCGTCTCCAGCTTCCAGGATCGGCCCGAAGATGCGCACCAGGTCGTCGGGATTGGTCTGCGCGCTCTCGAAGATGACGCCCTCCCGCTCCTTCTTGTAGAACTCGGCCGGCTTGATGTCGACGCCGTCGCGATAGAGAGTCTCTCCTTCACGGACGTAGAGAGGTGCCATGATTATGCCTGCCTTCTCGAAGTCCTCGATAGTCATGCCACACGTCGAGTCCATGACGACTCTGATCATTCGACTCCTTTCAGGGGCTCCTTTGTGGGCCGCCTGTCACCATGTTCCGGTGTCACTCGTGGACGCGCCCATCGTGCTACACGACAGCACGAAGATTGGCGTCGCTGGCTGGTTCGACCAAATGCTCCGATTACGCCTTCATGATAATGCAAGGCCCAAGAAGGTCGGGGCCCGTGTGCACGCCCAGTACACACGACAGCTTCGTATATGACACGGGGGCCTGGAGGATTTCCTCCATCTCAGCGTGGAACCCCTGAGCCTCATCCAGATTGTCCGGCCAATGCAGGGTCGCAGCCTCGACCCCGTTCTTGCCACAGTCACCGACAAGCTGGCGCATGTGGTCCTTGGCAACCTTGATGGTTCGTGTCTTGTCGTAGGACGTCATGCGTCCCGCTTCGTCGAACCAGACAATCGGGTTCAGCTTGATCACGGATCCAACGAAGTACTGCGCTCCCGTCAGACGGCCCCCATGGAACAGCCACTTAAGTGATTCCATGATGAAGTACGTGCGCGTCCGGTTGCGAATGTCGGCCAGAACCCGGACGATTTCCACGCGATTCTCGCCGGCATCGGCCATCTTCTTTGCTGTGTGACCAAGGTATGCCTCACCGTAGCCGGATTCCAGGGAATCGACAATCGTAATCCTGTCTTCGGCCCCGAGCATCTGGGCAGCGACATGCGCTGCGTTCACGGAACCCGAGATGGCGCTTGAGATGAGCACGCATACGACTTCGTCGCCAGCTTCCACGATGGGCTTGAACACGGAAACCAAGTCTGCAGGATTCGTCTGGGCGGTCTCAAAGATGAGACCCGCCCTTTGCCGTCGGTAGAACTCGTCGGGAAAGATATCCACCTGCTCCCGGTAGAGCTTGTCACCGTCCCGGACGTAGAGAGGGATCATCGCTATCCCGGACTGGTCGAACTCCTGTCTGGTCATGCCTGTGGTCGTGTCCATGACAACTTGTATCATGTGTCGTTCACCTCCGCCTACTCATCTGTATACTTTACCAGAAAAGACGATCCACAACAACCAGCCAAGGTCGGGACCTCGCCCCGGCAGCACTGTGGCATCCTCTTGCACCGCTCCAGCATTGCAAATCAGCCCTGCCGCCATACAATATCCATGGTCTGCAGCACGTGGCTGACTGGCTAAGAGGTGATCTTGGTATGAGGCACTCGGGAAACCGTACAAGACAGGGTGTGGAATCGTGAGGGCGGCATGAGGCGAGTCCTTCGTGTCGCAGGGCGTGCAATCCTCATATCCTCGCTCGCGGTCGTGTCATGGCTTGTCCTCGGTACCCGGCCCCTGTTCTATCTTGCGACCCTCATCACAACTTACACGGCAATCATGGTCCCGCTGGTATTGCGGACAAGTGACCGCATCAGGGTCGTCAAGCGTCTGCGACAGGCAGTCGTGCAGATGAAGTCACAGGACACGCTGACGATCTCGCTTGAGGGCATCCCGCTACGTTCCCCTCTCTCAATCCGGCTCCAGCCGCTGGTCCCTGAGTACATCATCCGCGAAAGCTCCTCCTGGCACGACCGGACGTACGTCCTGCAGTTTCATGTCAACCGTCGAGGGGTGTATGACCTGGGAGAGGGTATCCTGACCGTGACCGACCCTCTTCGCCTGTTCCGCATCAGCAGACGCCTGATAGCAGATGAGAAGCTCACCGTGTTCCCCACGGTCCTTCCCCTCGAGAAACTGCGCATCTCACTGACCTCTCCCCTCGATGGTCAGCGCGTCAAGTTCGCACCCAACTATGATGTCTCGCAGCTTGCGGGAGTGCGACCCTACGAAAGTGACCCCATGAACCGTATTCACTGGAAGATGAGTGCTCACAGAGGTGAGCTCATGGTGAAGGAATTCGCCCCGTCCGCCTCAAAGACCGTCGTCGTCCTGCTCAACCTGACGCTTCGGCGCGAGCCCAGCTTCACCCTGGAAACCTTCGAAGACTACATGACCATGGTGGGCGCCAGCGCTCTCCAGTATGCCTATGACCACAAGCTGCCCTTCGGGCTGACCGTTCTGGGTGAGGAGACGCTCTCCTCCAATGGCTTCTCGAAGGATGCGACCCATCTGTTCGCCTGTTATCGCCTCCTTGCACACGCGCGAGCCCGCATGGACCACGAACCGACCAGTACGGTGTTCCTCGACTATCTCAAGCGAGAACGGCTCCGCATACCCGCCCGCTCACAGCTGTTTCTCATCCAGCACGAGCTGAAGGAAGAGGAGATTGGAGCGCTGCTTCGCATGCAGGCGCAGTTCTCACGCATTTCGATCTGCCTGTTCCCGTACGGAAGCTTCCTGCTGTACGGTGAGCGGGCGGTCCCGTACTTCATGCCTGATATCGAACAGATTGCACGGCTCAAGAAGACACAGAGGATCCTGAGAGATGCCAGCGTGGACCTGTCCATCATCGGTCTCAACGATACGCTCGCCGCCCTGGGGGAGACCTGAGCATGAATCACGAGAAATCACTACTGCATGTCTCCTTCATGATGGTAGCGACGCTCCTGGTCTTCTGGACAGCTCGCGCTACTATCCCACTGTGGATCGTGCTGCCCGCACTCGCTGTTCTGGTGGCAGGACCATGGCTGGGGCGGCGCAGGCTGACGTGGGAAGCCATCATTGCCGTCGCTCTGGTGGGCATCCTGGCCACAAACAGCCAGCGTCTGGCCATCGACTACGCAGCACGCTACCGGGAGTTCTTCTTTCTCCTCGTGCCAATGCTCTTCTACGCCGGCATCGTTCTCACCAGGCTGAAGACTCCCGGCGAACCGGTCTACCTTGGCAACATCGTGTGGCTAGCGCTACTGATCACGCTGGACGTCGCAGGCGCCGCCGTCTCGATCGCCGTGCTGTCACTCCTCGTCGTGCTGGCACTGCTGCTCGCGGGAACAGACGAGGATCGGCCGAGGTTTCTGCAGCGGCTGGTACCAGTTGCCATCGTCCTGATCGCAGTCACCCTCCTGGCGACGTCATTGCCGGTCGAGACGGGCCCGTTCAGCGCATCGACTGCCCAGAGTCTGCAGGACTTCCTGTTTGGCCGTCCTACCGCCGTGGACTTCATCACAAGACGCCATACCACGAACTGGTGGAAACCCTGGCCGGCCGCTGCGACGAGTCTCCTCGGCTCCTGGCTGATGCGGACTGCACTCGCCGAAGAGCTCCAGGTTCTCGTCGGTTTCCTGTTGACGGCTCCGCTCATGATCCTGCTTGCGTGGATATTCCTCGGAGCTGTTCTCCAGCAGGGATCGGGCAAGTCTCTGCGGCGGCTTGTGCCCGCCCTCCTCCTGCTGCTCGGTATGGGCTGCATCTTCGTAGCTCTCATAAGCATGCACAGCAAGGCTCTGAACACACTGATGTTTGGTCCTTCCTTTCCCTGGATCATCAATGGAAAACTTCTGGTGCCGCGTACCTGGCAGATGTTCCTGGCTCTCAGGTTGAAGGTCAACTTCTTCCCCTCTCCTGCCGTCATGGCGTTGCGGCTCATCCTGCGCAACCTGTCGATCCTGACAGTGCTCTATTGTGGCGTCACCTGTGTCCAGCAGGCTTTCGCAACGCAGTGGGACCGCCTCGAGGGCATTGGGCGCAGGCGTGACCGCATCATCATCGAACGAACTATCAAGAGGATTCGCAGCCTGGATGACGAAGAGCTGCTGCGCGACCCACGCGGGACGGTCATCGCGATTTTCTATTTGGCCGCCAACGCCTTGTATCCACTCGACCTTGCGATGGTACGCGGAGAAACGCCAACAGAACTGACAGCTCGCGTTGCCCGGTGGTATCCTGATCTGGCCGAGCAGGTCGACGTTCTGGGACGACTGTTCTACATTGCCCGCTACTCGAAGGTCGACGTGACTCCCGATCAGGTGACGTTGGCCAAAGCCACCTACCAGCAACTACTGGAGATGTTGAAAGTCGAGGCCCAGCACCCACGGATCAGAACCGTGGGTGCATTGCCCGTCTCCTCGTAGCCCGACCGGCCTGTAACCTACCGGCGATCCTGCCCGATGTAGTGAGTGAGGCGAGATGGTGACAGCAGGGATTCGTCAGATAAAGGTACCGCCAGAGGGGCGCCCTGGCACGGTGGCTCGCTCCACTGGTTTCCGTGTGTTCTTCAGGACCGCGGGGGCCGGTCTGCTGGTGTCGTTGCTCATGCTTGTCGTCGCCCTTCTCCTCCGCAGCGCTTCCTTCCTCGTCGTCGGGCTCGCCGCGCTGTCATATACGGTCCTTCTGTGCGGCATGCTCACCATCGAGCACCAACGGCTCACGGTCACGAGCGTCCTTCGCCACAGTGTTGCGACGGTACGCCAGCCAAACATGCTGACCTGTACTGCCTCCGGGTACTGGGTCGCAGGTCCTCTGCTACTATCTGTCGAACCGCTGCTCCCACCCTACGTGATCGGACGCCACAGCAAACATGGCGACGATGGCACCACCGTGTTCTTCGACACCACACGCAAAGGACAGTACACTGTGGGCTCCGCCCGCGTCTCACTGCAGGATCCACTGCGCATCTTCCGCATCCAGCACACGGTTCCCTCCCAGCTGACCCTGACGGTCGTCCCGCGTCCAATCTCGCTCGCAGCGATGCACATCGCGCTCACTTCGCCTCTCGACGGACAGCGTGTCCGCTACGCTCCCAATGTCGATACCAGCCAGCTCACGGGGACTCACCCCTATGACGGGGAGCCGATAAACCGCATCCACTGGAAGATGAGCGCCCACACGGGAATGCTCGTCGTCAAGGACTTCACTCCCTCGGCGTCTCAAACCGTCATCCTGCTGGTGAACTATACCGTGCACCGGGATACGGGCTTCACGCTGGAAGCGCTGGACGACACTCTGTCGACCACGGCAGCAAGCATCCTGTACTATGTTCATGACCGCAAACTGCCCTTCGGTCTCGTAGCGATCGGGTCACACACGGACTGGACAGGCACCGGCCGTGACCGCATGCATCTTCTCTCCTGCCTCACGGCAGTAGCCAGAGCCCAGGCCGTGCAGACGGAAGACGCCGGCATCGTGCTGGACTGGCTGAACCAGAACGCACGCGTGATCCCCGCGCAGTCACAACTGGTTCTCCTCGCGCACGAGATGGACGAGACGGAGGTCGTGCACCTGCTCAAGCAGCGCGAGCACTTCGCGCGCATCACCATCATCCTGTTCCCGGAAGGCACGTTCCTCCGGCCGGGCGAGCATCAGGCACCATACTACCTGAAAGATACGTCGAGACTGCTCCGCCTAAGGTCTCTGCAGCGCGTGCTCAGGGCGAACGGCATCGAACTGACGATTGTCGGACTGAACGACCCGATCACCACGCTCGCTACTGACTGAGGAGGCCATCATGGACACGACACGCATCGCTCGGCTGATTATCGCCAATACTGCCTGTTTTCTCGCATTCTGGATTGCCCGTCTTGCAGTCCCCTGGTGGTTTGGTGTCGCAGCACTCGTTCTGCTGAACATCGCGCTGCCACACCGCAACCAGAAACTCTTCCGACTCTATCATGGTCTCGAGACGTGTCTCATCATCGTCTATCTGGCGCTGACCGCCGACCGGCATACCCTACAGGAACTTCTCGCCATTCTCCTGCTCACCGTGCTGTTCGAGCTCTACTTCTGGTTTGTCGGCAACCTGACGCTGGCCGCCGAGTCACCCTCCCATTTCCTGCGCATCAGCATCATCGCCTGCTGTTACGCCGTCCTTGGCAATACGGACCCCCTTGTAGCCACCATCGTGCTAGCCGTCATGCTGGCCTCATCGATGCTCTCGGCGGTCACCGCTTCCGACCCACGAGCAGCAAGACGGCTTCTGCCTGGATTCATCATCCTCTTGGTCGTCTTTGTGGCCGCAGTCGCCTCCCCCATCGTGCAGGCTCCCACCCTTCCCAGAGCTGCCGTATGGCTGCTTCCAGGGACACCTGCGTCCACACCGAAGCCCGTGGGAACGGGCGGACTGCCTGTCAACCTGCCTGCTCTCACGCTGCGCCGCGTCATGGAGGAGCACTTCTGGGAGCTGTTCGGTTTCATGTATCTCCCACTGGCGATCATGATAGCGGTGCTGATCGCTGCAGCCATCATCTCCGTCTCGGTCCTTCACAACACATGGGGCAAGACCATGCGTGCATTGATCTTCCCTGTCGCGGTCGTTGTGACTGCTCTGATCTTTGCGATCGTCTACACGGGAGCCAAGACCGGGCAGATTTCGAACGCTATAGCCCAGGCAGGGCGTGTCCCAGGGGAGGATTTCGATGACATTGTCGAGGCGCTGCGGGAGCGCAACGTCCTGCCTCCCAAGAACGACGAGATCAAGGCTACACTCGAGACCATCGTCGCTACCGTGTACTGGATGGGGGCCAGTCTCCTTCTGGTGTCGATTGTCACCAGCCTCCGGGATATGGTCTTTGAGTTCCGTCACGAGGTCCTGCTGTCGATGCTCGACCGCTCGGAGCGCAAGAAGGTCATCCGGACCGTACGTCGGCTAGTTTCGCTGGACGAGGGCGCCTTGATGGAAGACCCCGTGACCAGCATCACGGCGCTGTTTGCGATGGGCGTCGAGGCGGTCGGGACAATCGGGCCCCGCCTGCGACGCGGAGAAACCGCCGGCGAGTTCGCACAGCGTGTGTCAGTCGAAGCCCCTGCCTGCGCGGGTGCAATGAGTCAGCTGGCGATGCTCTTTGGCAAAGCGCGGTACAGCCGTCCCAGTGTCACCGGGGAAGACGTCCTTGTGGCCAAGGCCGCACTGCAAGACCTGCAAGCATGTGTCCGCAGCATACGCAACGAAGCCCGGGCTTCGCGACGACCGGCGCAGGGTCGTTGATTTCGAGTTGAACCGCCTACAATGGAGAAGACAGCAGACTACCGAAGGAGCTGACCATGAACGAAAACCTGAACAAAGCCATATCCTACGTCGAACAGTACTTCGTTGGCAAGAACACAGTCGTCGACGTGGCCTTTGCGACGCTGCTCGCCGGCGGGCACATCTTCCTCGAGGATGTCCCTGGTGTGGGCAAGACAACACTCGCCAACCTCATCTCCCGCTCGCTGGGGCTGCAGTTCAAGCGTATCCAGTTTACCCCGGACCTCTTGCCGTCGGATATCTCCGGCGTTTCAGTCTATGACCAGAAAACGCAGGAATTCCGGCTGAAACGGGGGCCGATCTTCACCAACCTCCTGCTGGCAGACGAAATCAACCGCGGCACCCCCAAGACGCAGTCCGCGCTGCTCGAGGCCATGGCCGAATACCAGGTCACCATCGACGGGACCATCGTCAAGCTGGACCGCCCATTTGTGGTCATGGCGACCATGAACCCCATCGAGTACGAGGGTACCTTCCCGTTACCCGAGGCCCAGCTGGACCGCTTCATGACCCGGCTGACGATTGGATATCCGAGCAAGGACAAGGAAGAGGAGATCGTAACCGGCTTCTATGCCCGGGTCAAGGTCATCAGCGACGACGTCCGTATCATTTCCCGCGACGACCTGACGACTATGCAGAAAGAGGTTGAGGGTGTCTTCATCGCGCCGGAACTCATCACCTACATCGTCTCCCTGGTCGACGCCACACGGCACGACGATACGGTCTACCTTGGACTGTCTCCCCGTGGCAGCATCGACCTCATGCGTCTCAGCAAGGCATACGCGTATCTCCAGAATCGCGACTTCGTCATCCCGGATGACATCAAGCTGGTTTTCCCATTCATCTCAGGACACCGGCTCATCCTGCAGGCTGAAGCCCGTCTCCGGGGCGTTACGACCAACGAGGTTGTGACCAATACGCTGAAGAACGTCCCCATCCCCAAGCTGGCCGACTACAGCAAGCAATGAAGCGGTACCTCCGCACCGCCTCGCGCGGCCTGACTCTCGGGGCCGGGCTGGCCGTGCTGTGGCTCATCCTGGGCAGCCACGCACCGTTCTTCACCGCATGTGTTGTGATCCTGTACAGTGTCGTGCTGCCCATTGTCATGATGCGTTGGATCGATGTGACCGGCGTCTCAGTTCTCGTCAAACGTCAGCTGGTGATGATGGGCAAGCCGGACATGGTCAGTGTCAGCCTGACCGGCACCGGGGCACGGAGCCCACTGCGCTATGACGTCCCCCTGTGCCTTCCGCCCTATCTGGTCAAGAAGCATGAGCGACACGCTCATCTCGGGCTGATGGTCTTCGTCGAGGCCAATCGGCGCCGCGCATTAATTAAGTAGGCAATACGGTCCTGACCGCTCAGGACCTCCTCGGGGTGTTCTCGCTGTCCCGCGTGTTTTCCAGTCCACAGCATGTCACCGTCTTTCCTCAGCTGCTCTCATTTCCCAGGCTGCGCATCGCTCCTGCGTCTCCGCTCGACGGACAGCGCGTGCGTTTTACCCCGAACTACGACACGAGCCAGCTTACGGGCACCCACCCGTATGCAGACGACCCGGTGAACCACATCCACTGGAAAGTGACTGCACATACCGGGGCACTCTATGCAAAAGACTTCAGTCCCGGCAAGCAATCGCGTCTCGGGATGCGTACAGGAGTCTTGTCGTCGCCGTCAAGACCGAGATTGACAGCAAACGAGCCCCTTATTCGCGCGTCGTCACAATCAAGTAAACAATCCAGCACGGGGATCCTTCCCATGACAGGTGTTTTGGTCCTGTCAAGCCCCTGAGCCGCATCTTCACAATGCTTGACGCACTCCCCAACCCACCGTAAAATAGTCATGTGCCTGCTGATGGTGCCACAGTCTGAAGTATCTGGCACAGAATGAGTCAAGACCATCAACAGTAGCTGGGGGCGATACGCATGCGATACGTAATCAAGCGCACAGGTGAGAAAGTACCCTTCGACCAAGCCAAGATCCGCATCGCCATCACGAAAGCCGGCAAGGCTACCAAGGAATTCGACGAGACTGAACCGGAGCGCCTGACGCGCATTATCGTCGCCCAGATCCCCGACGACATCGCCACGGTCGAACAGATCCAGGACCTCGTCGAGCAGACGCTCATGGAGTCACGCCATCACAAGACGGCCAAAGCCTATATCCTCTACCGCGAGCAGCACCGAAAGCTGCGCGACCTCAAAACGCTTCTCGACCCCCGCGAGACAATCCAGAAATACCTGGAGAAACTGGACTGGCGCGTCAACGAGAATTCCAACACCAGTTACTCTCTTCAGGGGCTCAACATGCACCTTGCGACCAGCGTCGTGAGCCGGTACTGGTTGAACGAGGTCTATCCGCCGGAAGTACGGGACGCGCATGTGGGCGGCGACATGTACGTGCACGATCTGGGGTACCTGGCTGCCTACTGCGTGGGCTGGGACCTCAAGGACCTTCTCCTGAGGGGACTCGGAGGGGTGTACGGCAAGGTCGAAAGCAAGCCCGCCAAGCATTTCCGCTCGGCGCTGGGGCAGATGGTCAACTTCATCTTCACCATGCAGGGCGAGGCGGCCGGCGCACAGGCGTTCAGCTCGGTCGACACCTACCTCGCGCCCTTCATCCGCTACGATAGCCTGCGCTATGAAGAGGTCAAGCAGGCCGTGCAGGAATTCGTGTTCAACATGAACGTCCCCACACGGTCAGGGTTCCAGTCCCCCTTCAGCAACATCACCCTGGATCTGCACCCGCACGGCGCCACGGCCGGCGAGGAAGCCATCATCGGCGGAAAACCTGTGTCCGAGACCTACGCGGACTTCCAGCCAGAGATGGACATGTTCAACCGTGCTTTCGCCGAAGTCATGCTTGCCGGCGACGCCAAGGGCCGTGTCTTCTCGTTCCCCATCCCCACGTACAACATTACCAAGGACTTCGACTGGCAGAACCCTGTCTACGACCCCATCTTCGAGATGACCGCCAAGTTCGGCATCCCGTACTGGAGCAACTTCGTGAACAGCGACATGGATCCGGACGATGCCCGCTCAATGTGCTGTCGTTTGAGGCTCGACACACGCGAACTGCGGAAGAGAGGCGGCGGATTGTTTGCGTCCAACCCTCTCACCGGCTCCATTGGAGTGGTCACCATCGACCTCCCGCGTATCGGCTACCTGTCTCACAGCAAGGACGAGCTGTTCGAGCGCCTGTCCCACGTTATGGACGTCGCTCGCACGTCGCTCGAGATCAAGCGCAAGATCATCGAGAACCTGACGTCGGCAGGACTCTACCCGTATTCGCGTCACTACCTTGATGCAGTCAAGCAGCGCAACGGGTTCTACTGGGCCAACCATTTCAACACAATCGGCATCAACGGCATGAACGAACTCCTGCTCAATTTCGCCGGCGTCACGATTGCCGAACCCAATGGACAACGTCTGGCGCTCGAGATCATGGGCTTCATGCTGGGCAAGCTCGAGGAGTTCCAGCACGAAAGCGGACAGCTCTACAACCTTGAAGCAACTCCCGCGGAATCGGCAACCTATGTGCTGGCCAAGCAGGACAAGGCACTGTACCCGGACATCCTCGTGGCAAACGAAGAGGCCGTCAAGAACGGCGCCGACCCCTACTACACGAACTCCACGCAGTTGCCCGTGGCGTACACGACCGACCCGTTCGAGGCGCTTGACCTCCAGGACCCTCTTCAGGTCAAGTATACAGGAGGCACCGTCGTCCACCTGTTCCTCGGCGAACGGCTGGAAAGCGCAGATCAGGCCAAGCAGCTGGTGCGCGCAGTCACGAACAGCTACCGACTGCCCTACTTCACGCTTACGCCCACGTTCTCAGTATGCCCCAAACACGGGTACATCGCCGGCAACCATCCATTCTGCCCCAGGTGCGATGAAGAGCTGGTCGTCGAGGCACAGAAGGTGGCTGCGGGCCCTGCCTCTGGAGACGTCCCGTTTGCAACCCGTCCTGAAAGCTAGGAGGTGTCTGCCCCATGAGAAGATTTCGTCGTCCCAAGAAGAAAGCCATTTTCCTTGCCGTCGCCGTTCTGGTCCTTGCTGCCTCTGTGTTCCTCGTCGTGCGCAACCTGAATTCGAACGGCACACCAGGGACCACGGCAAGACCCTCGAAGAATGATGTCGGCCTGTATCTGGACAAGGGCGACCTCTGGCAATGGGTGGGCGGGCGCAAGACACAGCTGACCAAGGTGGGCACGATCGTCACCTTCGACTGGCACCCCGCCGGAGGTGAGCTCGTCTACGTGACCAGCGAAGCCGACGGTTCGTACAAGGCTGTCGACCGCAAACTCGCGTCCAAGCAGGAACTGGTCATCGGCCAGGGCAAAGCCGAGATGTGGCCCAAGCCGCTGTGTTCCTCGAGCGGCGTGCTGCTGGTCGAGGCGTCGCCGACAACGACTCCGCGACTGCTGCAGCTGACCATAACCTCAGTGGGCTACGAGGGCACGACAAATGGCTCATTCTGGACACAGGTTCCACTGACAAAAGAACAGTTTGGCCGGACGACGCGACTGATTCTGGACGGATCGACACCTCTCATCGTCTCTCCCGGCGGCATCTGGACTATCACCGCCTCAACCCTCGGCTTCGACACGGCTCACACCTTCCTCGGCCCGACAGGAGTCACATTTGCCGACGGTACATTCTTTGGCCCCATGCAGGATACGAAAGGGACGTTCCTCGGCATCAAGACCAAGGACGGCCAGGTCACGAGCGTGGCCCCGCCGCCCAGTTCAACCAGCATCCTCCAGCCCTTCGTGCGCGGCGCGTCACGGACGACCGATGGCAAGACCCTCGTTTACGAACTTGGCATCTATGGTTCGGGTACGAGCGCCGACGGCAAGACCACCCCACTGACCTATGAGACATGGCAGTACGTCGAGGGCTCCCGCAGCCCCAAGCTCATCGTCAAGAGCAGCACCCCATCGCTGTTCACCTATCAATTCACGGGTGGCAGCGCACCTGTTGCCGCGGGCAAGCAGCCCGGCGCGACGCTCACCACCGAGACGGGGCTCATGTTCCGAGACCAACCCATTACGATCGGCAGCCACGTTCTCGAGGTAGCAGCCCCCACGGAAACGCGGACAGCTCTGGCTCTCGGTCAGGGCTGGGTCCAGGCAAAGGGGGTCGGTCAGGCAAAGGGAAAGACCGGCTGGGTGTATGGCGGGTACGCCAGAATAGGGCGTGGATCGACAACATATGTGCCCTTTGCCAGGGTGACCGCTTCCACCCCTGTCAAGGTCTACCTCGACGAGAATCTCAGCGAAACCGCCACGACAGTACTCGAGAAGGGCGACAACTTCGTTGCAATGAGAATGACGGCGGACAAACGGGCAATCCAGATCCTGCTGCCGTCGGGAACGACGGCGTTCGTACCGACAGGCAGTGTCACTGTATCTAATTGAAGTCCTGACTATACTCTGCTGAGTGAGAGGAGGTGACGAGTGAAAGAACTAGAGAATGGGGACTTGGTGCTGGACAACGGAATGACAGTCCCCGCGTGCAGGCGCACAAGGACTGAGGTTTACAGCCGCGTGGTTGGCTATCTGAGGCCTGTTTCCCAGTGGAACAAGGGAAAGAAGGCAGAGTGGGCCGACAGAATATGCTTCGAGGCCAAGACACAACGCAGCACGGCACAATGATCGCAATGCGCAAAACGCCGCTGGGCATGGACCTCCTGCAGGACCGTCAGCGGCGTTTTCATATTGTCACGCGGGAAGTACCCCCTCGTGGCAAAACAGAGACATGAGACTGGCGCACTACGAACCACTATCACTCGGCGACTTCCCGGGCAGACTGGCCACAACCGTGTTCACGGTCGGCTGCAACTTCGCATGTCCGTACTGCCACAACCCTGAGCTCGTCACCACCATGGAGAATACGCCACAACTGACCGAAAAGGCATTCTTCGCCTTTCTCGAACGCCGCAGGGGCAGACTCAACGGCGTCTGCATCACCGGGGGAGAACCCACGCTTCACGCCGATCTGGTCGGATTCGTCGACCACATCCGTGCTCTAGGCTATGCTGTCAAGCTGGACACCAACGGGTCCAACCCTGAAATGCTTGGGCGCCTTCTGGAGACAAGCTCTCTGGATTATGTTGCCATGGATGTGAAAGCACCGGCCTCACGATACAGTGACGTGACGGGTAACCCGTATGCTCTCGCCCTCGCGGAGATCTCGATACGGCTTCTGGCCGAGCGTGATACCGTCCATGAATACCGGACGACCATCTTGCCTCTGCTGTTCAGCGAAGTCGACATCGACAGTATCGCCCGCATGCTGCCCCCTGGATCGCGCTACGTCATCCAGAACTTCGTCCCTACCAAGACGCTCGACCCCAGCTTCGTCCACGCCAGAGGATTTGAGCCCGGCGACCTCGCAACCATTGCGGACCACATGCGCCTGCACTACCCTCTCCTCCACATCAGCACACGAGGCGGCATCTAGGCTGAGTCGACACGTTCACGACATCTACCCCGGTCGCTCATATCTGCAGACGCCGGCCCCTCCACGTCACCACTCGCCACTTTCCTCTGTAACCAATTCGTCACTGCCGCATTTACATTTGTGTGGAAGGGTGATCTGGCATGGATAGCTACGCCAGACCACTTGTCCTTCCTCGCAGACAACGGAAGGAAGCGCTCCACAGGCCTACCTGCGGCTGTGGCAATCATTGCTCGACATCGAATCCGGGCTTGATGTGACTGCAGGATGCGGTCGAACCATGCCCACACAGATGCTTTGTCAGCCTCCTTTCCCAGACAGATGGGCTTCACCGGCTACGCAACGTCTAGAACAACTGGAATGCACCATGGTGGTACTGGAGAACGGAGTGGGCAATCCGGAGCTAACCGTCCCGCTGTAGACAGCGTGAGTCCGTGTGTTGCGTAGGCACACGATATCACATACTCTGGGCTGTGGCGCCACAGCCCAGAGTGCCCCGGCAAGAGTGCTCAGCAATCTCGGATCCTAGCCCAGAGCTTCGCGACCCTCATCGGGGCGCTCACCTGATGAGGCTACGACGATGACCAATACCCTCTGTCCTGCGGCAAGCCCCGCACGACCGGCATGACAATCCTCGTCTTCCTCTTCAGCAACAGTATTGTCTCTCCATGTACTCAAACACAGTCCGACCTCCTGCTACCTGAGACGGCGCCGTAGATCATCTCCGACACCTCGGCCATGACGCGTTTCGCCTGAGCGGCCCGTTCAAAACCTGACGCAAAAACGCAGAGCGAGTAGGTGGGCCCTCCCGACACGGTGACGAGCTCTGCGTCGAGAAGGGAACCACCCATGCCACCCGTCTTTCCCGCCAGGGCGGCACTGCCGGGAAGCGGCCATGCAACCAGGTCTCTCAGCTGGTTCACGCGCAGATAGCCAAGTATGCGTTCGCTCGCCGCGTTCGAGACCAGACGATGCGCGTATAGTTGCGCCAGCATGTCGGCGATCTCGGTGGTGGTCACGCTATTGTCGATGCCACGAGCGAGCGTCTCATGGTCCATCATCCGACGTCGGATACTGGTCGCCTGATAACCAAGGTCGCGCAGGACATCGCTCAGACGCTCCATGCCGATCTCCTCGATAAGCTGATTGCAGGCCATGTTGTCGGACACGCCCATCATCATGATGCACAGATCCTGGACCGACCACGGGCGAGTGCTGTCCAGATGCTCGAGAAGGCCGGTCCCATGAGGGGCAGGGACTGTCAGACGAATAGGCCGGTCCCACGCCAGTTCGCCCAGTTCCACCAGCTGCGCAACGCAGACTAGGAGCGGGAGCTTGATGATCGATGCGGCTCCAAACGGGAGACTGCTGTTCTGAGAAAAGATGAGACAACGGTCATCTGCGCTCAAGAGCTCAGCCTGCACGGCGCATGGAAATGTGACCGTCGCAAGAACCCCTTGAAGCGCTTTCTGAACCGGAAGGTACCGGGTGTCCTGCTTCATTCCGTCTCAGGCTTCGGCTGGTCGCGGTACACGCGGCGAACCAGCTTGCCAACAGTAGCGAGGACCTCGTAGCTGATCGTCTGGGCGAGTGATCCCAGATCACCAGCGGTGATGCACTGGTTTCCGGATTCACCCATGAGCACAGCTTCGTCGCCCACCGCCACACCCTGCACGTCCGACAGGTCGATCATGGTTTGATCCATGGTCACCCGTCCTATGACCGGCGCCCGCTTGCCATGGATGAGCACCGACGCCTTGTTAGACAACATGCGGGAATACCCATCCGTGTAGCCCACTGGAAGGATTCCCACCGTCGTCGGCTTGTAGGTCAAATAGCTGCGCCCATAGCTGATGCCGTAGCCGGCAGGAACCTGTTTGAACGCTATCACCCGGGACTTCATCGACATTGCTGGCCGCAATCCCGCAATCGGCACGCCCTCGATGGGCGAACAACCATAGAGCAGCAACCCCGGACGGACCCCTTCAAAGGTCGCAGCCTTCATGGTCAGGATGCCGGCCGAGTTGCAGAAATGGGCAACAGGAGGGCGTATGCCCTCCACGGTCGACTGATGGAGGACTTTCTCGAACCTGCGCAGTTGCATGGAGGAGTAGGATTCGTCCGAGTCCGCACAGGAAAAATGCGAATAGATCCCCTCTACCTCAAGACGTTTCATCCCGTTCAGCTTGTGCAGCACGTCCAGCGCCCCTTCCGCAAGAACGCCGCCTCTTCCCATGCCCGTATCCACCTTGAGATGGACCGTCAGCTGCTTTCCGGCAGCTGCTCCAACGAGTTCGCGTGCGACATCGTCGTTGGGGATGCTGAGCGCAATACCTTGAGCGATTGCCTCCTGGACTCCTGATGCGGGGACATAGCCAAACACGAGCATGCGGCCTTTGATACCAGCCCGTCGAAGCTCAAGAGCCTCTTCCAGCGTAGCAAGCGCGAACCAGTCGGCGCCTTCTTCCTGGAGGACCCGCGCCACACGCACCGCGCCATGCCCATAGGCATCGTTCTTGACGACACACAGCATATGGGTCTTCGCCGGCACCATCTCACGGATGACATGATAGTTGCCCCGTACGCAGGCCAGATCGATCTCTAGCCACGTGGAACGCCCGAACTGCTCGACCGAAACGTTGTCCTCTCTCTTCATGACAAAACAATAGCACGATTCAGAGGCCGTTCAACACAGAAACACTCACTGATACGCAGTCTGCAGGCATGCTGTCCACGGCCACCGCCAAGTATGCAAACGTTGCCATTGACAAAAGTCAGGCATTTCGTATAGTAGCGGTGTAATCGATAACTTCGTTATCGGTTACATGCCCTCCTTCGAAAACGGCCCGGACCGCAATCGCGCTTCGGGCTGTTTTCTTTGCTGCCCCTTCTACCAGAATCTAACGGGCTGATAGTCCGCGGTCGACAGGTGTAGTGGCGGTAACTCCCTGTCCCCTGCCGCGCTCCGCAACGCCTCCTCCATCGCAGCCGCGAAGAAACGCTCAGAGCTGTAGTGGTCGACAATGGCTACACAGCCTCCGCTCTGAGACACGTCGAGCGCCCCGTGATACGTGACATCCCCCGTGATCAGTACCTGGGCTCCCGCTCTGCTTGCAGCCGGGAGAAGCGACGATCCTGATCCGGAACAGAAGGCCACGCGTTCGATGGCCTCCGGCAGAGTCCCCGCCACCGGCAACACCGAAAGCACGAAGAACGACTTGACGAACGCGACGAACTCTTTCGGATCCATGACATGAGGAAGCCTCCCCATGTGTCCGAACCCGGCAACTGGGCTCCCAGGAAGATGCTCCTCGAAAACGTCGACTGCCGGCTCCTCGTATGGGTGAGCCCCGCGCAGGGCCTTCAGGACAGATGCCAGGTCCCGGCCGGACACGATGGTCTCGACGCGGTCCTCCGCCACGCTGGTCATGGCATTCTCCTCACCCACGAAGGGGTGAGCCCCAGGGTCAGGCACGAACCCGCCCGTCCCAGCGGCCCGGAACGACGTGCGCGAATAGGAGCCGGTATGCCCTGCCCCGGCGGCAAACATCGCCTCCAGGACCTGTTCCCTGAACTCGGGAGGAACGAACGTGACAACTTTGTACAACCGTTCCGACTCGTGAAGCTCAAGGATACGCAGGTCAGTGAGGCCCATCCGACGCGCCACAAATGTGTTGAGACCGTTCGGCGCAACGTCGAAATTCGTGTGTACTGCCAACAGAGCCATGCCCATACGAATGGCGGCCAACAGCGCCGAGTGCTGGATTGGGTCCAGCTTCTTGATCGCCCCGAAGATGGGGGGATGATGGCACAGAATGAGATTGGCGCCAACCCGGCCCGCTTCCTCGACCGTCTCGTGCGTGACATCCAGACAAAGGAGGACCCCACGTACCTCGTCGTCCATTGAACCGACGATCAGTCCTGCGTTGTCATACTCCTCCTGCAGCCGAAACGGGGCTACCGTATCGATGAGATCGTACAATTCCCGGATGCGCATTGCGCACCTCCTGTGTCAGCACATTGTTTCCAACAAGAGTATACGGCACGAACGACCGAAGCGACAGGTAACCCACCGGGGCAGAAGACCCGGGACTACTTTCGGGGTGCGGGAAGCCGGTCCTCAGTTGAACCAGTGCGCGCTGTTCTGTCCGCTCGTACCATCCCATACACCAGAGCGGCTTCTCCCGCAAGAGCCAGGAGATCGCCCGCGCTGTAGGCTGAACCCACGTCGCCGAGAAACGGCAGGACGATATAGTCTCCCAGAAAATTGAGGTGCGTCCGGTCAGTCATGAGAACAACGTTGGCTGCGGTGCCATTCCTGAGCAGCTCCTCTGCGTGAGAACCCTGTCCAGTGGCGATAAGTGCCTCGGGATCAGCCGGCATACGCCCTTGGTTTGCGCCGATGACAAGGATGTTGAACATCAGCCCGGTCAGGAGGACCGGAACGCCAAAAACCCTGCGGTTCACCAGCAGAAACGCCAGGACCATGAGGAGGGTCAGGACATAGACTCCTGGAAGCAGCGCGCCAAGCAGCGATTCCCCGCGGGACGTAAAAATGAGCAACTGAACCACGAACGCCCCCACTCCGAGAGGCAGAGCCTTCAGGTGGAGGTTCTCGATGTAGCGCAGCCGTCCGCCGGTAGCCAGACTCAGACAGAGGGCACACACGAGAACGACAAGAACAAACACGGTCAGCCTTCCCCTGCTGGAACAGCATCACTCACAAGAAACGCGTTTTCAGCCATCATTTTCGCACCCCAGTTTCCTTCGATATGGTAGAGATCCCAAGCAGTTTCCGTCGGTATGATGAAAGCAGGCCAGTCACACCCTCTCTTCCGATTGATGACATGCCGATTTCGCTCTCAACACGCCAAACACGACCTCAGCTTCACCAGCAAGTGCAACCAGATCACCGACGCTGTACGCTGAACCGACCGACCCACCCAGCCGAATCACGATCTTGTCCCCAGCATGTTCAGCCTTGTGGAATCACTCATCAGGACGCAGTTGGCAGCTGCTCCACGCAGTCGCAGCAAATCCACCTCCTCGACGCGGCCCGCTCCAGCAAGTGCCGCCACAGAAGCAGGCATCCGTCCAGCATTGGCACTGACAACAAGCATGTTGAGCATCAGCCCGACCAAGAGAATCAGAACGCCAGAACGCGCCGGTTGGTGACCAGAAACGCCACCAAAGTGCTCAGCGTGACGACGTAAACGACAAGGACAAGCACCTCGCCGACGAAACCTGTTCCCCACTGAGTGAACAGAGCTGTCTGGACCGCAAACGCTCCCAGAGCCATCCACAGTCCCTTGAGCTGCCAGTTTCGGGCATACTCCAGCCCTCCCCCGGTGAGCAGACTGGAAACCAGTGCAACACCCAGGACAGCCAGAATGAGCATACTAGACTTGAACGCCCGCTGCGATGCTGACTTCGTCCGTCGAGTCGACCTGCACAGCGGAAGGAAAATTGGTCATGTCTCCTATCTCAAGGTGTGCATGAACAATCTTTGCGAATGTGACCACGAGCTCTGGATCGAACTGTGCCCCGCGCTCGTCGTCCAGGATCTTCAGAGCCCCGGTGACCGTGAGGCTCTTGGCCCGGTAGGGCCGCATACTCACCATGGCGTCGAACGAATCTGCAACGGCAATGATGCGCGCACCAAGAGGGATGTTCTCGCCCCCGAGATGGTCCGGGTAACCGTTGCCATCATATCGCTCATGGTGGTGCAGGACGATATCCCGCCCACCCTGGAACAGCGTCAGCCCTTCCAGCAAGCCAGCAGACACCGCGGAGTGTCCCATGATCTGATGGAACTCCTCCGCACTGAGACCAGGTTTGCGCAGCAAGCTGTCGTCCAGCCCGACCTTCCCCAGGTCGTGCAACACGGCAGCCTGCAGTACCATGTCTGCTTCGCCACTCTCCATGCCAAGCTCATGACACATATCTTCAACCCACGCTCGCACGCGTTTCGAGTGCTGTGCGGTCTCGGGGCTCTTGCTTTCAAGAACATCAACCAGCTTCTCCAGTATCGTCTGCGTCTGGTTGCGGAGCGCCTGCCCCCGCTTCAACGCGGCATAGAGAAGCAGGAACGTCGGCAACATGAGGAGTATGGCGATGGGATTGACTCGAAACAACGCAGCAAGAGCCATTCCAAGTGGAATGAGTGCGGCCGAGTTAAGCCAGCTCTGCCTGACGAATGAACCAAGCACTCTCGGCCACCTCTGGTGAGTAAGGCTTGAAAACAATCCAGAGAACACGAGAGAGTCGGCAATGAAGTAGAAGGCGGCACACATGAGAATCGCCAGCAGGTTCCGTCCTTCAAGGAATCCTGCATCAGGGGATCTAAGCCACCCGTATACGGTGCTGGTACCTCCCACTGTGATCGCGTAGTGACCAGCATTGAAGACTATCTTCTCCAGCGTCTTGTGGCCAATCAGGTCGCTCGCGATCGTCCCCAGGACAGCCAGGACCATGCCGGGAACGGGAAGCCAGATGCACGCCACCGCGAACGTCAGGGCCAGCGAGAGCGTGACCTCTGTCTCCTCTCTACCATAGCCGAAAACGACGATTGGGTAGACGTCGGCTAGAACGATAAACACAAGCACCAGCACAAACCAGACAACGCTGATTGGAGCGCTCGTCCCACGGAGAGACCACCCCACAACAGCAGTTCCCACAGCGGCAACAACTACCAACGCTATGTATAGGACGCCGGTCCAGGGCAGTCTCTCTCTCACCAAGATGCTTCCTCCGCTTGAAGCCAATGATCATGCACCCTGGACACCAATTGTCACCTGCAATCCCTTGCTGTCAAACTACTTGCTTCGCGATTCTAGCGGCTCCTCCACTCCGGTGGCTAATGCCACTTCCAATTGGCGAGGACGGACAGGACGATGGCGGCGATCGAAACGGCACTGGCGGTGACTTTGCTTCCCCACTTCATAGCTGATACCTCCTGGGTTGGTGTCGGGACAGTGGCTAATGCCACTTCCAATTGGCGAGGACGGACAGGACGATGGCGGCGATCGAAACGGCACTGGCGGTGACTTTGCTTCCCCACTTCATAGCTGATCCTCCTCTGTATCACGATATGGACTTCCCAATAACCAACCTTATGTCACTACCCACCCACCATCGCAGGAGCTTTTCGAGGACACCGCCAGTCTCTGGTGGTACGACCCGAGGCGGCTGCCGACGTCGATGAACTCGAGATGCTTGACAACGGCGGCTGTCCAACCGATCCGAAGGGGGCCCGGGCTGATGTAGAGGAGAACCTGATGCGTGCAAAAAGGGCAGCCACGACCTACTTGGTCACCTTCGCGCGCTGTCATGTCGATGGCCTGCCGGAATACTACTGCAATCATTGACCCGGCCGTCCGGATGAACAGCACCCTAAACGGGGTCTTCTTTTCAGTGCTTAAGTTCAGTGTGGCGCACATTCCGGTCTTGTCAAGCCCCTCTGTTCAGGCGGTATTCATCGCACCTTCGGCTACACAGCACCCCCAGGGCGGCTTCAGTCTCATGGCAATTTTGTCAAGGCAATCATTAGATAGAGAAGAAGCCCACAGCGCTCTCGGGCTGTGGGCTTCTTGCACATATATATTGACCATGGATGTTCAGTTTGCAGCCGCTACCCGACGGGTGTCCCGTGCAATGACCAATTCCTCGTTGGTCGGGATGACCAGAACCTTGATCCGCGAAGACGGCTTGCTGATGTCTGCCGCCTCATCGTGCTTCTTGGCGCGATTCTTGTCAGCATCGAGTTCTACGCCCAGGAATTCCATGTCCTTGACGACCATTTCACGAACGACATCGCTGTTCTCACCTATGCCCCCCGTGAACACGATCGCATCGGCCCCGTTCATGGCCGCAATGTACGAGCCAATATACTTCTTGAGCTTGTAGCAGAACACTTCAAGTGCCAGCGTCGCACGTTTGTCGCCCTTGCCAGCCTCTTCCTCAAGAGTGCGGAAGTCATTGCTGATGCCCGAAATGCCCAGAACGCCCGAGTGCTTGTTGAGTAGAGCGTTGATCTGCTGAAGGTTCAGCTCTTCCTTCCCCATGATATAGAGGGGGACAGCAGGATCGATGTCTCCGCAGCGTGTCCCCATGGGCAGCCCTTCGAGAGGGGTAAACCCCATAGACGTATCGACGGATTTGCCATGATCGACAGCGGTAATGGAGGAACCGTTGCCCAGATGACACGTGATAAGCTTGAGTTCATCGATGGTCCTTCCCAGCATAGCGGCAGCCTCATGCGCTACAAAATAGTGACTAGTACCGTGAAAACCGTATTTGCGGATGTGGTTGCGGGCGTAGAAAACGTAAGGGATCGCATATGTGAATGCCTTGTCGGGCATCGTCTGATGGAATGCGGTGTCGAAGACGGCGACCTGGGGAACCTTGGGCAACAGGCGCGAGATGGCGTAGATGCCCGCAAGGTTCGGCGGATTGTGGAGAGGTGCGATGTCAATGCACTCCTCGATCTTGGCCACCACCTCAGGGGTAATCAGCGTCGATTCCGAGAACGACTCGGCACCATGGACCACGCGGTGCCCGACAGCCTGAATGTCCTCAATGCTCGTGAGGACACCTTTCCCCGGGTCAACCAGGACTTTCAGGATGAGCTCAATGCCAGCCTGGTGCTCAAGGACCTCGTGGACAGAGACGACCTTCTTCCGTCCGGCAACCATGTGATTGAGCTGCGCCTGCGCGGTACCGATCTTCTCCAGCAGGCCTTCGGCTAGCTGCCGATCATCGTCGTACAGCTTGTACTTGATAGAAGAGCTCCCACAGTTCAGCACCAGAACCTTCATATCTTCTCCTCCGCGTTGTCAACATGAGTCTCATAGCTGTAGAAGCCCTTGCCAGTCTTCACTCCCAAGTGCCCACGTCGAGCCAGGTTCCGGATAAGCGCTTGTGGACGATATCGAGTCTCGCCAAGCTCGCTGAAGAGGTGCTCCGACCACCCGAGGACGATATCCAGCCCGATCTGGTCGGCAAGGGCAAACGGGCCCTTGTTGAAACCGAAACCAAGGCGCATGGCGACATCGATGTCCTCCTTGCTGGCCGTTCCTTCCTGGTAGAGCATGATGGCTTCGTTGATAAGGGGCACGACAAGGCGCGCCGTGATGTAGCCTGGGTTCTCGAGCACGTCGACGGGGGTCTTGCCCATGCGGCGTGCCAGTTCCTTCGCACGGTCGACGGTCGCCTGAGACGTATGGACGCCTCGCACCATCTCGACCAGCTTGATCGCCGGAACGGGCGCGAGGAAGTGCATGCCTACGAGACGCTCCTTGTTGACCATCTTCAGCGCGATGTCAGTGATGGGCAGGATAGCAGTGTTGCTGACGTAGGTGACCTCACCGGGGCATATCTGTTCAAGCTGGGCCTCAAGCTGGGCAAACAGGTCCTGCTTGGCCGCAAGATCATCCGGAATGGCCTCAATGACAAGGTCGACGCTACCAACGTCACTACGGTTCAACGTGAACTTGATGTGAGAAAGCAGGACCTTCTTCTCTGATCCCGTGATACCCCATCGCTGGAGTTCGAGATTGAGACTGTTCTCAATGTTCTGGCGGGCACGCGTCAGTCCGTCCTCCGTTTGGTCGACGAGCACCACTTCGAGACCGTGCGCTGCCGCGTCCTGAGCAATTCCCGCTCCCATGACACCGGCACCAAACACCGCAATCCTTCGGATCTCCATGTACACCTCTCCTGTTACGAGATAGGAACAGTGGCACGCAGTGCGCCCACCGTAATCCTCACGTTAGTGCAGGTCTCCTCTGCTCTCGCGCATCTCCTCGTCGCTGAGACCGAAGTAGTGGCCCAGTTCATGCAGGACAACGTGCTGGACAAGAGGCATCAGCTCGTCGACCGTATCGACCGAGGACTCGAGAGGGACTTTGAACACGCTGATCTTGTCGGGCAGAGTGCCACTGTAGTGCGGCCCCCGGTCCCTGAGCGGAACCCCCTGGTACAACCCCAGCAGGCCGTAGCCGTTGGCAACTCCGGTACGCTTTAGGACATCGATCGGAGGAAAATCCTCGATGACGACGTCGATATTCTTGAGCGCCGTCCTGAACTGGTCAGGAAGCGTGACAAGAGCGACGAGCACGAGTTCTTCGAAGTCCTTCTGTTCCAGTCCAATCACGACGTATCCTGCTCCCTGTTCCGACCGATAGATACTATTTATCATATCACAACCATTGCAGAGGCCAACACCTTTCTGTGAGTCCGGCATCTGCAACGCCGAGTGCGGCGGCCGGTCTCCTCGCCATGACACCGTACATACTCACAATTCTTGCATTAGGGCAGGACTTCCTCTACTATGTCGTTGAGGGATGCCGCAAGGCATGCAACCGGGCATCAGGAACGGCTGGAGCTTTCTGGCTCATCTCCTGGTGCCCAGCCCCTCAGCGATCGACCTCACCTTGTGCCTCAGGAGGTGTCCATGAAACAACGCAACGTCGTTCGCACCATCTACTTGTATCTCGTCACTGTGGTCGGGATTGTCACGGCTCTTGTCGGGCTTATCGGGGCAATCACCAGTGTTCTCAACATGTACGTCTTCCGTCTGATCACATCGGACAGCATGCAGAACGAACTCTCCACACTGCTGGAGTTCGCCTCCGCAGTGGCAGTCGGCGTGCCGGTGTGGCTGTACCACTGGGGCATCATTCAGGAAACGCGCCATCGTGCGCCAGCACCTGCCACCCCCGCTCCCACGGTGACCAGCGAGACCGTCACAGTCACTGCGACGCCACAGCCGGAGGCTCGCCGCGATCTCATCAGAAGGCTTTACATCTATCTGCTATCCGCCATTGGACTGTTCATCGTCATGTTCAACCTCATCGGCGTCGCTCCCAATGTCTATCGGGCGTTCTTCATGTCGACAAGCCCTGTGCCAACACCCATAAAACCGGACGCCTCTGGTCCCGCCTCGTTGACCAATACCTACGCGGTCCAGAGCCTCATCAGGACCATCGTGGCCGTCGTCGTCGGGACTCCCGTCTGGCTATACCACTGGCATCTCGGACAGCGCGAGCACCGGGACCTGCTGGGCGACTGACACAAGGGAAACAGATCACAGACCTGCTCAGAACTACCCTTCCAATGAAGGCGCAGAGTCCCCTGCAGCAACTCAATCGCAAGTCTGTAAAGGGCTTTGCGCCTTCTTGTATTGGGGCCGTTTGGTATATAATTGCTGCGTGGCAACCAATCCTGCAAAGGAGAAAGAAGGATGAGAAAACTGTTCCCCGGCCCCCTGGCCGTAGCTCCCGCATTCGGCGCGTCGACGGATTACGAGAGGACCGGCCTGAAGGCGGATTTCATCCAAATCGTTTGTATGGCCGGCGTTTGCAGCGATGGCCACAGTCTCTGTTCCCGTTCCCCTCAGCACAAGCTCCGAACCCATCGTCACCATTCAGCCGGCCAGTTCAACAACCGCCTCCTCCCGGGGCACTCGGGCGCGAACGCACGCGACGACGCCACACGAGTCGTATCACCCAGACTGGCAGTACAGATGCAGAACCTGCACAGTACTATGGTCAATAGTACTGCAGTTCCATCGACCCCAGGGCAGTCCCGGCCTGGACGGTCCCAACTTCCTGCCATGTTGTCCCGTCAGCCCATGACAGAAAGATTCTGGCGCCAGGAGGGTGCAGTACCTGCCCTCTCCGCCGTTGTGAGGGAGTGAAGCCATGAAAGCACTGGAAGTACGCGGCATCTCCAAGATGTTCCCGGGAAACCTTGCGAACGACAACATCTCGTTCTCGGTCGAAAAGGGGGAGATTTTTGCCATCGTCGGCGAAAACGGCGCGGGCAAGAGTACTCTGATGAACATCATTTATGGCATCTACACATCATCGGGCGGAGGCCTCCTCGTCAACGAGAAAGAAGTCAGAATTCGTTCGGTCGAGGATGCCATCAAGCTCCGGATGGGCATGGTGCACCAAGAGTTCATGCTGATTCCAAGGTTCACCGTCACCCAGAACATCGTCATCGGCGATGAGCCGCACAAGGGTATCTTCTTTGACTACGGCAGGGCAGTGCGCGAAGTCCGGGAGCTTTCGAAGCGCGTCTCGTTGACCGTGGACGCCTCGGCTCTTGTGGCCGACTTGCCCGTCGGCGTCCAGCAGCGTGTCGAAATCCTCAAGGTGCTGCGTAGAGGGGCTGAGATCCTCATTTTCGATGAGCCCACGGCCGTCCTCACGCCTGAAGAGACTGTCGATCTGTTCGTGACCATGCGCAAGCTGCAGGCCGAGGGAAAGACAATCCTGTTCATCAGTCACAAGCTGAAAGAGGTCATGGAGATCGCCGATCGCATAGCGGTCCTGCGTCGCGGCAAGCTGCAGGGCATCGTGAACAAGAGGGACACGAACGAAGAGGAACTGGCTCGCATGATGGTCGGCCGCAACGTCGTCCTCGAGATTCCCAAGGTCGACGTGGAAGTGGGAGCTGTGGCATTTGCGTGTCACGACCTGCACGTCAGAAACAAGCGCGGATACGAAGCCGTCAAAGGCATGAGTCTTGAGGTCCACGGCGGAGAGATCGTCGGCATTGCGGGCGTCCAGGGCAACGGTCAGGACGAACTGGTCAATGCCATGATCGGTTTCTCACATCCGGTCTCGGGTTCGATGGAACTCAACGGAAAGAACATGCGCATGGTCACCACGGCTCAACTGCGCAAGGAAGGCATGAGCTACATCACCGAAGACCGTGGGCGCAGAGGTCTTGTCATGCCGTACACGGTACGCGAGAATGCTGTCATGGGCCAGCACTTGAGCAGACCGTTCAGTAAGGGCATCAGGATGGACTATGACAAGGTCGGGGAGTTTGCCGAAGGGAAGGTCAAGGAATATGACATCCGCCTTGGTGACGTCTATGACACGGCAGGATCCCTGTCCGGCGGCAATCAGCAGAAGCTCATCCTCGCCCGTGAACTGTCGCTGCCACACAACTTCCTGATCGCTTCGCAGCCGACACGCGGCCTGGACGTCGGCGCCACCGAATTCGTCTATCACAGGCTGCTTGAGGAGAAGAAGGCCGGCAAGGCCATCCTGCTCATCTCACTCGAACTCTCTGAGATCCTCGGCCTATCCGACCGTATTCTGGTCATGTTTGAAGGCCGCATCGTCGGAGAGACAACCCCGGACAAGACGAACGAGGAGGCCCTGGGTCTTCTAATGCTCGGCGTCGGTATCGACAAGAAGGTGCAATCGTGAGCGAAAGTAATTTCACCACCAAGTTCCTCAAAGTCTTCGGCATCAATAACCAGGGACACAATCGGAGAGACCCTCTGAATGTTTGGGTCCCCCTCGTCTCCGTGGGCCTGGCTCTGATCTTCGGCATGATTGTCATAGCCGCCTCCGGGCGAAATCCCTTCCGGGCATATGCGCTTCTGTTCGGCGATTCGGGACTCATCCCCGGTGGAGCGGCATGGCGGCGCGAGTTCGCCGAACTCCTCATCAAGAGCGCCATGTACATTGCGACGGGTCTCTCGGTCGCCCTGGCATTCAAGGGTGGCCTGTTCAACATCGGTGCCGAGGGCCAGTTCTGGGTAGGCGCTATCGTAGCGACTTTCTTCGGATACTGGGTTCCCGTAGCCCACACCTTTGGGGCTATGTACGTCGCTCTGGGGAGCTTTGGCTGGATAGCGCAACTCCTGCATGGAGCAATCTGCATCATCATGGGGATGCTTGCGGGCGGCGCATGGGCGGCAGTCGCCGGCTTTCTCTATGTCAAGCGCGGCGTCAACATCGTCATCGGCACGATCATGCTCAACTGGATCGCCTGGTTCCTGATCACAAGCTGGCTGGTGCTCGGACCAATGACGCCTCCGTCCCAGACGTTCACTTCTGGCACCTTCTATGTGGTTGACACCGCCAAGCTGTTGAGGATCATGATGCCGACACGCCTCAACACTAGTATTCTGCTGGTGTTGCTCGCGACGTATGCCACCTGGTTCCTCCTCTACAAGACGACGATCGGCTACGAGATCCGCGCCATCGGCTACACCGCCAACATTGGCATGGAAGCCCCGCGTGCACAGGGTATCAACATCAGCCGCCGCATCCTGCAGCTCATGTTCTTCTCCGGAAGCCTTGCAGCGCTCGGTGGCTCCTTCTTCATCCTGGGTCTGACGTACCAGTTCCCCAACACGGCGACCATGGGATACGGCTGGACTGGTATCGGCATCGCGTTGATCGGCCAGAGCGAACCCCTCGGTGTCGTGCTGGCAGGACTGTTCATCGGTGCGCTGCGCACCGGAGCCACGTCGATGCAGGTCGCCAACATCCCCAAGACATTCTCCAACATCATCGAGGGCATGACCGTCGGCTTCATCGCCCTACAGGTTGCCGTGCGGTACTACCTGGTCAAGATCATCCAGCGCCGCCGCACCCGTACGAACCCGCCACCAGACCAGGAGGCTGCAGCATGAACATCACACAGATCAACCTCACAATTGCTCAGATGCTGGACTACACCACGCCGATCCTGTTTGCCGCGCTGTGCGGCGTCCTTGGTGAAAACGCAGGCGTTGTCAACATTGGTTTGGACGGCATCATGCGTTTCGGCGCCTTCTTCGGGCTGCTGGGCGCATTTTTCTCTCACTCCCCCTGGATCGGCCTGCTGCTCGGTATCGGCATCGGCTGCCTAGTAGGAGCGCTCCACGCCTTCATCACCATCAGGTGGAATGGAGACCAGACCGTCGCTGGAACAGCCATCAACGTCATCGCTGTCGGCCTCATGACGTACTTGCTGGAATTCGTCTTCAGTACGACCGGGTACTCGCCACAGCTCCGGAACTACTTTGGAGCTCAGGCCTACCGCGTACATCTCCCCTTCCTTGCCAAGATCCCCCTTCTGGGTGCCCTCTCCAACCTGTCGTTCATGATATGGTTCGGCTTCATCTGTACGGTTCTCATGCACGTGCTGCTGTACCACACGGTCCTCGGCCTGCGGATCCGTACCTGCGGTGAGAATCCCAAGGCAGCAACAACACTTGGGATCAACGTGTTCCGCGTTCGCTGGTTCGCTGTCATCGCAGGAGCTGCGCTCGCAGGGATTGGCGGTGCAGCGCTGTCCATTAGCTCATTCTCGGGGTTCAGCGACTCCATGCCCAACGGTGTCGGGTTCATTGGCCTGGCCGCCATGATCTTTGGCAAGTGGACCCCATTCGGCGCTCTTGGGGCAGCACTCCTGTTTGGAACGGGCCAGATCGTGCAGTCCATCATCGCCGTCACGGGCATCGCTCCCAAGCTGGCGCCCGGGCTCACACTTATTCTGCCCTACGTCCTTACGCTGGCTGTCCTGGCAGGCTTCGTCGGCAGGTCCATCGCTCCCGCAGCAGACGGCCTCCCGTACTACAAGGAACAGCGCTAGTCGATCCTCTCCTGGGCCGCCGCGAGGACATCGTCCTCCGACGGCCTGTTCACTACTCCCATGGAGGTGAGTCATGAGCAGTCAGTCGGGTGAACAGAAAATGCAGTGGGCGATCCGTCACATGCCGATCCTGTCATCAGTTGCCGAGCGCTTCGAGAAGGAACAGCCCTTTGCCGGGCTCAATGTCGTCATCGCTCTTCACCTGGAGGCCAAGACAGCCAACCTGGCCTACGTAATGCTGCGTGGCGGCGCCCACGTCGCCATTACGGCGTCCAACCCCATCACCACGCAGGACGACGTGGCTCAGGCACTTGCAGAACGCGGAGTCACGGTCTTCGCCAAACGCGGCGAGACGCAGGCTGAGTACAAGGAGTACTTCAGCAACGTCCTGGCCACCAAGCCCAACCTGCTGATCGATGACGGTGGGGATCTCGTAAACGCCGTTCACTTCGAGCATCCAGAACTGCTGCCCGCCATTGTGGGAGCATGTGAAGAGACCACGACCGGAGTCATCCGTGACCGTGCGTTGGCCCGCGCGGGCAAACTGTCGTTCCCAGTCATCGGAGTCAACGAGGGCCTGTGCAAGCACCTCTTCGACAACCGTTTCGGCACGGGACAGTCCGCCTGGGACGGCATTCTGCGGACGACCAACATGAACGTCGCTGGCAAGGTCGTGGTCGTCGCCGGGTACGGATGGGTCGGCAAGGGTGTAGCCATGCGTGCCAGAGGCCTCGGCGCCCGGGTCGTCGTTACAGAAGTCGATCCTGTCAAGTCCGTCGAAGCCCACATGGAAGGCTATCAGGTCATGCCCATGCTCGAGGCCGCCAGAATCGGTGAGATCTTCATTACTTGCACGGGCAATGTAAAGGTCCTCACCAAGGAGCATTTCGGCGTCATGAAGGACGGTGCCATCCTGTGCAACGCTGGGCACTTCGATGTCGAAGTCGACGTTCAACACTTGCGGAACAAGGACCCTCAGCACCACGAAGTCCGGCACAACATCGAGGAGTATGCTTCCGATGGCAAGCACTTCTATGTCCTGGGCGAGGGACGCCTTGTCAACCTGGCATGCGCCGACGGGCACCCCATCGAGATCATGGACCTGACATTCGCGTTGCAGGCGTTGTCGGCTGAGTACCTGGTCAGACACCAGGAATCTCTGCCCAAGGAACTCATCAATGTACCCGAGATGATTGACGACATGGCATCGAGAGCATTCCTTGCATCTCGCGGCCTGTCCATCGACACGCTGACCGAAGAGCAGACAAGGTATCTCGGCTCATACTAGACCTCAGAGATAGACGTAGATCGCGCCGAAGCCAAGGGCCGGACATAACGTCCGGCCCTTGGCAATGAACCGTTCAGGAAACGGTTCTAGCCCAGAGCGTACCAATCGCCCCCATCCCGCTTGACCCGGGACAATGCTTCATTCGCTCGTGCGATGACGTCGGCGGCTGACTTGTCCTTGTAGTCCACCATCGACCCTCCGACCGAAACGGAGACCTTGATAACGTTCTTCTGGCTCTCCGGCGATGACAGGACCGAGTGATGGACGAGCTCGACGATTCGTCCGCTGAGCTTCTCAACTCCCTCAAGTTCGATAAGCGGACACACAATGATGAACTCGTCGCCGCCAAAACGAGCGAGGAAATCCATCGAGCGCATCGAGCGCTGGACAACAGAGGCGACAAGCTTCAGTGCTTCGTCTCCTGCCAGATGTCCGAAGCTGTCGTTGATGTTCTGGAACTTGTCGACATCGATCATGACAAGCCCAAACCGCTGGAAATGCCGCTTGAACAGCCCGTATTGGTGGTCCAGGATCGTGTCGATGTAGCGCCGATTGTAGAGACCGGTCAGTTGGTCGACGATCGACGTGTCGGATAGCTCCTTCAACCGCTCTGCAAGCGCGCTTCCAGCTACGGACTGAAGTTCGCCGAATACCTCCACGCCGTACCGTTCTTCTCCGACCTGCAGGACCGACGCCCTGACGTAGACAGCCACCCGCTCTCCGTCTTTCCGCTTGAGGAGAATCTCCCTAGCCTCCTGCCGCTCGCCGGTCTCGATGCATTTCTGCAACGGGCACCCGTCGAAACACAGGTTCTTGCCGAGGACGTCCGTATGGACCAGGATGTTGTCGTGGCAGTGCCTGTTCAGGACTTCGTCAGACGAATAGCCGGTAATGCGCTCCGCTCCTTTGCTCCAGAAGATGATCTCGCGCTCCCCGGTCGTCACGTACACGCCGTCCGAAACAGCGTCCAGGATCCCGCGCAGACTCTCGTCAAGTACTCCCGTGTTCATCATACCCTCCTGATTGGCGCAAATCGTGGGACCGGCCCCGCAATCACGAGATGGTGACGACGACGGGAGTGTGGTCTGACGGCTTCTCCCAGCGCCTCGGCTCGACGTCGACCATGCAGTCGGTGACGCGCGCAGACAGCGCCTCCGAACCCCAGGCATAGTCGATGCGCATGCCCATGCGGCGCTTGAACATGTTCATGCGGTAGTCCCACCAGGTAAACTGCTGCTCGCTGTGGAATTTGCGGAAAAGGTCGACGAATCCCCACCCGCGCAGATTCTCGAGCGCCTCACGCTCTTCCTGCATGAAGCCGATGGCGTCCTGCATCTCCTCCGGAGCCCAGACGTCCTGGGGATCCCTGGCCACGTTGAAATCGCCCACGAACAGCACGTGATGGTCTCTGGAGTATGTTGTGTCGAGATAAATCCGAAATCCCTGGAAGAACTGAAGTTTGTGCAGAAATGCCTCGTCGCTACGTTCGCCGCCATGCGGCAGATACCCGTCGATCAGCGTTACACCCCCGACGTCCACTGCCAGAATCCGGCTCAGGTCATTGCCGGCCCAGCCCTTGACGACGTTGGAGATAGGCAATCTGGACGCAATGGCAACGCCGTTGTAGGTCTTCTGGCCGGACATTGCGACCTGATATCCTAGTGCCCCGAACTCTGCAGCAGGAAATGTCTCGTCGACCGTTTTGGTCTCCTGCATGGCGAGAACGTCCACCTGCGACTCCTGCAGCCACCTCTGGACAACAGGCAGACGAGCGCGCACTGAGTTCACGTTCCACGTCGCTATCTTCATGGCTCACTCCTCATGTTTATTGTAGGCAGGTTTCCGCCTGACTTCACGGCCTCTGCCCGCCGTCCTCGCCAAAGCGACTGCAAGCCGTTGTCTATCCCATAGTTCGACCCCCGACCTTGCCGCCAGCTCTCGGGCTGATTCCGTGAACCCGTTGCTCGCCACGACCATGCCACGCGTGCCACGGTAGTACTGCACAGCTCCCAGAGCCTCCTGCACAGCGCCGATGCCGACGTTGCCGCTGTACCTCTTTGCCTGCACGACGATGCGCTGACGGGGCAATGTCAGCACCAGGTCGGCCCCGAAGTCATGACTCATGCCGACGTGCTGGACGCCGTAGCCTAGATGGACAAAAAGCGCTGCGAGCAACTCCTCGAATTGCATGCCGTCCATGGCGTCGATGGAACGCAGCGTTGCTCCGTGAAACACGCGGTCGCGGTGCATCCGGATGGCGATGCCGACCATTGCTATGAGAACAAGAAGCGCGGCAGTTGCCGCGAGGGAAGGAACGAAAGGCATAAATGCATTCCAGCCTGCAGTCACGATCCTCGAAGCCCACTCCGCCGTCCGCTGCTGCAGGGCACCCAGAACCCTCTGGACGTCAAGCAAGCAGAGCCTCGATCTCCGCCTTCCTGCTCATGGCGGCATCATACCCTCGCACCACATACTCGTGGACGTCCGAAGGCACACAACCCTTGAGATCAGGTTGGATGACTAGATCAGCCCTCTCGAGCTCCGGCTGTGCGATGTTCTTGAACATCAGGTTGAGCGAACGCTCGAGCAGTTTGGGGATGTTCAGGCTGGGCTTGTACTCGCCTTTCTGAAGCGGGTCATAGAGTGACACCGCGATGACCCTCGTGGCGCCCCGCTTCCGCAGCTCGGTCACGGGAACTGGCAGCGACATGCCGCCATCCAGCAGATACTGGTCACCGAACTTGGTAACCCGAAACACGCCTGGGAAGCAGAAACTTCCAGACAACGGACCCCAGATTTCCCCGCTGTCGAAAACGAGGGCTCTGCCGGTCTGCACGTCGGTTGCGGCGATGCAGACGGGTTTCTGGAGAGCCTCGAAAACCGTCACGGGGAGTTCCTTGTGGAGAGCGGCCCGCAGACGCCAGGGCGTCGTCAGGCCACTCACGGTAATGACGGACGCGAGCAGCATGGCAACTTGGGCGCCATACTTGACGCTGAGGGCTTCCAGGGCTGCCGAGTCGAGACCCGCCGCATTGAACACGGCTACCAGCGCGCCCATCGAAGCACCCGAAAACAGGTCGATCTCGACGTGAAGTTCTTCCAGCGCCCGCAGCACGCCTATGTGCGCATACCCAAGGACCCCTCCCGAACTGAGAGCCAGGCCAAGCTTCTGCTTCCTGCGAGTTCTCATCGTCACTCCTCCTGTTCTGGGGCCAGAAATGATCCCCTTTGGGATAGTATATTGCGGATACGGCAGCTGGACAACAGCGCTCCTCACCACATCTCCCGGCTTGACACGACCCCCTCCATCCTATACTTGGAGTGACATCAGGAGGCACACATGGCCATTTTCGACGTCACGGGACCGATCATGATCGAACCCGCCAGTTCGCACACGGCAGGTCCTGCCAAGATCGGCTATCTGGCACAGCGCGTCTATGGCAAGCCCGTCGGAAGAGCTCGCATCACACTCTGCAATTCGTTTGCAGAGACCGGGCAGGGAGGTTTGATGTGAAACAGATGGCGCTTGTCGTCAAGGAGCAGCGTGAGCTCTTCAAGCCAGCCTTGGAGGCTGCAGGTTCGTGAAGGCACAGACGACTCTTGGCCAGGAACAACATGTCACTCGCTCTACCCACGAGCTCTCCGACCTTGCGCGTGGGTATCCCATCGCCGTGGCCAGCGCCATCATCCTTTCGACCACCGCTATCTTCATCCGCTACCTCACACAGACCTACAACATGCCTGCGCTCGTTCTGGCCTTCTGGCGAGACTCGTTCGTGGCGCTCACGATGCTGATTGCGCTAGCCATCCTGTGTCCGCGCCTGCTGCGCATGGAGCGAGGCCACGTGGGGTATCTTGTTGCCTATGGCCTCATGCTGACGATGTTCAATTCCTTCTGGACGCTCTCCGTCTCGCTCAACGGAGCAGCCGTGTCGACTGTTCTGGTCTACTCCTCGGCGGCATTCACCGCTCTTCTGGGCAAGTGGCTCCTGAAGGAACGCCTCGGATGGGTCAAGGCTGTGACAATCGCAGGCTGCTTGGGAGGCTGCGTTCTGATTTCCGGTGCTCTCGAGCCGGGCGCCTGGCAGGCAAACCTGACAGGTATCGTAACAGGAACACTGTCGGGCCTCTGGTACGCGGGCTACAGTCTGATGGGCCGTTCGGCCTCTCAGCGAGGTCTCAACCCCTGGACGACCCTGCTGTACACGTTCGCCTTCGCCGCGTGCTTCCTGCTTCTGCTCAATCTGTCCCTCGGGAGGTTTCTGCCCGGCGCGGCCGTTCGCCCTGTGGACCTGCTGTGGCTTGGAAAAGCCACGTGGGGCTGGTTCGTACTCTTCCTCCTAGCGGCAGGTCCCACCGTCGTGGGCTTTGGACTGTACAATGTCAGCCTCGGCTACTTGCCGTCGAGTGTCGCCAACCTGATTCTCACGCTCGAGCCGACATGTACCGCAGCAATCGCCTACCTCGTGCTGGGTGAACACCTGAATGGCATCCAGATCGCCGGCAGTCTCCTCATCCTGGGCGGCGTAGTCTTCCTGAGAGTCTTCGAGAGCCGGCGCAGCATCCACGTACTGAGCACGCCGCAAACCAGTAGCACACTGGCAAGCACAGAGGAGGAATGACTTGAAAACGCCCAACAACCTTCTTGGAACCATCACTGGCGGCCGTCCGTCCAGTTCCAGCGGACAATGGAGCCTCCATGAACCCTGAACCGCGGCGATCGTCGGTCCTCAGCTCACTCGCCTGCTCCCTGGGACGTCGCGACGAGCTGCCCAACCAGGAACTTGCGCGAGACCTGGTGCGGACGCGCGACACGACAGCTGTGCAAGAGCTCGCCGACAGCCTGTGGAACAGGGACCAGAACGTGCGGAGTGACTGTCTGAAAGTCCTGTACGAGATCGGCTATGCCGCGCCTGACCTGATTGCCGACCACGTAGCGTCCTTCCTGAGACTCCTGGGCGACAAGAACAACCGCATGGTGTGGGGAGCCATGATCGCGCTGGCCGACGTGGCCGACCTCCGCCCCGACGAGATTTGGCCACGTGTAGACGACGTCCTCCGCACAGTGCAGAATGGGTCGCTCATTAGCGTCGTGTGGGGTACCAGAGTGCTGGCAAAGGTCGCGGCGAGTTCATCTGAACGGCGTGCTGCCACGTTTCCGGCCCTGCTCCGGACACTGGAAACGTGCCTGCCCCGCGACGTCCCGACGTAGGCGGAAAGCATCCTGTGCGCCGTGGATGACAGCGTGAGGGAGCAGTATCTTGCGGCGATCGACAGACGTGCCGCCGAGTTCAGTCCATCGCAGCGCGCCCGGCTGAGGCGGGTCCTTCAGGGAATCCGGCCAAGTAGCCAAACGGGTAACCTATGTGTGGGAGACGCCGGACGGAGATATGACCGCAGTTCTCAACCCAGAGAGTCTCGGTGAGGCATTCCTGCAAGTGGACCCGGCACTCCGAACACCGGAACTGGAAGGACAGATGCTCGACACCGCCGAGCAGCATCTCGCAAAGACGGGCACGGGCGGCGGCAGGAGACTGCTGGTATGGAGCGCCATCGACGACACCCTCCGGCATTCCCTGCTCACCTCCAGGGGATACCGACCCGTGGAAGGGAACGAGGCGCAGCAGCACCGTCACCGGGCACCTCTCGGACAGATGCTCCTAACGCCCGCGCCGTCGGGGTACGTCGTGCGCTCCCTTGGGGACGTCCAGGAACTGCCAGCCCGCAGCTGGGCATCATGGAGGGCGTTCCATCCCAACGAGCTCGATTCAGCGTACGAAGGTTGGGAGTGGTATCTGAACATCCAGCGCGCCGCGCTGTACCGCCGGGACCTAGACATCGTAGCTGCGACTGCTGACGGAACTATCGCCGCCTTCTGCACCATGTGGTACGACGACGTGACGCGGAGGGCCTACATCGAGCCGGTGGGTACCGTGCCTAAGCACCAGCGCCACGGCCTCGGACGAGCGGTTCTCACAGAAGGACTTGCCCGTCTGTGGAGCCTAGGTGCGACAACAGCAATAGTCTCGGGGTTCTCTCCCGGGGCAAACGCCCTCTACGACGCGGCGGTCGGCCCTGACTACATGGTGTCGGAGCCCTAGATGAAGGAGCTCCCATCTGCGCAGGTCTGAACGTCCAACGGCCGGCCGGTTGATGGCCGGCCGCCTGCGCCATGCCCCGCATCCTTGCGCTCCGTTCTCGGCGTACTATGATAAGGTATCGCACGATTCGAAAGGAGCAGAACACATGAGTCAGCCTCAGGTTCGAAAAGGCGGGATCCTGGTCGCCCTCGCGTCGGCCGTCATCTACAGCGGCGTCTCGGTCCTCGCGAAGTTCGCGTACCGGTACAACCTGAGCCCTCTGCAGCTGCTCAAGGAGCGCTACCTCCTCGCCAGCATCATCCTGGCCGTGATCATCGGGCTCCTCAACTGGCGCCTACTGTTCCCGCGCAACTGGCATGAGGCAGGCGTCCTCCTCGGCTTCTCGGCCGTGTTCGTCACCGGGCCGACGTTGCTGTACTTCACCGCCGTCCGGCTGCTGCCCGTGTCGACCGCCATGTTCCTCTTCCACTGCTACCCTGCCTTCGCCGGCCTGTTCGCCTGGATTCTCCTCCATGAACGCGTGACACGCGCCTACCTGGCGTCGGTGGGGGTCATCGGCGTCGGTCTGCTGCTCCTGCTGGGTGCGAGTTTCCGCAGTGTCTCGGGGATCGGCGTCCTGACCATGCTGGCCTGCACGGTAGCCTATGCGCTGTACGCCGTGCTCTCCCAGCGCGTCATCCGTGGAGTCGACCCGCGCACGCTCGGCCTGTACAACCAGGTGGCGCCCGCCGTGGTTCTGAGCCTCCTCACCATAGGCCAGCCCGCCTTCTACCCGATCGTTTTCAGCTCCCGCACGGCGACGCTCGCCTTTGCCGGCATCGGTCTGTCGGCCGCAGGCGGCATGTTCTTGTTCGTGCAGGGCATCGCCATGATCGGCGCTCAGCGGGCCGTCATCATCGACTCCCTGGAACCTGTCCTCTCTGCCCTCTATGCACTGGTGCTCCTTGGCGAGCGCATGACACTTGTTGCCCTTGCGGGAGGCCTCCTCATCGTGGCCGGCGTCGTCATTGGCAACCTCCCGGCAACAAGACGCAACGTACCGACGACATTGCCTTCAGCCAACAGTCAATGAGCAAGGGGCCAAAGCGATTGTCAGCCTGAGATGACTGCCGTCCTGGAATACTTGCCGTTTTGCATCTCGTGTTATACTTTCCGCAGTCAGAGAGCTCTGAGAGGAGATTTCAGGGGAGGAACAATGGCAAGAGGGCACAGCGAGAAGCTCAAGCGCACACTGGCGGCTTCCGTCCGCAGG
>Ga0315291_10000602_pt1 | contig 47984 bp, 44 predicted proteins | sample YL17G12_20_MG_FD_203070 | JGI IMG/M metagenome (GOLD analysis project Ga0315291, IMG submission 203070) | Sediment microbial communities from Yellowstone Lake, YNP, Wyoming, USA - YL17G12_20 | ecosystem: Environmental > Aquatic > Freshwater > Lake > Sediment | place: USA: Wyoming | collected...
GAGATCAAAAGACGGAAGAAAAAGAGGCGCGCCATCGAAAGACATTCCACTGCGGTCGCTATCATTGTCTTAATTGTTTCAATGATCGTCATCGGCGCAGCGACGGTTTCTATTTCTTCCCCTCCGGAGCAGCAAGAAGAGCAGAGGGCACATATCAGCTGGACCACCGAAGTCGTCGACTCCAACGGAGATGTCGGTCAATACTGCTCCCTCGTCTTAACCGGTAGCGACGATCCTGAGATTGCCTATTATAACGCAACCAGCGGCGATCTGAAGATCGCCGGTTGGACAGGATCAAGCTGGAATGTGAATTCCCCACCTTCCGCCAACGATGTCGGAAGTTATGTTTCGCAGACAAGAAACAGCGCCACTACCGTGAAATTTGTTAGTACGTATGATGCAACCAATCACGATCTCATCTACATGAATTCCTTGGGACACTATGGTGTCGTCGACTCTTCGGGAGACGTCGGCCAGTATTCCTCGATCGCCGTGAATCCGGCGACAGGCACAATAGCCATTTCGTACTATAATGCGTCGAGCGGCGACCTCAAGGTCGCCGTAAATACCTCGGGTTCAGGTTGGATCAATAAAACTGTCGATTCTGTCGGCGATGTGGGCCTCTACACCAACATAGTGTTCGCGGGGACCAACGACACGATGTACCTGTGCTACTTCGACGCGACGAACTGCGACTTGAAACAGGCATGGCAGTGGGGAGGCGCCGGGCCATGGTTCAACATGACCATCGATTCTTCGGGCCCGACGGGAGATGTGGGCAAATGGCCGTCGCAATTCGTGATCGGGGATGACTGGTGGGGATCATATTACGATCAGACGAACGGCAATCTCAAACTCCAGTCCTTTGTGGGCTATAGCATTGAAACAGCGGTACCGGACAGCGTCGGAGATGTAGGGCGATACACATCCATCGGTGTCAATTCGACCGGGCGTGTGTTCATCAGCTACTATGACGCCACGAACGGAGACCTCAAGCTCGCATGGAACGAGAGCACCACCTGGTACAACATGACGCTCGATTCAACTGACAATGTCGGGCTCTATACCTCCCTCAAGATCGATTCGAGCGATGCGATCCACATCAGCCATTATGATGCGACCAATGGAGACCTGAAGTACGTGAAAGTCTTGCAGACTGAGATCCCGATCCCAGAGTTCAGCGATGTCGTGGTCCCGATCGTCGGCATGATGGCGATCATGGCAGTCCTGTCGGTCCGCAGGAACCGGAAAGAGAAGTAGGTCGGACTGCCGCCGATCTCATGCCGGAAGGCCGGCTAATTTGCACGGGCTTATCTCACATGCTCCCACGTCGCTTGAGCCTTTGTGCACCAATATTTATCTCCTGGCGAGGAGATGAGTGGGAGCGGAGGAGGAATGAAACTAATGAAACCCGGATGGCGATTAATATCGGAGAAATTGGATGCGTGGATACGAGAGAGGAGGGTAGAAAGATGTGGCAAAGCAATCACCAAAATGAATCTCCTGGACGTAACCACCGTCGGTATCTACGTTGAGAATCACAAATCGTTCCTAGTGGATTCAGAATGGGGCGGGGGACATTGATCGAGGGCTAGAAGGTGTTCGCCGGCATCTTCCTCGAAGCAATTGAATTTCCGAATTTGGTCTCGGGAAGTAGAGAGACATTCGTCATATCCAATCGACCACCGCGTAATGATTCTGGCTGAAATCGAGCCGCCTCGAGTCCTCGAACAGCGTGAAGAGGGGGATGTCGGCCAACTTGAACCAGAGTACCTGGACGCGGAGGTTGAATCCGACGTGGAGGCTGAGATACGGGTCGTAGTAGACGTCCCCGTTCGGGTATTTGCTGAAGACCAGCTTCGCGCCCTGCTCTGAGAAAAGCGTTGGGCCGATCATATCGAAGAACCACAGTGTGATCCTCGGCAGCATCGAGAAGCAGGTCACATACCCAGTCCCAGAGGTGCTCGTCTCGTTGTGAACGCTCAGCCCTTCCTGTAGGGTCCTGATCCTTTCCCACTTCTCCGCCGAGTTGCTGTTGTACTTCACCCCTGTCACGTAGTTCGTTCCGATCCAGCCGGTCACGAACGCAGAGGATGTTAGCGAGATGTCCGCTCCGACGGAGAGGTCTAGTTTGGGAGTGATCTTGCAAGGGAACACCTTGTCGATGAGCTTGCCGATGAGCGGGAGTTTCGAGAACACATTGATCGTGAGCGTGTCCAGCGGGGAAGTTTCGAGGACCTGTATCTCCCTGGTGAGTGTGATGCCGGACGTGGTCGTCAGGGTGAAGTTAAAGCTGGTCTGCAGGGTGAGTTTTATTTCGGCGCTCTTGAGGCTGAAGAACCCGAAATCCGCGCTCAGCTCTAGCTTGCATTTCACTGCGAGATCTCCCTGCAGCCGCGCGCTTTTGGCCGAGTCCAGGTAGTAATCGTAGTTCTCGGCGGATTGATTCAAAATTGTCGCTGCCGTATGCGCTGGTCGGGGCGAGCCATAGGAGAATACAGTTATGTCGATCGCTGAGGAGAAATTGAGGTCGCCTTCGAAGTAAATCGTACCGTTCTCGATGGCTTCTGCTAGGGAGGCGTTCTTCGTGCTGACGATTACTGTATTCCCCGACACTTGGACGGCGGTCACATTGCGCAGGTAGCCCATGCCGGTGTCTCCGACGATGATGTTCCCGATGGAGTACTCGAGGTCCGATGGGGACGGCGGCACCGAATAGACGTACGTTATCGAGCCATTGCCGACTACGGTGTTCTGGACACTCTGGTTGTCCTCGGGGAACCTGACCGCGTCACTGAGAGTCGCCTGGTTCGCGCCTGGGTTGGTCGATTGGTCCCTGAAGATTATTAGGTAGCCCGCGGAGGACGCAATGACGAGGACCGCGACAACTCCGATGACTGCAAAAATCTTTTTGCGTCCTCTCTTTCCGGCCGACAAGGACCTGGACTTTGTCTTCTCATCTTCATCCGGCGGAGGCGGAATATCTCTCTCAGAACCCATGATAACCCACTGTCAGAAGAATACGCGACGGAGAGATAAATCTTATCATGGTCCGCTCAGATCATCCTGATGTCCTGCAGGAGGCCAACCGCCCCCTCAGCGAAAATCTGCACAGCGAACGCTGCGAGGATCAGTCCCATGAGCCTCATCACGGCCATCGATCCGATCCGCCCGATCCTAGAGAAGATCTTGTCCGCGAATACGAGGGATAGATAGACCATGGCCATCGTTAACAGCACGGCAATCAGCACGACAATCTGGTTCGTGAGGTCGCTGCTGAAGTCGGACATGTAAATCATCACGGCGGATATCGCGCCCGGGCCCGCCAGCAACGGGACCCCGAGCGGGAACAACGCAATCGCCTCTTGCTCATATGCCTCGTCCTTGTCCTCCTTCGTCATCTTGCTCTTCGCGATCTCTCCTTGCAGCATGTCAAACCCGATCTTGAAGACCAGGATCCCGCCGGCGACTTTGAACGCGTTGATCGTGATGCCGAAGAATTCGAAAATGAAATATCCGAAGATTGCGAAGATTAGCAAAATAATCAGGGCGAAAATCACGCTCTTCTTGATGATCGCCTTGCGCTCCTCAGGAGTGTATTGGAAAGTGAGCCCTTTGAATATCGGGATGATGCCGATCGGGTCGACGATTGAAAATATCGTCGCGAAGGCCGCAATGAAGAGCTCGATTGCCATCTGGGTTTCAATGATTTTTAGGGTATTTAATGAGTGGTGATGGAAGATTATTTTATTGAAATGAGGGTCAATTCGGCCGCGTTGATTCGCGCGCTTCTATGTCTATCTTGTCCAAGAGTCGTTGAAGGCGCCGGCCCTTGCTCTTTATCTCGTCCTGAGTCAGTGTGTCGGCCTCGGGGCAAAGTCTGTCGACGATGATCCCTCCCTCCGACGACAAGATGACCGGATAGATGTCGCAGCCGCGCGGCCGAGAGGCGTATTCCTTGCATCGTTTCCGTTCATGGTCGTAAAAGAAGCAGTAACCTCCAGAGTTCCGAAGCCGCGATATCCCGTCAGCGCCAACGTGGGAGAAATCGTCTTTCTCGTAGCCGCGCCTCTCAAGCTGCGCAATATCCGCTCGACAGAGCTCCATCTCCGTATCCTGGCAGCACTTCTCGCAATGGGAACAGTGCATCAGGATACCGAGGTCAGGAGGACAGTTAAACCTTTGGGGTAGAAGATTGAACGATCTCATCGAAGATTCACTTGCGTAGGAGGGAGAGCCTTATCCCCTGAGCACGACTAGGTGTGGGTATGGTACATTGTCCGATGTGCAACGCGCTGAATTATGATAAGAGGGTCTTGTGTGCAGCGTGTGGAAACAAACTTAAGAAACCAATGAAGGTCGCGATTTCGGAAAAGCCTGTCGATGGGATTTATCGCAGCCCTTTCACCTCATGATGGAGTTTTAATTTTAGTTTACTACTCTTACGCGGTCCGGATTCATTCTCCCTTGTACTGAGAACCCAACGTGGGCATCAGCTACTATCAGATGATCAGCATCATTTAATGAAGTGACCGCGTGGAATTCTAAGCGGCTTCTTCCTTCGGCTTCCCTGTCTCAGGCTTCGGATACAGTTCCTGGTAGAGCTTCGCTAGCGCCTCATCCCTCTTCCACTTCTCGTTCACCCACTTCTGGTGCTCCTCGATCTGGACATCCGTGAAGTGCCGGAACCTGCCCTGAGCCATCAGGTAGTCCTTGACGGGCGTCATCTTCGGCTTCTTCGTGATGACCATCCTGCCGTATTCCGCCTCGAAGAGAGTGTACATTCCGCAGTCGACCGCCTGCTTCGCGAGCTCAATCGACTTCGCGGTGTCGCTCCTCCAGCCGGTCGGGCAGGGGGTGAAGACCTGGATGTACCTGAATCCCTTGATGCTCTTCGCCTTCTCGACCTTGTTCAGGAAGTCCTGCATGTATCCCACTGAAGCGACGGCGACATACGGGACGTTATGCGCGAGCATGATCATCGGCATGTCCTTCTTGTGCTCCGTCTTGCCGGCTTTCACCTTTCCGACGGGGGTGGTCGTCGTCCATGCGCCCTTCGGAGTGCAGCTACTCCTCTGGATCCCGGTGTTCATGTAAGCCTCGTTGTCGTACATCACGTAGAGGATGTCCTCGTTCCTCTCTGCGGCTCCGGAGAGCGCTTGAATTCCGATATCGGCAGTCCCGCCGTCTCCTGCGATCGCGACGACCTGGACGTCGTCCTTCCCGGTCATCTTGAACGCCCTCTTGATTCCCGTGACGCATGCGGCGCTGTTCTCGAACGCCACATGATGGTATGGGACCTTGAAGCCGATGCTCGGATACATCGCGGTGAATATCATCAGGCAGCAGGCGGGGTTGTAGACGACCGTGTTCTTGCCGAGCACCTTCATCATGTTCCTTATCGCGGTCGCAACTGCGCAGCCGGCGCAGGCCGTGTGCCCAGGAGTCATGATAGCCTCGTCCGTGAGATCCTTGATCCTCACCATTCGCTCACGCCCCTTGTGCCGATCCAGACTACCTCTTTCTTTGCCTTCCCGGTCTTCGCGACGTCGAGCAGCGCGTCGAACATCTTCCCGATGTCGCCCGTCGTGACGTCCCTGCCCCCAAGGCCGGCGATGAAATTGACCAGCGGAGTGTTGAGTCCGTAGAGCGCGTTCCTTGCCTCGATGAACTGCGGGCCGCTGATCCCGAACGCGACGGCCCTGTCGTAGACTCCGAACGCTTTCACCTTGGAGACCGCCTTCCTCAGTTCCTCCTTTGGATAGGGCCTCAGATAACGGAGTTTAATCAGACCTACTTTCTTCCCCTGCTCGCGGTAGGAATCGACAACCTCGCGCGCAGTGCCAGTGACCGTCCCGACCGTCATCAGTACCGCGTCAGCATCCTCGGTCCTGTACTCCTCGATGAGCCCTTTGTAGTCCCTGCCGAACTTCTCGGCGAACGACTTGTTTACTTCCAGGACGACCTGCCTTGATTTTTCCAGGGCATCGTGCAGCTGCCATCTCGTCTCCGACATGTAGTCCGGCGGGGCCGCGTGACCGACCGCCATTGGATTCTTTGGGTCCAGTACAGAAGACTTAGGAATATAATTCCCCAGATACTCCTCGACTGGCCCCTTCTCGGCGAGGTCGACCGGCTCGACCGAGTGCGAAAGGATGAACGCATCTAGATTGACGGCGAAGGGGAGCTGGACGCGCTTGTCTTCCCCGATCTTGAACCCCTGGATGACCATGTCGTGGACCTCCTGGTTGTTCTCGCAGAATACGATCAGCCAGCCGCTGTCCCTGGAGGCCATGATGTCGCTGTGCTCGCACCAGATGTTCAGCGGCGCGGACAGCGTCCTGTTCACGACCGCCATCACGACCGGCGTCCTCAGTCCGCTGGCTGTGAAAAGAATCTCGTGCATCAATGCCAGTCCTTGCGATGACGTCGCTGTGAACGCCCTGGCGCCAGCGGCGCTCGCCGAAACCGACGCGCTCATCGCGGTGTGCTCGCTCTCGACCTCGATGAACTGTGCGTCCATCATCCCGTCGTTCACGAACTCCGAGATGTGCTCGACGATGAATGTCTGAGGGGTGATCGGGTACGCCGCGACGACCTGAACCTTCGACACCATGGCCGCCCAGGCGGCCGCGTAGTTGCCGGTGACGACGCGCTTCGTCATTGGCCCTCACCTCGGACCATCTCGATTGCGTCTACGGGGCATTCGTTCGCGCAGATGCCGCATCCCTTGCAGTAGCTCATGTCGAACTCCAGCTTGTCCTTCGTCCGGTAGATGCAGCCCTCAGGACAAGCCCACCAGCAGGTCAGGCAGTTCGTGCAGATCTCTTTGTCGTACTTTGGCTGGAAGACCTTCCAGGAGCCCGTCTTGTTCTCAACCATCGAGCCCATCCCGACCTTCCCAGCGGGAGTGTCCTGCACCCCTATCGCCGCACCGGGAAGCATCTCGTGGACGGTCGGGAGCCATTTCACCGCCCCCTTCGTCTTCTTCTTTCCTTTCGATTCCCCGATGACCGTCTTGTCGTAGGCTACCTGGGCTGCCTTCGCGTTCATCGCGCCAGCCTTCTCCCCGAGCCTATCCCCGAAGACATTGATGATACCCTTCTCGATGCCTTTCATGGATACGATGCCGGTGGCCTTCGCGACGGCCCCCAGAATCGCGCTGTTCGTCACGGGCCTCTTGAGAACCTCCAAAGCCACACCGGTCGCGTCGACCGTCGCTATCTTCATGTCCACTCCGAGGTCGATCTCCCCCGGCTTCCTGGTGGTGTTGATGATCGCCATCCCGCCCTTCTTCAGGCCTGCGGCGACGTCGATCGAATCTATCAGGCCCTCGTCAAGGATGACAATGAAATCCGGCTCGTAGACCTGCGTCTTGATACGGATCGGCTTCTTGTCGATCCTAGTGAACGCCAGCACCGGCGCCCCCCTGCGTTCGGACCCGAAAAACGGAAAAGCGACCGCATATCCGCCTTCCTCAAAAGCCGCACTTGCGAGCGCTTGGGCGGCCATGACTGCTCCCTGACCGCCTCTTCCGTGAAACCTCACTTCATACATGAGCATCCCACTCTGAATCGGAATACGGAATGAGCGATAGACTGAATGCAATTAAGCCTTTCTAGCTTACACTTCGGCATTCGCTGGAATGCCATTTTTTATAACAAATCGCGAAACTCGTTTTTAAAGTGATGGAATGTTCGGGTTCCGATATTTTGGCAGAGAGGGTACAGGTGGAGATGCTCCCAAAAGAGATAATCAGACCTTAGACGACTGGGTCAAAGTTTATCTGCCCTGCTCATCATTTAAGCACGAAAAGGGCGGAGAGAAGGCTTTCCGCGCCCCTGGAACCCCCCCGGAGGATGACGATTTGCCCTTGATCAAGACTGGCGATGACAAGAAGGACGATGGCCTGGAGCTGAAGGTAGCCCGGGCGCACCACCAGTCCGAAGTCGGCCTGGGGAGAGCGAGGATCGATACCGCGACCAGGAGGCAGCTGGCCGTGGATGTCGGCGAGATAATCGAGATCGTCGGCCCGAAGAGGACCGCCGCGAAGGTGTTCAGGGCGGCCCACGAGGACGAGGCGAAGGGGATCATCAGGATCGACGGCATGATCAGGGGGAACGCCGGCGTCTCGATCGGGGAGAAGGTCGTCATAAGGAAGGCGGAGGTCGTGCCGGCATCGAAGCTCATGGTGGCCCCGAAGATACCAGAGGGGAAGAAGGTCAAGTTCGGCCAGGGGGTCGAGGACCTGTTCAAGCGGGGGCTGCTCAACAGGGCGGTCGTCAAGGGCGACGAGATCATCATCCCCAACATCGCGCTCATGGGAGGATTCCTTCCGTTCGTCGTCGTGTCGACGGCGCCGCAGGGGATCGTCCAGGTCACGGAACTGACGCAGCTCTCGGTCAAAACTGAGCCAGTTGAGATCTCGGAGATACTCCGCCCGTCGGTCACCTACGATGACATCGGAGGGCTGGACGAGGAGCTGCAGAGGGTCAGGGAAATGATCGAGCTCCCGCTGAAGCACCCGGAGCTCTTCGACAGGCTTGGCATAGATCCGCCGAAAGGGGTGCTGCTGTTCGGGCCGCCGGGGACCGGCAAGACGCTGATCGCGAGAGCGGTCGCGAACGAGGCGGGCGCCAACTTCTTTTCGATCCAGGGACCGGAAATAATGTCCAAGTTCTACGGCCAGAGCGAGGAGAGGCTCAGGGAGATATTCGCTGAGGCTGAGAAGAACGCCCCCTCGGTCATCTTCCTCGACGAGATCGATTCGATCGCCCCGAAGAGGGACGAGGTGCAGGGGGAGGTCGAGAGGCGCGTCGTCGCGCAGCTCCTCACCCTGATGGACGGGATGATCACACGCGGGAACGTCATCGTGATCGCGGCGACCAACCGCATCGAGGCTATCGACCCGGCGCTCAGGCGGCCAGGAAGGTTCGACAGGGAGATAGACATCGGGGTCCCGAACAGGGAGGGCAGAGAGGAGATACTTCAGATCCACACGCGAGGGATGCCGATGGAGGAGGACGTCCAGATCGAGCACCTCGCACGCATAACGCACGGGTTCGCAGGGGCGGACCTCGCCGCGCTCGCAAGGGAGGCGGCGATGAAGGCGCTCCGGAGGTACCTGCCGGACATAGACCTGAATCAGGCCATACCGACCGACGTCCTCGAGAAGATGAGGGTGACAGCGGCGGACTTCCAGGGAGCGCTACGCGAGATCGAACCTAGCGCGATGAGGGAGGTCCTGATCGAGGTCCCGAACGTCAAGTGGGAGGATGTCGGCGGGCTCGAGGAGGTCAAGCGCCAGCTCAAGGAAGTGATCGAGATGCCCCTGGAGGACCCGGAATCGTTCGCCAGGATGGGCATTCGGCCGCCGAGGGGCGTGCTGCTGTTCGGGGCTCCAGGCACTGGCAAGACTCTCATAGCGAAGGCGATCGCCACGGAATCCGAAGCAAACTTCATCTCGATCAAGGGCCCGGAGATCATGTCCAAATGGGTCGGGGAGAGCGAGAAGGCGATCAGGATGATCTTCAAGAAGGCCAAGCAGGTCTCCCCCGCAATAATCTTCCTGGACGAGATAGACGCGATCGCACCGAGGAGAGGCGCCTACTCCGATTCCGGCGTCTCAGAGCGCATGGTCAACCAGCTCCTCACATCGATGGACGGGCTCGAGGGATTGGACAACGTCGTCATCATCGGCGCGACCAACCGGCCGGACATCATCGACCCGGCGCTGCTGAGGCCCGGAAGATTCGATAGGATACTCCTCGTGACGGCTCCGGACGAGCAGGCCAGGCTGAAGATCCTCCAGGTGCATACAAAGAGCATGCCGATAGCCGGGGTCGACCTCGAATCGCTGGCGAAAAGGCTCGACGGGTTCGTCGGCGCCGACATCGAGAACCTCTGCAGGGAGGCGGCGATGGTCGCGCTAAGGCAGAACAGGAAGGCCAAGGAGGTCACCCAGGAGCACTTCGAGGAGGCTCTGTCCACAATCAAACCTTCGACGGACGACACGACCGCCAAATATTACGAGAACGTGGCCAAGGAGCTCTCGACCGCAACGGCTAAGAGGAAGAAGGAAGATTTCCTGCTAGGTTACTATAGGTAGCTGAAGGCTTGTCACAAGGAGATGGGAGACAATGAAGAAATTCGTCAGCGAACTCAAGGGAAAGACAGTCATGACCAACGACGGCCAGATTCTCGGAGTCATCGAGAATTTCATCATCGAGACCTCGACCGGGGACCTCGAGCATGTCCTGGTCATCCCCGCAGAGGAGATCGACCCGCGGATGTACAAGACCGACGCCCAGGGACGGCTCATCCTTCCTTTCAGCGAGATGAAGGCTGTGAAAGACGTCGTCGTGATGAGCGTAGAGTGAGTCCGACCTGGGCTGAAAATGCCCTTGCCGTCATTTTTCGGATCCTGCGTTATAGACCATGCTGAAGGTTATTCCTCGTCAAGCTCCTCATCGAGCTTGTGGCCGAGGTAGGCCGACAGGATCCTGTCCACGAGCTCCTTCTTTATCCCTTCGGGCGAGAGCCCTAGCGCCTCGCAGATCTCGCTGAGCTCCGGCTTCTTCTTCTTGTTTAGAACATGTTCGTCGAGAGGGCCCAGCTCCTTCCAGATCTTGTCGGTTGTGCCGAACGGGAGTTCGATCGCTCTCTCGACCTTCCGCCCCTTCCCCTTCTTTCCCTTCGCAATCATCGGCTCATAGCGGTCCAGGTTCTCCTGGGCGTCCTCGAATTTCGGGGAGAGGCGTAGCGCCTTCTTGAAGTTCTCGACAGCGTCGTTGAAACGCTTCATCCTTGCCAGGGCGATGCCTTTGTCGTTGTATCCCTCCGCGGTCTCCTTGATCGCCAAAGACGCGTCGAACGCTTGCATCGCATCATCTAGGGCATCGGTCGACAGCAGTGCGAACCCTCTGTTCAGCAGGACTTGCGGGCTCTTCTCGAGCATCAGCGCCTGGTCGAAGCATGCGAGCGCCTCCTTCTGCCTGTCCTGCGAGGCCAGGAGCACGCCGCGGTTCGTCCAGGCGATCCAGTTGCGCGGGTGCGTGGATATCGCTTGGTCGTACCAGTTGCTAGAGTCGTCGATCGACCCGAGCTTGAAGTAGGCGACTCCGGTGTTGTTGCTCGGGTCGGAGAACACCTCTTCGAGCTCCTTCGCCATCTCGAACGCATGGATGGCCTTCTCGAAATCCCCCTGGTCAAGATCCAGGAGCCCTTTGAAGTTCCAGGCCATCGCAGAAGGTGTGAGCGAGATCGCTACTTCCATGTGCTCCTCGACTTTCTTCATCTTGCCTGCAGCGGCGCTGTCCATCGCCGCGAGAATCTCCGGCGCCCAACGGTTGCCGCCCAGCAACGGTTCCAGCGCCTCCTCGGCATCGATGTGCTTGCCGTCAGAGCTCAGAATGTACTCGATTGAATAGATGCCTTCTTCATTGCCCTGGTCGAGCTCGGTGGCGCGCACGAAAGCCTTCATGGCATCGTCTTTCTTGTTGACCTGGTAGAGAGCGATCCCTTTGAGAAGCATCATGCGGATCGAGAGTGGCTCGAGCCTCAGCCCTTTCTCGATCTCATCAAGGGCCATCTCCGGCCTCTTCATCAGGAGCATCAGTTCGGCTGCGTCGCCGAACACCTCTTCCGCCACCCCGACGAGCGGTTCGCCGATGCCTTCCGGTTCGAGGACCAGTTCCGCCTCCGGCGCTGCCGGCAATCCAGCAGGGGCCTCCTCGAGCCTGGGTTCTGGTCCCGCGACTTCTGTAGGCGCCTCGGCCGATGCGATAGCTGCCTCCACGACCGGCTCGGCCGGGACAGGTTTTTCCTCCCTTGCAACGGCCTTCCGAATCTCCTCCTTCGGCTCTTCCCAGACGATTGGCTCCGGCTTCACCTTCACGCCTGCGCCGCTGAACAGCGAGGATATCTTCGTGCGGAGGTCTGCCTGCTCCGCGTGGATCCTCGCCTTCTCGGCTTCGATCGTCTTGAGGAGCTCCGAGTCCGTCGGATCCAGCTCCAGCGCTCTCTCAAAGCTCGCAATCGCCTCGGGTCGCTTCCCGAGCCTGCTCTCCAGCTCCCCCCTTGTCTTCCAGGCCTGGCCCATCTCCGGGCGGAGAACGACCAGATGAGCGAAACAGATCAGCGCCTCGCTGAGCCTGCCCGTCTGAATCAGGAGCGAGCCTTTGTTCGACCAGGCCTCGGCAAAATCCATGTCGAGGCTGATGGCGGCGTCGAAGGCGTTGAGCGCGTCCTGCGTTCTATTGAGATTCTTGAGGGCCAGCCCCCTGTTGGTGTGCGCCTTGACGAGCCGAGGATTGATCTTGAGAAGCTTGTCGAAGGAGCTGAGGGCTTCCGGGTATCTGCGCAGCTTCAGGAGCGTCGCCCCCCTCCCGGCCCATGCCTTCTCCAGATTCGGATCGAACAGCAGCGCCTTGTCGTACGCCTGGACCTCGTCCTCGTATCGGCCGACGGAATACATCGCGGCGCCGATGGCGTACCATAGCTCCGCGCTCTTCGGATTGATCTCCAATGCCCTGGCGAAACATTCCAGAGCCTTCGCGTGATAACCGAGCTGCTCCAGCACGCTGCCCTTCAGCCGCCACGCCGCCTCGGATCCCGGGTCCGCGGCGATCGCCCTGTCGAAGTGCTCCAGCGCCCGGACAAGGTCGCCGGCCTGCATCAGCTCCTCCCCGGTCAGAGTCTGCCGTTCTATTGAGATGGCTGGTCCGGCTGGCTGCGCCGCGACAACATCCTGTGCGAACTCCTTCAGGATCAGGTCCTCGAGGCCACTCTTCCTGATGAGCGCTGCCAGCTCGGTCCCCCTTATCAGGCGGACGCTGCGCCTCCGCCCCTCCTTGTCCGCGTCGCTCGATATGTCGCCGAGGTTGATCAGCGTGCTCCTGGGCGCGCGTATCTTCTCGGAATAAGTGGCGAGCTTCTCGACGTCGGCCTGACCGATCATGCCGGTGCCCTTGTTCACGAACATGATCTCCCGGTTCTGGTCCTTCATCGAGACGACCTCTGCGAAATAGTATGTCGACTTGTTGCGGACCTTCCTGGGCTCGACCCTGAGCTCGATCATCAGCTGCTTCATCACTTCGTCGAACTGCGCGTCGGTGAGGCGCATCAGCTCGTCGAGGAGGAGGGTATCGGCGTCCTTGGCGAGGCGGTCCTTCAGCTCAACCACCTGACCCACCTCCGGCGACCTGCCTCAGCCATTTCTTGGCCTGCACATTCTTCGGATCCAGTTCCAGGCATTTCTTGAAGCTCTTGATCGCGTCCTCCGACAGCCCGATCGCCTGCATCACGATGCCGTGGTCGCACCAGGCCTTCGGGTCGTTCGGCTCCATCTCGAGGTACTTCGCGAAGGCCCGCTCGGCCTCCTGGTGCTTCCCCTTCTCCAGCAGGAGCTCGGCCTTGAAGAGCCAGCCCTCCCTGCTGTCGGGGATCAATTCTAGGAACTTGTTGATGCACTGTATCGAGGCGCCCCACCTCTCCAGCTTGGCGATCGCCTTCGCACGACCTAGCCATGCCCGGGCATTGTTCTTATCGTGCTCGAGCGCCTTCGAGAAGGCTTCGTCCGCCTCCTGATAGCGCTGGTTGGCGAGGTATATCAGGCCTTTCTCCGCATAAGCGTCAACGAACGACGGGAGTATCCTGGTCGCTTTGTCCAGATGCTGGATTGCAACTCCCCACTTGCCCTCGGCGTTCTCGATCTTCGCCCTCCAGTACCATCCTTCAGAGCTCTCCTTCTCCCTCTTGAGCAGCTCGCTGATGACCCTCTTGGCCTGTTCGAACTCCCCGTTGTAGAGATAGGCTCTGGACAGGAGGATCATCGATGCCGGATCCTTTCCACCCTTCTCTGCGAGATGCATCCTGAGCATCTCGACGGCGAGGTCGAAGTCCCCGGAGTTCAGCGCCTGGTTGGCAGATTTCACCGGGTCCGTTATCTCTTCCCTCTTGATTTTCGGCCTCCTCGGCGCGATCAGCGGTTCGCGTCTTGCGCGGACGGCGGCCTCCTCGGAAGGCATCATCGTGTCTGCCTGCATCAGCTCTTCCAGCTTGGCGGCCGCTCCTGGCTCCATGGCGAGCTTGAGGTCTGCTTCCCGCCGTATCGCTTCATCCTCCTTCCCCATCTGCCGTAGCAGGTAGATCAAGCCCTTGTAGGCGCGGATGAAGTTGCGGTCGATCGATATCGCTTCCTCGTAGGCAGCGGTCGCTTCGTCGAACCTCTCGCCCTTCCGGAGATATTCTCCCTTTTCCAGCCAGACCTCCGCGGTCTCGTTAGCGGCGATGGCCTGGTCAAGCAAACTGATCGCCTCGTCTATGTTGCCGAGGTTGAAGTGCGCTCTTGACAGGGCTCTTACCAGAAACATATCCTCGGGGAAGCTCTTGCGCGCGGAGGAGAGCTTTTCCTCGGCGTCCGGATACGCGCCTGCGTCCAGCAGGACCATCCCGGACATCTTGAGCGCGAGAGAATAGAGGTCGTTGTTCTTGGGAATCTTGCCGAGGTACTCGAGCGATTTCATCAGCGTGTATTTCCGCTTGTCTCTGCACCATTTTACCGGTCCGGCCCGAAGCAGGACGCTCCGTGAGGCACTCCAGTATATCAGCCCTGTCCGGAGGAAGACGTCACTCAGGGCGGCGTCGGGGAATCGGGCCGAAAGGGAGTTGATCTTCTGCGCGATGGCCGCCACGACTTTCGAGGATTCCTCCGTCAGTAGAAGCTTAGGCTGGTCGGCGTAAAGGGGGACGCCATACTGGCTGAGGACGAAGTTGGCAGTCTTGTAATATTCCAAGGTTTCCTTCTCGGTGGCTTTCTTGACGTCAATGGATGTAACCGCATCGAAGAACGATTGGCCGGGGACCCTTTCGATGTCTCCGATGGCGGTGGGGTCCAACCTTATCAGCGCCGCCGACTGGTGTCTCAGCCTCTCGACGAGGCTCTCGCCGATCATGTTGGGGGCGAAGAAGAAGATGGGGTCCTGGTAGCAGGTCTCGGCGCAGACCTCGCAAAGATAGGCGGACTCCTCGGTGGCATCACCACATCTGATGCAAGACAATTCGTATCCCTTCGGCTGGTATCAGGATTGTCGATTAAAAATCTACCGACCTTGTTATGCTATCTGGAATCGCGTTTCTTGACCATGTAGCAGCCGTCCAGCCGGTACCCGAATTTCCGGTAATATCCGCGTGCGCCGACCCCGCTAGTGACGAACAACTCCTCCGCGCCTTTCTCCCAAGACAGCCCCTCGCACCTGTCGAGCAGCTGACGGCCGTATCCCCGGTGCTGGAGGCCTTCCGGAAGGAGGTCGTCGATGGGAACCTGCTGGCCGTAGACGCGGAGTTCTCGCAGTCTGGCAACGGGTCTTCCGTCATCGATGTCCACTCGGAGTCTCGCGAATCCGATCAGCGCTTCGGTGGACGGATCCAGGACCTGGATGAAGTGCTCGGTGCCGTGAGACGCGGCGTATTCCGTCTCGGACATCTCCGCCTTCTCCGGCAGCGATCCGAATTCGACATGCCCGATCTCGCGACAGCGGATGCAGTTGCATTTCTCGCCCTTTTCCGCGAGCTTGGCGGCGATCAGCTGCCGGGCGTTGCTCTTGCGGGCGCCGGCGTCGATCAACGGGATCGGGATGTCACGCTGGATCCTCTGGATGCGAACCCACTCCGGGATGGACCTCTTGACCTCGACCATCATATCGACGATGTAATCCGTGTCAGGCGGCTCGTACTCGCCCCTCTTCCAGGCGTCATAGAGCTTCGTGCCCTTGATGACGAGCGTCGGGTATATCTTGAGCATGTCCGGCCTGAACATCGGGTTGTTGAAAACGGAGCGGAACATCTCGACGTCCGACTTCATGGTCGACCCTGGCAATCCCGGCATAAGGTGGTAGCAGACCTTGAGCCCGCTGCGCTTGGCGCGTATGGTCGCGTCGACAGAATCGGCGACGGTATGCCCCCGTTCAAGATTCCTGATGATGTCTTCATAGACTGTCTGGACGCCGAGCTCAATCCTCGTCATGCCGCGCGACATCAGGTAAGAAATCTGTCCTGGGGTGAACTGGTCAGGGCGCGTCTCGAAGGTCATCCCTATGCACCTGGAAGGTGCGACCTCGTTCTTCTCCTGGGCTTCCTCCACGGACTGCGAATCAGAGCCGTTGAGGGCGTCATATATTCTGAGAATGAAGTTCTCCTGGTACTGCCTTTCCCTCGCTGGGAACGTCCCACCCATGATGATGAGATCGATCTTGTCGATGGGGTGGCCGATCTGTGCGAGCTGGTCGAGGCGGGAACGGACCTGTCTATAAGGGTCGAATTCGTTCCGAGCGGCTCGTCTTGCTGCAGGTTCCTGACCCGTGTACGACTGAGCTGTCCCGACCTCCGGCCCTCCGGGACAGTACATGCATTTCCCATGCGGGCACGGGGCCGGGCTCGCCATGACGGCGACGACGGCAACCCCGCTCAGAGATCTTATCGGCTTCAGCCGGAGGGTCGGTTCGACCTTCTCTCGGAGATCAGCTGGTACTTCTGCCAGTATTTCCGGGTTGGATGGCATCCGATCAAGACCGTATTTCTCGCAAAGCTCCGCCTTCAAACGCTGGAGCGAGTCACGGTCGCTGACCTTACCGGCTAAAATCGCATCTACAACGTCGGATGAGAAACTCACGGAGCCTTCCGAGAGCGTATCGGATAATATTCTTTCCGCCAATCAGCCGAAATAGACTCCCTCGGGCTGCTGCTCCTTCTTCTCTTCCTGCTTCTCGACCGATTTCAGGACATCGATGGAAAGAATGACGTTCAGCGGGATGAAGCGAAGTTTTCCTGCGCCGTCACCGTGAGATTCGTCCATCTCCATGGCGATGGCCGTATCCTGGCCGATGCTTGCAAAGCCTCTCAGCTTCCCGCGCGTCTCCATCGGCTTCTCCCGCGACTCGGCGCTGCGGACAAGGTAGGATGATCCCACGACAAGCGAGAAACTCTCCTCCTTCTTCTTGGTGCCCATTGCCATCAGGTTCACTTCCTCTTCGAAGATTTCTTGGCAGATGCGAGGCTCTGCAGGTGGTCGGCCGTCTGGCGGTAGCTCTTCATCGCCATGTCGACGTGCGCCTCGGTGAAGTTCCAGGCCTTCGACAGGTCGCCATATCGGATCCTATAACCCTTCTTCTTCGTGCCGTCCCGCTCGACGGGGACGTCCTCGATGATGTCGAATCCTTTGAGCTTGTTGATGTGACGATAAACGGTCGCCTTCGTCGTCCCGAGCTCCGTCGCGAGGTCCTCGACGAGCCACCCCTTGTCCATCCTGGCCAGGAGGCACTCGGCGAACAGCCTGTACGGTATGCTCTCCTTGATCGTCGATGCGTCCGTATGCGGTTCGTACCCTTTCGGGAAATACCCGATCTGGTTCAGGAAGATCAGGCAGACCTCCTCGACATCGTTTAGCGGTGTTAGCGGGGTGTTGCTGACGACGTTCAGTTCGAAGCTCATGAAGGAGATAATCTAGAACGGAATAATTAAGGGTTATGCCTAGAGAATTATCGTTCCTTGCTTCACTTTTCGCGTGCCTTCTCGAGAGCCTGGGTCTTATCGAATTCCTCCTCGAGCTCGGCCAGTACCCTCGCGCGAATCTTGATGAACTCCTGCGATGTCCTGTCCCTCGGCCGCGCAAGAGGCACTTCGATGACCTCTCTAACCTTGCCGGGCCTCGCAGTCATTATGATGATCTTGTCAGCGAGGAAGACGGCCTCCTCGACCGAATGGGTCACAAACATCACCGTCTTCTTCGTGGTCTGCCAGATCCTCAACAGCTCCTTCTGCATCAGGTTCCTAGTCTGAGCGTCGATCGAGCCGAAAGGCTCGTCCATCAGCAGGATGCTGGGGTCGTTCGCTAGCGCACGGGCGATGCCGACGCGCTGCTTCATGCCCCCTGACAGCTCCTTCGGGTGGATGTCCTCAAAGGTCTTTAGGCCGACTAGCTCGATGAATCGATTGGAGATCTCCCGAATCTTTTCAGGCGACATCTTGCTGAGCTCCGGTCCGAACTCGATATTCTTCCTGACAGTGCGCCAAGGGAATAGGGCGAACTCCTGGAAGACCATGCCGCGGTCCCGACCGGGGGCCTTCACCATGTTTCCGTTCAATGAGATGCTGCCGGAGGTCGGGGTGTCGAGGCCAGCGATCATACGGAGGACCGTCGTCTTGCCGCACCCGGAAGGACCGAGTATGCAAACGAACTCCTGAGGCTTGACACTCAATGAGAATGCGTTGACAGCGATTATCTCACGCTTGTCCTTCGTGAAGATTTTGGAGACGCCTACGAGGTTCAATCCGCCTTCATGCCCATCCATCTCCTCACCTCCTGGCTGAGTATCCGGGCCATCTCTGTGGTAAGAAATCCGAAGATACCGAGCATCACCATTGCAGCGTACATGACATCATAATTCCCGCTTGACCCGGCCTGAGAGATGAGGTCGCCCAGCCCTCCTCCCCTGACGCCCATCATCTCTGCTGCGACGATGCACATCCAGCCCACTCCGAGGCCTGTGTAGATCCCGTTCATCATGTATGGCACGGTCGATGGGAATATCACCTTCTTGAAGATGGCAAGGCGATTCGCGCCGAGAGTCCTTGCCGCCTCGACGAGCTCCCTCGGGACGCTCCTCACTCCGAAAACCATTGCGAGAAGCACAGGAAAGAAGATGCCCAGGAATACGACCATAATCGGGCCGATGTCGTTCCTGAACACAACGACGAACACAGGGAGCCATGCGAGAGGAGGAATCGGCCTGAGGACCTCGATGATAGGTTTCGATGCGACGTTCGCTATCCAGCTATATCCGATCAGAAGACCGAGCGGTACGGCTAGTGCAAACGCGAGTAGGAAACCCCAGAACAGCCTCCCCAGACTGGCTACAATCTCCTGCTGCATTGAGAAGCCGCGCCAAGGGATCGGGGCGGCGAACGAGGAGAGGAGAGCGGCGAAAGCGTTGTGCGGATAGACGACGACCGACTCTTTGTCGATCCAGGCCACGATGTACCAAATGATGATGAACGCGCCCACTGATGCCGCGCCGATCATCAGCCGGCGGATGAGACTCTGGAGTCGCTTCTCTCTAGTCATAGCAGCCCAGCCTCAATTGCACAGGAAACGATATACTGTTTCCTATCAGGCCGCCACCAGTGGAATTCCAGCTTCCTTCATCATTACCTGAAGCAGCAGATACTGGATCGAACCCACGGAAGGTATGGCGACCGTCTTGCCACGGAGATCGGCCAGCGAGTGCACGCTTGGCAGCACGATTAGGGCCGAGCCCTCGGTGTTGGCCTGGGCGACTATCGTCGCGTCAACCTTGGGGTTGTTTATGTTCTTGAGTATCGCCGGGGGCGCGCCGAGGTATCCGATGTCCACATTACCGTTCTTGAAGTTGTCCATCTCCACTGGTCCGCTCGCGTATGGAGCGCCGACTGCGGAAGTCACGTTGACCCCGTACTGCGCGAACAGGCTCGTGCCGCCGAATACGGTCGTGTTGCGGGCGACGACCTGTGCCATCTGGTGCAGATCGCCGGTCAGGAAGCCGAGCGAGACGTCGCCCAGGATTGTTGAGTTCTTGCTCGCGAGAGCCGCCTGCACGAGGTAGGAGGTGTTGACCGACTTGTTCGCGAAGTCCGACGCCGAGCTGTATCCTCTCGCTGTGAGGGAGGCATTGGTCAGCTGACCGATGTTGATGAACTGCTCGGTGTACCATTTGATGTAGTCGATCGTTTGCAAGGTCACCGCATAGTCGTATTTCATATGGTTGAAAGAGGCTTTCACGACGGTCGCGTTCTTCCCCGTGAAGTTCACCGCCATGTTGACGAGCAGGGTGTAATTCGCGCTGGCGTTGATGGCGAGAGCGGAATTCATCCAAATCGTCGCCTCCATATGGGCTTGCAGGAATCTGATCGTGAGGTTCGCCCCTTGGGTCGATGCAAGGAAGGCGTTGCTGACGAGAATCACGCAGCATGGATGGTTGGGCTTGATGTCTCCTGACCAGTTGAGCGCGTGGCCGACTCCGCTCACGATCCCATCAGAACCGTAGGGTTCCCAGGCGATGTATCCGCCGATAGATGAGTTCGTCTTCAGGGCTTCCTTCATAAGGCCGACTCCCATGCCGACGTAGTACACGGGTTTCTCCCCGGGCTGCGAACCTGAAGAGAGTATCAATGCGGCGCCTACAGCCGCGACGATCACTACAACCACGACTATCGCTGCAATCAGTTTCTTTTCCATTGAGACCACCATTTGACTGATATGATTGTTCGAAAGGTAGGGTGGACGCATAAATAACCATTTTGCCCAATTATGATTAATCTTTGCCTTAATGTATTAATAATATGAAAATAATAGCCTATTTTGGAAACAATGCGAAAAAGATTATCCGACCAACTCCTCCGCTCCCTGACGGAGAAGAACAGCAATTTCGCGGAGAACCTCAGGAGGACCATCAAGGAGGATCTCGATATGGACCTCCGGGAATTCGCGAAGAAAGCCGGCATCGCGACGAGCACCCTCTACAAGATCATCTCAGAGGGGCGGGCTCCGAACCTCAGGACTCTGCGCGCGATCATACGGTGCGTCGACAACGTCGAAGGAAACGTGCGGGGTGAATTCATCGCAGTCATCGCCGCGAGGTCCGTCCTGGATAAGATCGAAGAGACCACCGTGGAGATTGAGGGGAAGAAGATCCAGGTGAGGGAATACCCAGCTGCTACGATAGAGGATGTCATCGTCGCAGCGATAAGGGCTGAGGACGAGGGAGCCAAGGCGATAGTCTGCGCGCCGATCGTGAGCTCGACTGTGGAAAGGGTGATCCGCGTGCCCATCGTGACGATAGCCCCGAAGGACAGCGTTTTAGAAGCGATAAGGATAGGCGCGAAGAAGGCTGGAGTCTGATCATCCCTTGACTATCTGGATGTCGTAAGTCATCGGAGTATTGAGGGAGGCGGCGACGAGACAGTTGCCCTTCGCCTTGTCGATCGCTTTTTGAGCCGATTCTTCACTCGTTTCGGCCGGAATGATGATCTTGACGCGGACTTCGAGCTGCGTGAACTTCTGCACGCCGTCGACCACGTCGACAGTACCAGTCCCGACCGATTCGTACTTCAGAATTTTCAGCCGCATCCTGTTGGCGTATGAGTCGAAGGTGCATGCCAGGCATGTGATGACGGCGCTGACGAAAGCGTCCTCGGGAGTCATCGTTCCCTTCATGCCCCTGTATTCAGGAGGCTTCGAGAATTCGAGCGTCAACCCGTTCTGGGTCTCCAGCTTCGCCGGCCAGGTCATGTCGGAAGACAACTTCGATGAGAATTTCTCCAAGCACTTTCCTCCTGGTTTCGCACGATTAAGAGAAATTTAAGAGTGATATCAGGATATCTCAAAGGACCTTCTTCATACGCTCTTCGATCTGCTGCCTCGGGACGGCCCCGATCATCTTGTCGACCAGCTTGCCGTCCTTGAAGAAGAGGAGAGTCGGGATGCTCATTATCCCGAACTTTGTTGATACGCCTATGTTCTCGTCGGTGTTCAGCTTGCCGAACGCGACCTTGCCCTTGAAGTCCTTTGCAAGCGCCTCGACTGTCGGCGCGATCATCCTGCAGGGCCCGCACCAAGGCGCCCAGCAATCGACGATTAAAGCGGTAAATTGCTTCACGTTTGTCTCGAAGTTCGAATCCGTTATCTCGACCGGCGCGCCTGGCCAGCTGGCCTTGTCCTTTGATTGGTTCATCTCTGCTATGATCTCCCTCTTTTTCTTCTCTCGGATAGCGACAAGTTCTTCGTCCATATCTAACCGACTCTCCGGTTATGCAAGACTATTGCATTAGCGTTATCACTGGCGATATATAAGGATTCTCATGGGAGGCGGGAAACGTCAAGTGCCCGGCTTCGGCCCGCGCCGCTGTTTGATCAGCGCGTATAGGATTACTCCGACGACGACGGCCGCAAAGATCCCGAGTACTGCGATTATCAGTGCGAACGAAGACGTGAGACCTGACCCTCCCGTGACAATTACGTAGTGAGTTGTATAGTTGACGAGATTGTGCGAGTTTTTGACTTCCAGCTTCACCGTGTAATTGCCGGAAACAAGATACTGATAGGATGCCGTCTTATTCTCCGTCCAGTTCGTGTCCCAGACTCCGTCGTTCTGCCAGTCCCATCTCACCTGAAGATCGTCGATCGGGTCTTGGGAGTCAGAGCAGGAGGACGCATTGAACGTAATGACCGTTTCCGTGGTCCCGGTCGACGGGGCAATCGTGAATCGGGCAACCGGCTTGCTGGGAGGACCAGATGTGATGTGGTAGAACAGCGGGGTCTCTCCCCAGAAGTGATCAATCGCCAGACCGGGGTGCTGGGTCCAGTTCCCCCAGTTCGTCCACCGGACGCCGTCGTTGTAGGCGTAGCAGGTTTTCGGATAGGCTGTGAATATCATTGCGCCGCCTTCGAGATACTGCCATTTCTGACACTCGTCAATCCAGTGTTGCCTCGTTGTAGGATTGAGCTCGCTCGCCTGCAAACTATAAAGGGCGTCATAGTTGGGGTCCCGGGTGCCGAACTCGTTCCATCCGTCCATCGCGTAGGACGTGGGAATGTAGAGGAGGTAGTTCGGATCGACATCTCCGCTCCAGTAAGTCTCAGTAAAGGTGTACTGGAACCCGTAGACGAGCTGAACCCATACGCCCACATTCACAGGCTTCTGGGTCAATTTGACCCCGATGTGAGCCCATTCCGACATGAGATACTCGCAAGTGTCCTTGTCCTCGTACACTTCAATCTCATAGACGTCCTCGAACTCGAGGGTCTTGCCCAGTGCAGCGGATGCGTCTCCGACGATCCCGAGGTTCACTAGCCTGTCAGCCGCGTCCGGACCGACCTTCCTGAGCGTGTGCGAGGCGTCCGTCCAGACGTAGCCCGCCTCGTCGAGAATCTCGTTGGCGAGGGTCAGGTTGAACGACATGACCTCGTCGAGCGGCTTCGTGTAGCTCCATTTGACGTTGCCGCTGCCATCCGTCACATTGAATGTAGACACCTCATTGTGCGGCGGAGACCAGTAGTACTGTGGCCAGACAGGCGAGAGGATGCCGACGCCAGGCGTAGCAAGCCCCTTGTAAATTACGTCGCAGATGTAGCTCTTGTTCGTCGCGACTGCGGTCGCTCTGAGCAAGGCAGGGTCGAGCCTCGTCGGATTCAGAGAGGCAGATGCCTGATCATTAACGTTGAAGTGCGAGATCTTGGAGTACACAGTCGAGCTGTACAGCGAAACCATAGTCAGAGCAGCGGGCTTATTCGTTTTCAATGCAAAGTAGTTGGTTGGGGTCACCTCGGACGCGTCAAGTTTCTGTGTCTTGAGATCGACGATTAAGGTCTGCTCCTCCGCGTAGAACTTCATTATCAGCTTGTCGATCTGGATTGTTCTGTTATAATAGCCGCCTAATCCTTTCGGTATGCCGTTCTCAGTGAAGTTCCAATAGGGATTCCTTACGAGCGTGATCGATTCCTTCGCGATCATCTCGCTCGGCAACGACGGCGTTCCCATGAACGGCCCTGTTCCGATGGCGGGGATGCCGTTCCAGTTCTGCGCGATGTACGCGTCGGTGAACTCGCTGAAAATATGATTCGGCATCATCGGGATGGACATGCTGGCTGCCCATGCAGCGGGAATCGGGTTGTGAGTGGTGCGATCGGCGAAGTATATCCTAACCTTGTAATCGTTGATCTTCTCGCATCGTTCGATCCACTTCGTGTAGGGTTGGTATGCCCAGTAGTTGATGTATCCGGTGCCGGTCTGGATCCTGATGGTGTAGACGACGTCGTCTGCGGTGAAGGGCTCGCCGTCGTTCCAGAATATGTTCTCAGTAAGGTTGTACTCCCAGATCGAGCCGAGCGGCCAGTCCGAAGGGTTCTGATGGTAGGATAAGGTCGAGAAGTCCGAATAGGTGGCGGCCGCATAGCTCCCGTCCATGTGCCACCAGCTCTTTGCGAGGTTCGGGGTAGCCACCCCGTCCTCGTTCGGGAATGTAAGGTAATCGTACACGTAGGAATAGAACAGATAGTCGCTGTCGTATATCCCGACGAATGGGTTCGCCGATGTGACCGATTCCCCCATTCCGATATAGAAGGCTCTGGGCGTGGTCGCAGAGGTTTCGGCGTTCTGCACGGCGCCGATTGCGTTCGGTACGACCATTATCAGGAGAACAGCGACTGCCAGAAGTGCTCCCCATCGCCGCGCGATCCGCATCCTCTCATCCACCGGTTCAGAGAAATACGACCTCTCTTCCACCATCCCCATCACCTTGGACCGGATGTCCAAGCAAGTAACTGAATTGTTCGATATATCATTTCCCATGATTGTATGGTTAAGATCTGCGCCAGGAATCTCGAAAAATCAAAGAATCGCGCCATCGAGTGCACACTTCTTAGTTATCGGTCGATTGCATTTCCGAACCGAGGGCCCTCAATGCAACTTGGTTCGGAAATCTCGATCGGAAGAATTGACATTTACCGCCAATAAAGATGGGGGTGGTCTGCTTTCTGGAATGTTCGCCATCGACAGAAACTATTTAAAACAACATGAGGATATCGCGAATAGGGATGCATCATGCTGGAAGAGGCTTCTGAACTCATCGGACTACAGGTCTATACGAACAAAGGGATCTATCTAGGGACCGTCAACAACCTGGTCATAGAGCTTGACGAATCGAGGTGCCAGGGATTGTTCATCAACGAGACCAACCCGCTTCTGGTTGAGAACTCCAAGCCGGTCAACGTGCCCTACAGGTGGATCGGGGCTGTCGGCGACATCGTCCTCCTGAAGTACTTCCCGAGGAAAGTGGCGTTGAAGAAGAGCGGCGGGAAGAAGAAGGAAGACCTGAAGAGCGAGATCGAGCAGGTCTGAGTAAAGCATTCCAAACCTTTTTCTCGTCATCTGATTCTTATCGCAACAGGTGATCCTTTGCCAGTAGTAATCGAAAAGCCGTCCCTCGTTTCTGAGAATGCGTCGATCGTCGGAGATGTCACGATCCGAAAAGGCTGCAGCGTCTGGCCCTTTGCGAGCATCCGGGGGGATAGAGGACCGATCATCATCGGCGAGGGGTCAAGCGTCCAGGACTGCTGCGTGATCCATTGCGATAAAGGCCATCGAGTCACGATAGGCAGGAACGTCACGATGGGGCACGGGGCGATCGTGCACGGAGGGATCATCGGGGACGAGGTCATCGTCGGAATTAATTCTGTAGTCCTGGATGATGCCGAGATCGGCAGCGGCTCCATCCTCGGAGCGGGTGCGGTCGTGCCCGCCGGGATGAAGGTCCCTGAGAACAGCCTCGTTCTCGGAGTGCCGGCGAAGGTCATCAAATCCGGCGATCCAGCGCTCAGAGAACGTGCGAAGGCAAATGCGATTGCGTATCACCAACTGCGGGACGAATATCTCTCCGGCAAAAGGGAAAAGATCTGATCAGATCATATCCAGATCGACACCGCACAGCTCGCTCAGTTCCTTGTGAAGCGAGAGCATCCTCTTGGCCCCCTCTTCCTCGTGCTTCCTTATGAGACCGGCGATCGTCTGGGCGATCGGTATTTTCTCCGTGCCGCTCAGCAGGTTGTCGGCGTGTGCGACGATCTTCTCCTCCAATGTCTCTGGCAAATAGTTTTTCTTCGGGAGGTTTAGCCGCCCCGCATCCTCCTTCGTGAGTCCAGCGCCGATGTGCCTCTCGATGATCCTGACGATCTCGTCCGGGAGCTTCTTGCTCTTCGCGATCTTGCCGCCCTTGACCGCGTGATCTATCCCATGGGTCGCCGAGCGGCCGATGTCGTGGAGAAGCCCTGCGACCTCAATGAGCTTCAGATCCACCGGCTTCGTGCATCTCCTGCCGATCTTGAGGGCCAGAGCGCTCACCGTCTGGCAGTGCGCGATGACGGAGGCATCCACTCTGGAATCCTTCAGAAGCTTCAGAGCTTCGGCCTTCGTCGGCAGCTTCGGACCATCAGACTTCTTTTCACTGGATTTCTTTGCGTGAGTCGACAACAGTCTTCCCCCTTGGGTTCGGCACGATTGTCAGGCGCGGGCCTTCGAAGGTCGTCTCCAGCTCCTTCCCCTCGAAGTACCTGTCGAGAAATAAAGCCAACGCCGCGACCTCGGAATGCGGCTGGTTTCCGACAGCCACGTTGTAGTCAGCCATCTGGTAGACCTCTGCAGGGACCTTCTCGGCCCCGACCACGACGAGCACATCCTTCCCCCGGATCTTGGGGGCAACCTTGTCGATCGGCTCGCCGTACATCGTGAGATGGACCTTCACCCCGGTCCATGAACTCATCGTCTGCTTCCAGGAGACCCCGGAGACGATCTCGAACTCGCCGCCGAACCTGGACGCGACGGATCTGACCGTCTTCTCGATCTCCGGATCCTTTGTGGTTATCAGGATCCCGTCGGCCCCCAACGCGCGGGCGACCAGGGCGACGTGCGTCGTGACGCGCTTGTCCCTCGAAGGGCGATGGCCTATCCTCAGAACCTTGATCATGATCCCAACTCGCAGTGAGCGCGGGTCACTAGTCGGCGTCTTTCCTGCGCTCGATCCTATGGCCGCGGTACTCGAGCTTCGCGGTCCTCTTCACGAGGCTCTTCAGCATCGTGAACGTGACACCCAACGATTCCGCGACATCGCCCGCGAACTTGCCCTGGTCCCCTGCCAAATCGACGATCTTCTTCTCGATCTTCTTGAACTCCTTATCGTCCATGACCGCCGCGGCGAGCACGTCGGATATCTCATACACGGGCCACGAGGCGTTGATGTGGAAGGAGGTGTAGTAGGTGTGATAAGCCTTCTCCGGCTGCTGATCCGGGGAGGACTGCCATCTGGTCTCGACCAGCTTCATCTTCTCGAAAAAGGTCAAGGCCTCGCGTCCTTCAGCCCCGAACAGCTGCTCGATCTCCTTCGAAGTGTGCCACTCGAGGGTTATGAGCTTCAGAACCTCTCTCTTGACTTTCGTATCCACCGCCCGGAACATCGGAACAAGGTCGGATGGGTCGGTGATAACCTTGATTCTACTCATGTACATCCTATATATGAATTGGTCAATATAAAGACGATAGGTCAGAGTAAAAAACAGTATTTAAGCAAACCTAGAATGCCAGATTAAAATATAATTAATTGAATTGAACAAGGCATATTCTTGTGCGGAAAACCGTATTTCGACATACAATAATGGTCAAGAATCGAATCCTGCGCCCCGCCATTTCTTCTCGATGCCGCGGTAAAGGATTATCGTCGCCCCGACGAGGGCCAAGATGACGATGGCGATGCCGATGACCGCCGACCAGCTCGTCCTCATGCTGAACGAAAGGATGGTCAGGCAGACATCCGGCAGGAAGGACATCACGGCGAACCTGCTCATGACCCCCATGTCGAAGAGGAAGGTGTTGGTCCTCAGACCGGTCAGGTAGGCCGTCATGACGACCATGTAGACGGAGGTGGTGAACATCACGAGAAGGGAGAGCCAGAGAATGTCGATCTCCCCGTTGATTATGGCAACCGCGACAACGAACGCCGCGCTTATCCCGATCGTCAGGAACAGGAACACGAGCACCCTTGCCTTGATGATCTGCGGGACCGTCACCGGTATGAGCGAGTAATAGTCGATGCTGTCGACGTTGTTCAGCCAGCTGTACAGCATCACCCCCATGAACCCGACCATCGCGCCGTAGAACACGGTGTTGAACCCGACCGAGATGTTGAGGCCTTTGTTGACGAACCAGGAAGTGAATGAGAGGAAGACCAGAGGGAGGATGAACGAAAAGAACATCTTGCCGACCGTCCCGCTCCGCTTGATATCCACGAACTCCTTGCCGACGATCTCCTGATACCTGCCAGCCGACCTGAAAATCTTGACATACCGCGGCAGGATCGATTCGTACTTGATGTCGCGAGTGACGAAATGGAATCTGATGAGAAGGAGGCTCAGTGCCGTCATCGCGATGATCGCGAGAACGCTCACCGCCGCGAACCCGGCGGCCCCGAGATAATCCGTCCCGAGCGGAGGGACTGAGAACTGGAACCCGAGCGATGGGACGACCAAAGAGACGTCGAAGAGCTTCATCACCCCGCCGAGGAACACGAACGCGATTATCCCGGAGGTGAACGCGATGAAGACCGCGACGCTGCGCGTGAAGAGCGTGGAGCCGAGGAAGCTCAGGCTGGTTCCGAGCTGGAAGCTGAGGACCGCCCCAACGAAGAAAAGCAATATGCTGGTGAGGTGAAAGCCGACGAAAGGGGTGGCGACGAGCAGGCCTCCGGTGGCCGGGAGCAGGACCAGCGCGATGTAGAAGATTGAGTCGCGGACGTACATCGCGAAGAACGTCTGCCTATAGGTGATAGGGAGAAGCGCTGGCATTGCGATAAGATAGTTCTTCGTCCCGTAGCGCCGCTCGATGTACTGCTTCCCCATGAAGCCGAAGCTTCCGACGCCGACGCCGTAGATGAAGGCCCCAGCCATCGACAGAAGGATGAGCTGCTCCAGCGGCGTCTGCTCGAGGAGCTTCTCGAGCGATAGGGAGAAGATCGTCGAGAAGATGAACACCATGATCGGGAATGTGAAGAAGCGCCTCCTGCCGGAATATGTCGTGTGCGTCCTGAGCTCTTCCTTGAGCATCAGCCAGAGAAGCGTCCTCGTCCCGGTTCACTCTCCTCTGCTGACCAGCTTCAGGAAGACGTCCTCGAGGGTCTTCTCCCCCTTGACGATCTCGGCCATTGTGCCGGACTTGACCATCCTTCCTTCGGATATTATCGCCGCCCTGTTGCAGAGCCTCTCTGCGATCTCGAGCAGGTGGGAGCACATAAAAACTGTCCCGCCATCCTTGACATAGCTGAGCAGATACTCTCTGAGCTTGCGCTGATAGATCGGGTCTAGGTTGATGAACGGTTCGTCCATGAAGAGGAGCTTGGGCTCGTGGATGAAGGCGCTAGCTAGCATGATCTTCTGCCGCATCCCCTTGCTCAGGTCCCTGCAGATCACGTCGCGCGCATCTTTAAGATCGAAGAAGTCGAACCATCGGTCGATCTTCTTGTCGATGTCCTCGACATTCCGGATCTTTGCGACGAAGTAGAGGTACTCGTATGCCGTCAGATAGGTCGGAGGAGATTCCACTTCGGGGACGATCCCGATCAGTCGCTTGACGCCGAGCGGGTCGGATCTGACGTCGAGGCCGATCACCTGCGCGGTCCCGGAATCCTGTTCGAGCTGCCCCGTTAAGATCCTGAGGAGCGTCGTCTTTCCGGCACCGTTCGGGCCGAAGAGTCCGAAAAGATCTCCCTGCTGGACTTCCAATGTAACCTGGTCAAGCGCGACCTTTTCTCCAAATCGCTTGGACAACGACCTTATGCTTACGATTGACACGGGACGCACAATCCTGGTAGCGTTATTTGAAACTTGGTCAGTAAACTTAGTTCGTTGATACCGGAACGCACGTGGAACCGGCAACGATTCTCGAAAGAAATCAGATCACTGGCTCAATACCAACATGAAAGATGTTGGTCAATTCGATTAAAATATTACGATTGCTATCACGCGCCATGTCAAGGATTGTTATTCGGTGGGGAAAGAGATGAAGGACAGGGCAAAAAATACTCTCACAAGCAGGATCGAGACCGAGATCGATCTTCTCCAGCGGCACGTTGCGCTGCTCAAGGCGATCATGGACAACGAGCCGATAGGCATCATCCGCCTCTCGGAGATGCTCGCGTTCCCTCAGCACAAGGTGCGGTACTCGCTCAGGATACTTGAGCAGGAAGGGTTGATCGAACCGTCACCGGACGGAGCGATAACGACCGCGAAGCTGCAGGATTTCTTGGACAACCTAAAGAAAAGCCTGGAGGCTCTGAACGCAACGGTCCAGGAGCTCCGGGAGCAGCTGGAGTAGGCAGAAATCCAGTGCTCCAAAAGTCTTATCTAATGGCGTTCGATAAGGAGATTTCGCACCGCGCCGTCGTAGCTCAGTTGGCAGGACACTAGATGATGTCTATTGTCCCGACAGAGAGCTTCCGGCTGTTAACCGGAAGGTCATCGGTTCGAGTCCGATCGACGGCGCCATTCTCCTTCGTGATTTTGGAAACCGTTAATTAGAAGTGTCCTGTTAGTCATTCTCCGCCAGTCCCAGGGGCCCGTAGCTTAGACCGGTGGAGCGATTGGCTCATAACCAGTTGGTCGTCGGTTCAAATCCGACCGGGCCCACTCATAATTCTCGACTTCGTGCAAAGATTAATCGAATCGATGACCATCGACGTAAAAAGAATAGGCTGAGACGATCTCATAGGAGCAGCAGGGCTGGGAGAACATGGAGATCTGGTTGATTTACGCGATCATCGCGATAATCATGTACGGCTCTTCCATGGTCGCCCAGAAGGCCTCGCTGGAAGACCTCTCTTCAGCGTCGATGATTCTTTTCTCCCTCCTCATCGCGCTTCCGATGTTCCTGGTGGTTCTGATAGCGCTGATTGTGACTGGGGACATTTGGACCATCGAGACGGATCACTTCGTCTACGGCATAATAGGAGCAACCTTCGGTCAGATTGGATACTATACATATGTCGAGGCTGCAAAGAGAGGGCCGATCTCGGTCGTCGGGAGCGCTACGGCATCATATCCGGTCATGGTCGTGATAGTAGCAATCATCTTCCTGGGAGAGGTTGTGACTATTGCCCAGGGACTTGGTGTCATGATCGTCATGACGTGCATAATTTCCCTGTCGTATCTCCATGGAAGATTGGAAGGCAAGGCAACGGCCTCGACCGGTTATTACGTCATATGCATCATCACGGTGTTTCTATGGGGCTTCTGGGCGATATTCACGAAGCTGGCGCTTCTAGGAATGACGAACTTCGAGTTCCTGGCGATCTACCCCTTCGTCGTCCCGCCCGTGACCTTCGCGTATTACAGGTTGAACAGGATAAAGATAAGGAACATTTGGCCCAAGTGGGGGAGGCCGGTCAAAATTGCGATATTGTCGAGCATAGTGGGCAACCTCGCATATTTTGTGGAGATAACGGCGGTCGATCTCGGGCCAGCCGCGATAGTATTCCCGCTGGTGGCGTCGACGCCTGTCATAGTCGTGCTTCTGGCATTCGCATTCCTGAAGGAACGGCTTTCGAAGAGGGAATGGCTGCTAGTGGCGGGATTTATCTTCGGGATAATTCTCGTGTCGACGGTGTGATCTGAATCCGTTCATTTTTTCTTATTTGGTAGAGGACATACAGCTTTCTCGCCCAATCTGGTGCGGGTGTAGTAAGGATCGGCGAGATCCTCGAATGCGGACAACGCAGCCACTGCGCCCCCGTGAACCGCGGATACGATCTGGAGAATCCCGCCAACAAGATCGCCAGCGGCATACACGAATGGCATGTTTGTCCGGTAATTCTGATCCACCTTGACCCAACCTTGCGCGTCCATCTCCAAGCAAAGGGATTTTGCAAGTGCGGAGCCTGGGACGGTGCCGACCGCAACGAATATCCCGTCGACATCCATTTTTTCTTTCTTGCCAGTCCGCTGATCTAATAGTTCGACGGCTGTCACAGCATTCCCATCACCGATTATCTTCTCAAGGATTGTGCTCAGCTTGATCTTCAGCTTCTTTTCGTTCGCAGTGTCCTGCAGATGCTGGTCGGCACGAAGAGCGTCCCGTCTGTGGACGAGGGTCACATCGCATCCTATCGATAGCAGATAGAGTGCTTCTGTCAGCGCGGTGTTGCCCCCGCCAATGACGGCGACCTTCTTCTTTCTGAAGAAAAATCCATCGCAGGTCGCGCAGTAGCTGACCCCTTTGCCATAATATTCCTCCTCGCCAGGAACGAGGAGCTTCTTGTGGGAAGCGCCGGTCGCGAGAATGATCCCTCTAGAAATCAGCTGCCCTGAGGATGTGGTGATCTTGAACTCCTCGCCCTTGGGTTCGATGCCGATGACCTCGACGCCTTCGATTATCTGGACATATTCACGGGCGTGCGCGGCCATAGTCTCCATTAACTTCATTCCCTCGATCCGAGGGAACCCGGGGTAGTTCTCTATCCAGGGGCTCAGCATGACCTGCCCGCCCGCGGCTCCCTTCTCGATAATGAAGCACTTCAGCCCCGCCCTGGCTCCATAGATGCCGGCGGCTAGGCCGGCTGGTCCAGCGCCGATTATTACGATATCGCAGGCACCGTCCTTCATTGGATTATCGCAGACCTTCCTTCGTCCCGTCATCCGCCCAGGAATTGCCCAAGGAGATACGAATAACCTTTGCTCATCCTGTCCTGGTAAATGTTGGTAAAATGTTATATGATATGAGCCAATCGGTGGCCGAGGCTAGTCCCCGAACGGACTCCAGAGTGGAGGCGAACCATTGATCGAAATCTGGCTACTCTTTTGCATCGGGACAATCCTCTGCTATGGGACCGGGCAGCAGTTCTCCAAGAAAGGAGTCCAGCTGATCGGTTCGTACCAAACGGGAATCTTGTATACGATTGCCTCCGTCTGCATCCAGACGACCTACTGGGTACTTCTGCCTGATGACAAAGCAAATGATCTCAATGGCATCCTGATGGCCATCTTCGCAGGGATAATGGGGGCATGGGGATTCGTCTTCTACATTTTCGCGTTGAAGAGCGGAAAGGTTTCGCTTGTTTCTGTGATCACGGCCGGATATCCGGCGGTCTCAGTGGTCTTGGCAATCACCCTGATCGGCGATGTCCTCACCATTCCGCAGACCATCGGCATCCTGCTCGTCATCATGGCGATAATCTTCATCTCGCTCCCGACAAAGGCTGACAGAGTGGAAAGCAGGAGCAACGAAAATGGGCCAAAGAAATCAAGACGTTGGCTCATGTGGGCGGTATTGTCCCTGATATTCTGGGGGATCTGGGCGATTCCTTCGCAAGTGGCGATGCGACAGATCGGGGAAAGCGATTACATCTTCATCGACGGACTCACGATGGTACTGACATGGGTTCCGCTTTGGCTCTTTTTCGAGAGAGGGAGGATGAACAGGGATGTCGGGAAGCTCTCGTTCTCCGGGACGGCTGGAATCCTCGCTTCGTTCGGGACGGTCAGCCTGTTCCTGGCAATCAGCAATGGACAGGTTTCCGTTGTAACCCCAATTACTTCGATATATCCCCTATTCACCGTGCTCTTAGCGAGATTTGCTCTAAAGGAAAAACTTGACCCTCTGCAATACGGAGCGATTGCAGCAGGCGTTCTGGGAATCATTCTCCTTGCAGTGTGATCAAAGTCACTTCCTTGATGAGGAAATCCCTCTAAAGACATCTGAGATTGACCTAAGCAAAGTGTGTTTCGGGACATCGTTCAGATCCAGATTCTCCATCCTCCTGATCCTGAATCCGAGCGGCGGATGAGGGTCGAATGCCAGCCAGTCACCGAAACTTGTCTGTTTACCCTCGATGAAATTACTGTCGAGCAGCAGGCGCTTGAAGCCTATCTTCTTCAGAGAGTTGGCCATCGTCTGCGGGTCGCGGAGGATATATGCTGCTTCGAGGTCGGCCCTCGCTTCGAGGAATTTTCCGAAGAAGAATATCAGCCAGAAAATGAACATCAGATAGAATATTGGGAGAATCCACGGGAGAGTAACCATGTATGGCAGGAAGACGTAGACTCTAAGCAGATACTCCGAGATAATTATCGTGAATAGAATGGCCGGGTCGCCGAATCTGAGGTGGCTCAACTCATGGCCCACTACCAATTCAATCTCCTTTTCCTCCAGTTGGACTAGAAGACCGAATGTGATAAGCATGGTAGCCAGCCTCTTTGAGAATCCCGTCGCCGCCGCGTTCGGTTTCGGGTTCTTGGTCACTACGATTGCGGGAATCGGCATTTCAAAGCGTTTCGCCGCGCGCTTGACGATTTCGAAGATGTTGATCCTTTTGACCACTACTTGTCCTGGAACTGCTGGTATCCCAGCTCCGGTGAAGAGCGCGGCAACTTCGGTATGATTCAAATACCGCTTCTCGTAGGTCATCGTTTCGTAAAGTTTGCGTTTCAGGGCAGACAGAGAACTCTCACGGTCTTTGAAGAAGGTCGGAACAATACTGCTGTCTAGCTTGCATTCGATTATGACAACATCGGTGTTCTTCTCTGTGATCCTCCAGTCACTGCGAATCGCGAGAATCTTTCCGGCACTTAGCACGATGGACAGGAGCATGGCTATCATGACGAAGGGAGCGATCGAGCCTAACCCCATGCTCTGCAACAGTAACAGGAGCAGGACGCCGAGAATGATCGATAGCAGGAAGAGGTTCAGCATGTTCCCGCGGAAGAGCTTCTCGGAGATGCTGCTTCTACCGCCGAGTTTTGAAGTCGCCTCCGATCCGGGGACGAACGCCATGTAAATAGTGTCCTTCCTGATTGCTTCCTCGAAAATCTGGAGGCTCAGGAGCAGATAGTCCTCAAGACGCTTGTTGAACTCCTCGTTCTTCCCGGAAAAGGAGAAGATGTCGATTGCCAGCGGTGATTCGAGTTTCATGCGTACCGTGGCGGAGTAACTCTCCTGGGGCCAGACGGTATTGAAAATCAGGAATTTTCCATGTTCCCCGGCGATCTGATGAAAATCTCCGGCTGCGATTGATCCGAACCTTCCGGAACTGGAATTTTCGGTCAGGAATTTCGGGAACGAGATGAGACTTCCTTTGGCGATCTCCGTCGAGAGCGTGAAGCCATGGACAGGGATGCCGAGGTCGAGGGGCGAGCGGCGGTTATTTTCCATATGTGAACCAACAATTGTACAAGCACTATCTATAACATGACGTCGAGGCTCGATGACATCATTCTTCACCGAGACGAAAGGATTGAATATCGAGCAAATAATCCGAGAACTGGGTAAGGAAGGCGCTGGGACATGGGCATCGAAATCGACGAGGAAATGATCGAGAAGGTCGCGCGCATCAGCAGGATACGCCTAGCGCCTGATGAAACGAAGCGGCTTCTCAATGATTTCAAGGAGATACTCTCGGCATTTTCAATGCTGGATGAGGCGGTGCCGGATTGCGAGCCGGCGTTCCATCCGATTGAAATTAAGAACTACGTCAGGGAGGACGAACCGGAGACGAGGATCCCTCCAGATGAGATAATCGAGAACATGGACACGCACCAGCGATTCATAAAAGGACCGAGGATGCAATGAGGATATCTGGAGCGACCCACTACATCTCAGCTGCGAAGGAAGGGGTCCTCGATCCAAAGGCCTATCTTTCCGATCTCATGAGGAAGCTTGAGCCGCACGCGAGGAGCCTGAACCTCTTCTCTAAGATCAACGAGAGGTCTGATGCGGGAAAGGGCGGCACTCTCCACGGTCTGCCGTTCAGCGTCAAGGACAACATCTGCGTGAGAGGATTCCCGACTCGCGCTGGCTCGAAGATACTTGAAGGATATGAGCCGCCGTTCGATGCGACCGTCGTCGAAAGGATGAAGGCGGCCGGAGGGTCGTTCATCGGGACGACGAACATGGACGAGTTCGGCTTCGGGACCTTCAGCACCAACTGCGCCTTCGGAGCGCCAAGGAACCCTTTCGATGACTCGAGGAGCTGCGGCGGTTCGAGCGGCGGAGCTGCAGGAACGACCGCAATCCTCAGTCACCATGTCGCCCTTTCGGAATCAACTGGAGGATCGATCTCTTGCCCCGCGTCATTCTGCGGCGTCGTGGGTTTGACCCCGACATACGGCAGGGTGTCGAGATACGGCTTGATCGACTACGCGAACTCGCTCGATAAGATCGGATTGATGGCGAGGTCGATCGACGACATCGCAATCGCACTGCCGATAATCGCCGGGAAGGACAAGAGGGATTCGACCAGCATGGCCCAGCCGGAGCTATCCGTCTCCAATGAATTGATCGAAAGCATAGCGGTCCCTGAGGAGCTCATCTCGGCGATACATGACAAGAGAATAATCGACATGTTCTCAGCTTCTTTGAAAAAGCTCGAGGAAGCTGGGGTCGAGGTAGCAAGAATCAGCATGCCGAGCCTGCGGTACTCGATCCCGGCATATTACATCCTGGCGTGCGCCGAGGCTTCGACCAACCTGGCCAAGTTCTGCGGGATGAGATACGGGGCGGCATGGAACGCTTACGACAAGATGTACAACGAATTCTTCACCGAGGTCAGGACCGCCTCCTTCGGGGTCGAGGCAAAGAGGAGGCTGATGCTCGGGACTTTCGCGAGGATGGCCGGATATCGGGACCAGTATTACATGAAGGCTCTGAAGATCCGCCAGAAGATTGTTGAGGAGTTCAAGGGCGTCCTCAAGGGCTTCGACGTAATCGCGACGCCGACGATGCCGCTCCTGCCGCCCCGGTTCGAAGAGATAATCGAGATGACTCCGGCGACGGTGTACGCGCTGGACTTCCTGACGGTACCGCCGAACCTCGCCGGAATACCTCAGGTGTCGATGCCGATGGGCTACCTGGATGATCTGCCGGTCGGCATTCATTTCATGGCCGATCATTGGGATGAATCCAAGTTGATCTCCGTCGGCAGGATGTGGGAGCAGCGGATGGAATACCGGTTCCCGATGAACCTGGAGGGGTCGCCATGACGATGATCGGCTTGGAGATACATGTACAGCTCCCGACGAGGAGCAAGATGTTCTGTTCCTGCCCGAACGCAGTCTCGGAGGACCCGAACTCGACGGTATGCCCGACCTGCCTGGGGATGCCAGGCTCGAAGCCGACTGTGAACAAGAAGGCGATCGAATTCGCCGCGATCGCCGCAAGGACTCTCCACTGCGAGCTGCTCGACAAGACCTGGTTCTCGAGGAAGACCTACTTCTACCCGGACCTGTCGAAGAACTTCCAGATCACTCAGTTCGAATCGCCCATCGGAACGGGGGGATACCTGGACATAGCGGGGAGGAGGGTGGGAATATACAGGATACATCTGGAGGAGGACCCTGCTAGATCTGTGCACGATCTCGCCCCGGAGCAGGAATTCTCGCTGCTCGACTACAACAGAAGCGGCGTGCCGCTGATCGAGATAGTCACCAAGCCGGAGATGGACGACCCTGCCCAGGCCAGGGAGTTCCTCAGGACCTTGCTCGACGAACTTCGTTACGTCGGCGTCGTGGTCGAGGGAGAGGACCTCAAGATCCGCGCGGACGCCAACATCTCGATCAAGGGGGGCGAGAGGGTCGAGATCAAGAACGTCACCGGGCTGAGGAACCTCGAGCGGGCGCTTGAGTTCGAGCACCGTCGCCAGGAGAAGCTTTCCAAGGCGAGGATGAGCGTCAAGAGAGAGACGAGGAGCTTCGACGAGGAGAAAGGCGTCACCGTGGCCAGCAGAGAGAAGGAGGAGGAGCAGGACTACGGATACATCTTCGAGCCTGACCTGCCGGTATTCGATCTGAAGGAGCTTGCGGGCTTGATGGAATTCCCGCCGACGGCCTCCGAGAAGTCGGCCGAGCTGGAAAGGAGATTCAAGATCCCGATCGATGACGTGAGATCACTATTGCTGAGCTCAAAGCCGATCGGGGAGCTCTTCGAAGACATGGCGGCAAGGATCGATCCTTCTCGTCTGATCCGCTGGCTGAACAGCACGGTGAAGGCGGAGCATTACAAGCACCCTGATGTGGAGTTGAAGAAGGTCGCTCCTGAGATCGAGAAGGTAATCGCGGCGGAGGCGGCTGGAAGAGTCTCTGATGGCGTCGTGAAATCGGCGATCAAGAGGATATTCGAGACGGGAGAAGCCGGAGAGCTCGTCGAGCTGGATGAATCGGAAGGCGATCTTGAAGAGATTGTCTCAAGGATACTATCCGAGCAGCCTGCCCTAAAGAAGGAGATCGAGAGCCAACCAAAGGCGATCAACTTCCTCGTCGGCCAGATAATCAAGGAAACGAAGGGACGGTACGATGCGCGCAGGATCGCGGAAGTTATCAGAAGCAAGATCGATTTGAAGTGAGGCGCTCACACTTCGTCGCGCAGGCGCTTCACGAAATAGATGATGTCGGTGGCCGGCACATAACCAAGCTTTTCGAACAGCTGGTGGCTCGGCTTGTTCTCTTCCTCTATATGGGCCGCGAAAATCTCTATGCCCATCTTCCTGAGCCTATTCTCCGCCTCCTTGATCAACCCGGTGGCGATACCTTGATCGCGGAATCTCGGAAGGACCGCGAGCCGATTCATCCACCCCTTTCGTCCGTCATTGCTGACGACGATCACTCCCCGTAGGAGTCCTCCCTTGACGTCCCCTAGGATGAATACCGTCCCCGATGCCAACTGCTTCCGGAGGCTGTCCGGCCTGTCCCGCCCTTTGAGTTTGGCGTGCATGCCGGCCTGATTCCAGGTGTCGACTATCCTCTTGTAGTCCTTCAGACTGAGTTCATGGATTGCCATGTTATCGGAACAGATGGAAAAAGCGCTGGAGTGATATATTTCTGCCTGTGCTCACATGACCGGGGGCAACCCAGGGGGTGTCAAATCCAATCCTTCAGGAGGGTTCTTCTTCTATCTCCGCTTGAGAAGAAGTAGCGAGACGGCGATCCCGATGACGACGACAAGCAGGGTGACGATGATCCAAACTGCATCGAGCGGCGGCTCTTCCACCACCGTTGCTGATGCTTTGAATTCCACTCCCACCACTGTCGTCAGTCTGGCGGAATTTGTTACCCGTACGATGATGTAATGATCCCCGTCCGCTAGACCGTTCATCGTTATGGTCGTCAGGTTCAGTCCGGTCGAAGAGGAAACATTCTCGAAGTCTGCGGCATCCAGGCTGAACTCCACACTTGCTATCGAGGATAGATTGTCAATCGATTTGCAGACTATGCTTGCGTGGCCAGGGCTGACCCTAGACCCGTTCTTGAACGCGGTATCGTCGGGGAGGAGGAGGGTCACGACCGGAGGGGAACCGTCAATCGGGACTAGCGCTGTCGCATTGCCAATCTGCCCGGTCAGGTTCTTGACTTCGAGCCTGACCCAAAAGATGCCGGGGGATGTGTATTGATGCTCGGCAGTGTAGTTGCCCGACCAGGATGTATCGAAGATCCCATCGTCCTGCCAATCCCATCGAAACGACAGGTCCGAAAAATTTCCTCCTGGGTTCGATGAAGAGGAAGCGTTGAATTTGATGATGGAGGATGTGTTGCCGACAGTTGGCTCGAAGACGAAATCCGCAATTGGGGGCGCGGCGGTTGCATTGCTCGAAAAGACGGTCGTGAAAAGTGTGAGAGACAGCAATAGTGCCGCGGCAACGGCGCAATTCAATTTTGACTCAGTGGATGACAGGATCTTCATCCCTCACTTCTTCCCTTGGTCCTCTTCGGAAGCCAAAGAAAGGATCTGCAGTTCCCTGAGCTGCGCCTCGCTGACGGGGCTCGGCGAACCATCGACCAGCGACTGGAACTTCTTGTTCTTCGGGAAAGCAATCGTGTCTTTTATCGAATCCAACCCGAGGAGGCTGGCCACCAGTCTGTCGAAGCCGAACGCGAGGCCGCCGTGCGGCGGCGCGCCGTACCTGAGAGCCTTCAGCAGGAATCCGAATTTCTGTTCGGCTTCGGCCTCGCCGATGCCCAATATCTCAAGCACCTTCGCCTGGACGTCCGGCCTGTGGATACGGATGGATCCGCCCCCGATCTCGATCCCATTAAGCACGACATCGTACGCCCTTGCTTTCACCTCTGCTGGAGGCATGTCCAGATAACCGACGGTCTGCTCCTTCGGGCTGGTGAAAGGATGGTGCTTCGCCTGGGGACGGGCACCCGGGGACGGGATATCGAACAGCGGGAAATCGACTATCCAGAGGAATTCGTCCTTGTCCTCCGGAATCAGGCCCATCTCGGCGCCGAGCTTCTCCCTCAGCCTTCCGGACATATCGGAAGCGCGCGCCGGTTCGTCCGCAATGAACAGCAGGAGATCGCCGTCCTCCCCGCCCATCGCCTTCACGAGGGCACTCTGGACGTCGTCGTCGAAGTACTTCACGATATTGGATTCCGTCTTGTCACCGACGACCTTCATCCAAGTGAGGCCTTTCGCGCCCTGGTCCTTAGTCCATTGGATCAGCCTGTCGATCCAGTTCCGGCCGAACCTGCGCTGGTCCTCCGGTTTTTCTAAGTCGATGTTCAGGATCTGCTTCGCGTTGATGCACTTGACGCGGCCCTCCTTCTTGATGACGGAAAGGAAGACGGCGTATTGGGAGCGTCTGCAGATTTCGGTGACGTCCGTGATCTCCAGACCGAAGCGCGTATCGGGAGAATCCGTGCCGTACCTCTCCATCGCGACGTCGTAGGGCAGCCGCGGGAATGGCGTCTTGATGTCCTGGCCCTTGATCTTCATCCAGAGCTCGACGAGCATCTCTTCGACGAGCCTCATGATGTCCTCCTCGACGATGAAGGACATCTCGACGTCGATCTGCGTGAACTCGGGCTGCCTGTCCGCCCTCGCGTCCTCGTCCCTGAAGCATCTTGCGATCTGGAAGTAACGGTCTACGGAGCCCATCATGAGCAGCTGCTTGTAGAGCTGCGGGCTCTGCGGCAGCGCATAGAATTCGCCTGGATGGATCCTGCTTGGCACGAGGAAGTCCCTCGCTCCCTCGGGCGTGCTCCTGACGAGGTTCGGCGTCTCGACTTCGAGGAAACCTTTCTTCCAGAAGAAGTTGCGGACGATGCTTGCCGCCTTGTTCCTGACGACGAGGTTGTTCATCAGCTTCTGCCGCCTCATGTCGAGGAACCTGTACTCCATCCTGAGGTCCTCGTTCGCGAGCAGCGACTCCTTCTGTTCGATTATCTCGAAGGGCGGGACCTCCGAAGGGCTGAGCACCTCCGCTTCCGAGATAAGGGTCTCGACCGTGCCAGTCGGGTTCCTCGGGTCCGCGGTTCCTTCGACCCTACTCCTCACAACACCCTCCGCCCGGAGCACGTACTCCCGGCCGAGAGAGTTGATGATCTTTGTGATCCTGTCCCGCATGGATGGTTCGATCGAGTTTGGATCGAACACGACCTGGGAGGTGCCGTATCTGTCTGCCAGATCGATGAAAAGGACACCTCCATGATCCCTAATGAGTCTGACCCAGCCTGCCAAGACGACTTTCTGGCCGACATGCGAACTGGTTATCTCGCCGCAGTTATGGGTCCTCATCATGTTATCTACACGACCTTGCTGAATGCTGTATCTGACAGCGCATCACTCTGATAAATAGTAGATTTATCTAACTTTTGCTCGCGCCTCTATCCGCAGTTGAATTCTGACGTTATGATATCTAGTAGAGACTGCTTGACGGTTTTGAAGGCGATCTCGGCTTTCGTCTTATCGGTTCCTCCGCCCTGGGCGAAGTTCTTCTTGCCTCCGCCACGACCGTTCATCATATCGAGGCCTTTCTTCAGAAGCGCTGGACAGTCGAGCCGGATCTTCTCGTTGCATGCCATGACCATGAATGCATTGTCGGAGACGTCGCATAGGAGGACGACGGCTCCGTCCTGTCTGATGAGCTTCGATGAGACGTCGTTCATCGTCTTTCTGTCGGCGCCGGATAGGATCGCGGAAAAGACCGAGAAGTTGCAGACTTTCTCGGGCTGCAGCGCCTCCAGCTGCGCCTGGCTCGCTGTTCTTAGCTTCTCGGAAAGGGATTCGACGTTATCCTTGAGATTGATCACGGTCGGCTCGACGTTGCTTGTCGCGCATCCGAGAATATCTGCGGTGGAAAGAGTGGAGATCGCCAGATCACTCGATGATTGAAGCGCCTTGAATCCGACCTCGAATTGAACGCTCCAGTCAGAGGCTTGCCGACCTGATACCATCTTGACGATGGACAATCCACCGATCTCCCCCGTTCGCCTGACATGCACCCCTCCGCAGGCAGCCGCGTCGAAGTCGCCGATCCTGATGATGCGCACCTTGTCGCCCGCGATCCGGTCCGCTTTGATCCTCACGTCGGCCAAGTCTGGAGAATCCTTTGGGACTTCCTGGATCAGAACTTCCAGATCCGAGGCGATGACCTCGTTCGCCTTTGCGAGAGCCCTCCTGAGCTCATCCCATGAAATCCTTCCGTTGAAGAGAAGCACCTTCTTGTCGATCCCGATGTCGACCTTGCCGACGCCGAGCTCGGGGTTCTGTTCCTGCATCGCGCGGAAAAGGATGTGCTGCCCGCTGTGACCTCTCATGAGCTCGTACCGGCGGCTCCAATCCAGAGCGCATCTGACCTTCTGGCCTTTACTGAAGGATGCCCCAATAATGGTATGGAATATCTCTTCCCCGTCCTTTCCGACCTCGGTGACGCTTTTCCCGTCGATAGTTCCGAGATCAGCGGCCTGGCCTCCTCCTCCGGGATAAAATGCGGTCCTGTCCAGGAAGATTCGGTCGCCTTTGATGCCGACCACGGTCGCATCGAATTCTTTGAGGTACGGGTCGGCGTAATAGAGCTTTTCAACCATGAGCATCACTTATCTGGCTGTGAACGCGTCGATTCCGAGGTACTTTGCCCGCCTGCCGAGGTCGTCCTCGATCCGTAGCAGCTGGTTGTACTTCGCGGTCCGCTCGCCCCTGCACGGCGCCCCGGTCTTTATCTGCCCGGCCTCCGTCCCGACGGCGATGTCGGCGATGGTGGCGTCCTCGGTCTCGCCAGAGCGATGTGAGACTACGCAGGTGTAGCCGGAGTCGCGGGCGAGCTTCATTGTCTCGAGGGTTTCGGTGAGGGTCCCGATTTGGTTGACCTTGATAAGAATCGAGTTCGCGATCCCTTTCTTGATACCTTCGGCTAGGATCGCTTTGTTGGTCACGAAGATATCATCGCCCACCAGCTGGACGGAATCACCGATCGCTTCAGTCACCATCCTCCAGCCCTCCCAGTCCGCTTCGGACATCGGGTCCTCGATTGACACTATCGGGTAGTCTTCGCGGAGCTGCGCGTAGAAATCAACGGTCTGCTCTCTCGAAAGAGTGGTCCGTTTCCCGGTGCGGATCGAATACTTGCCGTTGTCGTAAAGTTCGCTCGATGCGACGTCGAGAGCGAGCATGATGTCTTTGCCAGGAGCGTAGCCGGCTTCTTCGATGGCTGTCATAATGAGACGGATGGCTTCCTCGTTGTCCTTGAGGTTCGGTGCGAAGCCTCCCTCGTCGCCTACTCCGGTTGAAAGGTCCCTCCGCTTGAGCACTTTCTTCAGCGAATGGTATGTTTCGACACCGATACGGAGGCTTTCGGAGAATGTCGGTCCCAGCGGTGCGATCATGAATTCCTGGATGTCGACATTATTGTCGGCATGGACTCCGCCGTTCAGTATGTTCATCAGAGGAACTGGAAGCACGCAGGAGCGAAATTGAAGATGCCTGTAAAGTGGCCGTTCTTCGTAGTTCGCCGCTGCCTTCGCGACGGCAAGGGACACGCCCAGGATCGCGTTCGCCCCGAGGCTGCTCTTGTTCGGGGTTCCATCTAGCTCGATCATCTCGTAGTCGATCGCCTTCTGGTCCATGGCATCGAGGCCGACGAGCATCGGCGCGATGTACTGTCTCACGTTCCTCACTGCCTTCGAGACACCTTTGCCGAGATACCGCGTCTTGCTGCCGTCCCTCAGTTCGAGCGCCTCGCGTGTGCCGGTAGATGCCCCTGACGGGACTGCGGCGCGACCGATATCTCCGCTGTTGAGGATTACGTCAACTTCGATAGTGGGGTTGCCTCTCGAATCCAGTATCTCGCGGGCCAGTATCTTGGAAATCGTGCTGCTCATATGAAAGACCAGACCAACATGGAAGAATGTGGATTAAACCTTACTTGAGAATCTCTCCCGTTCTCATATACCAGATATAGAAATCCAGTATCCCGAGAGGCGTTTTGAGCTTGGCAGAGAGCTTCTCAAGGGTTTTCTCCATCTCTAGATAGCGCTTCGGCGTGATCGTCTTGGGAATCTCTTGGATGAGGGCGTACTCTTGCATTATCCCGAGTATGTGGCGGTCGAGGATGGCTACGTCGTAGTGCCCGGTGTTGCGCAGGAAGTGGCTCGCCTCCTTGTATCCGAGCCCGAGGACCTTCTCTACCAGCCACTCCCTTGCGCGCCGGTCGTCCCCCTGCGCCTCGATCACCGAGCGGAGGTTCGGGAGTTTGCGTGCTTTGCAGATGTAGTCGGCGCGCGGCCTCGCGAACCTATGGCCGTGGTCTGCCAGCACCTGCTCGACCTTTGCTTGCGGGAGAGTGAGGCAGCCGTCGCCCAGAGTCTTCTGGATTGAGATTCCGCCCCGCGCCGTCCAATTGGCGGTCATCAGGCAGAAGCACAGTTCGGAGAACCATTCCTCGTCGCTTCCCTTCTCGCGTAGCCTGTCGAACTCAGCAACCCTGGCATCCACCTTAGAATGAACCGCGGGGTCCGATATCACCTCTCGGACCTTCTTCGCGAGCTGTTCGAGGTTGTCCGCCAAATTGAATTCCTCGTTTCAAGAAGGTGTATGATGCCGATTATCTTTTTCCTCCCCCGGTTTTTTCATTTTAAGAAGGTATTTCTAAAGGCGCAACGATGCCGGAGACGCTGGGATGTCTAGAATGACCAAGGAGAACTCAATCGAGATCGGCCAGTATCGTGAATACGAATTGATGACGAAGAAATCGAAGAAGATTTACGAGGTTGCGGAAAAGTATCTGCCGAGAGGGGTCGAGAGCAATTTCAGGATTGTCGATCCATATCCATTCTATATCACCCGCGGAAATGGGTCGAGGATCTGGGACGTCGACGGCAACGAGTTCATCGACTTCCTGATGAGCCAGGGAGTCCTCCTGCTGGGCCACAACAGGCGCGAGATAAGGGAAGCCGTGGCGAAGCAGATCCAAAACGGGATGACTTTCGCGCTCCCGACGGAGCTCGTCGTGACAGCCGCGAAGCTAATCAATGAGATGATGCCGAACATCAAGATGGTCAGGTTCGCCAACAGCGGCACCGAGGCCACGATGCACGCGATACGCGTCGCGAGAGGATTCACCGGCAAGGACAAAATCGCGAAATCAGAAGGAGGGTACCACGGCGTCCAGGACCACACGCTCTGGTCGTTCTGGGCCCCGGACCAATACATGGGGGATCCGAAGGTCCCGAACACTTTCAGCTTCTCGAATGGCATCCCGAAGGCGTTCCAGGATCTCCTTGTGACGATCCCGTTCAACGATTTGGAGGCGACGGAGCAGATACTCAGGAAGAATGCGAAGGATCTGGCGGCGGTCATCATCGAGCCCATCCTCGGGAATGCCGGTTGCCTGCTTCCGAGGGACAACTATCTGAAAGAGGTCGAGAAGATCTGCCATGAGAATGAGATGCTGATGATACTGGACGAGGTCGTCACGGGATTCAGACTCGGTCCTGGCGGAGCGCAGAAGATCTACGGTCTCAAACCCGACATAACATGCCTCGGAAAGGCGCTGGGAGGAGGGATGTCGGTTGCCGCCTTCGGCGGCAGACGGGACATAATGGAGACGCTGATCCCCGACCAGAGCAAGTGGCCGATGAGCACCTTCCACGGTGGCACCTACAATGGGCACCCGGCCGGGATGGCGGCTTCCATCGCGGCGCTGAAGATCTACAAGGAAGGAAGATTCTACGCAAAGTTGGACAGGCTCTCTAACGAATTCTACGGCGGCCTGGGCGAGATCACGGCCGACGCAGGGTTCAAGTCAAAGGTCCACCACATCTCCTCGATGGGGTTCATCTACTTCTGTGACAAGGATGTCATAGTCGTCCGCGATATCATGAAGGCGAACTGGGATCTCGTGTTCAACCTGGCGATGGAAGGGGTCAAGAGGGGCGTCCTGCTAGGGCACCCGAAGGGTGAGAAGATGTTCCTTTCGGCGGCTCACACCAAGGAGGACATCGATCTCTCGCTCGAAATCGCAAAGGATTGCTTTGCATCCCTGGCCAAGACGGTAAAATGAGCCAGGACCCATCTTTGCGGAGATGATGCAAAAACGAAGAAGATTCGGAATTTTGCACCATTCTCGATAATTTGCACCCTCCCTAATCAGATTCCGATGTCAATTCGAGCGAACATCGCCGGATGAGCGCATATTCTTCTTAATTAAGCATTATCGATAATTACACTATAATTGAAAGAGTTTCAAAAATATCTAGATATTATCGATTAAGTGCAGAGAATATTTAAGTGATTTTCCAAAAACTACGATAGAAAATAGGATGATAAAGGATATAAAGAATCGACGCATGCGCCTTGATGCAATCGCCAAAAGGTGATTAGTAAATGGCAGAACAACTGAATCCGTATCAGATCGCAATCGAGCAGCTGGAGAACGTCGCCAAGGTCATCAACCTTGACAAGGGCATTCTCGAGATGCTTAAGGTACCGCAGAGAGTGACAACGGTCCAAGTGCCGATCAAGATGGACAATGGGGACATCAAGGTCTTCATCGGACACAGATCGCAGCACTGCAACGCGCTAGGTCCCTGGAAGGGAGGTATCAGATACCACCCCGGCGTCACGCTGGACGAGGTAAAGGCACTCTCGATGTGGATGACATGGAAGTGCGCAGTCGTCGGAATCCCGCTCGGCGGCGGAAAGGGCGGCATCACATGCGACCCGAAGAAGATGTCCCAGGCTGAGCTCGAGAGGATGACGAGGAGATACACGATTGCAATCGCGCACATCATCGGCCCGGAGATCGACATACCCGCGCCGGATGTCTACACCAACCCGCAGACGATGGCCTGGATAATGGACACGTACAGCATCGTCAGGGGATACACGACGATGGGAGTCGTCACCGGGAAGCCGCTCGCTCTGGGTGGCTCGAAGGGGAGGAACGAGGCGACTGGACGCGGCGTTCAGATCATCGCTTGCGAGGCGCTGAAGTTCAACAAGATGCCGATCAAGGGAGCGACCGTGTCCGTCCAGGGATTCGGCAACGTCGGCGCGATCGGTGCCCGGCTCATGCAGGAGCAGGGAATGAAGATCGTCGCTGTCTCGGACTCGAAGGGCGGCATATACAACCCGAAGGGTCTGGACATACCCGCTGTCGAGAAGTGGAAGGCGGAGACCGGGATGGTCAAGGACTTCAAGGGCTGCGAGAACATTACGAACGACGAAATCTTGGAACTCAAGGTCGACGTGCTCTCGCCCAGCGGGCTTGAGAACGCGATCACGAAGAAGAACGTCGACAAGATCAAGGCCAAGATCACCTCGGAAGGCGCTAACGGCCCGACGACGCCCGATGCGGATGAGGTTCTCTACAACAATGGAGTGTTCGTCTGTCCCGATGTGCTCGCCAACGCCGGCGGTGTGACCGTCTCGTACTTCGAGTGGGTCCAGGGACTTCAGAACTACTTCTGGTCGGAAGAGGACGTCAACAAGCAGTTGAACAACATCATGGTCTGTGCGTTCAACAACGTCATGGGAATGGCCAAGAAGTACAAGGTCAACAACAGGAAGGCCGCCTACTGCCTTGCGGTCAACAGGGTCGCAGAGGCAATCAAGCTCAGGGGCCTGTTCCCGTAGATTGGCTTTGAGACGAGCTGGAAAAGTAAAACCCCTTCCCTTTCATCTTTTCATTCAATTTCATGGGGGCACCATGTCCCTTTTTATCGCACGTATGAGCTAAACCTGCCCGTGTCGAAGTTCCATGTCAAGGACGAGCAACTGCTGAAGCTCCTGCATGATCTCAACATCACAGAGCCTACGGAGATCCAAGAGGATGCGATACCGGAGATCCTCAAGGGCAGCCACACACTTGTCATAGCGCCGACTGGGATAGGCAAGACCGAAGCGGCAATGCTGCCGATAATCGAAAAGATAATTTTGGAAAAGCCGAAGGGGATCGCGTGCCTGTACATCACCCCGCTTAGAGCGCTCAACAGGGACATGATGAAGAGGCTTCTCGAGTTCGGGAAGCGCCTGGACATATCGATCGGGGTGAGGCACGGAGACACCCCGCAATCCGAGAGGATGAAGCAGTCGAAATCGCCTCCGCAGATACTGATCACGACGCCGGAGACTTTCCAGATACTGTTCCTCGGG
>Ga0315291_10000603_pt1 | contig 47982 bp, 40 predicted proteins | sample YL17G12_20_MG_FD_203070 | JGI IMG/M metagenome (GOLD analysis project Ga0315291, IMG submission 203070) | Sediment microbial communities from Yellowstone Lake, YNP, Wyoming, USA - YL17G12_20 | ecosystem: Environmental > Aquatic > Freshwater > Lake > Sediment | place: USA: Wyoming | collected...
ACCACTGCAGAGCCGTGATGGGCGATGGTCAACTTGACCTTTCCAAAGTCGAATTTGAAACTCCCCCCAATGTGCATCGGATGAACCTTTGCTCCCTTATTCTGGCAATACATCGCCAACTCAAAAGGAGCGATTATCGTGGCATTATTCTTCAAGGCAATGGCAATCCCATCCCCTAAATGGTCTCCGTGCCCGTGGGTCAAAAGGATGTAGTTGACTTTAATATCCTCAGGAGACATTTGGGCTAAGGGATTACCGGATAGAAATGGATCGAAGATGAGCTTATGCTTCTCATCCTCTAAAGTAAAGCAGGAATGCCCCAAATAAGTTAACTTTGCCATATTCCCCTCCGGTTTTTATGAAAAATTGACTTTTTCGTCTTTTCTGTTTTTCTGAAATAGAATTTCTGTAGGACAAGGCTTTTCTGCCAGAGGCGGATCCCGCCAAAAGGCGGGAAGCCTTGCTTTTAACTTTTTCTGCAAACCTAAAGGTTTGCCCTACAATCCATTTTCTGTTTTCCGTTTACTGTTTACTGTTTACTATTTTCCGCTCAGTCCAGCACCGAATCTATAATCCCACCACCTATCACCTTCTCCCCTTGATAAAAAACCGCAGACTGACCTGGGGTAATCGCCCTTTCCGGTTTTTGAAATTTAATCAAAATTTTCTCCTTTGTCAACTTGGAAATCTTCCCCCTGGTCGGCTGGTGCAAATATCTTATTTTTATCTCGCATTCCAATTCCTCTTCTAACTCCGGAATGGCAATCCAGTTAACATTTGAGACTACAAAAAAGGATTTGAACAAGTCTTTATCTTCACCCATATAGATTGCATTTTTGTCCGGGTCAATTTTCACTACATATATAGGCTTACCTAAAGCGATATTCAAACCCCTCCTCTGCCCAATGGTATAAAAACAAATCCCCGGATGCGTCCCAATTTTCTCCCCCTTTAAATTGCAAATCGGACCCTCCTTGCCTCTTGCCCCTTGCCCCTTTCCCCCGCATTTTGCGGGGGATCCGCCTTCGGCGGAGCCCCTCTCTCTTAAGAATCTGCCATAATCATCATCCGGAATAAAACAAATCTCCTGAGACTCCTCTTTAAAAGCAGTTTTCAATCCAAATTCTAAAGAAAGCTCTCTGGTCTCTTTTTTATTAAGATCACCCAACGGGAAAATTGTTTTGGAAAGATTTTCTTGGGAAAGACCCCATAAGGCATAGGATTGATCCTTTGCTTGGTCTTTTCCTTTTAAAAGTAAGTATCTTTTTTCGTTATCATCATACTCGATCCGCGCATAATGCCCGGTAGCAATGAAATCAGCGCCTAGCTTTTTAGCTTTATCCCATAAAACTTTCCATTTTATTTCAGTGTTGCAGATAATGCAGGGATTGGGAGTTTTTCCCCTTTGGTATTCATCTATAAAATTCTGAATAACCTTTTCTTGGAACTCAGAGGTGAAATCTAAGACATAAAAAGGTGCATCGATCTGCGAGCAAACATATCGGGCATCGCTCATCGCCTCCCAGGAACAGCATCTTCCATCCTTATAGAGGTCACCACCCACATCTTTATAATCCCACAATTTCATGGTTATGCCGAAAAGATCATAACCCTTTTTTTTCAAAAGATATGCAGCCAACGAGCTATCCACCCCTCCACTCATCGCCACCACCACCTTTGGTTTCACCGGGCTGGCGCTATACATTTTTCTCTTTTTTTCTTTTGTAATCTTCTATAGCCTTTTGCAAGGCGTCTGCAGCTAAGTTGGAACAGTGCATCTTGTTGGCTGGGAGGCCATCTAAAGCTTCAGCCACAGTTTGCTTAGAGATTTTTTCAGCTTCCTCCAAAGTTTTATTCTTAACTAACTCGGTTATCATACTGGAGGTAGCAATAGCCGCCCCGCAGCCAAAGGTCTTGAACTTAGCATCCACAATCCGGTTGTCTTGGACTTTGATATATAATTTCATTATATCCCCGCAAACCGGGTTGCCGATCTCCCCTATTCCATCGGCATTCTCGATCTCACCCACGTTTCTGGGGTTGGTGAAATGATCCATCACTTTAATGCTATATGCCATAAACCCTCCCTCTACTTTTTTGCCTGAGTATAAATGGGGGACATCGACCTAAGCCTTTCGATTATCTCCGGCAGAACCTCGCAGACATAATCAACATCCTCCATGGTATTTCCCCTTCCGAAACCGAAACGGATGGAGCTCTGGGCGATAGCAGGATCGATCCCTAAAGCGGATAGAACATGAGAGGGTTCTAAGGAACCGGAGGTACAGGCGGAACCAGAAGCCACCGCTACCCCTTTCATATCTAAACTCAAGATTATCGATTCCCCTTCCACCCCTTTAAAGGAGATATTCAGAGTTGAAGGAATTCTTTTTTCGGAATGGCCATTCAAAGAGATATCCACAATTTTCTCATGCAATTTTTTGAAGAAAGCTTCAGTCAAACTCTTAAGATGCCTATACTGGTCTTCCATATCTCTCAAGGCGATCTCAGCCGCTTTTCCTAAACCAACAATTCCCGGAATATTTTCCGTCCCCGCCCTCCGAGAACGTTCATGATGACCTCCATGAGCCAACGGAGTGATCCTGACCCCTTTTCTGATATAGATCGCTCCCACACCCTTAGGTCCATAGATTTTATGACCGGAGATGGAAGCTAAATCTATGGGAATTTTCTCTGTATCTAAGGGAATTTTCCCAGCAGATTGGACTGCATCGGTATGGAAATATACACCTTTCTCTTTGGTTATGTTCGCTAATTCATTTAAAGGTTGAATAGTTCCAATCTCATTATTAGTATGCATGATACTGACTAAAATAGTATCATTTCTGATATTTTTACCAAACTCATCCGGATCTACAAAGCCATATTTATCCACCGGTAGAAAAGTTATCTCAAAACCTTCCTTTTGCAAATATTTACAGCTTTCCAGAACCGCATGATGTTCTATAGAAGAAGTGATAATATGTTTCCCTTTCCTTCGATTGGCAAAAGCCACCCCCTTGATAGCTAAATTATCCGATTCGGTCCCGCCAGAGGTGAAATAGATTTCTGAAGGAGCGCAATTGAAGAGCTTAGCTACCTTTTCTCGGGCATACTCTAAACCCACTTTGGCTTCTCTGCCGAAACTATGAATGGATGAGGCATTGCCAAATTTTTCTTTTAGATAGGGAAGCATCTCCTCCAAAACCTCAGAATGAACTGGTGTAGTGGCATTATGATCCAGATAGATACTTCTCATACTTTCCTCCGATTTATCTTCTCCGCCAAAATCTTGGCTTTTTTTTCCAGGTCTGCTAAAGTTATACTGGAAAGGATCTTGGCTATTTTATTATCTAACTCCTTCCACAGGATTCGAGGAACACAGGCTGTAGGACCGATACAGCTTTTTTCCCTCAATTGGGGAAAATCGCAATAGGAGGTAGAGATGGGACCATCGAGTATATCGATTATCTCTCTCACTGTGATTTGGTTATGGTCTTTTGCCAGAATATATCCTCCTTTAGCCCCTCGGATGCTCTTTAAAACTCCCGCCTTTTTTAACTTATGAAATATCTGCTCCAGATAGGTAACAGACATCCTTTGCTTTTGGGAGATATCCCGGATGGTCACCGGTCCCTTTTTGGACTCGATCGCCATCTCTAAGAGTGCCCTTAAACCATATCTTCCTCGGGTAGAAATATTCATAGTTTCCTTTCATTTTTAACTTCTATAATATACGCAATCCTTACTCTCCTTGTCAAGATTAATTTTAAAGAATCACCTATGGCAGTGCAACAGTTTTTTTGGAATATCTGATGGCTAACATATTGGAGTGTAAACCTTTAGGTTTACCCTTATAAAGCTAAAGCTTTATACTCCAGTCTTGTAGGTCAAAACCCCTGCGGTTTTGACACATTAGCTTGTGCTACCTATTATTGGACAACTTTTTTAATTTTCTTCAAAGTCCCATCGCAGCTTTCTTGCTATTATGAAGGTATCACAGGTTGTCCCAACCTGTGATAATCCCGCTTTTAGCGGGAAGGCAACTTGTGTTACCTATTATTGGGCAATTTTCTCAAAAGCTCCTTTGCCGCTTTTTTGCTATCGGGTGCACAAATCACTGAGGATATCACCGCTACCCTGTGGCATCCGACTTTGACCAATTCGGAAACATTATCTCTGTTAATCCCCCCAATAGCAAAGACTGGGATCTTAATTTGTTGGCACGCTCTTCTTATTACCTCAATCCCAATCGGTTTTTCTATCTCCTTTGAAGTGGTAAAGAAAATAGGCCCCAGACCAATATAATCCGCGCCTAATCTTTGAGCTTTTTTAGCCTGTCTTAAGGTTTCAGCCGAAATCCCTACGATTTTTTTGTTCCCTAAAATCTCTTTTGCAAAATCATAAGGCAAATCCTTTCGCCCCAGATGAACCCCGTCGCAATCCAGATATAAAGCAACATCCAAACGGTCGTTTATTATAAAAGGAATCTTTCTTTTGTCAGTTATTTTTTTAATTCTTTTTGCATCCTCTAAAAAATCTTTGTCCGATGATTCCTTATCCCGAAATTGAATCATCTGCGCTCCACCCTCAATTACGTTTGAAACCACCTCTTCTATCTTTCGTGGATAACACAGTTTTTTATCCACGATCACATAAAGTTGAATTTTCTCTAAAAGTTTTTTCTTATTCATTATTATAGGGACGCATCTTCAGATTCTTCACAGTAGGTCAACCATCCCGAAAGGTGGTTGACAATCTTTTTTGTCAAGCAATCCTGCGGATATGCATAACCTACAAAGCCTAAAGCTCCACCCTTACATTCGCTGCCTCCACCAAAGATTTGAAAATGGCTTCCGAAATCCTATCCTCAATTTCAACCTCCGGATGCCATTGAATACCGATAAGATAATCATCTTTTTCGTTTTCGATACCCTCAATAATTTTATCCTCAGCTAAAGCAGAAACGACAAATCCCGGAGCAAGGTCTTTAATGACCTGATGATGGCTGGTATTAACTTCAATTTTTTTATGTTTAATAATTGAAAAAAGTTTTGTCTTTTCTTTAATCTCTACCCAGTGTTTTTTCTTATAGTCAAACCTACCTTGATTCGAATGGTCGTAAGTAGGGGCGTATTGCAATACGCCCCTATCAATTAAGGATAAATCCTGATACAAGGTCCCGCCGAAGGCAACATTGATCAACTGGTGACCTCGACAGATACCTAAAATTGGAATCCTTTTTTCTCGAGCTTTTCTCACCAGAGATATCTCGAAAAGATCTCTTTGTTTTCTTATCTTTTGGGACTCGGGAAGAAATTTTTGGCCAAAAAATGACGGGTCAATATCCCCGCCACCGGAAACCAAAAGCCCATTCACTATTCGAATCATCTGATCAATCAACTCTAAATTTTCGATATTGGGCAAAAGAATAGGCACCCCCCCTGCTATTTCGATCGCCCGATAATATTGCCTCTTCAAATAGTCAAAGGCAAACATCACCGGATAATTTCTATTTTCATCATCATATTCCATCGCACACGTGATCCCAATTACCGGTTTTTTCATCATTCCTACTTTCCACTTTTCAATCTGGAGGGACAGCCCTTGTGTCTGCCCCAGTATTTGGACGTCCGACAGGATCGTCGGACGCTACGTTTTTGATAACCTTTTCCTCACCCTCTCCTTTTTAAGGAGAGGGATCAAGGGTGAGGTTTTTGCCCTACTAAAAAGCATACAGAATGCTAAAATGCACTTCCCCCCCCTTAGGATCTTCACCTTTTATTATCCTTTCCCCGTAATCCAATCTCAAAGGACCAATCGGGGTGAAAAATTGCAACCCCAAACCCGCGGTTAATTTTAGGTCTTGGGGATTAACCTCTTTGGTTTCAGACCACAAGTTTCCAGCATCTGCAAAAATAGTATAGCCGAATTTCCAGAACAACTCTTTTCTCCACTCGATATTTCCGATGATCAGGAACTTTCCACCTAAAGGATTACCTTTCTTGTCCTTGGGGCCTAAACTGTTTTCTGCATAACCTCTGACCGTAGTAGCACCACCAATATAAAATCTATCGAACGTGGGAACATATTCATCTTTTCTTAACCTCTCGATATAGCCCAATTTTATTCGCGTAGCTAAAACATTCAAAACCCCTGGTTTTCCCAATCGATTATATCTGCACCAGGAAAAAATCGATTTGAAAAAATGATTATCCCCTCCTAAAAACCATCCCACTTGCTCTGCGTAAATTTGAGTAAAAGATCCGGAAAGTGGAATAAAGATGTTTCCCCGGGTGTCTTTTTCGCCGGAGAGAATAAGCTTTCTCCTGACATTTATACCTAACTCCTTTTTAATATCCTCAATATTCTCTTTAGGCACATCGAAGATATTCACCACCTGATAACTGAAGGTCAACCACCCCTTGGTGAATCTCGAAAACTCCTTGCTGAAATTGGCATTTCCTCCATACGATTCGATCTTATATTTCTGCAAAATGCTTTTGATCCCTGGCTCATAATAAAAATCGATATCGAACAAAATCCTTTTCCCCAAAAACCAGGGTTCGATAAACCTCAAGGTGAAACGATTATTTAGATTTTCGTAATATTTGGAGATCTCAAAACTGGAAAAAGCTGAAAGGCTGATCTTTCTGCCGGTCCCCCAGAGATTTCTGTTCCCCCATTCAGCAGTTAAATCTAAGGTAGTTAAATCCGCTATTAGATTGGGAGGCTGATATTGGCTGATTCCGGTTTTGAGCCCAACAAAACTCGGTTTTTTCTCTATAACTCGTAAAACAAAATTTGGATTTAAAGGCTTTTCTGAAGCATCCTGTGCCTCCAGGCTGATATAGCTGAAAAGTCTGGTACTGTATACCCTCTGCTGGCTATCCAATATTTTTGCCCGGCTATACACATCACCTTTTTTTAAAGTCAATTCCCTTTGGGCAACTTTCTCTTTGGTAAGATTAAACCCTTTCAGATAAACATCTCCAAAATTCACTAAGGGACCTGAAGTTATAACATAGGAAACCTCGGCCCATTTCTTATCCTCTCCCGCCTTTTGGCGGGATCCCGCCGAAAGGCGGGAAGATTTATCCATCTTCATCTCTATCTCTGCATAAGGATAGCCATTGTTGGCATAAACAGTTTTAATATCAAATTTTGCTTTCTCAAGTTTATAGGGGTTTACAATTTCATCTGATTTGAAGTCTGACAGAATTCGTTTAACATACCGACCCAATTCATCCAGACCACCACTTACGGAAATAGATTTAAGTCTGGTCTGAACCCCTTCATCTATCTTAACTAATAGATAAGCTTTATCCTTATCTTTTCCTTTCAGTTCATATTCTATTTTGCTTTTTTCCTCCAGAAATCCCGAGGAGTGATAAAGACTGTCGATGAGATACTCATCCATCTCTATCTTCCACAGGTGAAAACTTCTTTTTTTGAAAATATTATACCATCTGTTTTCCTTTATGGCCATCTGATCTTTAATCTCATCCAAAGAAAAATATTTATTCCCCTCAATTTTAATCTTTTCCACCACTGCACCTGGGCTGCTATTGTAAAGAATCAAACTGAAGAAAGACAAAAACAAAAAAATCAAAATTCTTTTTGTCTGATTGGTACGGGCTTGATTTATCAAGCCCGTACCAATTCGGATTCGATAAATCGAACCCCTACATTTTGCAAAAATGTTTTTCATTTTGAACACCGTAACTCAACCCTTTAGGGTTGACCTTAACTGTCAAAGCTATCCCGCCCTTTGGCGGGATGAGTTACAATCAGTATTCCCAGTTCAGATTCAAGCCCAGATGATATTTTCCTTTTCTGTCCCTGTATCCTTCGAAGAAAAGATGTTTAGATAAACGATATTCCACTCCGGTTTCCTCACCTGAAGATTGAGAAAGCCTCCGGGTGTATCTTAAATAGATTTTTTCGGAGATATATTTGCCTACAGTAAGTTCGGTTTCCCATAAGCTAAATTTCTCTCCAGAGACAGGGCGTAATTCAAATGTCTCCACCCCCAAACTTCGAGTAGCTAAATTCTCCAATAGTCTCCCTCCATAAGCCCCTCCTAAGCTTTTGACCACCCTATCTTGAAATAGACTCCCCACCCCTAAAGTATCTACAGCCGAGAATTTCCCTCCGAAAGCCAAAAGCTCAATAATCTCTTCTTTGGAATAAGGGGAATCTGAAGTGGGCTTCACCTCTGGAGTGGAAAGAGTTCCCCCGATAGTCAGATTGACCTTTTCCCCTTCCCCCTTAATCTGGCTCTCTAAGGGACCCCGGGAATATGGATTTAGAATATTAGCTGAAACCAAAAAATCTAACTTAGGATCGATTTTCTCCACATTTTCGAACAGAAATGTCCCTTTTTCTATTCTAAACGTGGTCCCTAAAAGAAAATATTTCCCCCGAATAGTCTCCAACTCCCCCAAAAGTCCTAAATTCCCTTCTTTTTTTTCTACTGTTACCTCCCCCCTAAACTCCACATTCATATCCTGGTTTGAAACCCAACAATTATTATAGGCGAAAAGCTTCAGATTTAAATCAGGTCCTTTTCCTTTTTTTTCTTCTCCTCCGGTTGTTAATGGGGTGGGAGAGACCAAGGAAGCAAATGGATCTTTATAATATAGTTGATGGAAGAATGCCTCTCCGGAGAAAAGAACGGGGTTCCCTCCGGTGAACTGTAAATTAAAATCAGAAATTCCAGACAGGTCGAGATATTCATAGTTTAAGGGGATATTTTCACCTGATAAATTCAGACCTAAACTCACCTTCCCGGGCCAAGCAGAAGATCGCCTCTCTGCGTGGAGAGAGTCAAAATCAGTAAATCTTATTTCTCCGAATCCATAGACATTTCCCTTTTCCACTTTATGCGGAAAGATGGACCTTAAAAGCCTTTTCAAAAGGTTCCCTGAGACGATCTCTTTATGTTTTACTTCCCCTTCGAACTTCTCAAAAACCAGGCTTTTTTCAGATAATTTTAGCTCGGACTGCAAATCATCTATGGGATCATATAACCCTTTGATCTTGAAGCTCCCATTATTCAAACTCATAGTTCCATCCAGTTGGGGGGTTGGGAAAATCCCTTTAATTTTAATATCAAGCTGAAAAGGACCTTTCACATATTCGATCCAGGGTAGCAAAAGATTGATTAATTTGAATTCCCGTCCCTCCCCCTTAATTACCAAATTTTGAGACTCAGGAAGAAATTTAACAAACCCAGGGGAAAATGAAAGTTCTAAGGGGATGTATCCAGAAAGAGTATACTTCCCGTCTGCATCAGATAAAATCACATTTTCAAAATTCAACTTCTTTTGATCATAGGTTAAATCCCCTTCCAAATTCCCCAAGCTCATATCTTCCAATCTACAGCTATCCAAATTCAGATGCAATTTTATCTGGGGCTGGCTTAGGGTGCCATAGATTTCTGACTGGACATTTAAAGTGCCTCCAATGTTTTTTTTCTTAAAGAAAAACTCTGTCCAGAAAGGGACCTGGATATCTGAAAATACTGCTTTAAACTCTATTTTTTCCGGATAATCCAATCTGCCGGAGAATTTGAATTTGCTCCCATTGGATGAAATGGTACCCTCCTTCATATTCAAATATTTCTCATCCATTTCCACTTCGATCGGGTTAAATGTTCTAAAATGGGTATCTTTATAATCCAGATCCATCCCTTTTATTCTGAATATTTTTGGAACCCGACGATTATCCAATTCTCCGAAAAAACCTAAAGATGCTAATTGACTTTTTATCCAGGCAGTGTCTATTTGAATGAAATTGCCATTTAAATTTATTTTCAGACCACAGGTATCATAGGGAATACCGGACAGTGTTCCTTTTGAAATTCTTAGATCAAAAAATCCCTTTGGTCCTTTAAGACCGGAGTCGGGTCCTGGGGAAGGAGAAGTGAAGAAATTATCGATCTTGAAATTCCCAGCTAAATTGGAGCTGAAAATATTGTTGACCCAAATAGAATCCGACTCCAATTCCCCACTTATATTGAAATCCGAGAGCTTTCCATCGATATGAAGTTTAGCCTTCCCTCTCCCGGAGATCTCTTTGATAAAAGTCTCACCCTTAACTTCGCTCAGATCCCCGAAATTCATTATTCCATCCAGATTCAAATTTCCTGAGTAATTTAAGTCACCGGAAAAAACAGCCTGAGTATTTCTATACCTGATAAAGAAATCTTTATCAAAATGAATTTTTGAGGTATCTACGGAAAAAGAGCCTTTTGCTTCATCAAAAGTATATTTGTCGATTTTCCCCTTGTCCAAACTCACCTCCAGATTCAAAAGCAAATCCTTTTCGGAAAACCCTTTCCCTTTCAATTTCACATCCCCTGAAAAATCGGTGTGTAGGTTAGTCGAGACAAGATAGGGTAAATTCAGATTTTTGACTCTGGCTTCCAATTCATAAGTTTGTGGCTTGGTGGCAAAATCCAATTTGCCGGAGCCAGAAATGTAGGCTTTCCCCCCGCATTTTGCGAGGGAAAAAATCTTTCCGTCAATATGACTGAAAGAAAGTCTTTTTTTCACATAGGAAAAAGTGGTAAAAACATCTTCAAATTCCTTATCTCCAAGATTTCCTGAAAGGTTTGCTTTTCCTTCGAATTTTTTCAAACTACCTTTAAGCTGAGCATCGATTTGAAATTTGCCTGATAGATCAACATTGGCGATTCTACTCATCTCATCTAAGGATAATAATGGAGCCTTTAAATTTAGAAGGAAATTCAGCTTTCTAAGATCGGAGATATTACCTGAGGCTTCGATCTCTGAATCCTTAGTTCTGAGCAAAAGGCTGTCAAAAAAAAGCTCATCCTTTCCCGCCTCTTGGCGGGATCCGCCTCTGGCGGAGGACTTCTCAAATTTTCCTTTGAACTCTTTTACCTCAAAATCCTTTGCCGGAAAAATAAAACTACTTTTCAGAACCTCAGCTTTTAAAACATCCTCTTTCCTAATCAAAGACCCATAAAAATTTATTTTTTGGATTAAGGTAGGTTTTAGCTCTTTTACCAAAGCGAAAGAGCCATCCAGAATAACCAGATTCTCGATTTTGAAATCAGATGAATGTGGAGAGGAGATCTTCTCCCTTTTACTTTTGACCGAAGGTAAAAGATATTTAGTACCCACCTTTCGGATTTCCACGTAAGGGGAATCTATCTCCACATATTTCAAGATTCTTTTTCCTTTCAACAGATCAGAAAGATTGAATTTCAAATCCAGCCTTTTGGATTTTACCAGAGTATAAGTCTGGGTTTCTTCAGTATAGACCAGAGATACATCAGAAAGAATCAACTCATCTATCAAAGAACCCTGGATACCCCCGATTTCGACTTTTAGCGGGTAGTTTTTTTGAAGATAAAAATTGACCCAATTGTTTATCTGTTTTTCGAAAAGGTTAGTTTTGGTCAGAAGAAGATAAACCCCTCCTATGAGGACGATGATAGTTAGAAGGAAAAAAAGAGGAATTTTATACCTTTTTTTCATAATAAGTCTTTATAAAATTATACGATTATAAGAGAAAATAGGTCGAGGGTCAAGGATAAAAAAATGCTGTAAGTGTAATCTCTCGGTATAACTTATCATTGTAACTCAAAGCTTCAGCTTTGAGACCATAATGGAAAGCTAAAGCCTTCCATTTTTCTTACTGGAAACCTATAGACATAGAAAAGTCAACCCTGAAGGGTTGAGTTACGATATCCATAAACTGTTCAGAGCATTATCGTATCCACTAAAAGTGGGTATATTTTTTAAATAATCTTATTTCATAAGGTATCACAGGTTGTCCCAACCTGTGATAATCCCGCTTTTAGCGGGAAGACAACTTGTGTTACCGGGTTAAATCATCTTCTTGAATCCAGAATAATCCACAAAAGTGTACATACCACTCTGTTTAGTTGCATTTTCTGACCTCATCTTCCCCTTGCCTGAATTATCCTCTGAGGGGGACCTGCATACTCAAAATTCGTATCCCCTAATTTCCTCATCGGCTTTTGTTTAGTCCATTCCTCAAAGGCATGAGCTACCAGGCCAGGGATTCGGGAAATGATAAAAAATCCTTTGCCCAATCTATAGTCAAATCCCATATCTGAGATAACCGCAGCAATAGCCCCATCCACATTTATTGGCAATCTTTTAGTCAAAATTTTCTCCAATTCATTTTCGACTGCCTTGGCTAAAATTATATGTCTTCCAGAGAATTTCAAGCTCTCAGCCAACTCAAAAAGCTTAATGGTTCTCGGATCAGTCTCATGTAAACGATGACCGTATCCAGGAATTCTTTTCTTCTTATTGGTAAAATCCTCAACTAAATCTTTGGCAATAGGTTCTATTTCACCTTCCTTTTTTGCCCATTCTTGCAAAATCTGGGCACACTCCTCGATCGCTCCCCCATGCGAATCACCAATAGTCAAAACCCCTCCTGCCACAGCGGCGTTTAAGGGATTCCCTCCAGAGATAACGGTCCGGGTGGCTAAAACTGAAGGAGGGGTTACCCCGTGGTCTATACTGGAAACTAAGATCGCCTCCATCATCCTCCCCTCCTCTTTAGTCGGAAGCTCCCCCTTTAAAATAAGGAAAACAGCCTCCGAAAAAGTGAGGTTTTCCATCAAATCCCGGATATCATACCCGCGAACACATATCCTACCCTTACCAATATCTGTGATATAAGTCTTCCATTTCTCCTCATTCATCTTAACCTCCATCTCTTTTGTAGCGGAAGGCTTTAGCCTTCCATTGTCATTCTGAGGGAGCACAGCGACCGAATCCCGCCTTTGGCGGGGTCAGAATGACAGATTGTAGCTCGAAAATTTCCGCTCCATTCAAAGCGAATATAATAAATCAAAACCAATGAAAGTCAACAAAATTATATCCTTGACAAACTTAACATCAATTGTTTATCATAAATTGTAACTCAAGGCATTAGCCTTGAAAATGTAGTGGAAGGCTTCAGCCTTCCATCTCCTTACTGTCATGCTGAGCGTAGCGAAGCATCTCAAACCAAAAAAACGAGATTCTTCGCCCCCCGCCAGAGGCGGGGGACTCAGAAAAACAGTAACGTGGTGAATTGAAGCAAAGAGTTTTGGAGTGTAAAGCTTTAGCTTTACCTTTGGGCAACCTGAAGGTTGACACTCCAAATGTAAAGGAATATGAGTTGGAAAGAAGATTTAAAAAAGATAAAAGAGAAAGTCAAAAAACAGAAAAACAATGAGAAAACCCAGGCAGAAGACTTGGCTGACGGACTTATTGGCAAGATAGGAGAGTCTTTGGAAATCTTAAAGGAATTTGCCCAGGTGAGCAATGCTAAAATAAAGTTGATCGACCAAAGGCACAAAGAAATAGATTCGGAGATAGGAAAACCTTATTATGCGGGTGGAATTGTTATCTTGATCCAAGGGTGGCGCAGGAAACAAAGCTTATTCCAAAGACTTTTTGAATCCAGAAAGAAAAAGATTTTGATTGCTTGTATAAAATTTCCTCATCCAGAAGCAATTGAAAACCAGGAAGGATATGAAAATGCTATAATCTTTTCATATTTGGATATTGAGAAAAAGACTACCATTGAGGATTTCGGTCGAAAGTGGCTTAAGGAAAATCTGGAGTAAGCCTACTATCGTTTTTTAAATATCCATCACTTGTAACTCATCCGCCTAAGGCGGATAGCTCTGAAGATGTAGCGTCCCGCCTCAGGCGGGACATTTTCTTACTGGAAACCTAAAGGTTTCCCATGCATAAAAAAATCAACCCAAACTGTTGAAAGTGGACCTTTCAGGGTCGCGTAGCAGAGGTTTCATACCTCTGCTGCCCCGCCAAAGGCGGGGCTACGCGTCTTTTATAAAGCGTTCGACAGATAGTTAGAGTTTAAACTGCCACCATCAAAGTAGCCCCCACAACTTTTTTGGCTCCACCTTCTTTCAAAACCCTGGCGCATTCCTTTAAAGTAGCTCCGGTTGTGATCACATCGTCGATCAAGATTATCTTTTTACCATAAATCTTCTCCCTGTTTTCAGCTGAGGAGACCGAAAAAGCTCCGGATACATTTTTCTCCCTCTGTTCTGCATTCAGATTAGTCTGATCTTTAGTATTTTTAATCCTCTTAAGAATCTTTTTCAAGACCGGGACATTCATTTTTTCCGATACAGCCTCTGCCAAAATCTCACTCTGATTAAACCCTCTCTCCCTTTTCCGAGCAGGATGCAAGGGCACTGGAATCAAAAAATCAAAATCGGAAAATCTTTGGTCCAAAGACAAATTCTCCCCCAATCTCTTTCCCAACCTTCGACCTAAAAAGATTTTCCTTTTATACTTGAAATTATGAATTAAAACCTTATAATGATCATCAAAAGTTCCTAAAGATTTAACCAGTTGGATATTCTCATTTCCCCCGCATATTGTGGGGGATCCGCCTCCCGAGTAACAGATTCCACATTTGGTCTTGAGCCCTTGCAAAAATGATTTACAAACCGGGCAAAAAGGATCGGGAAGAATAGAAAGACTATCCCAGCAAAAATTGCATATATTCTTCTCCTCTAAAAAAAGGTATCTTCCACATATCAGACAGTGTGGTGGATAAATAAAATCTAAAAGCGAATCTTTTAGCTCTATGAACGGATTAACAAACCTTGAAAAGAAAACTTTATCCATAAATTTTTTGGATTGTAAACCTTGAGGTTTACTTTTGACAAAGCTAACGCTTTATACTCCATTAATTTTTTTGGCTCTTTTGTTCAAAAAATTCCACATAAAAAGTGAGAAAAGGGAAACTAAGACCAAAACTGCTTGGTTCATAGATATATCGATTTTACCCCAATGGAGGAAAACCATACTCTCCTCGTAATATCTGAAGAAATCGATAATGAATCGGTCAATGGAATAAAGCATAAGCATCAAAAAGAAAGTAAACCCATCAAAGGTCTTCCTTCTTTCCGCCAAAATCAGGATAACAAAAATCAATCCTCCTAAAAATGAGGAGAAAAGTTGAGTGGGATACAAAGGGGTATTGGGGAAAAGATAACCGGCAAAAGAATCTGACGGGAAGACCACTCCGCAACCAGATGAAGTCGGTTTGCCGAAGCAGCATCCATTCAAAAAGCAACCGACTCTGGTGATAGCCAAGCCTAAGGGAAAGGTCGGAGAAACCAAATCAGCAATTCTCCAAATATTGAGTTTTTTAAAATAAAGAAAAATCATGCCACTAATAATTGCTAAAACCACCCCTCCCACCATAGATAAACCCCCGATTCCAATCTCCCCGGAGCTCTGAATAGGATTGACCATATCAAAAAATCTTCCTTGAAATTCCTCCAGATGAAATATCATATAGAAAAATCTTGATCCGATTATGGAGGAAATCAAAACCACTAAGAAAAGGTCTAATATTATTTCCGGTTTAATCTTTCCCCTTTTAGCCCGAGCCAAAGATAACAATAATCCTATTCCAAAGGACAAAGCCAATAAAACCCCATAGCTTTTGACCACCACCGGACCTATTCTAAAAAGAACCGGATGCATAAGATTCTTTCTTTCGAGTGAACAGAAAACAATAAACAGTTAACTGTGAACTGTTTTCTGTTGACTAATATTCATACCACCTGGCATTAATAGCAAGCAAAAGCCCGATCATAATCCAAAAGGTCAACATAGATGAGCCTCCGTAACTGACCAAAGGCAAAGGGATACCAGTTACCGGCACAAGCCCGATCACCATCCCGATATTAACCAGCACTTGAAAAGCTAAAATCGATGTGATTCCAAAAGCGGTATAGCTTGAAAATTTACTTCGGGCTTTGCAGGCAATGGCAAATCCCTTAAGAATGAGAAAAACAAAAAGAGCAATCAAGAGCAAAGATCCAAAGAACCCAAATTCCTCCCCCAGGACAGAAAAGATGAAGTCGTTATGTTGAGCTGGAAGAAAAGCTAATTTGGTCTGAGTTCCATGTAAGAATCCTTTTCCGAAAAGACCTCCAGACCCAATAGCCACCTTAGATTGAAGTATCTGGTAACCAGCGCCCTGCGAATCCATACTCGGATCTAAAAAAACCCGAATTCTCATCTGTTGATACAGAGGTAGGTTATTCCAGACCAAAGTTCCGACTAAACCCACAAAGATATTTACGACCAAAGACCCTACTAAAATGGCAAAATTAGGTTTTAAAAGATAAAGCAATACAAGGAAAAGACAGAAGAAAACTGCCCAGATGACCAAATTAGAACTAGAAAGTAAGCTTAAAAGAGGAGAAACTAAAAAGAGCAGGTATAACCAAGAAATTCCCGCCCAAAAAGAGATCGACAAAAATCCTGCCAAAAAAACTAAAGATGTTCCCAGATCTGGCTGTTTCAATACCAGGGCAAAGGGCAAAAAAACAAGAATGAATAACGAGAAAAACCATTTCAAACTAAAAATTAGGCGTTTAGAATATGAAAGATGTCGAGCTAAGGCTAAAACGAAAGCTATCTTCATAAACTCCGAAGGCTGAAGGCTAAGAGGTCCCAGTTGAAACCACCTTATTGCTCCTACCTTGGAAGAACCTAATGCCAACAAACCTATCAAAGAGAAAATTCCCATAGTGAAATATACATAGGAAAAGATCTCATGAAACCTTATGGGTATGGTAAAACAAATTCCCATAGCTATAATTCCCAAAATTATCCAGAAGATTTGTTTGAGGAAGATTTCCTGTCCACCCGGCGAATAGCGTTTGGCACTATAAATCAGAAGAACCCCGATAATAGATAAAAACAAAGAGATTAAAAAAAGCGCAAGATCAAAGTCTTGGTCACGAAATTTCATAATTTAAAAATCTCACCTGTCAGGGTGAAGCTAAAGCTCCACCCCCACATTTCTCTAAATATTTTTCGATAATCCTTTTAGCCACCGGAGCTGCAACTGAACCGCCGTGACCAGCGTTTTCCACAATCACACAGACTAAAATCTTTGGATTCTCGGCCGGCGCAAATCCCACAAACCAGGCATGGTCTTCTCCATGGGGATTCTGGGCTGTCCCGGTTTTTCCGCCGATAATAAATCTTTCCGAACGAGCGAAAAAACCTGTCCCACCTGGGTTGTTCACTGCCCCTATCATGGCCTCTTTAAGAATCTTCAGGGTGGAAAGGGAAAAAGGAAGTTTCCGCCAGATTTCCGGCTTAAAAGTTTCCTTCCTATCTTTAATTTCTTTTTTAATCTGAGGCTTATAAATTACCCCGTTATTGACTAAGCCGGAAAAAAAACAAGCCAGCTCTAAAGGGGTAACTGATATTTCTCCCTGTCCAATTGCCAGGTTTATCACCATTCCGTTAACCCAATCCGAATATCCATATTTTCTGTGAAAGTAAGCTAAAGTGGGTGTTCTTCCCTTTTGCTCTTCAGGCAAATCCAATTCGGTCTTTTCTCCTAAGTTACTTTCTTTCGCATATTTGCACCAATTGGACAGGCCCAATTTCAAGCCCAATTGGTAAAAATAGACATCGCAGGAATGGATGATGGCATCTTCTAAGTTCAATCTCCCGTGCCCGTCAGCCTTCCAGCATCGAAAGACTCTATTGCCAAAACGAAAACCGCCAGTGCAGGGTGAAAAGGTCGAATTTCTATCTACCAGACCCTCTTCCAAAGCAGCAGCAGCAGTCAACAACTTCAAAGTCGAACCGGGCGGATACAGTCCCTGGATGCATCGGTTCAATAAGGGATGAGACGGATCCGAAAGCAGGTTTTGCCACTGATCTTCTGTTAGAAATTCACTGAAGATATTAGCATCAAACCCTGGTTTGCTCACCATAGCTAAGACCTCCCCATTAGTAGGGTCCAAAGCCACTAAAGCCGCATTATCTCTATCCACTAAGGCACTCTCCGCTTCAGTCTGAAGGTCTAAATCCAAAGTTAAAACCATATCTGATCCTCTTGCAGGCTTTTCCTCCTTGAGTTTCCCTAAAACCATTCCGGTTGCAGTAACCTCTAAATATTCAGCTCCGTTCTCACCTTTTAAATCTTCATCATACGCTTTTTCAATTCCCTTTCTACCTACCTCCTCTCTCAGATTGACCTTCTTCCCATGATCTTTTATTTCTTCTTTCGATTTCTCGCCGACATAACCTAAAATCGGTCCACTCCAAAAAGTTGGAGGATAACTGCGCGTTTGCTCCTCTCTGTAGGTCACCCCGCCAAGTTCCTCGTTCTGTTCCTCGAGCTGACACAAAGTTTTAAAGTCAATTCCTTTTTTTAGTCTTATCTCATCATATTTTCTATCCCAGCTCGATTTGATTTTCTTATCCAAAAAAGACTTCTCTAAGTCCAAGATCGAAGCCAGCTTATTGATCAATGCTTCTAAATTAGAACTTTGTGTGTCCGATTTGGCCTCATAAGTTAGCTCATACGGGAGTATATAGACCGTATAGGAAGGACGATTGGAGACTAAAACTTTACCATTTCTATCAAAAATTGTTCCCCGGGGAGCAATCAAAGGAACAGGTTTGATTCTATTGTTCTCGGACTTTTCCTTATAATAACTCGCCTGGATTACCTGAAGATAGAAAAGTCGTGAAATCAAAACAACTGATAGAAGAATGAAAAGGAGAGTCGCTAGCTTTCCCCGGTCCCCGAATATGTCGGTGAAAATCTTCATCTTTAAGTTAACCGTACCGAAAGGTGTTTAGGAATCAAAAATACTAAAATTCCCACCCCTCCGGTATACAAAGCTGAAAAAATTGAGATGCTCCAAATATTTTCAACAGTGATTTTGAAATTCAGATCGGTGGAGAAAAGGAAGAAAAGAAAGTCATTAGCCAGAATAGCCAAGAAGACCATTGTAATTTTGTATATAAAACTTTCTAAGAATAATGTGTCCTTGAAGCTTCCTATCGCAAAGCCGATCGTCGATTTGATCAGAGCATTTAAACCCAAAAAAGAAGGATTCAAAATATCTAAAATAAACCCAATTAAAAACCCGAAAAAAGCCCCTTCTTTAGCACCTTTAGACAGGCTCAAATAAACCAAAATCAACAGAGGAAAATATAGTTTCATCCCAGCAATCTTGGTCAGTTCAGAAAAAAAAGCCTGGAAGGCTACTACTAAAAGCAAAATAATAATTATGTAAAAAATTCTACCAAAAGGGATATTTTTATAAATCATAAAGTTAGTCTTTTTTAATAGCTTCCCACCTATCCTGTCCTGAGGAACCAGGCTGAGGAGAGACAGGCTCAGACAAATTCAGGATAGATTTATCAGGTATCTGTTCGATCACAAAAAGCTCCTCTAATCGATTGAAATCGACCCAGGGCTTAACTAAAATCGACTTAAACATCCCACCTTTTTTCTCTTGCACCTCGATTACCCTCCCGATTTTCAAGCCAGCTGGGAATATTCCGCCCAAACCTGAAGAAACGATCTCATCTCCGACCTGAACATCTTCATCAATAGGCACATGGTCTAATTTCAGGTAAAACCCATCTGCTGGTTTAATTATCCCATTTACTCTGCTTCTTTGATCCAGAGCTGCTACTCTGCAGTTAGGGTGAAGCAACAACTCCACCGAGCAGCTATTGGGAGAGACCCCCGCTATTTTCCCCACCAACCCTCGGATATTAATCACTAAAGAGTTTTTTTTGACTCCCTTTTTTTTCCCTATATTTAAAACCACGGTATGGGTTAGCGGATTGGGCTCCAAAGCCACAACCTCAGCTGAAACAACTTTGAACTCAGACCTTGATTGGAAATCAAGAAGTTCCCTTAGCCGGAGATTTTCTAACCCTTCTTCTCTTAACTTTTGATTTTCCAGACCAAGCTCAATAACCTCCTTCCTTAATTTCTCGTTCTCCAGGCTGACCAGATAGAGCTGAGAGATTTTAGAACTAAGATGGTAGAAAGGGGAATAGATGAAAGTGAAAACCAGATCACTTATTCCCTTTTTAAAAGAAAGGGGAAGCACCAAAAGGATCAAAGAGATTAAGATGTAAATAAGAAGTTTATGGATGCTTTTGGCCGGTAACCTTAGAATTGAGATCCAATCCATAGCTTTAGATTAAATCATACCGTAGACAGATCCTCCGCAAAGTGCGGGGGAAAAATTTTTAACTACTCTACCGAATCTAAGACTTCTAAAAGCTCCTTAGGGCTTTTGATTTTCATCAAAGCATCCCGATTCTTTTCGCTTTTCATAATATACGAAAGGCGAGCCATAACGTTGAGATGGGCTCCGATAGCGTCTTCTGGAGCAGCAATCAGAAAAAAAAGATGGGCGGGCTTTTTGTCCATAGCATCGAAATCTATCCCTTTATCTGACCTTCCAAATGCGATCACTATCCCTTTTACCGATCTGGTCTTAGCGTGAGGGAAAGCTAATCCATAGCCTACTCCAGTAGTAACCAACTTCTCTCTCTCTAAAACCGCATTTAAAAGCTCAGCTTTATCTTTAACTAATTTGGATTTGCTGGCTAAATTAACCAACTCTTCGATCGCTTTTTCTTTAGAGGAAGCCTTCAATTCAAAAGAGATCAGCCCCTCCTCACAAAATTTGGATAGTTTCATCCTTTTTACCTCCTGATTTCAAAACTTTTCCGCTTCATCGATGAGCAAAATCGGGATGTCACCTTTGATTTTATATTTTAACCGACATTTCTGGCAGATAAATCTTTGTTTTTTGGAATCGAATTCTAATCTGCCTTTACATCTGGGACAAGCCAAAATTTCCCACCACTTTTTATTCGCCCTACCTCCTGATTTCAAAACCTTTTTTCTTCTTGAAACTTGCATCTTGAAACTTGAAACTTAGTTTTTCAGCTAAAACTATTAACTTTCACTCTACTCCTTCTATATATTTCCCCATCACCCTAAACTTATGCAATCTTTTTTCTAAAAGCTCCTCCGCTGTCAAAACCCTCAGTTCATCCAAAGTTTTTAATATCTCCTCTTTTAATATTTGGGCCGCCTGTTGATAGTCTCGATGAGCTCCCCCTAATGGTTCCGGGATAATTTTATCGATAACCCCAAGCTCTAAAAGGTCCGGCGCAGTGAGTTTCAAGGCTTCAGCTGCTTGGGGTGCTTTGGAGGAGTCTCTCCACAATATCGCCGCGCACCCTTCTGGTGAGATGACTGAATACCAGGAATTTTCCAGCATCAGTATTTTATCCCCTATGCCGATCCCCAAGGCTCCTCCACTTGCCCCCTCCCCTATGATATTTATAATTATTGGAACTGGGAAACGAGACATCTCCCTTAGGTTTCGAGCGATTGCCTCCGCTTGTCCCCTTTCCTCTGCTCCGATTCCCGGATAAGCTCCCGGAGTATCGCCTAAAATAAGTATGGGCTTGTTAAATTTGGCTGAAAGCTGCATCAAACGTAAGGCTTTGCGATACCCTTCGGGATGCATCATCCCGAAATTGCGATAAAGCTTCTGCCTGGTATCCCTTCCCTTTTGTTGCCCGATGATCATCACCGGCTTTCCATCTATCTTGGCAAACCCTCCTACCAAAGCTTTGTCATCGGAAAAGCCCCGGTCTCCATGCATCTCCACAAAATCAGTAGTTATTAATTTGATATAATCTAAAGAATGGGGTCTTAAAGGGTGTCGAGCCAGTTGAACCCTTTGCCATCGGGAAAGATTAGAGTAAACCTCTTTTTGAACCTTTTCTAATCGGTTCTCTAAAACCTCAATTTCCTTCAAAAGCTCTGTTCCGCCGCTTTGCCCGGAGTCTTTAGTGAAAAAATCCTTCATATCCTGAATCTTTTTTTCCAGCTCCACAATCGGTCTTTCAAAATCCAGAAACTGCCCATTCATAAACTTTCCTCTGAGTGTTCTTGATCTTATCTTCGGTCCGCTTCAGCTGAACTGGACTTTCTGTAGAAAAGAAAACCTGCACTAATTAAAAGCAACCGAAACAGAATACCAAGGAAAACCGTTAGGCTCAAGAACAAATTGGTTTTATAATGTCTTTTATAAAAATAATACATACTTTTATGATGTTCCAATTGCATCCTCAGTCTATCCTGAGAAGTACTCTTTCCTACGTAGTGAATAAAAGTAACCAAAGGAAAATAGACCACCTTCCATCCATTTTTTTTTGCCCGGAGGCAAAAATCGACATCCTCCACATACATAAAATAATCTTCATCCAAAAACCCAATTGAGTCTATCATTTCTCTTCGGACTAAAAGGCAGGAGCCGGAGACCCAATCTACCTCTTTTATCTGGGAATGGTCAAAATCTTTTAAAAGATATCTGTTGGATAAAGGGTTCGAGGGGAAATACCTGTAAAGAATCGACTGGCTGGAGGAGATGGAGGTCATAAATGAAGGGAAGGAACGACAGGAATATAAAAGCTTCCCTTTAGGATCTACCATCCGGCATCCACAGATCCCCGCTTCTGGATTTTTATCCATATATTCGATAACTTTCTCTATTCCCTCTCGGGGGAAGATTGTATCTGGATTCAAAAGGAGAATATATCTCCCTTTACTTTCTTTGATCCCCTGATTGGCTGCGAAAGAAAAGCCCATATTCTTTTCATTTTCAATCAACTTGACCTCGGGGAATTCCCTTCTCATCGTCTCTTCACAAAAATTTTTAGAATGGTTATCTATGATAAAAATTTCTGCGGAGAAATTTTTTTTTGAACTAAAGATCGACGAAAGACATTTTCTCATATATTCAAAAACATTATAGTGGACTATAATAATGGACAGATCCATACGCAATTCATAGCCTCCCCAATAGAGACAGAAACCTTAATTTCCACACCATCCAGATAGCTTCTCTCACAATCTTTTTGGACATCTTGGAGGTTCCAGCTCTTCTATCCCAGAAGACTATAGGAATCTCCTTAATCTTGAACCCCCTTTTCCAGGCCCTGAAACTCATCTCTATCTGAAAGGAATATCCCTCTGAATGGACTTTATCCAGATCGATTTGTTCCAATACCTTTCTTTTGAAACACTTGAATCCTCCAGTAGCATCTTTTACTGGAAGCCCAGTGACCCATCGGGAATAGACATTGGCATAATAGGATAAAAGCAATCGGGACATAGGCCAATTGATCACATTCACTCCGGAGATATATCTTGAGCCTAAAACAAGATCTGCGTCTTTTATTGCTTCTAAAAATTTGGGAAGGTGGGCTGGATCATGGGAAAAATCAGCATCCATCTCGAAGATATAATCATATCCATTTTCTAAAGCATATTTAAATCCTAAAAGATAAGCTGTCCCCAATCCTGATTTCTTTTCTCGATGCAATACTAAAATCCTTTTGTTCTCAGAGGAGAGTTTATCTGCTATTTTGCCAGTTCCATCCGGCGAATTATCATCCACAATTAAAATATCTATAGATGGATCCTGGTCCAAAATCTCGGGTATGATCCGGTCAATATTCTCCTTCTCATTGTAAGTGGGAACAATCACCAAAGCTTTGCTCATTTATTCCTTCCTATCCTTTTCCTCAAGCCCACATATAGAAATATAGCTAAAAGACAAAGGCTTGTCAACAGAGTGCTGGTTTTACCGATTCTATAAGCTGTAGATTTATAGATAAATTCAACTTCATGTTCGCCCTTATCCAAAGGGACCGCTCTAAAGAGATAATCAGGCCGGTAAACTTTGGTCTCCTTTCCATCCACATAAGCTTTCCAGGCAGGATAGTAATTTTGGCTTAAAATCAAAAGCCCTGGATCTGAGAGCTTAGCTTTTACCTTAAAGCTGTTGATGTGGTCTTCAACAATTTGAGCACTTCCAGAAGGAGAGATGGTATCACTTTTAACTAAAACTAAATCCGGCTTTTCTTCCAGAATAACTGAGTTTCTATAATCGAAATCAGGTTCGGAAAGTCGCTTTAAAATCTGATCTTTATTTGATATCACTTCATATTTGAAAACTATTCGAGCCCAAGGGAGACAATCCTTATTTTGATAGACAAAAATCCCATCCCCGGAAAAAACTTTGGAAAACTTGGGATGGGAAAACTCCCTTCTGGAAAGAAGATATTTGACCGATAAAAGGTCTATCTTTCTGCCAAAAAGAAACTCAAGATATCTATTGGAGAATTCCTGCTGAGTAGGAGCGCTCTCTCTATATTCCCTCTCAGTGAATTCATCGTATATTTTTAACTGATTGCCATGATAGCCGAAGACTTCGGCTATCCCATAAAAAGCCAAAAAGTTTTGTCCAGGGTAAGTTCCTGGTAAATCGAGAGTCCGGAACTGTTCTTTATCATTTTTCAAAAACTCTATAGCGCTATCTTCTCTGAAGTATCCGAAATAATCGAAATCTTTGATGAACTTAAAATCGATCCTCCATAAATCCAACACGATTAAAGCTGATACCCAGAAAACAAATAAAGATGGTTTTATCTTCTCTTTAACTAAAAGATACAGAGCCGCTGCTAAAAGCCCGACTAAAATAAAACTCACCCAGAATCCTCTGACTATATTGGGAAGATTCTCTGCCAGGACAGCTTTTTTAGCCGGGCTAATATCATTATACAAAATCCCGTTCCAGATCGAAAGTAAAATATTTCCAGCCACGGTGAAAAGAAAAGCTAAAACCAAAAATATAATGACTAAAATCTTTAAAAGCTTAAAAAGTATTTCTTTTTCGTCACCCGATTTAAGCCCATTTAAGATCTTTTGAATTCCAAAACAGGCTAAAAAGACTGTGGAGAAATTAAAGAGAAACAAAATCAAGCTTGGTGCTCTGAAGTTTTTAACCTGGGGAACCAACCAATAGAAGAGCTTATAGATGGGGGTATGTGCACCCAAAGAATAGATCAGGGCTAAAAGGGCTAAACCTAAGAAAAACCAGATTTTCTTCTCCTTAACTAAAAACAAAGCTAAAAGGGCTAAAATCAGAGAGACTATCCCTCCGTAATCGCTGTTTAATTTAAAAGGATTTCTACCCCAGTAGGTATTCTCATCCTGCACATTTAAGCCCGCAAACTCAGGAATTACTTGAGATACTAATTCTTCTGGATGGGCAGACCAGGAGGTAGCATATTCATAACCCTTTCCTCCAGCTCTGGGAGAGTATTTGTTCACATAGATAGTCGGTGGTAGAATCTGCACCAGAGCAAAAAGCAACCCTACCATTACCGCTAAAACAAAAAGCAAAACTTGTGAAACTATAGGTTTAACTTTTTGAATAAAAGACCCCTCTTTAGTTTCTTTTAACTTTAAGCCTAACCTGAAAATAAAATAAAGGCCCAAAGCCCACAAAGCATAATAAGCCAATTGGGGATGATTAGCCAAAATCAGAAGGCCTATGGATAATCCCAAACCCAAATAATAGATTATTTTTTTGGTGTTCAGACCTTTCTCTACGAATAAAAACAAAAGGGGCAAAATCGAGATGATATACATCCTTCCCTCGTGCCCACCGTATACGAAGGAGACCAAATTGGCTGAAAACATATAAGCTAAGGCGCCTAAGAAAGAGACCATTCGATTGAAATTGAAAGTCCTCAAGCAGAGATAAGAAAAAAGCCCTGCCAAAAACACAGTCAAAACTAACTTCCACCCCAAAGCTCGGTGAATAGGCAAAAAGAACTGTAAAATAGCCAAAGGATAAAACGTATCCCCGTGCATGGCATCTACGTAAGGCAACCCTCCGTATAGATAGGGATTCCACATCGGTATCTGATGAAATTGTTTGACAAATGAAACATAAAACGATTTAAACATCACTGAAGCCTCTAAGGCATCTGTTCCAAATAACATCTTGTCAGAGAAGACAAATTGGCTGAACAGCATTATACTAAGGATAAACAAAAGGACCACCGCAAGAAATTTCCAGAATTGGTCACGATCTGCCCCAAAAACAGATTTAGTCTTAATCTCTTTTTTTTGTTCCTTTTTACCCTTAGATTTTTTGCTCATATAATTTCCTTATTTTGTCAATGCTTTTTTTAGACAGAAAAAACCCTTTCAATCACTCCATCTTCTGTAATTTATAGATGACTGAGCGGGTCATCAATATATTATTGCAACCGACAGGTGGAAAAAGATATGTTCCGGAGGTGTTCAATAAATGAAACCCACAAAATTCAGCCAATCTTTGCATATTCTGCCTGGTCCAGCCGAAAATGTGACCCTGTTTATCTTTTATCTTAAATAGATTCCAGATTATCTCCTTGAAATGATAAGGATTAGGCACGGATAAAATTAAAACCCCTTCTGGTTTCAAAATGCGAAAGATCTCGTTCATAACAAAAAAAGGGTTTTTCAAATGTTCTAAAACTTCAATGCAAAAAACATAGTCAAAAAAATTACTTTCAAAATCCGACCCCTGAGAGATGTCTTGCGTTCTGACCCACTGATTAGCATATTTTTTTACAATTTCAATGCCGTAATATTGAACTCCCTCGGCCAAATAATTCCTAAGCGCTCCATCTCGACACCCTATATCTAACACTTTTGCACCGGGGGGAACTTGGGCAAATTGAGAGGCTTTCCTGTACCTGGCAACCTCCTCTTTAATATTTCGAATACTACTTATCTTTTCGTAAAACAACCGAAATTTCTCTTCTGACATAGTCTTCCTCCTGTCAGCTCACCTTAAACATCTCTACGAGGACATCCGAAAACATAAAATAAAATAAAACGCAAATCAAAACTTCAAAGATATTAGCAGTCCTATAGCTTCAGCCACAGTCATCCACAGTCGGGAAAGCAAGGCAACCAAGGTAGCCACGGGAACCGGAAAAAAGGTCGAAAGAGAAAGAATCAGAACACCCTCCCTTACCCCTAATCCTCCTGGTACAAAAACACTTAAGAAACCGATGATATAAGAGAAAGCGAAAGCAGAGGTCAGAAAAGGTAAAAGGCTCAAAGGGCAATCAGTTAATGACTTAATAAAGAGATTAAAAGCCAGACCATAGAGCACCCAAGTTAACATGTAAAATAGGGTGAATAGTAAATTTTGCTTGAAGCTTAACTCAAACTTTATCTGTTCTTTTTTCAACCATTTTAGACCGAAATTCAAAGCCTTCTCCATCACCGGTGGATATAGGAAAAATACAAAAATTAGAATTATAGGCAAATATAAAATCCTGGGCACAGAGCCGAAAAATTTAGTTCCAGACAGAAGCACTACCAGAAAAAGACCGCCGATGATATTCAAAGCCTGATTCAATATAGCAGAAGTTAGACTGGCTGTTCGGGAGATCCCTTCCTTTTCGCACATATAGACCATCCCCAGAACCGACCATAACTTTCCCGGGACATATTTGCCCAGGCTGGAATAAAACCAGATCTTGAATGCCTTTCTAAACCCTAAACTTCTTTCCAGTAAGGCTAAAATCCTTCTCCAGATCTGAAGCATAATCATGAAGTTGGTAAAGACCAAAAACAAAGAAAAAAAAAGCCAGAAATAATTAAACTCCCAATGGAATTGTGAAACCAAACTCCAATTTTTATAAACATATCGAATAAAAAAGAAGAGAACAATTATGACAACTGCAAATTGAAGATACCCCTTGAAATTTTTCAAATTCAATTTCGCCATTCCCATCGGAAAAATTAAAAAGACTTTTCGACCCTTTGATAGATTGATTTCAATTTTTTAGCGATACTTGAAGCAGTATAATTCTTTTGGGCAAATCGATACCCTTCCTCGGCCATCCTATTCTCTAAGCTTGGATCCAAAAGGTAGCGCTTTATCGCCAAAGCTAAAGCTACCGAATCCTTCTCCGGGACCAAAAGGCCGGTCTTTTCATTCTGCACAATATCGACAATGCCGCCGGACTGGGTGCCTATCACCGGAACCTTGCAGGACATTGCCTCTAAGAGAACCAATCCTAATCCCTCTGCTTCCATCTTCCAATCGGTTATTGAAGGAAGGACAAAGATCTCGCAGTTATTATAATAATAGACCAGTTGGTTTTGAGGAAGATTGGAAATGAAATCAATATTCTCATCCAATCCTAATGAATTAGCTAACTTTTTTAATCTCCCCTCTTCTGGTCCTTGGCCGATGATTTTCAATTTAAACTTTAGTCCTTCTTCTTTTAACTTGGCGCAAGCTTCCAAAAGGTAATCGTAACCTTTCCTCTGAATTAACCTGCCGATGCTTAAAATGCTACCCTTTTCAACTTTTTTCTCTTTCACCGGGGAGAATTTTTTATCATCAAAAGGCATGGAAAAGACGAAAATCCTTTCCTCTTCAAGTTTCAACTCCTTAGAGAGAAGATGTTTTAAATAGCTGGAGACTGCAGTCGAAAATGCCGCTCTTTTGAAAATCAATGAGGCCAATGGCAGTGCCCTTCTGAACTTGCGCAGTATAAAAACGTCCGAGCCATGGGTGGTTAAAATTGTTTTCACCGGAGAAAAAAAAGTTGCCAAATACCCTACTACCCCTGCAGGCATCCACCAGTGACAATGGATCAATTTAATCTTGTTTTTCTTGATAATCCTCAAGGTATAGAAAAAGAAAGCCCCCAAAAAGAAAATAAAAAGGACCTTGCTGGAAAAATGGTGAAGCACCTGCTCATGCATATCTCCCCGATAAGCTAAGTTCTCATACCGAGAAAAACAATATCTGAATCGATATATTTTCAGATCATCTATTTCCTCATATTTTCTTAATCCCTTTTGGTGGGGAGCCAGAACAAAAATTTCATAATCCGGCGTTAATTCCTTCATCAGAGTGTAGATAAACTGTCCGGCTAAGTCCTCCTTGAATCGAATAAAATTATGAGTTAAGACCAAAATCTTTTCTTTGGGCATAACAGAGCTTACCCTCTCAACCCCCTTATTATCTATTCTTTGTTCTTTTTTAGGCTCGCAATCTCCTCTTTCAAGCTGACAATCGCCTCAGCTAAAAACCCCAAGGCAAAAAATGAGATTCCGGAGAGTATACAAAGTATCACCAAATATAAGATGGGCCTATATCCTTCGTGCAATAAAATTCTGAAAATCAAAGCAACTATCCCCACCAAAATCCCCAAAAGAATCAATCCTATCCCTAAGGAGCCAAAGAAAAGCAAAGGCTTTTTCATAAAGGAGATTTGGAACTTTACGCTCAATAAATCCAAAAATCCAATGAGGATTCTCCAGATTCCGAATTTTGATTTACCATATTTTCTCGGATATAAAGGAACTTTAACCTCACCGATTTTAAATCCTTTTTCTTTTGCCATAACCACCATATATCTATGCCAATCCTTGCGCATCACTGGAATCTCTTCCACAATCTCCTTTTTAAAGGCTTTGACCGAATTTAAGTCGTGAACTTTAATCCCGAAGATCCATCGAGAAAGGGTATTGTAAATAAAAGAGATAAATCTTTTAGTCCCGTATTTCCCCTGCTTCCATCCACAAACTACATCATACCCTTCATCCATTTTGGAAATAAGCTTGGGGATATCTTCAGGGAGATATTGTAAATCTGCAGGCCAGAATACAAAGATTTTGCCCCGGGAGTTTTCAAAGCCGGTCAAAAGAGAGTCAGTAATTCCTCGATTAGTCCGATGAGAAACAACTTTCAAAAAAGGGTTTTTCTTCTCCAGTTCCTTAGCTTTAGCATTGGTCTTATCCACCGACCCATCATCCACCAGAATAACCTCGCCCGAAAGCCCTGACTTTTGAAACATCTCAGAGAACTTCTCTATTAGGATAGGGATATTCTCCTCCTCATTAAAAGCCGGAACAACAATCGACACCTTAATTTCGTTCTCTGGCAATTTCGTAACCATCCATTATCTCCCTTTTTGACCAACCTCAAGCAACTTGCTCAAATATATTCATTTGAAAAATAAAAGTCAACAAAAATTAGCCCCTTCCGCCAGAAGCGGATCCGCCTTCAGCAGATAATTGTGACCTTTCAGGTTAGTTAGCACTGCATATTATATTCAAACGTTAGACCCACCTTGCCCCCAAGGTGGGTCAATTTTCCCGGCTTGAGGGCAAAGCGGGACTACCGAGCTTTCCTGTGTCAATTGGGTGTAGGGACAGGTCTAAAGACCGGTCCGGACAGATGTAGAGGAAGGCTTCTCCGCCATAGGCGGATCCGCCTTCGGCGGAAGCCTTCCATAAATAAGGATGGAGGTCTGAAGATCTCCACTACAAAGACCGTAGCGCCCGACTTTTATGTCGGGCGTATTTTCGTCCATTCTCTATCGTCGGACAGGAATGTCTGACCCATCTGAAATGAAAAACGTCCGGAATAAACCCGGACGTTAAAAATTTCTTGGAAATAGATAGCCCTGAGTTTAGTGACCCAGGGCTACCCACTGGTTAAATAAACAGCAACGGAACAATGCCAGCTATTGCTACTTTTTCATCTGCAATCTTTCCAATTCCTCCTGAAGCCTCTTCAATTCCTTTTTCAAACTTTCCAGCTCCATTTTCTCAATTCGATAAGGATCTTTTTCTCTTCTTAACTCATTCATCTGAATTTTCAAACTTTCAAAAAAATTTTGATTTCCCTCGGTCCAAGCCTTTATATATGGTATCTCCACCTCTGGTGTTGAGTTATTCAAGGAAGGCAGTTTGAATTTCTCGAAGGAAAAACCATAAATAGGTTCTGCTTTTCCGATCCTAACTGTCATTGGAACATAATCCCTGCTCCCTTTGTGCAGAACTTTGATTTGAACCAATTGCTTGGGTTGGGTATCTAAAATTAATCGGCGAAATTGCCCCACATCTAAAATCTTTTGGCCATTAAATTCTATTAACACATCTCCGGGCTTCAGTCCAGCTAAATCTGCCGGGCTATCTTCTACCACTTCTTCTATCAAAATACCATAACCGATTTTTTTCTCCCTTTTTATCTTCTCATCCAGTTCCAGGGGATAAACCCCTAAATAGCCACGCTGAATAGTTCCATTTTGGATTATCTCGTCAGCAATCTTTTTGACCTCATTTATAGGAATAGCTAAGCTTATCCCTGAAGTGGGAAGCTCGATGGCGCGAGGGGGAACAACCAAGGAGGTCTTCTCATTTTCTCCTTCAGCTAAAACTCTTATGGCATCAATATAAGAAGGCTCGGAGACTTTGACAGAGACCAGACCGATCATCTCCCCTTTTGTGTTTAAAACTGGACCACCGCTGTTTCCCGGACTCACATTGGCGCTCATCTGAATCGACCCATCCTCTCTTATTCCATTAACCAAACCAAAAGATACTGAATTGGGAAGCCCGTAAGAATTGCCTACCGTAGTAACCCAGGAGCCCACCCTAACCAAGTCAGAATTGCCAAACCTGGCAGGAGTCAAACCACTCTTGTCGACTTTGATCACTGCTAAATTAGATTGGTCATCTATTCCCACCAACTCCCCCTCTATTTGTTTTCCATCTGCCAAAGTAACTTTGAAAACATCCATCCCCCCTACAACACTAACAGTAGTTAGAATATATCCATCCGATCGATAAACTACTCCTGAGCCAACAAAGGAGGATATGGGGACAGATGAAGACTTTTCTGAAGGGGTACCATAGTAATAAGTATAGAAGTCGGAGAGATTTTTATTTTCACCCTGAATGGTGACCAAAGAAGGTTTGACCCCATCTATCAAAGAGGTGATGCTCTTTTCTAAAGATTCTAAGATTTTTTCTTGTGCAAAGACCTCTTTCTTGCTGAAGAAGAAAGATAAGAAAATGATCAAAACTAATCTTACAAAGATTTTGATCTTCATAAAAAAACCTCCTCTAAAAGCTTCTTTTTACTTTAGTAGTTTGGGTTGACACCACTGGTAAAACAAAATAGTCTACTTTGGATTGTGTCCCTTTTCCGGAGGATCCTCCTTCGGTGGAAAGGAGGATAAAACCATCTCCCCTCTGAAAGCGGGGGCTCACACTTTCCATCACAAATTGAGACAAATGCTTTTTTGAAATCCGGGCATCATTTTTTATGTCAAATTCAGTAGGATTGATGTAGTCCATAACGAAAAAGGTTGGTTTCATTCTAAAAATTTGCTCTTCCGGAGAGATTAATTGCCCCCTTTGAGTAAACATCTTTCCTTTCGACTTAAACAGGTCAAATCGGTCCGCGATTGAAACTAAAACTACCAGTAAAACTGCCAGAGATCCGACCAAAGCCTATCTCAGAGGGAAAAATGTCTTGGGTTCCAATTCCTTTATATCTTTTTGCTGATAGGGAGCTTCCTTAATCTTAACCAGAAGTTTTTGGTTAAAATCGAAAGAGGGCTCCAACATCTTGATGTTTTTAACCATTTCACCCATCTTTGAAAATTCTAAAGCCTCTAAAGCGCACCTCTGGCATTTCTTTAAATGTTTTTCCACCTCTTCTTTTTCAGGAAAATCTTGTTCATAATAGCTTGACAGGTATGGTCGAACCTTTCGACAATTCATAGACTCCCTCCATCTTAGGTTTTAATTTCTTTCTCAAGATAAGCCTGGCTCGATTCACCCTCGATTTCACCGTCCCTAAGGGGATACCCAGACTTTCTGAGATCTCCTCATAAGAGAGTTGATTTAAATCTCTCAATAGAAAAACTTCTTTATATTTATCCGGCATCTTACTTATTGTCTTCTCCAAAAAATAGCTAAGTCTTTCTTTATCATTAAACTCTACCTCCACATAACTTTTTTCCTTTGGTAAAAATTCGATCCCTAAGAATTTGTATCTATTCCTCTTCTTAAGCTCATTTTTAGTCAAGTTCAAAGCGATAGTGTAAATCCAGGTGGAGAATTGATATTTAAAATCATAAGATTCTCTTTCACTAAAGACCCTTAAGAAAGTCTCCTGCAAAATATCCTCAGCTTCCTCCTTTATCCCGACCATCCGATAGATTAGATTAAAAAGTTTAACTTTATACCTGTTAACCAGAGACTCAAAGGCATCGAAATCATTTTTCAAAACTCTTTGCATCAGCTCCCGGTCCGAAAGCTGTTGAGAATTCATCCAATTGCCCATCTCTTTGGTATTCTCTTTTCTCATTTATTATACAATCTAAGGTCTTACAAGTTCCATTTCACCTGGGCTTTTTGTAAGCTCGATCGTCAAGATGCTGTGCATAAATCGAGCAACTACACTTACACCCCAGCTAACCTATTTTACCCCAGGGAAATCCGAGCAAGACTAAAATTATTGCCGAAGCGAGCAAAAATAGACCAGCTGGCAGAATTAAGAGGTAAACTCTTCTAAAACTGGCTTTGAAATAATCTTTGGTCAAAACCAGACAAAGATGCACCGGAGAAAGCATCACCCCGGTGAAACCCGACCCATAAGCTAACATCACATAGCCATAATTAACGCCGTTGGGGGAAAGAAAAAAGAAAAGTATCGGATAGGAAATTCCGACAAAAGCAGAGGTCATCCCGGTTAAGATTCCAACAATGAAAGGAACCAGACAGACCGCAAAGACCGGTGAGATTCCAAAATTACTTAATGATTGGGGGATCACCCCGATCCCTCCTGAGACCGTTATCAACTTCTTAAAAATCATCACCCCTAATATTAAAATCACTATGTCTAAAGAAAAAGACCTTTTAATCATATTCCCTATGTCTTTCAGTGAAACCTTTCTGATAACAAACAAAAAGATGATGGTGACCACTAATGCTAAGGCTAAATTCATCCCCAGGATCAAGTTTAAAAGGACTACCAAAATCACCGGCCATAATCCTTTGAAGGCTAATCCCATCATAGAAGCGTTATCGATATTTTTTACGAATTCTACTGTCTTGGGGTTATTTTTTCTTTCGACTTTAATTTTACTATTTAAAAAAAGAACTCCGCTTAAAATCATAGCCAAACTTAAAGGAATTTGAGCTAAAATTATCCTAGAGATCTTAACATTCAAAATCGAAGCAGAGATTATTACCCCTTGATATAAAGGAAAGGTAAACTCTAAGATATGCCGGAACCAGTAATTCACTGAAACCTTCATCTCCGGAGAAAGATTATATTTATTCCCCACTCCCTCTACCATCGGAGCGGACATCATCGCTCCCGCGGGCATGGGCAGAAGACCAATTGTGGCCGGAATTAATATCAAAAGAAGTTTTATATTTTTAATTAGATTTTCTAAAGCAAAGGTTAGGTCTTGAAAATATCCGCAACACTTCAATAACTCACCAAATAATAAAATCAAAAGAATAGTTATCAAAAGATCGATAGTTGCTGGCTCAATCGAAGCCTTGCCCATATTTAGTGTCAAAGCGGAAAGAGGGAGTTCAAAGAGTATTCCGAGAAATATTGCACCTAAAATAAGTGTCCAGCCTATTGGAATTTTCTTATTGATCAAAAAAACCAAAAGGACGAAAACCAGAAAGAGTTTTATTAGTTCTAACATTTATCGGGTATGACTCCTTATGGATATGACCGCGTAGGGGTGGAGCTCGTCTCCACCCCCAACCTTGGGCGGAGATGAACTCCGCCCCTACACATACAAAAAAGCCGTCTTTTTACAGACGGCTTAGAAGGTTTTTTATTTGCTTTGGTTTTATTACAATCTGTATGCGGTGGTTATGAAAATCTTATTAGTCCGATATTTTTCTATTGCCGGAATATTTGGATATTCAAACTCATAAAATCCATGACTCCAGGCGATGTCCAAGGTCATAACCTTGTCTATTAGAAATCCCAGACCTAAAGAGAAATATTGACGGTCTGCTTTAAGATGGTTTGATTTGAAAGGCAGAGGGTCTTGGTAAAAACCAGCTCTAACCGTCCCGCTAATTTGCGGAATCAGATATTCAGCTCCAATGTGCCATTTGAAAACGTCCCTGTAATAGTCTTTAACATCTATGTTCTTACGTCCGGGCTCAACAGCTTCTCTATATTCCAGCTGAGTCCAGTCAGTGTAATTGAAATCGGCCGCCAAAAGTAGATTTTTGAAGTTAAACGCACTCCCGAAACTGAAAGAAAATGGATGGGTGGGTTTCCATCTAGGATACTCAGGGGGATATTGAACATAGTAAATTGTATCAGTGAAGGAGTGCGTAGAATCATAAGTTATGATATATTCTTCATCAATAGTAAGCCATACTGGTGAAGCCACAGTTCCACCAAAAGAAAAGTATTTATTGGGCTGAAACAAAGCTCCAAACTTAAGATTAAATCCTGAATAATCATCCTTTATCTCCCAATCATCATTTATTTCGTAAAAGGTATCAGCGCTAAAGAAACCTAAAGAGTCAATATAAGTGTAATTATCCCGACCATCCCAAAAGTTTAAAGCAAGACCCAAAGAGACAGTGGGTGAGATATCGATAGCTCCGCCTAATGACCATACATAAATCCCACCGGATTCAGATATGAGCTCCATAGCATCAGGTCGTGTGCTTGAATCTAGGGCATAAACAAACTTAAAAGTATTATCAAAACTTGCGATTCTATTGACACCCAATCCTAAAACTAAACTTCCCCTATATGTGGGCAAAGGAAAAACTAAGCCTGCTGAACCCAGGCGGGTATTGGATTGGATTCGCTTGAGATCCAAGAAGTACGGTTTATCAGCTGGAACTTTTACGCCCTTAGGGGTGCCGGTCTCATTTCCAAATCTCTGATGACTCATCCCTAAAGTTAGTTCAATCCTTTTAACTTTAGCCAACCCAGCTGGATTATAAATTAGAGCAGAAGCGTCATTGGCGAAAGCCACTCCCACTCCACCCATCCCCATATATCTGGCTCCAACTCCAAAGAAATTTCCAGCAGAAGGCTCCTCAATATCTACCCATTCCTCAAATTGTTGAGAAAAAGCAGTGCCAATAAAAAAGAAAATGAAAAACAAAACCGATATTTGAATAAAAAGTATTTTTTTACCCATAGATTACACCTCAAATCTTTTGGGCGAACACAAAGGTTCGCCCCTACTTAATTTTCTATCTCCTCCGAGGAGCTTTATCCTCTTTACCTTCTTTTTTAGTTTTCTCCTCTGTTCCTTTTTCCTTTTGTTTTTCTTTAACGGTCTTCTCAATGACTCCTCTGTCTTCTTTCGAGCTTGGGGCAGTTATTATTGGAACAGGCGTAGTCGATTCACCCGAATAAGGGGGCGCTAAACCTCTTCTCCTTTCACCCTTCTCAATATTATGCGGAACCTCCTCCGACCCGGAATAATCCCCCCAATACCAATCCCACCACCAGGGATAGTTGTAATAATATCCCCAGCGGGGATAGTTCCAATAGTAATCCGGAGAAAAGCCATAGTAATAGCCATAAGGGTAGTTATGATAATCAGTGTGGCAATCGGTGCAATGTTCCCTGTAATACGTTCCGGAATATGCCTGCTCTTCCTCCCCTTTTACTCCCGGATGGGCAAGCATAGTGTAACATCCCATCAAGAATATTCCCGCGATAAAAATCAACAAAATCACTAAAAAAAGCTTTTTATTCATCCTTTTCACCTCCAAATCAGTTGAGCAAAGCGAAACCCCGTTTTTTGGGGTTGCTCAAATATTTATACTCAAAAAAATTCTTTAATCTTTGAATTCCCTGTCTGTCTAATCTTACAAGTTAGGATGTAGGGGAGGGGCTTGTTGAGCTTGGCGATCGTAAGATACATACACAAATCCCAATTTTGCGGGATCCCCTCCCGTTTTTTCGGGCGACCAGCAGGGTCGCCCCTACAAGACCTCCATTATAATTACGACACGGATTCTGTCAAAAACTTGCGGTTTACACTCACTTTTCTTTTAGGCGATGAATCAATTTTCTCTGCATATTGCACGGAGTCTTACGGCTGACAGAAAGATAGGTCACGAGTCTTGCCCGTGACCTACCGGTATTCGGACAGGGGTTGCACCCCTGTCCGAATACGGGTCGGGGGTTCAACCTCCGGCCAACACAGTATCGAATAAATAGTCAATGAGCATAAGGTTGACCTGGGTAAAGCTGAAGCTTTACACTCCAGCCTGTGGCGTCGAATAAATCTGAATCCATAATTTCCCTTCAGCCCGTCATAAGATCCTCTTTCGGGTTGCATGAATGCGACCCACACATCCCAGCTTTTTCATTTTTGCAGGGGCGCGATTTATCACGCCCGCTTTTTTTACGGGTCGTATAAATGCGACCCCTGTGATTTACCTTCTGGCCATCAGAAAAAGTCGAAAAATATAATCCGAAACTCCCGATCTAAAGTAGAAACACCTTTTCTGTTTTTAAATATATTTTTCAAATCGAATTCCAATGATAACTTATTAGAAAAAATCCACTGAATTCCACCATTTAAATAACCATAACCCTGTCCATAAAGGTTATGGGAATAGTCGTCATTGGTAGCTAAATCATACTCTAAAACAAGCCCCCACCCATCAGTGAATCTCACATCGGCTCCTACAAATATATCGGCATTTTTATCGTCCTTTTTTTCCAAACTATAATTTATCCCCCCGTGAAGCCCCACCGGAACCTCAGCCACAAGATAGTTCTTGCTTAAAACCGCATAAAACCCTTTGGACTTATAAGTATATCTCTTCAGAGAATCATTGTAGGCTCCATAACCCTGCCCATCATATCCTACAACAAATGCAGGCAACGCATAGCTTTCATGAATGAGTCTGTATTTCACCGCAAATTCCATATCCGGATTCCAGTTTGCCTCACCTTCTCCGATTATATTTTCTCCACCAAAAGAGATAGCAATCATCAGTCTATTGGTTATTCCGATATCCAGAGTAGTAATAGCACCGCCTTTAGGATAGATCTTGATGTCGAAATCAAAAGAACCTCGAGGCAAAAGCCCTGCAGTGGGAGCATCCACTAATTTCCTCGGTTGCATAAAGGTGAACTCCGGCGTGGTAGTTCGATTCTGCTTTTCCACCTTTTGCCCCCAGGCAAAAGAGGCGAAAATTAACACTATTAGTAAAGTTATCTTTCCCGTTTTTTCAAACATCTTCTCCTCCGGTTTTAGTTTTAGGAAATTTAACATCTTTAAAGGGATTAGTCAATGTATTTTGTTTACCTTTGAAAAAGCTTTTTATCTGCTATTGATTACAACACTCTCGCATTGATTTGAACCCCCATTCGTTTCATATCCTCTATCAATCGCAGAGGATCGACTATATGTCCCATCATCCACAGACCGGGCTTTCTGATGGACCCATCCAGATACTGGAGTAAACAGGCTACGACTGGAATGGCGGTAAACTGATAGCCATCCTCATGAAAAGCAGATACTATCATCTTCTTTTTTTCTCCATCTTTTTCACCCTCTGCTTCAATCTTAAGCACTACACCGTAAGGTGGAGAGGAAAAGGTCTTGATTCCCCAGTGCATAAGCTTTCCCATAGGCCTTATTCCTTTTTGGGGAAAGATCTTCAAGGCAAGCACAATTAGAGGTGTTACAAACCAATCGACAAACCAATTGAAACCAGCTATGTAAAAACCTGTTTCTTTAATAGAGGGAAAAAGTTCAGGTAGGGGACGCATCTCCTCTAAAAACATTGGAAAGCAATACTGTTGACCGAACTGGCCCCCAAAGTCGATCTTGCGCATATCTCTCATTTTTGCTTTTAGCCAATTTCCATCTTTATAGAATAAACTCTGGTAATCTTTGAATTCTTCGACCAGCTCATACAATGAATCTGAAAGGGGCAAAACTTTTTCAGGTCTAATGACACTGCTCACGATTGCTTTTTTTAGACAGGAAAAGTTCGGGGCAACAAAACGCACCATCGCCGCAGGGAGTCCCGGATGAAATCCGGCTTCAGTTATAAAACAAAGTCCGGCTTTTTCGATCTCTTTTTCCAATGATTTAAGGATGGGCACTTTTTTCTGGGAATACTGTATATCTAAGTAATCAACACCCGATTCCAAAGCCGCAGTCGCAACTTCTTGCACATATTTAACGGTACTGGAAGCAACCAGAACAAAGTCAACATCTTTGAAGACCTGATTAAGACTTGTTATATTCGATGCATCGGCAAAAACTCCCGAAACTCTGTCTCCCTTAAATTGGTCATTCAATTGGGCTGCAAATTGTTGCGCTTTTTCTTTGTTTCTTCCAGCTAATACTAATCGGACATCAGTCTGGGAAAGCAATAGCGGGGCTAGATACTTGCCAGTATTCCCATATCCTCCCAGGATTAGTATAGATTGGTTATTCATTGTTTCCCTAACCCTCGATTTTCATAAGTTATGTCAGATACCAAAATTGTAACTCATCCCGCCAAAGGCGGGATAGCCTTGAAAATGTAGCGTCCCGCCTCAGGCGGGACATTTTCTTACTGGAAACCTAAAGGTTTCCGCTACATCGAGAAGTCAGAAACTATCTCTGTTCAATATCATATTCTTTTATCTTTAATCTCAATGTGTTCCGATGAATCCCTAAAATCTCAGCGGCTTTGCCTAAATTCCAATTAGTTTTTTCCAATACCTTCAAGATATGGTTTTTTTCTAATTCCTTCAAAGATAAATTCGCAGATAAAATTCCCTCTTCAGTTCGATTAAAGCTCAATGATGATAGATCATCCGCATCAATAGCTTCACCACGAGATAAAACCACTGCCCTTTCGATTATATTTTCCAATTCCCGGACATTTCCGGGCCAATCGTAGGCCAATAAAATATCCTTAGCCCAAGGAGTTATCCCTTTAATATTTTTGCTACACCTCTTATTCGCTTTCTCAATAAAATGCTCAACCAGAGGGATAATATCCCCTCTTCTTTCCCTCAATGGAGGGATAAAAATTGAGATGACATTTAATCGATAATACAGGTCTTCTCTGAAACGTTTTTCTTGAATTTTTTTCTCCAGATTTTGATTGGTGGCAGAGATTATCCGCACATCCACCTTAATCGTCTCCTCACCTCCTAATCTTTCGAACTCTCTCGATTCAATCACCCGGAGAAGTTTTACTTGCGTTTCCAAAGGTAGGTCTCCGATCTCGTCCAGGAACAAAGTTCCCCCATCGGCTAATTCAAACCTCCCCTCTTTTTTCTTGATCGCCCCGGTGAAGGCTCCTTTTTCATATCCGAACAATTCTGATTCCAACAAGGTCTCAGGCAGAGCCGCACACGAGACCGGGATAAATCTTTTTTCCCAACGGGGGCTTAAAGCGTGAATTGCCCGGGCAACCAATTCCTTTCCGGTTCCGGATTCACCGGTAATCAGAACAGTTGAATCAGTAGAAGCTACTCGGGTAATGGTGTTTAAAACATCCTTTATCTGTTTGCTTTCTCCGATTATCTTTGTATCCTTATATTTCTTCTCCAATTCCTCCTTTAAAAATCTATTCTCGGCTAAAATCTTCTGATTCTCCAAAGCTTTTTCAATAGTCAATTTCAACTCCTCCAGATCCAGAGGTTTGTTCACATAATGAAAAGCTCCTTTTTTCATTGCGTCCACTGCGGACTCAACAGAGCCATAAGCAGTCATCACTATCACGCCAATATCCGGGATTGCCTTTTTCAATCTTTCCAAAAGGTCAATTCCATCCATACCTGGCATCTTCAAATCGACCAATGCCAGTTCAAAAGATTTTTCCTCACAAAGTTTCAACGCTGACTCCCCCGAGAAAGCAGTGGAAACATTGTACCCCTCTTTCTGCAAAAATCCAGCTAAAATCTCCCTTTGTGATTCCTCGTCATCCACAATCAAAATTCGATACAAAGCCATATATCTTCTTCTTTATTTTCTATATTCCTTTTATCCGTTTAATCCGTTTCATCCGTTGACCCTTTTCACTCGGGCATAAAGCCCGCCGCTACGCTTCTTTACCTCTGTTTAATCCGTTTCCTCCGTTGAACCAATTGGCAACCTTATTGTAAATATCGTCCCTTTTTCCACTTCTGATTCCACTTCAATCTTCCCTTTATGGTCCGAGATAATCCTATAGGCAATAGCCAGACCCAATCCGGTCCCCTTCTCTTTAGTGGTAAAATATGGCTGAAATATTTTAGAGAGATTCTCTTTAGGGATCCCCGTACCAGTATCCTTTATTTTTATAATCAACTCTCTGTTTATCTCATCCACATTTGACTCGAAAACCAGCTTGCCTTCCAAAGGGGTCGCCTGCACTCCATTTAAAGCTATATTTAAAATCGCCTTTTTCATCTCCTCCTTATCAATTTTTATATTCGGAAGTTTCTTTATCTCTCTCTTTATTTCAACTTTTTTCCCCTTCGCCTCGATTTCCACTAAATTTATTATCTCAGACAGAAAAAGATTTATATCCGTTTTTAAAAGATTCAATTTATGTGCCTTAGCCAAGCTCAAAAACTGATTTATGATCTGATCCAATCTTTTTATCTCTTTTAAAATGGTCTGAGTGAAGGAGACATATTCCTTTTCATTTTCTCGGGGGACAAATTCTTTACTCAATCTCTGTGCGGTAATGGAGATGGCATTCAAGGGATTTCTCACCTCGTGCGCCACTCCCGCGGCTAAGCTACCCAATGCGGATAAACGTTCGGCCCTTTTGGCTTCTTCTTCTAACTTCTTAAGCTCAGTTATATCATGAATCACCGCCACCGCTCCAGACATCTTTCCTTTCTCATCATAAATGATCGAAGTTCCGATAATTAAATATTTCTCTTCACCGGAAAAGGTCTTAAAAAAAGTCTCCACCCCTTTAACTGTTTTGCTACTCTTCAGTGTTTTTTCCAAAAGGCATTCATCTTTAGGAAAAATAGCCGAATAATTCCTGTTGATGATATTCTCCCGGTCGATGGAAAAAAGTGACTCAGCCACTTTATTGATGATGATTATTTTCCCCTCCTCATCCACTGCCACCACTCCGCTGTGCATCCCTTCTAACATATTTCCAGTTAAAGTCTTTATCTGTTGGTAAGATTTGTCTAAAATGAAATAGCTCTGATTTATGATAACCAGTCCGATAAATACCAGTCCTAAAAAAAATAAAATTATGGCAAAAAAGAACATCTGCTTTTGATAACTGGCACTTACCTTTTGGTATTCCTCTAATGAAAGCCCGATTCTGAAAATCCCCGAAGGAAAGACTTCGGAAACAAAAGGCTTGACCACCTCTAAAACTTTTCTTCCTTCAAAAGGGGTGATCCTTCTGTTGGATTTATTTTCTTTAAGAGATTCCTGCAAAAAAGGGTCATTTTCGATCTTGAGCATCCTCTCCACTTTTTTGGAGGCAAAGACGATCCCTTGCTGGGACTGAAGGACGATATATTCGATCCCGCTTTCCTGGCTGATTCTTTGAATCAGATAACCGATGCCGATCTCCTTTTTGAAATCCTGCATATAAAAGACCGAAGCAATAACTACAATTGCTCCAGCTGACTTAGACCTTTTATAGGCTACTGCATATCTCTCCTCAGAAAGAAGATCCTTTCCCTTAACCCAGAACCCAATTCTGTCTTCTTCTCCCTTTAAGACCTCTTGAATCGGGATAAAATCTAACGATGTTTCATCTTGATAGATTCTTTGACTCTCCGGCTGGCTACTTTTAATTACCTTCCCCTTTTCATTTAAAATATCAATTCCAAAAAGATCGCTGTTTTGGGAGATTTCTAAAAGTTTCGTATCGGTAATCTTTCCCTCAAAGTCCAATCGGTCCACTAAGAGTGCTACATCCAAAAGCCTCTGCTCGGCTAAATCCTCTACCAAAGCATTGGCTTTAATGGCATTGTGGCTGGCTAAGATCAGACTCTCCATAAGCGCCTCCCCTTCTTTCCCGATAACTTCTAACATATTGGACTTGCTTCTTTCTATCCCATAGAAGGCGATGAAAAAAAGAATGAAAGCTAAAAGAAGGGTAAGGATAATCACATATCTTATCCTTAGATTAGCCAGAAATTTGGGAGTAAAGACCTTTCTCATAACCCGTCCTAAAAGTCAATTATGCTATTCGGACCGGGGACTTTTGGAGTGTCCCGCCTTTGGCGGGACACTCCAGATCCATCTGAAATCAATTTAAACTGAAAAAAGTTTTTGTCAAGGAAAAGGTGGATGGAAGGGTTCAACGGTTTAAAGATTCAAAAGTTTAAAAGTTCAGAAGTTTAAGAGTTTAAAAGTTTTTGCAACAATTGTAACTCAAAGCTTCAGCTTTGAAAATGTAGCGTCCCGACTATGGTCGGGACAGTCTCCTACTGGAAACCTAAAGGTTTCCGCTACACAGAAAACTTAACCCTGAAGGGTTGAGTTACGATACCCTCAATTGTAATTCAAAGCCTAAGCTGTAATTCAAGGCTTTAACCTTGAAAATAAAATAAAAAGCAAAGGATCATTTAAACATAGAGATGAGTAAGAAAATGGACAGACCAATCATTATTATGGTAGTAACCCAGATGATAATATTAAAGCCCCTTTTGTTTGTATATTCCCCCATAATCTTTTTGTCGTTGATGATAATTAAAATGAAAATCAAAATAAAAGGAAGCAAGACCCCATTCAAAATCTGAGAAACAAACATTATTAAAAATAAAGGCAACTTCGGTAAAAGAATGAGCCCGGCTCCGGCGAAGATGAGAAGAGAATACAAACCATAAAATTGAGGAGCTTCCGAGAACTTCTTGTTCACCCCCTCCTCCCATCCCATACCCTCACAGACCACATAAGCGGTGGACAAAGGCAAAATCGATGCAGCAAAAAGGGAGGCATTTAAAAGACCGAAAGCAAAAAGGGCTGAACAATATTTTCCAGCTAAAGGAGCCAAAGCCAAAGCCGCATCGGAAGCTGTATGGATTTTTATCCCGGCTTTAAAAAGAGTAGCCGCACAAGCTACTATTATAAATAAAGCCACAATATTGACGATGAAGCTTCCGATGATGACATCGGTTCGGCTGTGTTTATAATCTCTCAATTTTATATTTTTTTCCACCACTGCGGATTGAAGGTAAAACTGCATCCAGGGAGCTATGGTAGTACCCACCAATCCGATGAGCATACCCAGACTGGCGGGAGTGAAATCCAGGGTAGGTGAAAGTATTCCCTTTTGGGCCAAGTTCCAATCTGGTTTTGCGAGGATACCTGAGATAATGTAGGTGACATAGAAAAAACATGCGATCAAGAATACTTTTTCCACAGATTTGTAGTTCCCCTTAACTACCAAAAGCCATACTAAAAATGCGGCAATGGGGACAGATATAAATCTCGAAACGTTAAAAATCTCCAAGGCTGAGGCGATTCCGGCGAATTCAGCGATTGTATTCCCGAAATTGGTCAAGACTAAAGCCAACAAAAGATAGAAGGTTATCCTAACTCCGAATCTTTCTCTGATTAAATCTGAAAGCCCTTTACCTGAAACCACCCCCATCCGGGCGCTCATCTCCTGAATGATTATTAGGAGCACCGTTATAGGAATCAATGACCATAAAAAAGAATATCCGTAAGAAGCCCCAGCCATCGAATAAGTAGCAATCCCTCCAGCATCGTTATCCACATTGGAGGTGATGATTCCTGGTCCAATCACTGCCAGGAAAATAATCAAACCTCTCCATCTTGATTTGGAAAAAATTGTTCGCATCTTATGATTTAAATGTAGGGCAGGCCTTTAGGCCTGCGTTCAGTTACTCCTGAAACTCCGGAAATGTTGCATCCACCGCATCCCTTAAGGTGATTATCCCTTTTATATGATCATCCTCATCCACTACCGGCAAAGTCATAAATTTGTATTTCTTGAAAACTTCTGCTACTTTATCCACATCATCTTGAATTTTGACTGTGATTACATCCTTATTCATTAGCTCCACCAGGGGTGTCTCTAGAGGGCTTAAGATTAGATTTCTCAAAGTCAAAACCCCAACTAATTGATCCAAATTGTTTGTCACGTAAATATAAGAGATGGTCTCTAAAGGGAGACTGGACTCTTTGAATTTTTCTATAGCCTCCTTCACCGTTTTGTCCTCCATAAGGGAAAGGAATTCTGTGGTCATTATACTTCCAGCGGTTCCTTCTCTGAATTTCAAAAGCTCCCTTAGTTTCTCCCTTTTTTCCTTCTCCATCCCCAAAACAAGCTTTTCTTTTTTCTCTTCAGGCAAAGACAAAAGGAGATCCACAGCCTCATCCGGAGCCATTTCCTCTAAGATATCTGAAGCCCGAGGCTCGGCTGCCGATTCTATCAAGGAGACTTGGAATTTGGGATCGATTTCCTCTAATGCATCGGCCGCAGTTTCAATATCTAAGGATTTGAAAACAGCCGTCCTCTGCTGTTTACCTAACTCCTCTAAGATATCAGCCAAATCTGAAGGATGAATCTCATGCATCTTCTTTAAAGTTACATTCAATTTCAAAGCTTTTTGCGCTGGGTCTGAGGCTAAAGGCTGAATATATTTCCAGGAAATCAATTTATCTGGAATCTGATAGGCAAAAAACCAGTTGGTCAACAGATCCACCCATTTAATCCAGCCCAATCTTCTGAATATTCCTCGCACGCCGTAATCGACGTGAACTACTCTCAATTCTCCCTCACTTAAAAGGAGATGGATGTCATTTACCCTTTCGACTTTAGCCCCCATCGTATCCATCACCTGCTTATCTAAAATCTCCTCTTTTAGGAGTATCTCTTTCTCTTTCATTTCCAAAGGGAAAAGGTTTGTTTCTTCTTCCTTTTTTAGTCTAATTACATTGTCATCTATGGTGTCAGCTGCGCTCCAATCTAAAGAAAAAAGTTTTCTGTCCTTTTTTTTTCGGACACAAATTGAGTTTATTTTCGGAAAAAGCTCTCCCAATGTGGCTTTTAAATCAGCCAATCTCCCTACCGATCTCCCTTCAGAGTCGATTACTTTTAGATTCAAAATCTCAGTTAGAAACAAAAAGGTCTTAGAAGCTTGTTTCATTATCTTCACTCAAATAATCAAATAGGCTTTTTATTAACCTAAAAATTAAATAAGCTTTTTGATTCCCCACAGAATTAAAAGTAGGGGCCACCATCTCCAGACACTTCCAGAGATATACCCCAGATTATGCCCTAAAAACAAAAGCCCCAAAATCAAAATTAAGATCCCCCAGAAAATTTTGTTTTTTTCGTTACATTCTCCCATAGACTCTCCTTTCTGTTTTCAAATTTGCAAAATAAAATACGATTAATAAAAATTAAGTCAATGAAAACTTTTTACCGTCTATCGGAAAAATGGTTTTTGGCTGTTGCGTCAGGAGCTACTCCTGACGCTTAAATCTCCTGTCAGGACAGAGGTCCTGACAGAACAGTAAAACACTATGACAATGCTCCATGTCTTCGGGAATTCCAATTCCCGAAGCATCTTATATATTTTGGGAGGCGTAGCCAAACCTTTATGGTTTGGCTGCAAGCCGTCCTTCGACACTGAGCTCAGGACGAAGTGTAACGGCTTGCCTACTGCCCTGTCTTCGACCCTGGTGCTCAGACCCGAAGGGAGCAAAGTCGAAGGGAAGCTATCCGACATTCTATGATTTGTTGGGCAGGCATATGCCAGCCCAAACTACAAAACTGCACAAAAAACCAAAGACTAATCCAGGTCACTGCAATTTTTTATTTTTTTCTAAAGATTTGACTTTTCAAAGTCGATATCTTCTTAGTGTGCTGACAGGTAAAAACCTATTTAGCACCGATAACTTTCAAAAGCTGAGGAGGTGAGAACTGTGACCTGATATTACCCACAAAATTTTTTATGACCCACCTGGTCCGAAGGAAAGTCTTTTAAAAGGTTAATATAACGCACATTTCCGAATTAGAACTAATTAACCTTTCCCAATGGGCAGGTTCCTGTCAAGGAAGGCATAATCAGTCATCAAGAATATTTATAATAAGGAGGAATTTAAAATGAAAAATAAACGCACTTTCTGGTTTCCTGTGATCATTTTCACAGGAATATTGATGTTAATTGTTTTCAGTTCCTTTGCTTTTGCTCAAGGGAATGGCGCTCCGTCTGGTCCTCATTATAATTTGAACATTATTGGAGTTCCCCAGGATAAGACTGCTGATATGACCGGCAATCAGGGCCACCGGATATTCGTCCCATTAGAACGTAAATCAGCGATATGGCTACAAGAAGGACCTGATTTTCAAGTTCTGGATGCTAATGGGACAGATAGAGATGGTGCTAAATTTCAGCTGCCCGATCCCGATCCGAATGATGATTTAGTCCTTTCATATTCGGTCTATGCGCGGGCTTTGGGCAAACCCGGAGGACAGAGTAAGACCACTACCTGTTTTATCGACGAATACGGCGCCACATACTGTTCGGCCGAAACCCTCACTTTAACCCGCAGTAAGGGTCCATCGAAGTTCACCAATGTGAGCAAATATCTTTTGACCCTTTATCTGGACATCGACGGGGATGGAATTCCGGAGCGGGTGGGTCTTTTTGATGATAAGGCCTATCAGTATTTCTGGGATTATGACAACAACGGCTTGAAATTAGCCCAACTGCGCTTCTATCCCATTACCACCGATCTCAGCGGTCAGTAGTCAAAAAATTCTTAAACCCCTTTTTTAAACGATCTGCTTTTTCACAGGCGGGCCTTAAATCCCGCCTGTTTTTTTTGTTCTCGGTTTAAGATTGGCAGGGGATGAGTTATCTTGAGGATTGTTAGAGAAGGCTTAAAAAACTATAACCCTATTGCACTGTAACTCTTGAACTTACAAATTTCCTCTGAGATATTTGGGTAACCTCGACCGAACAAAGTGGCTGATTCCTTAGGCTTCTACTTCTTCAAAATCACATTTTTTTGAAGTGTGTTCGAATACACCACTCTCGGTGAAATTGCTTTACTCCTTCTATAGGGGGACGATTTGAACCGCTCGCCAGCGGCAAAAAATATGAATTTTATGTATTTTTTCTCTTGACAAAGAAAAAAAAACTATTAGATTAATATCAGTTTGACGGTAGTTAGGCATAGGTTTTACATTTGACTGTTTGTTTCACCCATTTCAATGTTTTTTGAAACATTGAGGAGGGTGAGGTATTTTCTGTTAATTAAAAGGACTAAGAAACTCAGGATTGCGAGAGAATAGTCTGCTAAACGCTAAAAGTGATATGGAGGATTTATCTGCTTAACTTGAAAATTGGGGTTTTCCACCACTATCGAAAGGAGGCTAAATAGATAGTTAACATACTCCGTAGGGGATAAAAAATTAGGAAAGAGTTTACATCTTATAGAAAGGAGGTGGGGCAAAAACATATTATCAGTTTAG
>Ga0315291_10000606_pt1 | contig 47941 bp, 67 predicted proteins | sample YL17G12_20_MG_FD_203070 | JGI IMG/M metagenome (GOLD analysis project Ga0315291, IMG submission 203070) | Sediment microbial communities from Yellowstone Lake, YNP, Wyoming, USA - YL17G12_20 | ecosystem: Environmental > Aquatic > Freshwater > Lake > Sediment | place: USA: Wyoming | collected...
GTGACATTCAACGTCATCCATCCACCAGCCTCCGCGACCGTCCGCCCCGCGCCCGTGATCGTTCGCCACGACCAGTGAATCGACGCATCGCCGAAGGTATCGTACCAGCTAATGGCATCTTCATCCACGGCGCCGCCGCCGCCCACGGCCCATGCCGGGACACCTGCCACCATTGTCCAAACGTCGTTGTTATTGCCCTTCGCCTTCCGCGCCCAAGCCGGCGTCGCATTGGCAAAGATCATATCGCCGGCGATGGGAGCGGCGGCCAGGGTGTCGGGATGCAAGGTGCTGAGGAGGTTATGTCCGCCGGTATAGGTCGACCGGATTCCGTTCAACCGCAGAAGGATATCGGCCAACGTCTTGCGGATATCCCTGATTTCGGTCTCGGTATTCACAGGAGCGTGATCCCTCGGGTCAGGACCTTCAGCTCCAACGTCCATTCGCGGAGCTCCTTCGATCCGTAGATGTGGCGATGGGCCGACGGTGAGCCGACGACTTTCACCATATAGACATGCGGCTTGGTGTGGTCGGGGATGATGACGAAGCGGCCGGCCGGCCCGCCGATCGACGATAGGAAGGCTTCGAGGGCATCCACGTTCGCCGGGTCTTGAAGGTTCATAAACCGAATCCCGAACCGCTTGCTTTCGCTCAGGTAGGCGTCCCAGTCCTGGCCATAGGGCGTGGTCTGTTCATCGGTGAAAAATTGGACTCCATCATCTCGGCCGGGCTGCAAGTGGGCCGTCGTGAATTTCGACCATGTGCCGAGCCAGGCATCCCCGACCTGCGGCATCAGCGGATTAGCAGGAGCGTTCACGTAGAAGCGCCACCACCGGTTCGAATCACTAAGGAGGTGGTACATATCGTTGGCTCGCCAGGTGAAGAGTCCGTTGTAGACCATCGTTGTCCAGGCATCGGAATAGGATTGGATGCGAACGACGCCAGCCGTGATATTGTGATTGAAGAAGGCCGCCAGGGTAACGAGTGTCGGCGCCCCGAGGTCGATCTTGATCCATTGCGCCGCTTTGGCCAGGAAACGGAAAGGACGCGAGGGCCGGTCATCGTAAAGGTACTCTTTGACGTAGACCGGATCCTCCGTCAAAACGCTATCGAGCGTGATCACGGTGATGAGGTTCGTTGCCGAATAAAGGAATGCCATGGCCTTATCCTCCGAGGGCCGCCCGCATCGGCTCCTTACCCATATTCGTCCGAATCCAGGCGACCAGCTCCGGTCCGATCCGTTCCCGGACGATCCGGCGGAGCCCGGTGTCATCGACGGTCGAGATATAGAACGTCGCGTTGAGGTTTGTCCCGCCCCGTCCTCGCTCCACTTTCAGCATCGTCCCGAGTTTATCGGCCGGGAGAATGATCTCAGGGATCCTCGGCGCCGCCTCGCCGGCGAAAAGAAGGGTCGGTTCTCGCAGCACGGCCCCCGTTTGAGCATGGGGCAGGTGGGACAAAATAGAGACGGCCTTCTCTGCCTGATTCCAAATTCCCATGGTCGCTTCGGCAATCGTGGCGAGGTGATTGGAGCCAAAGCCGCTTTGCATGTTATCGAGTTGGTCGACGATTCTATCCATCCGTCCCTGCATATAGACCATGATGGAAATAACGTCCATGTGCCACCAACCCCAACCGGCCAGGAATCGATCCTGCCGCTCCACGACCCGGCCCATTCCGTCGCCTGCGCCGCCTCCGCCCCCTCCTCCGAGTAAGGCCCCGATCGCCGCGAAACCCGCATAGAGAGCCAGGGCGATAGCTCCGACGATGATCAACGCCGGCGCCGCGGCCGCCAGGATCGTCGCCGCCGAAGCGATGGCCGTCGCCAGGGCCACGATCGCCGTCCCGACCCCCGTAGCGATTGCGGCAATCCCCGTCCCGATCGCCCCCGCGATGGATGCAATAATCGAAGCGACGCCCGTACCGAGGCTCGCCAACGTCCCTCCGATTCCCGACGCCGCGCTCGACACCGCCGAACCAACGCCCGACACGCTCTTCCCGATCGATTCGACCGCCGTTACGGCTGTCTTAGCGCCGCCCAGGATCGCGTTCTTCACCAAATCGACGAGGAATTTCGAGGCCATTTGTGCTATCGTCGTGAAGAACGTTTCCCTGGCATTTTTCCAAAGCCGGTTCCACATCGTTATGATCGACATCTCGCCGCCGGCGAAATCCTCGATGAGGCCAGCCAGGTTCTGTGTGACCGTATTGAAGAGCCCGTCCCATTCCGTGCTCATTTCTTTGACGGCCGGAGCGGTCGCGTCGGCGGCGCCCTTGGTCTCATTGCCGACGGCGCGGATTTGGGATTGGAGCATATCCATTAAACGGATATATTCTTGGCCCGTAATTGTTCCGGCCTTCCAAGCCATCGTCACGAGGTTCTGTTGTTGGAGAAGGTCGCGGAGTTGGGCCTTCATCTGAGGGATTGTTATCCCACCCAGTTTCGCAATGACGTTATTTAGGTTTAGGCCCCAGGTCCATTCATCTTTGAAACCGGCCGTCACGCCCGGCAGGACACTTCCAAGCCCCGAAAATCCCGCAGTTGCACCCTTTAGAACTTCGGACATGTCGCGGGTACCTGGTAGAACCTTGGCCTGCGTCATGTCATAGGTTTTGAGCTCGTCATTGAGCTTTGCCATCGCCTCTTGATAGACGCCGAGGCTGATCTTCCCTGTGTCCAAGAGACGGTGGAGCTCCTCCTTCGCCCGTGTTACCTTCTTTGTTTCTTCCGCCTGTTGGGTGACCGTATAAATACCGATCGAATTCAGGAACGAGGCATATTCTTCTTCGACCTTCTTGGCGGCCTCTGCGGCGGCCTTCTTTCCTTCGAGGGCTTTGGCGGCGGCTTCCTGCTTCCGGGTCTCTTCTTCAAGGACCTTGACGTGCTCGCGTCCGACCTCGGCCAGGGCCTTCTGGATATCCACGCCCTCTTTGCCCTTGTAAATGGCCATGCCTAGGGCGGCCACGTTGCCGTGATACTTCTCGATGAGCTTGGCCATCTCCCCATGCTGCCAGCCGGCGGCAACCGCCGCTTCCCCCAATTTATCCGAGAGGTGCCCCTGGGCCGCGGCCAGCCGTTCGCCTGCTTCGATCTCAATCTGTTCAGCCCGGCGGAGCTCCCCAAGGAGTCCGATGTAATGGATGACGCCTCCGACAAGTGCGGCGATGGCCAGGGTCGAAGCGGCGGAGGCGAGGCTGATGCCCGCGATCGCGGCTTTGAGCGCGACGAAGCCTTGGATGAGCTTTGGGACAATGAGGAGGACGGGACCGAGGACGGAAAGAAGGGCGCCCACGGCAAGGGCGGTCGTCGCGATACCCCGCGTCAACTCCGGATGTTCTTTAACCCAAGTCCCGATCGTCATTCCGATCTCTTTGGCCTTGAGGACGAATTCCGTGAGCATCGGAATAACCGCCATCCCGATCTGTTCGCCGACACCCTTGAGGCCGAGCTTGAGGGCGGTCAATTGGTCGCCGAATTCGTCGGCCGCCATCGCCGCATCCTTCGACATCACGAGTCCGAACCGTTCGGCTTCGCCGGCGAGTTTGGCGATCCCTTCACGCCCTTCATTGAGGAACGGCAGGATGTTGGTACCGCTCCGGCCGAAGATATCCATCGCCAGGGCCGACTTCTGCTGTCCGTCCGGGAGGTCTTTGAATTTATCGGCCAGGTCCAGGAGCAGGGTGTCCATGTCCTTGGTGTTGCCGTGAGCATCTTTGGCCGAGACACCCAACGTGATCAGCGCCGCCCCCGCGGCGCCGGAGCCCGAGGCCATGTCGTCCTGGTTCATGGCCATCTTCTTGAAGGCCTGCCCGAGGTCCTCGATCGAGGTGTCCAAGACTTCGGCCACGTATTTATAGGCGCTGAGCTTTTCGACCGAGATACCGGTCTTCATGTTAAGAAGGAGGAATTGTTCAGCCACGTTGGCCGTGTGCATAGCCATCCCGGTCAGCGTGCCGACGATCGAGGCGCCGGCCGTCGTCATTATCGTTCCAAGCGTCTTGGCGCCCTTGGCGACGTCGCCCAGCGTGCCGGTCAGTTTCTTTTCATCCGCCTGGACAGCGGAGATGGCAGAATTCCACCCCGTCTTGTCGAGCAGCAGTTTGCCGACAATCGAACCGGCGAGGAAGGCGCCCATATCAGCCATTGGTCAAAGGTTTATCCTCATCCATGTCCATGAATTCGATCCGCCATTGTCTTAACGAAACGATGTCGTCGAAGTCCTCCCCCGATGCCTGAGCGATGCGGGCAACGGTGATCGCATTGAGTTCGCGCACCGCTAGGGACTTTTGGGCCACGAGTTTCCAAAATCGGACCTCCCGCCAGTCCATCTCCTCGAGTTCTTCAAGGGATAAGAGGCCGGACAAACCCTCCGTTATGACGGCAACGTTGTCCGCCCAGCCTCGAATCCGTTTTTTTCGACCTCCGGGAGCCCCGCCAACGGAGGCGCGAACATGGTCGTCGTGATCCATCCGACGAAGGCCCGGATCTCCCGGAATTCAAGTTCATCGACGATCTCCACGGGGATCTCGGTGAGGAGAAGAAGCTGGTCGTGCAGGGCCTCGATTTCGCCCTCCTTCACTCGCGTCTCGACCTTCTTCAACTCGCGCCAGACGCGCCGATTAATCGGCCGGAGCGGATACTCCTTCCCCCGCACTTCGATCGTGATCGGGGGAAGGGCACCCTCCTGGAATACGAACCCTTTGGAAGCGGGGCTCATGGCGCGATACCGAGTTGGAAGAAACGGCCCTCGTATCCGGAATCGGTCCGGGGGAAGAGCTTGAACTTCACGAGGAAGACCTTTTGGGTCCCTCGGTCCCAGGGGATCTCGAAGGCCCGCATGGGGAAGGCCTTGTAGATTAGCGCCCATTCGGTCTTGGTCACGCTGACCACGCCATCCCGGACCGGTTTGATGCAGATGGCCTTGGCCTGTTCAAACATGGCCGAGCCGCACTTGTTCCAGAAGACAACCTCGTTGGCCGTGAGGAGTGTCGTGCCCGGGAGTATGCCATCGAGCTGGGCGAGGGTGGAACGGGTCATGGGCACCTCAAATGGTCCGCACTTCGTTCCACGGAACACGGAGTCCACCGCGGCGTCGCCGTAGGTTTCCTCCTCGACATCGGCCGCTTGGTCCTCGACCGGCAACTTGACCAAACCCTTCACGGGGTCGAGCCGGAGGTTAACGAATCCGCCTCCTACCCCGTAGTCCCAAATGACGACGCAGGGCGTGATGTCGCCCAGGGGAAATTTAGGCATGTTTGCCTCCTTCCTGATTTTCGCGGTTCTGCTGGGCGTCGGCAGCCGGGCCGGGGCTCTGGGCCGGGGATGGGGCCGAAACGCTTGCAGAACGCGGGATACGCATTATTTCACGCATTCTTATCCGCCACTCGGAGGATAAAATTGGTCGAAAAGACAAAGAGGCCGGTCGGCCCGGGATTCTCGATCGGATACGGTTCCGCGACCGCGTCGGCCGTCCAGATAACATATTCCTCTCCGACCGTCAGCACGGGCAGCTCGATCCACGACCTTCCGTGGAGCCGTTTGTAAATAGCATGGGCATCGGCGCGGGCTGTGAAGTACGTCTGCGCCCGATTCCAGAATTGGATCTCCTTGTCCACCCGATCCGGCAATTCGGCATCGACCCCGGCGGGCGTCGTTTCGAGGATGAGGACGAGACGCTCCGGGAGCTTCGTCTGGTTGGTCCCGGGGAGGTAGTCCGGCAGGTGGCCGACAAAGAGATTGACGCCAATGGTCCAAGCCGTCACGTTCTCGATCCATTGGGCGAATTCTTGGAGCACGATCCGTCCTCACTTCCAACCTGCCACACAATCCAAGCAGTGATCGGCCGCGATCTTGAGGTACTTCGGTCCGTTCCGGGCGGCCTTGGACGAAAGAAACTTCGGTCCAAAGTCCGTCTCGCCGGCTGGGACTTTCTCCTTCTTGGAGATCGAATAGAATTTCACGATATGGGAACCGTCCTTCCGGCGCCCTTCGTGCTGGTAGGCGGCATAGGCGATGTTAAATCCGGCGCGGACCGAGATTTCTCCGCTCAGGAGGTTCGGCTTCTCCACCTGCTGGGAACGCCACAGGCCGCCCGTTCGGTGCGGCGTCCGGGGCGGTTCGGTGATTGCATCGCGCAGCCAGGCCGCTCCGCCCATCATCAATCCTTTCCCGAGCGCCTCCGGATAGAGGACATTCATGGCCCGCATGAAGCCGCTATCGAAGGAGCTGGTGTCGATGATCTCGCCGGGGTTCATTCGACGGATACCTCGATATGGTGGATCCCGTGAAGGTCCGAAGGTTGCTGGATATTGAGGACCGAGTGCCAACGGTCGGTACTCGAGGTGCGGAGACGGCTCGAGGGACGGACGACGGTCGTCTTTTTCAAGAATACGAGCGCGGTCGAGAGGACGTCCTCGCCTTTAAAATTTTTGACGATCTTATTCCCATGTTCCCAGCGGCACTTGACGCCGGTCGTCGTAGTCCCCGTGCCTTCGCCCCACTTATCGTCGACGCGGTTCTCGATGTCGCAGGTATGGGGCAGGAGTCCAGGATAGCTCATCGCGCCGCCTCCGTTTCGGATCGCTGGAAGATGAAGGTGCCTATATCCTCGCGCCCGATCCTCTTCTCCTCCTCCGAGTAAAGGGACAGCTCAAACGCCTGGGCCTTCATAAAGTGAACGAGCCCTTCGATGGTGAAGTACCAGTAGTGTTCTCGCGGTTTGAAGTGCTTGGAGCTGAGGACGTGATCACGGTCTCGGAAAACGGGGAGTGAAATAAAGACCGTCTGCGAGCCGATGTGTGCGAGGAGCGCCGGCGGCCAGTAGATGTGCTCGAAGGAATCGAAGAACGTGATTCCGTGGAAGCGGCCGAGGTCGTCCCGGTAAGGATCCACAAAGAGGCCTTGGGTCTGGAGCCAGGTGACGGCCCGGGGGCAGACGTCGAAGCCGAACGCCTGGCCGCGGCGGCGGATGAAGGCACCGTTGCCGATCCCCACATCCAGCACCATCTCCGGCCCGACGCCGTTCACCGTATAGGCGTTGACCAGGTTGATTCGGAAGGTATTGAGCGGATCGGCCAAGGGGCCATGTTCCCGGCGCTCGTATTCCTCGAAGTAAGCATCGTCGTAGACGGGATTCTCGACCGGATAGAACCCGATCCCCGTCTTGTCGTCCCAAAGAAGCATCGATTTCTCCATGGCTCAGGATCACCTTTCAAAGAGGGCGACCTGGAACGGTTTGGGGAGGTAGACCTTATCGACGATGTTCCAGTCCTCGTCGACGATCGCCACGCCGGCATCATGGGTCAGGATGAAACCGCCGGGCCCCCCGTCGTCCGGCAGCCGTTCCACGAATTTCACCCATCGGAGCTCCTCAAGCACTCGCTCCGTGCCGACGCGGACTCCGGCCTCGGTCCCATAGATGAGGACGCCCTTGTGGAAGAGGGGCGAATGGATGGACGGTTCATCGACCCAAGCGACATGCCGGAATCCCTCGCCCATCGCGTCGATCTCGATGATCCGCCGGCGGCGCAGGGCAGCGGTGAGGAACGTGGCCCCACCGTCCTGGAGGGTGATGGAATTGAAGTGGGCGCCTTCGGACGGCTCTACGGCATCGCCATCGGAGGTCGTCTGGTAGGCTTCCCAGTCCATCCTTCCGTACCGTTCGCTCCGACCGCCCATCCCGCACAGCCAGCCCCACCACTCCCATTTTGTCGCGCCGGTTTTCGGCTCCACGGCCAGGAAAAGGTCGAGGCCGGAGGAGCAGATCAGGAGCAGATCGCGGAGTTGGACGGCGCGGTGAGGTGCGTAGATCATGCGGTGATGGTAGCCCCACACCATCCCGCGGCCTTCCTTATCCCAAAATTCGATCGAGCTATGACGGACGAGGACCAGGTGGCCATCGAAGGTGCCGACGGCGCCGACGCGACGGCTGAGGGTCTTGGCCGGATGATCGGGGATCCGGCGCAAGATTTCGCCGTCGTGGACGAGGACGGCTTCGTGAAAGGGATGCTGAAGGACAGTCCAAAATCTCACGATATAAACTCCTTGATTGAATTGCAGATAGCCCCGGGCCGCGCCTCGGCCGAACCGTAGACGACGGGCAAGTAGCGGCCGTTGGTCCGAGCCCACGGGGGAAGCCAAGACCGGATGAAGGGGGCCTCGAATTCGCCGCCCTTGGAGATTTTATTGATGGGCCAAAACATGACGCAGGGGGTTTGGAATTGGGCTGCCATCACCGACAATCCCGAGGGATAGCCGATTAGGACGGAGGCCTCGCGGATCAGGGCGAGGACTTGGGGAAGGTCCGTGGCGCCGACCAGGTCGATGAACGAATCCATTTCGTCCAGTTTCAATAACCGGTTTGCAAAGGCGCGGTCCCACGGCGCTCCCAGGAGGACGACCTTTTGCCGTTCCTTGTTCATCCTCGATCGGACGAGGAGCAGGAGCTCCATCCAATCCCCCGTCGTCCAATCCTCCCTGGCCCACTTCGCGTTGGCTCCTTCGGAGGAGGCGTAGAAGAGAATGAGGCGCCCGCCCGCCCGCTCTTTCATGCTGAGGGCGTAGTCGCGGCTCGCCGGCGGATAGGCGATCTTATAGTCCCAATGGGTCTCGAATTCCGGCAGGATCTCTTCGACGACCTGCCCTCGTTCGAGGGCCGAGTTGAATTCCATCTTATAGGTCAAGCCCTGTTCTCCCCGATAGACGGGGCGGCCATGGCCCCCGCGAATACCGAAGTCATAGGTGAGGGCAACGGGGAATCGGATGACACGATCGACGAAGGGGAGAAGGTCGAGGTACTGGCCGCTATAGCGGTGGCCGATGTCTTCGTGGACGGCGAGGGTGAGGCGGTCGATCCCGGCGTGGCGCTTGAAGGATTCCATCTTCGTCATGATCCAATGGATGTCGCCGACACCCGGCGGAACGCCGATCGAGACATCATGCGGTTGCCGGACCCGCTCGGCAAACACCCCGAAGCGGAGCAAGAGGCGCTCGCGCGTGATCCCTTTGAAGCAGGCGTGCTTCATGTCGTAGCAGTTGCAGAAAGGCTCGGGCGCGATGTAATCGAAATTCTCCAGCCCCATCGACAGGTCGATCAACGTCTCCGGTTTCTGCATCCCGCCGAAGACGCAGAAGCACTTGGTCCTCGTGGCCACCGCAGCCGGCAGCATGAGCCCGGGCGGGCAGACGATCATGTCGGCGATCTTGATGAGCCCGAGGAGTGTCGTCAGGGAGACTTCCCCGTGATGGTACCAGGCATCGAGGTTCCGGGGCTCTTCCCCATCGAACCATTCCTCCCCGTCCTCCATATCGGCCACGCTAAAGAAATAGAACCGGTCGCGGAATTCGTCGATGAGGAGCTGAAGGTAGGACGGTTTGGGATTGCGGGAGGGCGCGGACCACTCGCGCCGAATGGTCGCGGGACGGAAGAGACAGAGTTTCCGTTTCCCGATCTTGAACGGTTCTATGACCTGGCGGGCGTCCGCGATCCATTGGTCCTTGATGGGGAAAAAAAACTCATAGGTATCCATCCCAGCCTTGCGGCGGATAAACTTCGCGTTGGAATGCTCGTTCTCGAAACCTAGCTGGGTCATCGCCCCATCGGGCCGGCGGAAATAACCGGGCGGGAAGAAGCTCCAATCGAGCCTCGACCATCGCGGTCCTTCCGGCTCCGAAGGGGGAATGACGAACGTCCCGACCGGCCGCGTGGCCACGTGGCGCCGCTGGCAGCGGAGGGGAAGGTCGGAGGGCGGGGCGACGAAATGGACGTTTGGGATGTCCCAGTAGGCCTCCGGGAAGGCCGTCTCCAGGTAGACGGCACGGAAGCGGGAGACCAGGTAGCGGATGACTGGGCGTTGGTAAAAATTGTCGCCGAACCCGAGACAGCCTTTGAAGTAGAGTAAGCGGCTGTGGACGTCCGCCGGGAGCTCGAGGATGTTTGGTTTCGTCATTCCGGGCGTCAGCATAGGATCTCCTCGGCCTCGGCCGTCTCGAAACAATCCAGCGCCGATCCGGACGTGAGGTTGACGACGCGGATACCGGCGGCCGCGATCCGCGGCGCGACCGTCTGGAAGCGATTGAGGAATCGGAGGAGGTGCTCCGGCGGTTGTGGTCCGCTGGGGTGCGGAGGGTGCCAATGGGTTTGAGTCCCTTCGTCGACCGGCCGGTGCCGCATGTCGAAGCCGACAAGGTAGATGGGATTGGCCCCGAGGACCACGGCGAGCTGAAGGCCGAGGTAGCCGACGTTGTCGCCATGCGGGAGCCCCTCGACCGAGGAGAAGACGAAGGAACGGAACGAGGCTGAAAGGGTCCGGTATAAGGGGACGATGAGCATCCCGGCCGGCAAGGAACAGGGATATTTGACGTACCATGCTTTGAGCGCCAGGCTGGCGAGGAAGCGGTCCCGGCAGCCGGGCATCCGGTCCTCATAGTCGCCGCTGAGGATCCAGTCCAGACACTCGAGGTCGGCGCCGAGGATGACCGTCGGATCGAATCGCATGAAGGCCAGGTTGGTGCCGATCGTGCGCCAGCCCTTGAGGAGCCGGACATCGAAGTCGCCAAAGCTCGGCCCGCCGCCCACGACGACCGCCGCCGATCCCCGCCACGAACCGTCCGGCAGCACGTCCGAGAGCCGGCGGTTGGTGAAGAAAGGAGAAGCGAATTTGTGCTTCATGTTCAGGGGGCCATGATGAAGGGCATCTTTTCGGAACGGAAGAGCTTGAGGATGGCGTCCACCTCCGCCACGCCCGTGAGTCCTTCGGCGCCGGCCAACTCCGATGCCAGCGAATACGAGTAGCGCCCGATCGTCTCGCTCTGCATGTTGATCACGTAGGAGGAGGGGTCGTTTATCGCTTCGACGAAAATCCGAACGGCCCGTTTGATCCAAGCCGGCACGGTCGTCTCGCCGTAAGTGCCGACGACGCGGATGTTATTGAATCCGCGCGGGAAGATCCCCTGGGCCGACGTTTCCGAAAGCAGGTACTGGAGCTCCACGCCCGTCTGAGCATCGAGGTTGACATAGAGGGAATCGATATCGAAGGCATACCAGGTGGCATCCATGAGAAGGTTGAAGACGTGGACGGTGGTGACGGTGAGGAGCGGGGCGTTGAGGCCGAGAAAGATGCGGTTCTTGTCGTTCCCGTTGAGGTGCAGGTCGAGGGCTTTGGAATAGAAGTGGCGGCCGAGGACCTGTTCGACGATCGCTTCGGCCGCTTCGATGGCCTCTTGCTTTTGAGCCGCCGTCGTGCCGGCGGGCCAATTGGTGACGTCCGTCTCGCTGATATAGTGGCCGGTGTAAGGCATCCGCCGTATCCTCCTTTTGGCAGAAGAGCAGGGCCTCCTTTATCAGTCCCCAAGGGGATCCACCCAGATCCCCGGAGGCCGACCGTATATCGGTGGGGGCCGGGAGGCCCTTGCTTACACCCGAACCGCTCTTACCTTAGATGACGCGGTACTGGACGGCCTTGAGGTAGTCGATCCAGAGGGACTTGGCCGCGGCCTCGCCGTTCCGAATCCCGAAGCCCGGGGCCAGAAGGTCGGCGGCGTCGTCGGGAATGTAGGTCGTGACTTCGTGGACGGCCGTGCAGACTTGCGAGGGCACGCTGTCGGTGAAAACGAAGAACCGAACCGTACCGGCGCCGTCCCAATGGATCCCGAGCCGGATCCACGTCAGGTTCGCCAGGCTCACGCCCAGCGAATGGGCCGCGGCGACGTCCCCATCCTCGGTCACGCCGTAGAGCGCGGCGCTCCCGTCCACCTTCAAGAAGTAGGCGCCGTTCTGAACGCCACCCCCGAAGTAACCGGCCGTGTCGTCCACCAACCCGAACCAGAGGTCGCTTTGGAGCACATCGGAGACCTTGATGCGGACTTCGAAGTAGAGCGGGAAACCCTTCTTGAGGTTGAAGGTCTTGACGGCCCAGACGAGTTCGTCCGAGTCATCGTCGGCGACGTCGTTGGTGACGAGCAGGACTCCGTTCACCATGTCGATGACGGCCTCGCTCGCCGCCCCGCCGCCCGCCTCCGTCGTCGTCACGGTCCAGTCGGCGACCGTGTAGCTGTCGAAGTCGGTTTCCAGCCGGTGTCCATCGACGATGTCGTGATCCCCGAGGAGCCACCTCAACTTGTCGTGGTTGATGTTGTAGTTACAGAAATTGAAGTCGCGGAAGTGGAGCTCGGGCTGCGCCGTCCCGGCATTTGCGTGCGGGAAATGTTCGCTATCCATGGTATTGTTCCTCCAAAATTTTAATGAGACATGCCTTCTTCATCGTGAAGGCCCCGGGCACGTGGATCTTACCTGCCAACCGTCGAAGGGCATTGATGGGAAGAGTCGAGAACGCCGGCTCCGTCGAAGGACGGGCCGGAGGAGCTGTGGTCGATACCGAGACCGGGTTATCCGGCTTCGATAAGTCCTTGAAACGCAAGAACGGAAACCGTTTGAGCTCCTCTATCGCTTTTGGATTTTCGATCTGCCGACGCTGGCCATGCTGGAATAAAATGTCCCCAATGATGGTCGGAAGCGATCGCCGCGGTCCGAGGTTCGTGATGACTGTCGACACGTCTCTCCTTTACTCGACCGAACGCCTTGCCAGGTTAGCAGGCGTGCTCGAGGCACCGGAGCAGGACGACGGCATCGACGTTTTCGATGGCCCAATCGACCCGCATGGAGAAGAAGACGTAGGTGGCCTCGTCCGCCGCTTCCCGCTTGGATTCCAGTTTGATGTCTCGCTGGATCCCGACGATAAGATTTCCCTTCGGAGTGAGCAGAACGTCCGTGTAGGCGCCCGCGCCCAGGACCCCGTCCGTCCCCGCGCCCGGAGAGCCGAGGGTGATGGGCATGAGGGGAACGTCGAGGATCTTCACCCGGTTATACATGGGCTGAGCGGTGCCCAGGAACACGGCGTCGCCGAGGACCGTTCCTCGGGACGAGAGCGCGGCCAGGTAGTCCTGGGTCACGAGGTCGGAGTTGAGGAAGCTCATGTTGGCGAGCCCGTTGTTGGCCTTGTAGACGGCGGGCATCGTCTTGAGCATCATGTGGTACTTGAACTCCCAGTCGTAGGGCTCCGCCGCCTCCCGTTCCGCAATCAGGCCGGCCGCATTGAAGGGGCTCCCCGTGGTGCCGCCCGTGCAGGCTTCGAGGAGGTGAGCGGCGCCGGTGACGTTGTTGTAGTACGTCTGCCCGACGGCCGAGTGCGTGATCCGATACCGCCACCCGTCCCACATCCCGCGGATGTCGTCGGCCGCAAAGCCGTTGAGGGCGTGCGTCTCGGCGATCCAAGCCGCCACTTCCAGCTCGTTGGCCATCTTGGCCGTGATGAGCTTCATGAGCTGGTCCTTGTATTCGGCCTCGGTGGTCACTCCGGCGATGTCCTCGAGGTCGTCGTCGAAGATGGCCACGCAGCCCCGGATCTTCTTGGTGTTGAGCGGGATCCGGTTGTGGGTGAAGGTTTTCTTGTACTTCGTCTCGTCGAAGTGATCGGCGGGGAACAGGAACGATCCGGCCCCGAATCCCAGGGCCCGGATGTTCTTCTGCGGCAGTGTCATCCGTTCAATCCGGGCATAGCCCTTCATGACGGATTGGTCGACGAGGTAGGTGATGAACCGGTCCGCCTCCTGCTCGACCAGCGAGATCGAGGGCAGGGAGATCAGGTTGAAGCCCTTGCGGATCTTGAATTTTTCGAGCAGCCGTTTGGTCGTGTTCACGCGGCACCTCCTTCCTCTTCCTCCGAGCCGATGTTGAACGACGGCCAGTTATCTTCGACGGGCTTGCCGTCGTCGCCGTCGGCGCCGCCCTTGTCGTCCTTGAGGCCCTTGGAGACCACTCGCTTGCCCTTTTTCAGGGCTTCGATCTCGGTCTTCACGGCCTTTAGTTCGTCGAGGATCGGTTTGAGGAGCGCGGAGTCGGCGGCCTTCTTGACCTCCACCTGGTCCTTCGTCTTGTATTCCTCGAGCTCCGCGAGCTTGAGGCGCGTCTCGGCGGACAGGTTCTCTTCGCCGCCGTCGTCCTTCTTCTCCACGATGGCTTCACCGAGGAGCGTTTCCAGGATGTCCCGGGCCTTCGCCAGCCCCTTCGAACCTCCGACGGCGCCGGCGATGAAGTCGCGGAGCTTCTTCAACTCGTCGACCGTGGATTTGGACAGCCGGGCGCCGATCTTCTTGATCGTCAGCTCCTCCGCCTTCTCGACCTTCTTGTCCTTCTTCTCCGGAGCGCCGAAGGACGCATACTTGCCCAGCGCCTTCACCGCGTCCTTGACGTCGGCCGGCATGTCGCTGAGGTATTTCTTGAGCAGGTTCAGGGCGCCTTTGATGGCGTTAAGGGCGTCTTCGGGGAGGTCGGCCTTCCGGAGCCTTTCCATCACCTCCGCCGTGATCTCCTCTTCGCCGTAAATCGCTTTGAGAGTCTCGAACAGTTCGTCCACGTTAACCCTCCTTTTGATGATGGCGAATTTCTTGCGGTTGGCCGCGCGGTCTACCAAAGAGATCTCTTCGGCCTCGATGTCGACCAGTTTCCTCGCCATTCATTTTCTCTCTGTTCGCTTAGGAGCACAGCAAGAACGTGTCTCGGAAGTGTTGGCTTGGGTTCCCGATGGCGCGACCTGCCCGCGTTTTGAGCGCGGCGCGGTGTGCCGTTTGGTCGATCGGATGGCGTGTCCCGCGGCCTCGGGGCCTCGCAAGGCCGACCGCGGATCATCCCGGCTCCGAATCCTAGAGACTCAGCACCGTTCGCTTTAACCTATAGGCCATCGGGTTTGGTTTGTCAAGGAATTCTTTTTTGACTTCCTTCGAACCGCATGTTATCCTTCCTCTCTCCTGGGCCTCTTGTGACGGTCGGCTGGATCCTTCAAGAGGGAACGGAAAACAGGGTTTTCTGGATCACTCGGGCAAGAGCAGACCCGAAGAGGATAACGGCCTGAAGAGCGGAACCAATCCCGGGAAAAAACATCCGCCCCCAGGTATTTTCCTTCCCCCCGTCAAAAATCCGCCGGCGAGCCCCTCGAAATACCGCGAAATAATGCGAGAGACGCATTTGAGCGGGTTTTCCTGCCGGGGTCGGTGACAGAGTAGCGGGTTAAGGGGTCGAGGCCCGTCCTCCGATAGAAAAGCCGGTTAGACGCCCCTCCTCCACTTCCGTCCAAACGTCGGGCGAAGTGACCTTCACCATCATCCACCAGGAGCCGGCCGGGATCACCTGGTCGCCCTTCTTCGTGTCGTGCTCCGGTTGGAAGACCTCGAGGATCGGAAAGTAGTGCGCCTGCCCCTTGTGCATCACCTTAATCCGCTTTTGGTCGACGGCATAGCGAAGCATGAAGCGGTACATCGCCTTCTGGATCTCAGGGGCGTCCGTGTAGTCGTCCTGAGTGTCCCGGACGTTCGGCTCATAGACGAGCCCGCCGACGATGTGCTCCTTTTTGTCGATCTTGAGGAACCGGAACTTCGTCGTCGTCTTTTCCACCTTCTCAGGGACGCCCTCGTGTCCGAAGTGGCCGGATCCCGGACCACCCTTCTTGACGCCCAATCTCGCCTCGAGCATCTTGCCCGCTTCCGTTTCAGCGATCTTCGTACCCCATGTTTTTTCGCCGGCCTTCTCTCGATAATTCGCCGAATATACGTTAGCAAAAAACTCCTTCAGTGTACCGGATGAACCGCCCTTCGTATATCCCTGCAACGAATCATCTTTTCGACCGCCCTTCACGTCACGGTAATACTTATCCCAATTGCCCCTTTCCGTCTCACTCAACTTCCCGTGCCAAACCGAATGACCCACCTCGTGCAGCACGACGTCCTCGTTCTGCTTTACATTTCCCTTTACATGAAGCCCATCGTTCGGCGTCCCCGGTTTGTTGATATTAAACCCGTACACCCTACTTGGATTTATTAATCCGCCACTTTCTCTCGTCAACGTCGTAGCAAAACTTTGATCATCATGGTAGAACACGTTCAGCCCTTCCGTGTCTGCCGCTGGCACTTTTTCCAAACTCGCCTCAAGTTCTTTTATGTTCCCCGCGATAACCTCTTCCGACTCTTTCGACGACACGGATACTTTAATCCCGCGCCCCTCAAGCCCCCCGCCGCCTGGCCCACTTCCGCCAACCTCGCCCGGAATGCCCTCATGACCGAAATTCCCTGATCCTTCCCCGCCTTTCTCAACCGCGTCCTTGTGCTCCTCAATCCACTCCCGCGCTTCGCCCATCGTCCACTTGTCCGTGTCGAACAGGTACGTGACGACCTTCTTCGATCGGATGTCCTCGAGCGCCTTAATCCCTTGATCCTCCGAAATGGTGATGGTGCGGATCTCCGCGTTGGCTGGCATCGGCTGGACAGGGATCCGGTGGTAGGCATCGGTCGTCTCTGGCTTGGAGATCCTCACCGAGGCGTCCGCTTTGACGACCGTCCGGGAGCCTGGCAGGGCCTTCATGACGGCGAGGGCGGCATCGGCATCCTCGGCGGTCTCGAAAAAGCCGGCCGTCTGACCAAAGCCCCAGGTCTGGAATACGAGATCTCGCTTTTGAACCATAGGTTCCTCCTGCTCGTCGAATTCTAATTCCTCTTCCTGCCAACCGAACCGCTTATCCAGCATCAACCGCCTCCCTTCCTCTGTCCGATAAGACGAATAGTGGCGGTTTTATTCTTCTTGTCTACGTTTACGACGTCAAACCGACTACTGCGGTCCAAGATCAATTCCATCTCCGATCCGATCCCGCTGGCACGATGACCAACATAGAGCGCCCGCGTCCCTTTGGGTACTTCGACTTTGACCATACAGTTTCCGAATGAACCATCCGCCGCCACCGTTCGGCTAAGGGAAGTCGAGACATAGGCGCGGTCTTTAAATTTCCCGCCTTCCTTCATCTTCCCGAATGTTTTTTCGTCTAATCCTCGATAAGCAATGACGTGTTCTTGGAGAGTCGATTTATCCATGACGGAATCCATCATCCGTACTTGGTCAGGTGTCTCACCATAGGATGAAAAGATGCCCTCTTCGGTTCGTTCCTGACGGAGTACGCCGTTGATATCCCGATAGGCATAAGCCTGGTAATTTGCCACCCCATTCCGCTCCGCAGAGGACAAGGTAACGCCAGGATTCAATGTCTCCTCGCCCCATTCGTTGATTCGATGGAGGGCTGGGGTCTCGATATCTCCTTGGCCGACCGCGCCGAAATCTTTATATCCACCTCCTCCCCCTTCACCCGATCCTCCAACCTCGCCCGGCCGTCCCTCGTGACCGTAGTTGCCCGAACCGGCTCCGCCCTTCTCGATAAAGGTGAGGTCTCTTTCACTCCATATGAAACGACGGATGGCATCCATGATTATTTCACGATCCTTAATGTTATTTTTTCGGCAGATTTACTTACTACTTTGAATTTAGTATTGCGTGGGAGGATAGCCTCCTTTTGGCCATGGTATTCGGGATTGCCGAGGCGCCTTGCCATTGGGAGATAAGATTGACCTTTAGGAGCACGGATTATCACGTGAATGGGATTTTCGGAAATACCGCCCCCGCTCATCTGATTTTTGACAGTAGCGAACCCTTCCTGGTTCCTGGATGTCGAGACGAACGCCTTATCCACGAAAGTTGCCCCCACTTCTGGGAAGAAATCCTCGTCAACCGCTCGGTGAAAGTCCGTCGGATTATCCGTAACTGGTCCACCCCTGAAAGCCTTATCCAGGGCCTCCATTTCCCGAGCCTCGGCATATTTCGGTGTCTGGCCTAATCGCAGAGTTGAGTTTACGGAAGGATCAGCCGTATAGTTCCAAATATCCGCAACCTCACCTTCACTTAATCTCGAGGCCACACGATCCGCATTCTTACCAGCATCCGAATCAGATACCGTCGCTCCTCCGCCGTTTTCCTCTTCGTCGTTTCCTTCTCCACCGTTTCCCTCTCCTCCTTCACCTGATCCTCCTACCTCCCCTGGCCGACCCCCATGCCCAAAATTCCCGGAGCCCTCTCCACCTTTATCCAATTCGATTCCAAGCCGCCTCGCTTCTTCGATCAGGGCAGCCCGTCCCTCATCGCCCGCTGCGGCGATCTTCTTGAGCCACTCGCCCGTCTCGTACCAATGATCGAATTGGCGTTCCGCCTCCGCCGGCGGCAAGGTTTTGTTGCAGATCCCGCCGACGGATTCCTCATCGCCACAGACGAGGCACCTCGGATGGCCGTTCGGGTGCGTGAACCGAGCCGGTTGGAACTTGTGGGGTCGGGAGGCGTCGGCCTTCTTTCTGCTTTCCCGGATTCGGGCCGTCTCCTCATCGCATGCCTTCTGATCCGCCGGCGAGAGGGCCTTGAGGACGTCGGATACTTCGCTGACCTCCTCAATACGGTTCCCGGGCCGAGCCCGGAGGACAAGATCGAAGACCGGGAGGAAGGTCGATTGCGGCCCCTGGGGGACATAAATGAAGCTACAGGCTTTGCGGGTCTCCCGGCTCAGGAGGCGCCCCAGCCGGAGCTCCAACTCTTTGTCCCTGTTCTCTTCGGCATCCCGGATGATGATGCCCAAGTCGGCGCTGCCGCCGGGATCCCTGACAAACGGTCCCCCGATCGAGACATAGGATTCCGCCACCGTCACGTCACCGAGGGAAGGAACGTCGAGCCCGCCCCAGGTCGCCTTCCTCACCATCGCCCCTTTGACCAACCGATCCAGCGCCGTCTCCGTCATGATCCGCATATCGCGGTGTTCCATCTCGTGCCGGAGGAGCACATAACGGTCAACGAATTCCGATTCGGACAGCCCACCCACGGTCGCCCTGGGATCCTTCGCATAGTTGCCGGCATAGAGGAGAATGAACCGATGACGCAGGTCGCGGACCTCGCCGTCGGGCAGCCCTTTCAGGACTTCGACCGTCACGTTTTCAACGTGCATGGCCTCTCTCTTCGCGCCGATAGCCCTCCATATAAGGGCACGACGTCCGGACGCACTTCAAAACCTCCTCCCATCCCTGATCCTTCCATACTCCGCATGCTCGTTTGACGAAGAGCTGTCCCTGCTGGCACTCGGGACAGACGCGGCCGGGGAGGATCGTGAGCTCCACCGGGACAGGTCTCATGCCGCCACCACCCACGTGCACTCGCACCACGGATGCAAAGGGATCAGCCCGTCCGCCTCTTCCATCGTATAAGGACTCGCTTCGGCCCGTTCCAGGCACTTCTCACAGGCCAACGGATCGGCGATCCAATCGGTCTTACTGATATCGTTTTGCTCATAGGCCGTGAGGATCCCGTCGGAGGTCGCCCGGGCCGTCTCGGTCGTGGCGATCATCTCCCCACGATAACGGATGGCCTTGTCGGCCCAGCGGCCCATGAGTTGAGAGACTTCCGATTCCGAATAACCTTCCTCGAGGAGCCCCGCGGCACGGCGCCCCAAAGCCTTGCTCTGCGGTTCATTGAGTCCGATGAGGGGGCGGATCGAACGTCCTAGGCTGGCCGTGGGGATCCCGAGGTCGATGGCTTGGGCCGTGGCAGCACGCAGGGCGTTCCGCGTCTCCCGCGTGATCACCGTGACCATCTTGGCGGACTTCTTGCGGGCCGCGTTGACCGCCGCCGTCCCGATCGGATCGAGGCGCTGTTTGACAAGTCGGATCCCGGCCCGGAGGAGCATATCGTAGTAGAGTCCGCCCAGGAGGCTCCGCCCCATCTGCTCCACCGCTGCCCAATCGACCTTCCGGTCCACGTCCTCGAGGCTGTGGATTCCGGCGACGGTCTCTCCGATCTCCGTCCTCAGCACTCTGAGCCATCGTGCGGCAGCGATTCGGAAGGCCGGCCGGTTCTCGACGATAAGGGCATGATGGTCGCGGAGTCGGCGCTTGCGGAACGCGGCGCCATGCTGGACATGGAACTCCGAAAGGGCTTGCTGGACCGCAGCGATCTCCATATCGGTTGGATTCTCGAAGAGGTGGAGTGGGACTTCCAGGGACATCGTGTTATCCGTTCATCCGACGTCCTCCAGGAATCGAGAGCCCGGGCCGGTGGGAGATGCGGTCTTGGGCTAACTCGGCCGCCCTCACCTCAATCGCCTTTTGCTTTTTCTTATGCTCTTCGATTTCTTCCAGAGTGATCGGCATGACGAAAGCGATGTTCGCACAGTTCAGCATGATGGGCTTCTCAGGGTCGATCCGCTCGCGCAGAGCGAACCCGTCCGGCAACCATTCGCTCGGGACGATTTCGTCGCCCTTGACGTAGAATACCGCGTCGGGCGTGATAAGGTAAACGGCTAACGGCATGACTCAATACTCCCCTTCGGCCATCTCTTCTGTTCCACGTGGAACACGAGGTTGCAGTAACGAACGGTGGACCGCTATCTTCTTGATGGTCAGGTCGTTCTTCATGAGCGCCTCCGCCGCTTCCTCGAATTTGGCCAACGGCGGGATCCGCCGGCGGCCGGGAATCACGAGCTTGACCTTCCGCACCATCGGATCATCGAGCACTTTGTTCAGCCGCGCCTTCAACGCCTCCATGTCGTCGAAGACCTCGACGGTCTTTGTCCCGTCTGTTCGCGTGATCTGCATTTCTATCGGCCTCCTATTTCCGATTCCAGTTCTTTCGCCTCCGCCTCCCGAGCCTTCCGCGCCGCTTCCAGCTTCGCCTTCAGCACGCCGGCAACCTTCGCTTGCAGCTCCTCGATGGCTCGGTCATTCGCCGCCATCCCCGCCTGGGCGGGTTCCGTCCCGACCTCGCGGTAGGTGGCGCTGATGAAGTACGTGTCCCGATAAGGATCGGCTTCCGGGATCTCGGGCAGCCCCAGCCGTTCGGCGACCATGGCCCGGGTCAGGACGCCCATCCCGAATTGGACCGACGTCCGCGCCGTCTCCGTGTCCATGTCGCGGATGTCCAGCTCGTTGAGGACGAATTCCCAGTCCTCCGAGTCGAATCCGTCCTTGATGATCTTCTGGGTCATGATATGGTTCAGTACCCGTTGGAGCGGCTTGACGATGGAGTCGATGTAGATGCGGGTCGATTCGGCGGCCGTCGATCCTCCCAGGCTGCCGATCTCGATGATGCCGATCCGGTAGGGCGGCATGCGGTAGCAGACGAGGACCTCGTCGCGGAGCTGTTTGAAATAGAGCTTGAAGTGCCCCTCCTTGACCTCCACCACCAGGGGCGTCCACGTGATCTTCCCTCCCTCCGGCGGATTGATGACGATGGTCTTGTGGGCGTTGTTCGAGGCTTTGATCTCGGTGTCCACGAAGTCGGAAATGATCTTCGCGTGTTCCTTCTTCCATTTCCCTTCCAACGTGATCACGGCGGCGGGGATCCCGTAGTTGTTGAAGAAGGCCAGGTTGTAGTCGCGGATCCCGACCAGCCCCTCAATCGCCCCGACGGACGGGAGGACGTTCGGCGCCCCATACCAATCGCTTTGGGCGTAGTAGTTGCGGTAGAAGATGAGATCGTGGGCTCGCTTTTCTTCGGGAATATCCCCGGCCTCTTCACCCGTCTCTGAATTCACATACTCCTCATAACCAAACTTTCGGAACCATCGGTACTTGTTGGCCCGTGTCTGACAATATTTATTCCCGTCCTTATGGACCTTGACGGTGTGGGCCGGGAGTTGGTAAAGGGCGTCCGGGGTCCCGTCATCTCCCCAACCGACCTCCATGCATAACCATCCAGTCGAGCCCCAGTCGATGATGAGGTGCTCGAGGACGTCCTCCGTCGATGCCTCGTCGGTGTTAGGATCGGAAAGGAAATCTTCGATGGCTTTCTTGACCGCCTCGTCGCCCTCCTTCACGTTCTTCCGGAGTTTAATCACGTAGCCCTGTCCGGTCACGTCCTTGGCGATCTGCCGGACGCACGCATCGAAGAACGCACAATTATCCTGAAGGGTCAAGAAACCGGCGACCTCGAAGGGATACGGGACGAGGTTCTTCTCCGTCATGTATGTCTCGTCCTTCAACGCCTGCGAGACGGCCCGGTTCTCGGCGCCGGGTTCCTTCTTCCTGATCTCGAAGCGGTCCAGGACGGACATCGGGAAGACGCCCTTCGACGTGGCCAGGAACTTATGCGTCTGGCTCCCGCCCTTCGTCACAAAGACGAATCCTTCGGCCTCTTTCCTTTTCTCCTCGATCGGACGCGGTTGACGTTTCTTGGACATGGTACTCACTCCTCTTTCTGCCCGGGGAGGTAAATAAACCCATCCCCCTCGCGGGCCATGTGGACGGGACTTGGGACGGCCGGAGCCTCGCGTCTCGCCGGCGGTGCAACCGTCGCGGCCATAGGCGCCTCATCCTCATCCGAAGGCCGGGCGCGGTGATAGCGGCGCTTCGAAGGTTTCGGTTCCAGGGCCGCAGCCACAGCCTCGACCGCTTCCCGAAGCGAAGGCGGGGGCGCCTTCTCCTCTGTGCCCTTGGTGACGAACCGGGGCGTAAAGACGAAACCCTCCCGGACGGGCTCAAGGCCGATCTTCCACTTGACGAAGTACCGCGTCTCGTCCATCGCGTGGTCGCCCTTCTTGACGGGCCGGCCGTTCCGCTCGAAGTACCCCTTCACCTCTCGGAGCCAGGCTTTGCAGCCGGAGCGGGAGACGTAGTACTTGGGCGGCCCGATGACCGGCCGCAAGGCGTTCCTCACGGCCTCCACCCCGGGCTCCACGGCATTATCGGCAGCCGTCATTCGGAAACCGCGATCCGCCAGGGCATCCTCCCACTCTCGGATCAGGTCGGGACGGGAGGGATCGGCCACCCCGTCTCGGATATTCGACCACCAGGGAAGTGCTTTACAGGCTTCGATCACACGGGTATTCGTCGTCCCGCCCTTGTAGTACTCTCCGAACCGCACCCAGCCGAAAGGCCACTGCTGCCAAAAGCCGACCGAAAACGGATTCGATCCGCCCCAGTCGATGCTGAGGGAGACGGTTCGATCGGGGGAGAAACCGGGAAGGTCGAGCGGGCAATGGAGCGTCTCGTCCCATTGTTCGCCGTAAACGAGATCGGAACGGCTGATCTTCTCGCAGAACCATTCCACGCGAAGGATCATTTCGTTGAGGTTGTGGAGCTTTTGGATGAAGTCCGAGGGGAGGTAATAGCCGTCCGCGTCCTTCATGCAGGTTCCGGGACAGTAAGGTGTGAGCGGACAGGTGGAGCAGGAGTAGTCGCGGCACGAGGCCATGCACTCCCAAATGCACCAGCGGTAGATGGGGATCCCGTGCTCCTCGGCCTGCACCAACGCCTGATCCATGATCCCGCCGAAGTGATGGTTGGTCGAGAGCTTACCGAGAGACGCGGTGATCCCATGGCTCGATTGAGGTTGGGAGAGGGCAGCCGCGTAGACTTCCTCGTCCATCTCGTCGACCTCATCCATCAGCAGGCGGTGGGGATGGGGGCCACGGGTCGATTTCTGCGAGGCGGGCAGGATCTTGACCTTGCTTCCGTCCTTCCAGCGCGTGATCCGCCGGGTCGGTTCGCCGACGAGGTACTGATCCTGGAGGCCCGTCAAGGCCCAGCACGAGTTCATCGCATCGTAGACCTTCTCGGACTGGTCGAGAGAGCCCCCGAGGATCGTGGTGTTCAGGCCGGGGATGGTGTAGGAATGGAACCAGGTCAGCAGGCCAGCGAGGTACGACTTGGAGCCCGAGCGGTTGGCCCAGCAGATAAAGTCCAGCGTCCGCCCGAGCAGGACGTCGGCAAAGAACCGGAAGGGCGGGACGTGCTGCGGATTCGTGCAGCGGACGCGGGTGCCGATCCGCGGCTCGCCCATGTATTCGAGGAGCGCCGTCGCGTCGTCATCCGTTCGCAGACGACCCTCTCTCGCCATTGCCATCGCCGAGGCTAGCAAAAATGGGGAGCTCTCGGGTTTCTCCAGCTCCGTCGCCAAGGTCCCCATTCCCACTTGCAAGCTCGCGGAGGCGGGCGAGGAAAGCCGTCCGGCTCGGGATCCCTTTTCCATCGCTCACCAGCTCCTTCATCAGATCGGTCAAGGTTGAAGAGATGGGCAGCTCCAAAACTTTATGTTCCGGCGCCTTATAAGCAAATCCGAATCCCCATAAGACTTCGTTCTTCGCCGCTATAGCCTTTAATGCGATAGCCAAATCCGGAGAAGGCCGTTTTATCACCTTTTCCTCAATACGGGTCTTCTCTTTTCCATCCGCCGAAATAACTGTCTCCTGCCTGATAATGGTTTCGGTGGCGGGCGGGTTCAGGGCCTTGCGCAAAATACTGTCGATCCCAAGACAAGATTTCGTGGCAAGATCGACAATATCCAACTCCGTGATCTGCCACCTTCGGTTGCGGATCGCACCGCTATAAAGCAATCCTGCGTGCTGCCGGGTGACTCCAATCAGATTGCCGATTTGGAGAAAGCTCATCGGTAACTGTTCTTCGACTATAAAATCGACAATGACTTTCCGTTGACGAGGGGTAAGGTCGTCCTTCTTCAACTTCCCCGACTTCAAAGCCTCGAGCATCCACTCGGCCGCGGCATTGAAGGTATTTTTATTCATCGACCTTTCCCATCCCTCATCTTCGGCCTTTTATCGGTAAGATTCAAGCGGGGTGTTAAGAGAATCGGCAGCGATGAGTTCCAACGCCTGCTCGCGCGGATGCTGACCGCCGAGCCCAAGTTCGCGGATCAGACGGGTGAGGGCCTCTTCGACGATCTGGGCCTGACCCGGGGCCAGGTTGAAGGTGAGGGTCGTCCAGGCTCCCTCCGGAGGTGTCGCCAGCGCGGGGGCCGGGCCCCCCGATACCGTCGACCAATCGAATTTCGACAGAGAGAGGAGCGAGTTGATGTCGAACGGTTCGAAGGGGAGGTCATGGAGGACGTCCGCGTAAGACGTTTGGGAGAGGATGTCGGCGACGAGTTTGGAGAGTTCGATGGAATCGGATTTCCCTTTCAACTCATTAAGGATGATGGTAAGTTTCTTGGCCTGAAGGTCGGTCATGGGGCCGAGGTTGTTGATCGGGATCGAGGTGAAATGAAGCTCTCGGGCGGCCCGCCAGCGGTGCTCGCCGTCGATGATCTCGAAGCGGCCTTCGCCAAGGTCGCGGACGATGACCGGGACGATGAAACCGTGGGTCGTGATCGACTCCTTCTCCTTCTGGAATTGAAAAGCGGTCTGGCGGTTCGGATTCCAGGCATTCGGCGTCAGGGCGTCGATCGGGATGGTCGAAGTTTCTAGGACGATACGGGGGCCGGAAGGGGTTTCCATTCGATACCTCGGGAGCTCCATAGGCGATTGACGTGGATCTCGAAGTCGGCAAACGTGACCAAGTTCTGAAGACATCGTTCGGCGCGGGGGCCGAAGATATGGACATCGAGTTTTCCCCAAACGTTGCGGGCGTTGCGGGAATCGGCAATATCCCGGGCCCGGGGTCCGCGCTCCTGCTGGAGCCGTCCGCAGCGGCTCGTGCTGATGGCCACGCCGTAGATCTCCCCGAGCACCCAGGTCAGGGAATCGGAGGAGGAGAACGGCAGGATCTCAAGCCATCGGGACGTGCAGCCGAAGCCGTGGACCCAGGTTCCGCGCTCGTAACAGGCGTGGATTTTGGCCAGGACGGTGCTCTTGGGGACGCGGGCTCGGGTATTCCATCCGCCGCCGATGCCGACATAGGGCCACTCGGCCAGGAGGGCCTGCCACCGCGCCTCGCTCTGAGCCGGATGCCAAACGCGGACCAGCCGCCGGCGATCGCCGCCGAGGGCGTCCGCCAGGCGCACGGCCCAGGCGTCGACCTGCTTCTCGCCGACATAATGTTCCACGTCCATCTCGACAAAGAAGGGGATCCGGTGCGCCCACGTGCGGACGAAGGCGATGTAGGCTTCGGCATAATCCATGACGTTCTTCGCCGGGGACCGGCGGATCCGACCCATCAGGAACGAATGGGCGCCGGAGTCTACCATCGATTCATGGCCCTCGAGTCCTTTGAAAATCCGTTCCGCATTATTCCGGGTGAAGAGCTGGTAGAAGGAGCTGAGGACGTGGAGCGGACGGCCGACGTCGGCAAGGATCGGGAGGAGCTCAGGTCGTTCCATCCCGGCGACATAGAGATTCACGGCTCATACCTCGCGATCTCCTCTTCCATGATATGACAGAGGGGGGGGACGTCCATCTCCGCCATCCGCGCCAGCGAGGCCATCAGGCCGGGGTCGCCGATATGACCCAGGATGCGGGGCGAACGGCTGCGGTAGGTGTCCTTGGCACAGCCCACGACGTCGCCGGCGGGCAGGATGGTGAGGGTTTTAAGTCCGCGCTGGCAGGCATGATGGACGGCGGGGCGATCATAAAGCGGGGAAGGGGGGAGGGGCTCGGGCGGCTTCCAAACGTTCAATCTCGCGTAAGGACGGGCAAAACCGGAGGTTTGGGCCAGGAGCGCCGGGATATCTACCGCAGAATCCGCGAGAATATAGGGCGTCAGCCCGGATTTAAGGCGGGCCGGTATATTCGGGCGCACTTCCGCGTTGAAGCTGATGTAGACGCGATAAAGACGTTTCAGCTCCTCATCGGTCAAGCGGTCCAGGTTGTCGGCGTTGGTATTGAGGAGGAGCTTGACCCAGGGAGGCCAGCGGACGGCGAGGACGCGGCGAAAGTGATCGACGTCGACGAGGGGCTCGCGGCCGGAGATCATCATCCGCTCCACCTTCCAGCGGTCGACGAAACTCCACACGGACCTGAGAACCTCGTCCGACATAAAATCGGGCTGGTCGGGAAGCGGGGCATAGGAGCAGAAGGAGCAGGCGCGGTTGCAGCGGTTGGTGATATAGAGCCGGAGCTCGCGGATGGCGAGGAGCGACGTTTCGGCGCCGTCGATGGCTTCGGCCACGGCCAGGCACTTCGGACAGCGGCCGCAGTTCTCCGGTCCTTCGATGTTGCACCACCGGAGCTCCGAGAAGTCGACCCCAAGGGCTCGGCCATGTTCCACGATCCTCCAGAGGGGCCAATCGAGGAAAGGCGTCCAGAGGTGAAGGCCGTGGCGGGAAAACTCCTCGTCCTTCCGCCGGCAGAACGCGGGCGAGCAATCGTCGAAGTAGCGGCCGAGGAACGTATGATCGGGGAAGTGCGTGGCGAAATAAATGAACCGGGCTTTATGACGGACGGCCAGGTGCGCGGCATAATCGAGATAGATGTCGTTGCGGAAGGCGACCTCCTGGGTCGAATCGAAACCGATGGTCGGGATGATGGTTTGGCTGATGTCGAGCCGCAGGCAGACGCGGATGGCCGAGCGGACTTCCTCCCGGTTGTTGGCGCCGTCGAAGGTCACGGCCCGAATATCCGCCGCGGGGATCCCGAGGCTGAGGACATGGTACAGGAGGACGGTCGAGTCGAGACCTCCGGAGACGAGGATTAAATGTGCTGCCATCGAGGGCGCTCCTTCTCGCGGATGATCGTTTTGCAGACGTCGATGGAAACGATCAGGTGATCGGCCAAAGGGTGCAAGTCCGTGACTTGACCGATCGCCGCATAATCGGATTTCGGGAAATAGGCGGCGCCGGTTTCGGTATCGGTGCTGAGGCAGGAACCGATCAAGGCGCACTTATCGTACTCGCGGCCGGACGTGTGACCGGCGAAATAGAGGGCCGGAAAGCAATCGGCGAGGTTGAAAGAAACGAAACCGGATCCGACGACCAGGCAGGAAGCGGTAAAGCGGTCCTTGTGGATCCACACGACGAGCGTCTTATGGGGATCGGTCTTCTCTTTGAAAAGCCAGGACCAGGCGCCCACGGTCAGGCAGGTCCAGTCGGCCTGGGGGACGACCAGGAGCCCGGGAATGGAAATATAATCCGCGCCTCGTTCCAGCCACATCGTCCTATCCTCTTTCCCGTTCCAGCGCCATGAATTCCTGGCGGACGGATTCCCGCTCGAAGGTGCCCCGGATGGCGCTCGTCACCATCTCCGCGTCCGCTTGCCTCACGCCCCGAGCCATCATGCAGAGGTGCCGGGCGCGGCAGACAACCATCGTCCCTTCCGGTGTCAGGCCGGCGACGATGGCGTCCGCGATCGCGGCGGTCATCCGTTCCTGAATTTGAAGGCGGCGGGCGAAAATCTCGACCAGCCGCGCAAGCTTCGACAGTCCGATCACGCGACCCGCCGGCAGGTAGCCGATCGAGACGGTCCCATAGAAGGGCAGGAGATGGTGCTCGCAGGTCGAAAAGAATTCGGCCCGGCGAAGGATTATCATTTCGCGGCAGGCGCCCTCGGTAAAGGTCGTCATGACGGACGCGGGATCCACGGCATAACCGGCATAGAGTTCCCGCCACGATCGGACGACGCGGGCCGGCGTCCCCCGGAGGCCCTCCCGCCCGACGTCCTCGCCGATATGGGAGAGCATGTTGGAGACGAGTGTCCGGGCAAGGTTGTCCGTTACGGTTTCGCCCGGAATCAACGGATGAATAGGAGACGTTGCCATTGAAGTGAAAGGCGCCAAGCCGGATGGGCCTTGACATATTCGACCGTTTCCACGATGTTCCGCCCGCTGCAGGGTTGGAGACAGTAGATGCCGAAGTCCGGGTATTCCGTCCTCCAATGCTCGACATCGTGGCCGAGGAAGATGACTTTAAGTTCATTGCCGGAGGTGATGGCCAGCGGTTTGATCTTCGGACTCACGGTGATCCAGTCGAAATCTTTCGGCTGATGAAGCGGTAGACTTCCATTCGTTTCGAGTTGGACGAAGAAATTGCGGACGTGGAGGTTGTAGGCCAGGAGCTCGGTATCTTCCTGGAGGAGCGGCTCGCCGCCGGTGATCACGACTTGCCGGCAGGGGTCATACTCCATAACGGCCGTTAGAATGTCGGCCACGTCCAGGTCGAAGCCAAAGCGATGGTACTTGGTATCGCAGAAATCGCAGGAGAGGTTGCAGCCGGAAAGACGGATAAAGACGGCGGGCGTACCCGTCCGGGCGCCCTCGCCCTGGATGGAGTAGAAGATTTCGTTGACCCGGAGCCTCATCCCGTCACCTCGACCGAGGCCTCCGGACTCTCCCATAGCCGGAGGGCGATGAGATCAGGGAAATGTTCCTTAAACCGTCGAAAGAGAATCCTCGCCACATTCTCGGCCGTTGGCGATGGATCGATGAATTTATTGAGATCCAAGTGATCCGGAAGAAGCTGGTCCATCTTTTCCTTGAGGGAGGAAAAATCAACGATCATCCCCGTCGTGGGATCCGGCTCGCCCTCGATCGTGATCTCAACCTCCCAGCGGTGGCCATGGACGCGGCCGCACGGTCCATCGTAGCCGGGCAGATGATGGGCGGCATCGAAGTGGGCGCGGTAGTGGAGCCTCATTCCGGCGTCCTTCTTTCCCGCCCGTCCCATATCCTCTGTCTCGCCAGGTCCGCGAGGATGTCCTTTTGCTCCTCTTGCGTCCTCGCTACCTGTCCCATGATGGTCGTTTGGGCGGTGAGGCACTTGCAGAGTTCATCGGTCTTGCCGTCGATGCGGATGATCCGCTCCTCACTTTTGATCGCCCCGTAAAGGTGGCCCTGGATTTGAGGATGGCCGAGCGCCGTCGCCACAGCCGTTTCGATGCCCGGATTGTCTTTCCCGTTCTTGCCGTTCTTGTACTTCAAGGCCCAAGCAAGGACGCGATCGATGATAAGGATGGCGAAGATCCCGCCGACGCCGATTTGAGTGATGGTGTCTGGACGGCTTGCCTTTGCCACTACCTCCCCGACGGCCTGGAGGATCACTTCACCACCTCCGTCACCTTGATCCCATACCGTTTACATTCGAGGATGAGTTGCTGGCGCTGGGCGAGGAGGAGGGTGTAGTTGGCGACGAAGGCCGGCGACACCTCCCAATTCCCGTTCGGCAGCCGGCCGACGATCTCGGCCGACGTCGCGAGCGGCGCGAGCTCGACCCTGCCGATGATTCCGCAACTAACCGCCGAGAGGCTTAGAATACTTAGCGTTGAGAGCATTAAGAGCGACAGCGTCGCCCGCCGCCAACGCGGTCCGGAGCTTGTCCTGATCGACCTTCCATTCGGCATCGAATTTCTCCTTTTCCTTGTCGTGAATTTTAGTCCAGGCCTCGTAGATGAGGCTGAGGACGGCTTCGATTGTGGCGATAGTATCCATGGGGTGATCCCTCCTTTAGTATGTCCAGATTCCTGGTATCAAGATGGTGGAAATTCCAAGATGGATGAAGGCGCGGCCTTCTTTGATGGCGGCCGCGGAGACGTCGATCCCGAGCCGGCGGATGTCCTCAAGGATCGCGACCTCGACGAGGTGGAGCGCATCGAAGGAGGAATAGACCGCGATGTCGGCTGCCTCACCTTTAGGATGCTCCTCGCCGCCCCGGACAATGATGTTGTAATCCGGGCAACGGAAACCCGATGTGACGATCATCGGCTTTTGGTAGCGGATCCGGACGCGATCCAGGATCGGAATAAGGCGGGGCGAAATATCTGCCCGACCACAGCGGCCACAGCGACAAATAAATTCCGAGACCTTGAAAAATTCTCCGTTTAGGGGAGCCATCGCAATGGACCTCCTAGCGGCGGCGGTGACGGATTAGGAATACTCCCGGGGGGAGGAAAAAGTCAAGAAGGATTTTTTTGATCCGATTTTATTTCTTTAAAAATCCAGACCGAATTCCCTCTCCCATTCTGCGAGCCGGCGGCTGAAATGCTCGTCGATATCGATGCAGCAGATAGCCGTAAGGAGAAGGATTATGCCGAAGATCACCAGCCAGCCGAGGAGGTTGAGGATCGTTTTTTTTCGTCTCGTTTCCATCGTTCAGGAAATGGATCGAAGGATCAGGCCGCCCTTCCGCACGTGCTCTTTGGTGGCGGGGGAAAGATGCATGGACGGTCCGGGCCGGAACCATTCGTATTGAACGGCGAGAGATTGGTTGCACGTGTAGAAACTGGAAACCATTTCACCGCCGCAGCCGGACGTCGCTTTACAAAAGGCGAGAATGAAGGGCGTGGTGCCCTCGTCCCGATCGACCGTGACGATGGTTTTCTTGCATGAGGAACAAGTATAGACATTTTTCCTACCCGGGCTCATCGGTTCTCCTTTGAAGGACGGGAGCCCGGACGCCCATGAGCCGACGTCCAGGAGGCTGAGTTGAAAGGGGAATTATACGGGGACTTCGCGTTTCCGTTCGTTTGGTTGACGCTCATGTGGGGGGCCTTTTCTCCCGATCGATAATCCATGTTGTCGATTCGGCCGGCGAAGGGAAGGAGGCCGGGGCGGGATCCGCCTCGCTTCCCTCCGTGGCCGTTCTGCATCTTAGAACTCGCTGGGCGGTTTGACCGCTTTGGCTGTCTCGTCCCTGCTCGCACCTTCGGAAGGCCCGGCCGTGGGGCGGAGCCGGATGAAGGGATCCTTCTCCTTGTACATGCGGGCGAAATTCGCGCCTATTTCCGACCGGACGGTCGTCACGAAATCCTTTGCTAAACCGTCAATCCGCGCATTGATAATCGTTGCCGTCTTCTTCGCCGTCATCTTGTAGAGGCCGTTGGCCACGGCAAAGGAGACGAGGGCATAAAGGAGCCAGGGACCGAGGACGAATTGGTGAAGACCGAGCAGGGTGATCGCCGAAACGGCGAGGCACGTCACCGCCGAGGCAACGTAGCCAAGAAACTTCCAGGCCGCATCGACGCCCATGCGGATGAGGAACAGTTTGAGGATCTCCGTCAGCCCGGCCAGCGGGATCCCCGCGAGGCCGGCGACGATAAGCTCCAAAATTTTAGGGTCCATCCGTTTTACCTCCTTCGGATTTTGGATTTGGTTCGGTCACGGGCAGCTCGCCGGGATCGACGATTTCCGCAAGCTCCGCGGCGACGATGGTCAATTGGTGGAGGACGTGGATGAGCCGCGCCCTCAAGTCGCCGGCGGGTGCGTAGTCCATCTCCTCGGTCGGCCGCATGACCGGCACTAACGTATGGTCCAATCCCGCCCGATGAAACGCTTGGTTCAATTCCTGGATGTCGAGGAAGTCCAATTTCGCCTTGCCGATTTCCTCCCACCTGTCCAGCACTTCGGCGATGGAAGAGATCTCGATGCCGAGGAGCTTCTCCCGAAGCCGTCCGCTTATTTCGACATTTTCACTCATGCTTTTTTCTCTTCGGCCACCCCGGCATAGGACTCCCGCATTCTATTCAGGATGCAAAGATCGTGCAGGTTGGCCATGAAGCCGGAATCGTCTTGTTCCTCGTTCGTGACCTTTTCGGCGACCACTTCAATCTTCCTGTCGATGAAGGCGGCCACCTTTTGGTTGACACCCTGAGATACGAAAATTTCCTTATACATTTTTCTCCTTACCAGGCCTTTTTGTGATGGACTGGACGCACCTTGAAGATGGATGGGCGTCCGACAATCCTTAGAAGGTGATCGACATTTTTAGCGGCTTTTTGAACCTCTCGGGCAAGCGCCTCCTCGCCGATCGCCGACAGTCTGAAAACCCAAGAAAAACATTTATCTCTCGTAAGGTTTTGCCGGGCAGCCTTCACGACGAGGCCCATCTTGACGAGACGGGAAAGATAGAAGATCGCCGCCGTGAGCATCCCTTGACCCCCGCCCGAGATCGTCCAACCCTCATTGTCGGGCCAATATTTGAGCGCGAATTCGGCGGCCGTCAATCCTTTCGGCTGATCGCCGACGACATGAAGGGCGCGGATCGTGTTGGCGGTCATCGAACGGCGCCCCCTGCGAGTTTCCGGCTGAGGGCGTGGAGCTCAAAATCTAGGTGAACGATAATCGCCTTTGCCACATCCTCAAACGTGTGATCCAGGCTGAAGTGCATCCGATCCTCGACGAGGCCGGCGGATGTTTCAAACCATACCTTTGCCATCCATCCCGACTCGCCGGCTGGGCCGAGATAGAAAAGCTCGCCGAACGGCCGGAGGGTTGCATAATCGAGCGGGAAAAAAGATGGCTTGGGCGGCGGGGAAGGAGGAGCGGGACGTTGGATCGGACGAAGGAATCCTAGCCAGAGAAGGAGGCGGCAGAAACGCGAAGGCGACGGTGGTGATAGGGTGGCCGGTTCGGATGCGTGCTCGATACGCACTCGCCGCGGTGTTGGTACCCTGAGAAGATTATTGAGATGGCGAATGACCTGGCCCTTCCACAAATAAAGGAAATATTTTGTGTCGGCCTGTTCCTTCGGTTGCGGATCGGCGGGGGGCCTGGAGGATTTGTTCTCCGATGGGCCGCCGATTTCGCAAGGCCCTTTGTCTCCGATCGGAAATTTCGGACTCACGGCGCTACCCTCGCCGCCTCGGCCTTTTCCTTCTCCGCCTTGCCCCAGGCCATGAACTCGCCGAAGAAAACATCGGCATCCATCCCGAGCACTTTTTCGATAAAGAGCAGGAGGCCGCGCCGCTGAACCTCCGAAGGATTCATATGGACCATCATCTCGAAGGCGTCCTTCTTCGTCGCCTTCCACTTCTCGACAAGCTCCTTGATTCGGTCCAACCGGGCGCCGCCGGCGAGGCCCTCCAGGAGGACGCGCCACAGGTCGGCCCGATCATCCATGTCGATTAGCCACCACGACTTCACGAAGTCCGAACCGATCAGGTCCGAATTGAGCGTGTAGGCCGGATTCTTGCCGATCAGGTCGCCATTCGTGTGAAGATAGTAATACCATTTCATCGCATACCTCCTTTGCCCGGATCCCGCCGGGCGATGTCAGGTTTTTCCGGGTGGGCCGGTGTCAGAGTACCAATAAAAATCGTGCGGTGCTGAGAACCGCTTAGAATCGGAAAAAAAGCTCCGCCGTTTTTCTCCATTTTAACCTTCAGATCCCGGCTCGCCGGCGGCATCCCGGACCCGCTGATCCTCCGCCGCCAGCTCGCGCCGCCGTTCGCTCGCGTCCTCGCGCAAGGCTTCGGTGCGGCTGTCCCGATCCTTTTCCCGCTTCACGGAACAATCGGGACAGACCTTGATATCGAAGTTGACTTCGTCGCTGGCATCCAAACAGGTAAGGCAAACCGATGCTCCGCAGTTCGGGCAAAAGCAACCGCCGGTATCGGCCTTGCACCACAGGCAGGTCGACCTCTCGGCCGCTTCCGGTTCCTTCATCTCGCCGGCGGGCGCATGGTCCGGGCATGGTTCGGTCTCTACCGGGATACCGCAAATTCCACAGACCTTCCCCGCCCCCTCCTGCTTCTCGAAATATTCGGCCGGCAGTAGTTCCTTCTCCCACGTCTTTTTGATCCCTCGAATTTCGATATCGTGGCCAAAGAGGGTGACCGTGGCTTTGGGATAGTCCTTTCCCCGATCGATGTCAATCTCGACCGCCTCATAACTTGGATGTTTTTCCACCCGGATTGTGATCCGTCGAATGTGGTGGAGCGCGATGCTGAGGGATTCCCAGGCATCGTTCTTAAATTTTTTCATCGGTCCTCCTTTGGGCAAAATTTCTCCTCCCCATACCTGAGAAGGAGCAAGGCGTCGGCGTGATCGTCATTTAAAATCTTCACGGCCGGGAAAAGCTCCTGAGCCCGCGCGATCATCGCCGGCTTCTTCGCGTTGCCCTTTCCTGTCGCCCACTTTTTTAGAGTGGAGCCCCAAACGCCGACGTGCTCGATTCGACGCTCGGCACATTGTTCTTGGACGCGGGTCGCCATGCCGGTTAAAAGCTCCGCCGCATATCCGCCCCCATGGCCGGCCGCGGTGATGGGTTGATCGTAGAAAACGATCTGAGGTTCGATGTTATTAAGCATCTCACGGAGAAAGACGTTGAATCGGATGAACCTCATCCCGGGCGATTCTCCTCGGCCGAGGTCAAAGGTTTGGACGCCGGATTCGATCCGAGATCCTAGAAGCGATTCGTCGAGCGTGGCCCAGCCAGTTTTAGTACCAAGGTCAAGAGCCAGGAGGTTCGGATGCTTCAAAGCCGGTCTCCCAGCTTGAGGATGCGCCTTTTGGCAACGAGCAGGTCATCCACCTCCCGCTGTTCTTCGCCCGAGAGAGTGTACTGGCAGACTCTTTTAACGATGGCGCTGATGGCATCGGTGAGGCCGGCGGTTGCGTCAAGGAATTCGTCCTCGAATCCCCGCCTCCAACGAGCGTGGTTGAAATTCCGAACCATCACGATGATGAAGAGGACAAGGAGAACGATCACCGTCCACATGAGATAGATGATCTCTTTTTTCATCTTTTCTTCCCGATGACTTCCTCCGGTACGCGGCCGATGAGCTGCAAGCCGGAGTGGAGGATACCGTCGATGAGCCCGGCCTTTTTGAGTTTGGACGGAGTACCCCACAACGTGGGATAGAGTTTTTGGAGCTCGGCCTCGATGCCGGATTTCTTAACGAAGGCGAGGATCTCGCGGATCGTCTTCCGTTGCAAATACTCTTCCGTCACGGCCCACTCCTTGCCAATGTCGATGCCAAGGTGCTCGGCGACGAGACGCCGGCAGCCGGTCGGAAAATCTCCGGTGTCGTATCCGTTCTTGAATTCACCTTCGACCATCACGGCCACGACGGCCGCGCCGAGTGTCGCGGAAATCTTACCCCAGTCCTTATCGCCGAGCTTGAGGACGGCTTCGACGACCTTTTCATCCTCAATATAAAGACTACGGCTGGTGAGCCCGAGCTCCTTCGCCACCGCCTCCTTGGCCGGATGGCTCCGTCTGGCGAGCGTGATGATGGCCAGGCGCGGCAGCATATGGTCGACCGGTTTGCCGGCAAGGACTTCGGCGATCCGCCGGCGGTAGAATTGTTGGCGGAAAAATTCGCCGTGCCAGGACACCCTCGGTCCGTCGCCTGCCGATTTCTTCTTCCCACCCCCTTCTTCTTTTGCCCGTTCGGCCCGCCGGCTCTGTTTATAGCATGCCTTGTCACCGATGCAGGCTTGGGCATAACGTTCGATCTTCCCCTTGAGGTCGATAAGGCTGACGAATGAATCGCATTCCAGGCACTTCGTCGGCGGATCGGTGTAGATGGCTTCGAAGTCGTTCCAATTCACGGAATCATGGAAACGGAAACCCCGGGTCTTGTATTTCTTCGCTTCCCGCGTCTCCATCCAATGTTCCTTGAACCATTTGCCCTGTTTCTCCAGGTAGCATGTCCGATCGAGACACCGCGCCTTGCCTTCGCCGATGTCGAAAAGGCTCTTTTGGACGATTCCGTTATGGCCGCAAGTCCGGCAAGCGGTCAAGTCGAATTTCGAGATCCCCAGGTCGAGGGCGAGATTGTTGATGTGGCTCCGCAGCCGGTTGACGCTCCATTCGTCTAGGTCCCTCCGGAAGTCGGCGTAGGTCTTCTTGAATTCATCTTGGTTTTTGGTAATCCGAAGGAACTGCTCGAGGTGACTGAACGTGGCCCGCCCCTTCTTCCAATCCTCCTGTAGCGCCAGCGGAAGATCCAGCACTGCGACGTGCCGGCGAATATAAGGCGTCGGGATTCCGGTCCGGGCCGACAGATCGTCGGCTTTCTTTCCGTGCCGGCTGAGGAAGGCGCGGAAGCTCACGGCCTCATCGTAGTCGGTCAAATCTTGCCGTTGCAGGTTTTCGATGAGGAGGACATCGTAGGCCTCGTCATCCGTCAGGTTGCGGACAAGGACCGGGATCTGTGTCATCCCCAAACGCACGGCCGCCGCGAACCGCCGGCCGCCGGCGACGACCTCGAACCGCGCTCCGCCGGCGGTTGGCGTCCCAAGGGGCCGGACAATGAGGGGTTCGAGGATTCCCTTCGCGGCGATTGAATCGATGAGATCTCCGAAGCCGGGACCGTCGATCTCGCTCCGCGGGTTTCTCGAATTCGGAACCAGGTCGACGGCGGTGAGGTAACAAAATTCTTGCGCCGCGGTCGCCGCCTGGACTTTTGCAGAGAGGCCGCTCGTCTTCGCTGCCGGCGCGGTCTCAGGGACCGGCTTTTCGGTTTTCTTCTTCTTCATTTTGTCCTCGCTTTCGACTCCTCGTAAGGAGTGATTTCGATGATGGCCTTGGTAAGAAGGTTGAGCCGGACGTCCAGCGCGGCGATCACGCCTTCGGCGCCGTCGATCTTTTCGCGGAGCTTGATGATCCGCTCCCGCTGGACTCCGATTTCGCGGTTGACTTCGGTCTTCTCCGTCTCGAGGGCTTCGAGGATGGCCGAGGCACCCTTGAAGAGCCGGGGCGCCTCGTCCCCCGCCGGCTGTGCCGATTTCTTTGCCACGTCAGCCCATCCTTCCGTTCCCAAGACCTTGAGACCTTCGATGTCAATCACCTTGGGCTGGATCTCGACGATTCCCCTCAAGGTCTCGCCCGCCTGTCTCATCAATTCCGCTCCTGCCGCTGGTTGGTCCGGCAGCGGCGCCGGATTTTTCTTCGCCATTTTTATCCTCCTTTTTGTGGCGATATTCCGAATTCTTCCGGAAATTCTTGAACGAGGGGCAACCGTTCGGGAAAGGTGTTCTTCCATCGAAGGTTGTTCTTCATGAAGACCGGCACCCCAAAGTCACCGGCGATTTCCATGATTTGGCTGACCCATTCCCGCAAAAGGTCCGGCCGCGGTCCCCGTCTCGTTGGGCCGGTCAAGGAACCGATAATAAACCAATCGAATTCCCCGGCCACGTAGCGCAGGTCTGATCTCGAAAGATCGTTCAAAAGTGGTTCGAAGGAAATAAATTTAACGGAGGCCTCGTGATGAATTGCCAGGTTCTTAGCCCGCCCCCAATCTTCAGGCCCGGTCACGCTCACTCCGAGCCAAACATTCGGAGGCATGGTCCGGTCGATCTTCTCCGGCATTTTGGTTAGGATAAAGAACGTATGCCGCGGGGCGTCCTTGATGACCCCAAAGATAAAATCCCGAAAGGCATCTGCGGCCGGATGGAAAAGCTCGAAGGTCGAGCAGAGGAAGATCCCCGCCTCTGCTTTGATCCTGAACGGGGCATCGATTTCGCGTTCGTCGAGGTAGATTTCGTTCGGATCGACACCGAGCCGATCGAGGGGATGGAAGCGGTCATAGTAACGGCGGGCATAGCAATACCAGCATCCGACCGGGCATTTTCCCTTGATTGGATTCCAGGTATATCCGGGCTGTCCATTCGGGCCGGCGACCCATTCGATCTTCGTTCGGTTCATGGCTGACCCGCACTCATTTCGGCGACCCTCTTCCGCAGGAACGCAACCTCCTTTTGAAGTAGGGTGAGGGAGACCGTGTCGAAAAGATTTCCTCGGTCGAAGGATTCGATGATGGCCACGACTACCGCAGCGGCTTGGACGAGCTCCTTCCGGAATTGCTGGCCGTCACCTTCGAGGGCTGCCGCCGACGCCTCGCCGACTTCCTCCATGAGGATCACGAGCCAGGCGAATGGGCCGTGATTCTGCTCGCCCCAGCGAGCATTTTGGTTCCAACGCTCTTCCTTGACTTCCCAGAGAACACGGACGATCTTTTCGGTTTCTGGTATTTCGGGCATTATCTCCTGCCCCTTGCCGCCACGCCGGCGCCCCAATCGCGGTACGGTTCGATGCCAGGGATCTTCGTCTTGGCCGCTTCGTGCAGCTCGTTCACGACCTTCTGGATCTTCACCTCATCGAGCGAGGTGATTTTATATTCGGTCGGGATGAGGTTGATATTGACGACGCGGTATTTCCAAATCTCTCTTTGGGCGACGCCCTCGAGCTTCGGCGGAGCCGCGGCGTAGATGGGCGCGGCGGCGGCGGCCCGGGCAACCGTTTCCATCTGAGCCGCTTCGACCATATGGCCCGCCGCCTCGAGCGGCCGACCGGCCTTCTCCGCCTTCGCCGCCGCGTCCACTTTCTCGTCGACCACCTTTTGGGCCAACGCGATCGCCTTCAATCGCTCGCCCTCCTCCTTCTCCCGCTTCTCCGCGACCAGCCGATTCCAGTTACCGATTTCCATCTTGACGTGCTTCTCGGCTTGGAGGGGCAAAAGGGCCGTGTGATCCTTTGCCTTGAGCGCGATTTTATGGGCCTGATTGAAAGCGGCAATGATCGGATCGAAGTCGCGGTTGATCCGGAGGAGCACGGTTTTGACGTCGATAAGAGCGACATTCACGGCGGCCAATGTCGGCTCATCTATCGCCTTTAATTTAAGGGCCTTCTCGGAAACGATTTGGATTTCCGCCAGGAGCTCCATCACCTCGGGCGAGGTCAAGAAGCTCTTCTCCGATAGGCTTTGGATCAGCGGCAGCGGGACGGTCGCAAGCGCGGTGTTGGTGTTTGGATCGGTCATTGGCTGGCTCCCGCCGGCTGGCGCCGCGTGATGATCCTCGAAGCGATCATCGGTCGTCCACACGGTTGGCAGATCGGTTGGCCGCCTTCAGGAATCTCGCCCACGCGAATCTCCCTCTTCGCTTTGCAGCCGGGGCACGTGACCACGACTACGGCCTCGAAAATTTTGTTCATGCCTTGCCTCATACGGGTATCCTCCTTTGAAATTGGAATCGTTTTCTCATCCCATTCTTCTTCTTTCTCGTCGGGATCCTCGCGGTCCCATTCGTCCAGCCCTTTTTCGATCTCATGTTCCGCGTACTCTCCCATCCCATCATTCCTTCTTTTCGGCACGTTCGTGGCAGACGAACGCGTGGCCCTCGGCCTTTTGCCGTTCCCATTCCTTCGTCGCCGCTGCCATCCTGTCGACTTGAAAATGCTCGGCGAGGGGTTTCAAACCGTAGCCAAAAACATTCCGCCGGCCACAACCGGGACACTTCCACAAGTCGGCATGCCAGTACTTGTAGACCTCCTCGGGATCCCCAAACATCTCGGCCACAATGACGTTGAAAACCTCCGTCTTCAATTCGATCAGACAATCGATACAGATCGGTCTAGGCATGGGATTCACTCCTTTCTTCTTTTTCCGATTCTAAGCGGTTTGAGCCCCGTCCGCTTTTCCTTGGTGTCTTTGTACCGCCCTGCCCAGGAAAACCGAACGTTGCCCGGCTTTTCGGGGTGATTAAACCGGTTTCAGGCATGGGATTTCCTCTTGGTTTGTTTTCCGGGCTCCGGCTTGGGCTGTGGGCAGCCGTGAATCTCGCGGCGGCCGCAGAGCCAATCGTTGCTTCGGTGCTGATAGCCGCGGCCGGGAGTATACGTTCCGGGATCCAACCGGGGCCAGTAACATGACCGGCGTGGACAATCAAAATCGCTAACGTCGACCAATGCCCTCATTTTCCTATCACGGATTTTCATTACCCCTCCTCACCGGGCTGCCGATCGGGCTCCCATTCGACAGGGAAGATTGCCTCCTCCTCCTCGCCGGCGGCGCCGGGATAAGACAGGGCGGGAATAAAGCGCCGTTTTGAACTTTTGCTAAATTGAGCGGCCCTCATCGCCTGGCCCTTGCGGCAATCACAATAAGTCGCGACCGTGTGAGGGATGGTCGGACGGTCGGGATCCGGACGGTCGACGATGAGCCAACCAGTTCCGCCGCATTTCTCGCAATAGTAGGTCGCGGGATCACCGAACGGCGTCGGGCCGACACGGGCGATGGCATTGATCGCCTTCCAAATTTCCTTGGGGATTGGGAACCGCGTATATGGATGGCTGCGGAGGAGGAGCTGCAGGGCTTTTAGGAAAACGCCCCCAGGGACGTTTCGGAATTCCTCAAAGAGCAGGTCCCGGGCGTTTTCGGACAGCGGGGTGAAGAGCGTTCCAACCGTATCCGTCGCCTCTTTGAATTCCTTTGGCGTCATCGATTCCTCCTTTCCTCCCACCACCGCGGCGGCCCTTCGTGAAGAATCCTTTTGAAGAGTTCGATAATGTATTCCTTGTTTCTCACCATCACCGTGGCCAGCTCTCGAACGTCCTCCAATCCCATTTCATTCGGATTTTTTACAACTGCCGGCCGGCAAAGGTTAAGGACAAGGTAGATCACGGCGACGGGAAGCTCGGCCTTTTTCTCCAGGTCAAGGACGGCATAGGTTTTGAGGCGATCTTTGAAGTCCTCATCCTGGAGGATCTCGAAGACACGCATAAAATCGATGTCCATCAGCCCTCTCCCCTCTTCTTCCTCAATTCCGCCTCCTTCCTCTCCGCCCAATCGTCCTTCCTCCCTTCCCCTGTCATGGCTTCGTTGCGGTAGCCCTCGAATTTACTTTTCCTAAATAGCGTCGACGGCCGCAGGAAATCATCCCACACGGTAACCTGTCCCGTATCCTTGTCCGTCGTCGTCCGGCCCTTCCACTTCGCCGCCTTGATATCGATTACCTTCTTGAGGTCTTCGGGCGTCCATCCGTCCTCGAGCCGCGCCCGGATAATCGTCACGCTTAATTCCGAATCGGGCTTGAACGCCTTCCCGGCCTTTTCATTCAAATAGGCGATGATGGCCCCGATCTCTTCTGGGGAGTAATGTTTTTTTGCTTTAAGATTTTTACTTTCAAGAGAAGAAGAAGATAAGACATTAACATTAATAGTGGGTATGCATACCCTATCTATAGGGTATCTATAGGGTATGGATACCCTATCGTTAAAAGCCAGAAATTCATCGACGATTCCTTGTTCTTTAATGGCTTCGAGATCGACGGCGATCCTCTTTAAAACCTTTGGCGATTGGTTCGGCTGATGGCGAAGAAAATTCTTGACCCATAGTAAGTTGTCGGCCGTATAAACGATCTTCCTGGCTTTCATAAAATTATCAATAATCCGATCGAGTAAAGTCGGCGCCAAGCCGGTTTCATGAAGGATGGTCTTCCGACCGACCTGATAGATGCCCGCCGCGTTCGTATGTTCATTCGAGAACATCCAGCAGTAAAGCAGCTTCTCGGCCGGCGGAAGCTCGATTACCCACGGATCATTCCAAAAGGCGCATTGGATCAACCTATATGTCATGGGGAAGACTTCCTTTCTATCGATCAGGGAGGACCGCCGCCGGCGAGGAGGTGGGGGCAAAAGATTTTTAACTAACTCCATAGCCTCAAAAGAGAACGGGAAGAGGGGCAGCCCTTTTTCCTCATTCGGTGGCGATCCGTCTTTTCTCATGGAGTCACGCGCTCGATCGACGTCACGATGAAATCCGTTTCTTTGACCGAAAAGGCCTTCCGGTGATGGTTGTCGGACTTGATCTCGATGTCGGAGACGAAAGCCGTGTGGCCGTAGTACCGGCCCGGCGCCTTTTTATCGCCGATAAGTTTGTCTTTGTATTTCTCGTACATCGTCCGGGCGTCGCGGAATTCATCTTGGAATTGGATGAACGCTTGGAGCTCGGCCTCATCCGGGCCCGTGATCTCCACCGTAACGCTGGTTGTTCGGAGAGGTTTGCAAAGGTGATTGAAGCCGCACATTCCGCAGATCGATTTGTCATAAGGAATGGGCGCCGGATACGTGCCGGCGGCAACGTGATTATTGACCTTCCGGGCCATCACCAAGTCCCGCTCCCCGAGGTTCCAATCGACGAGCATGGGAAGGATACGGGGCCGCTTACCGAAGGTCGCGAGGATGAAAAAACCGCCCGGCCTTTCAGCCATGAGAAGGTAGAGATTGAGCTGGCTCGGATAGCCGCGGATCCACCATCCCCGGTGTTGCCGGATCTCCTCGACCGTCCGGGTCGAATCCCAGTACCGCGGATTGATCGACTTGACCTCGGCCGGCACGTTTTGAAGATTCTGGAACGGAGGGGGAAGCGCCCGCCTGATCGGACTCATCCCATCGACGCGCCCGCTGATCCTAAACTCCTGCCAGCGGAATTGACTTTGGCTCATGGTCAGCTCATAGCCGATCCGCATGAGACGCGCCTTGGCCTTCCGTTCATAGGACTCGCCTTCGTCCATCCGCCAGAAGCCTTCGATGTCGGCTGCCCGCCGTTCGCGCCAATCGACCCGGCAATGGACGAGGTGCTTCTGACACGGATGCCCGAGCTCCGAAGCGTAATTCCATTCGTCGTGCGGATGAGGAGGCCGTTGCTTTTCGATGATGAGGTCGGAGTCGAGCATCGCCTCCATTTGGGCAGCCTCGGCGTTGAGGCCGGTTAGAAGGAGCTCCTCCTCCGGCCCTCCGGGACGGGGATGGAGCGTGGGATCGAATCCCCCTTCCATGACCGTCCAAACGTCGGTCCCGATTTCGTTACTCATTTTCCGGTTTTGGCGCCAGGGAATAATGTCCCGTCCGCCGGCGGCGCCGTCGTCTTGGTCGGTTCCTTCTCCGCAACCGGATTGACTTTCGTGGCTCCGTTCGGGGCGACCTCATGGATGGCTTCCCGTTCGGCTTCCCCGTCGACGGTCTCGCCCATCGCATCCCGTTCGGCCTCGAGGTCGACCTCGGAATCCTCGCTCCGCCGCATCTCGAAGCCCTCCGTCCCTGTGCCCGATTCGGCTTGTTTTAGAATGTCCGCCAAGTGGGACGGCGCGAGATCATGCCGCCAGCCGTAAAGGGTCACGTCGGCAAACTTCCCGCCGGCCTGCCAATCTTTGGCGATGACCTGGGTCACGCCGATCGCCGGATGATCCTTGTAGATGTTCCGCTCGACGATGGTTTGGGCGATCCGATCTCCGAACCGTTGCCGTTGCGTATGCTCAGAAAGGCAGTCCAAGATCGCCGGGTCGTCATAATTGATCCACAGCCCGAGCGGCGCCTCGACGAGGAAAAAGACCCACCGCCCCGGCCGGGGATCCTGGGTGAACTTGCCGGGATTTTCATCGACCTGCCCGTAGAGCGCGGCATTCGGATTCTTGGGTTGATCCTGCAAGGGGCCGCTCCACCACTTTTCCTTCATCTTCGCCTGGATGGATTGGATGAAGTACGTATAAGGGTTGTAGAACAGGTATTTGTCGATGACGACGACCGAACCGCTCGCCGCATATCCGATCCCGATTTTACGGACAGCGACGCCGGTAATCGCCTTTGTCGTCCCGGCCCGCTCCACGTAAGGATTGTTCCTCACCTCGCCGCCGACGACGATGCTTTGGGGCGTGAGGGTCGTGATCGCCGCCGTCTTATTGAGCTGCCGATAACCCGAGACGGTGAGTGAATAGCGGTACTTTTCGACCTTGCCCCTCGGCCGCGGTGCATCCTGGCCGTCACCCTCATCATCTTCAGGAGCCGGTTTCCCCTTACCGGCCTTGGAATCGTAGACGGGATAAAAATGGCCGAGTTTATCCCACAGCCGCATGACCGTTTTGATCGGCCGCATGATCGTTCCGTCGGGATTGGCTCGGCAATAGACCTGGCCGAAGTCGGCCGTAAGCATGATCTCCTTGCTGGTCGGTTTGGGCGGCGGGGCCGCCGTGGTCGCAGGTTTCGGCGCGGAATCGGCGCCTTCGTTTTCCTTCGTCGAAGTACTCATAAGGATCCTCCTTTGAAAATTATTTCCGATTTGACTTTTGGCCGCCTTTGGAAGTATCCTTGAGGGGCCTTTTATAACCTCCTCCGGTCCCTCCGGCGGTGCAGGCAGACTTCCCATCCGATCCTCGTTCGAGGGACCGGCCTTCCTTTCGATCCTCAACCTCCTTTCCCGCAAGCTCCTCCAGCTCCTTCGCCACGACCGTTCCCTGTTCAAACAGTTCCACGAGTTGTCTTGAAAGGAATCGGATTCGCCGGCGGACATTCCTCCAATAGGCCGCCTGATGACCGCGGATGAATTTCTGCCAATCCCGGCTCGGAATAAAATGACCGCCACAGCCGCACTTACAAGGGCGGGGGGCCAAGTCGGGGCTTGGGGCAGAAGTCCGCCGTAGATGCATTGGACGCATTTCTAGGAGCGGTTTAGATGGCGGCCCGGGCGTCTTCGACTTCCAATCCGTAGGCTTTGCGCAGGAGCACGCGGATCTCCGCACTAACCGTTCGGTCGGCAATCCGGGCCGAGTCCTCGAGCCTGACAAGAAGGGGCCCGTCGATTTTAAAAGCGATGACTTTGGAGCCCCTGACGGCGATCGGGACTTCGGACGTTTGGGCTTCCGGCTGCTTCGACTTCTTCAATTCGGATCTCCTTTCGTCCGTATTATAGATTCCGAAGGGATTAAAATCAATATAAATTTTTATGCCTTCCTTATACCTATCCGCGTAGAAATGCGGTGAAAAACCGATCGAATCCGACGGGCCGCACCAAATATTTCCAGATTTTTCCAAACCTTCAGATATTACGGGGATTTTTGACCCGCCGAAAATCCAAATTGTAGTTGCATTATATAAATGATTTATATACATTATAAAGCATCTGCTGCCAACACACCGGCAGCGGCCCCTGACCCGGGTAGGTCAAGGGAAGGTTCCTTGAAGGGCTGCAAGGCTCAAGAAAGCAAGGTCGGTAGGGCGGCCGGACAAGACCCGGACAGCAGGCTCGGTAGTTTACCGCGCCGGGCTCGATCAGGGCAACGAAGCCGGCGACCGAGGATCATAATCAGGTGACGGAGCGATCGGAGATGCCGGCGCCACTAGCACGAGCCCTCACAGGATGAGGGCGGGCGGCGAGAACGGCAAAAGAACGGCACGAGGATGCGCTCGCGGTACACGGTAATCGAAACGATCAAGGCAAGCGGAAGGGGGATCCTGGATACGAAGAGACGGTAAACGGGATCCCTTTCTTTTCTCTGAATAGGTTTTACTCAAGGAGGTAAATCCAAATGTCCAAACCTATCGTGAAGTTAGTCGGTGAGGATGGAAACGCATTCTCGATTTTAGGTCGGTGCAGGACGGCCGCCCGGAAGGCCGGGATGCCGAAGGAACAGTTCGACGCCTTCATGGAAGAGGCGACGAGTGGCGATTACAATCACCTGTTGGCCACGGTCATGAAGTACTTCGATGAGGAGTCCGAACGGTCGGAGGACGACGAGGAGGATGAGGACGAAGGGGGCGAGCCCGACGATTGCCAGAATTGTACGCATGGAACGAAGGGCGGCGGATGCACATTAAGCTCCGAAGACTTCGACGATGACGGCCTGGGCGGCGAATGCCCTAGCTACGAAGCGCGGTAAGGAGAACGACCATGCGAGCCGAAATATTCGAAGGCATGGAAAACGCGGCGACTCATTTCAACCGCACAAGCCGAACCGAACGGAGACTCACCCGGTTGACCTCGGAGCTCCGAACGGCCATCCATCGCGGCGAGAACGCCGATGAGGTCCGGCGGCAGATCGACATCACTTTCAAACGCCTCTGGCGGCTGCGGATGAAGGGCTGAAGGCGAAAGGAGAATGGACGTGGGAACTATGAATCCGTTGGCAGCGTTATTTTGTGTGGCTCGGACGGCGAGCGAATTCGAGCGGGAGAACCTTCTCAACGACGCGGACGCATTCCTGGCCGTCGCTCGGACGACCAAAGGGTCGGTTCTTTTGACACCGGCCGGCCGCACCTTCGTTGAAGAGTCCTTGGCGATCGGATGCCAAATCGTCGAATTCGACCATTATCCGAAAGCGGAAGGGATGGGTGGCGAGCGGATCCACTTTTGGATGAACCGTTCATCGGTCGAGTTTCTGTTGGAAAAGATAGCGGCCGAGAAAGACCGCGTCGTCGCCGTCGAGAAAATCTTGACGGTTTATTAAAAGGAGAAAGAACGTGAAATTCCGAAAGATGGAGGAAATGGGCAAAGAGGAGGAGATCCAACTGTGGCACTCGTTCATGGACGCCCTCCCCGAACAGAGTTACCTTAAGCCCCTTCTGACCGGCCTCAGCCATTACATCGCCGGCGAGATCAGGAACGATACGGCGATTCCGATCATGGGACTCCTGACCGCCGAGACGATGGAGAAGAACGATCTCATCCGAGATGTCGGAAGGCTGGAAGCCCGGATTGAGGGAATGGTAAAGGACGGGATCTCGCTCCAAGCCGAAATCATCACCCTTCGCGAACAGCGGGACAACCTTAAAAATGCCTACACGGACAGGGAGGACGAATTGGGACAAGAGCAGGATGCACATCTCCGGACGCGGAACCTGCTGGCGATGGCCAACCGCGAGATCGAGCGCCTCAAAGCCAAAAGGTTCGACGAGTTGTTGGACGAATTCGCGGCGATAAAGGCGCGGGAGCGGAAGGAAGAAAAAGGGGAAGGCCAATGAAAGTCCTCGTATCGACGCACAAGGACCAAGGCATCCGGCCCAGCGATTTCTGCTGGATTCCCGACGACGAGCTTGTGTTGTGGCCGACGGAATGCGATGCCGACGGGGATGAGATCGACGGCGGCTGCGGCTGCCGGCGGTCGATGATCGGGATGGATTGCAAGAAGACGACGACGACCTTCACCGTTGCGGACGTGGATATGACGATCGATGCCTACTTATGGAAACTAATCCAAAGTGAAAGGCAAATGGGCTTCATCAGCGAAACCCAAAGCGGGGCCTTCTTCGGCGATCTCAAAAAAACGATCCAAAGGGGCTTGGGCTTATTGAAAGTGGCTGAGCAGTATTCGATCAACGCGATCCTTGAACGGCGCGGTGGGGTCATCCAGGAACGGAAGAGGGGAAAAAGACCGGGATGGATACCGCGGCCATGAAGAGCTTCCTGGAGGAATTCAACCAACTCGTGATGGGTAGGCTATTTGGGGTCAAGGAAATCAAACGCGATCCGGTCCGTTTCTTCCCCAAAGGGCTCCGCTATCGCTACTACTCCGTCAAGCGCGGCAATCGGGAATGGAAGTACTGCTACTCCACCACCCGAAACGAAAACGGAAAATTCGCCTCCTGGGTCTACATGCCCAAAGGCAAGGGGCGGTGGACGGAGCGACGGTTCCGGCAACTGCGGAGCCGAACGAAGTCGAAGGCGCGGGCCATGAAGTTGAGGGACGAATTCGATCGACGGAAGGAGAGGAAAAATGTCGAAGCATGATGAAGACCACACCGAAGAGGCCGACCGGCTGGAAGAAATCCACGACGAGATGCAGGAGCTCCTTGGCGAGGCCAAGCAACTCATCCAACGTTTTGTCCATGTCCGGGCGCGGGCCGAGGCCTACTGGATCCCTCAGATCGCGATGGCGCTGAGCAACGAGCACGACTACTTGGGCAGCGGTTCCTACACGTTGGCGGAGACCATCAAGGATCTCTGTGAAGATTCTGAATCCGAAGAGGAAGTGACTGGACCCACTCCGAGCGAACAGCCGGGCGAAGGAGGAGGACAATGAAATTCCTGGATGTCCGACCGGACCAATTCATGAAGGACGTCGCAACCTCGCTCGGCTACCGCGGCCGGAAATTCAAGCTCGAAGTGACAGGGA
>Ga0315291_10000607_pt1 | contig 47919 bp, 49 predicted proteins | sample YL17G12_20_MG_FD_203070 | JGI IMG/M metagenome (GOLD analysis project Ga0315291, IMG submission 203070) | Sediment microbial communities from Yellowstone Lake, YNP, Wyoming, USA - YL17G12_20 | ecosystem: Environmental > Aquatic > Freshwater > Lake > Sediment | place: USA: Wyoming | collected...
TTTTTCCTAGTCGCTCTGGCAGGAGAGGTGGCCGAGCTGGCTGAAGGCAACCGCCTGCTAAGCGGTTGTGGGGAGAAATCTTCACCGGGGGTTCGAATCCCCCCCTCTCCGCCACGTAGAGCGTCCGAACAGATTGAGTTCGGAACTGTAAACCGGCATCCCATCCTAGGAAGCTAGCCTAGACGAAGAGGAACCGAAGAACATGACACCAACATCTTGGCCAATTCTATCCGTTCTAATCTTGATACTCGTAACAGTCTTTGCAGTGATTGCGATTGTCTATCAGAGGAAGAGTAAGAAACCGCCTGACTACCGAACGCTATTCATAATGGGAATAATCTGGCTTGCAATCGGTATTCCTGTCAGGAACTACATGATGTCGGCCTTGGGGCTAATACTCACTGCTCTTGGCCTCGCCAACAGGAAGAAATGGAAAGAAACCAGCACAAATTGGGGGGAGCTGACCAGAGAAGAGAAGGCGATCAAGATCTTTCTCATTGTTCTGCTCAGTGTGCTGGTCATAGGGGGGTTCGTGCTATATTTCCTGGCCAGGAAACGTTAGCCTCCGCGGGTCAAAAGATACTGACGATTGCAGAGCGAAAGACGCTGCTCAGCAGACAAGATATCCAATCTCTCGCAACCTTGCGCCCATAGCTCAATTGGATAGAGCGTCTGACTACGGATCAGAAGGCTGGGGGTTCGATTCCTCCTGGGCGCATTTTGTATTACCTACTGTCTGCCCTGCCGCCGTCTGCCAATTGTCTCAGGGCGGCCCGATTCCTCCTGGGCGCGTTTTTTGTCGCCTACCCGCACACTCTTTCAATGACGCCCCCGCCTAGTAATTCTTCGCCTCGATAGAATACGGCTGACTGACCCGGCGTTATGGCGCTCTGCTCTTTCTCAAACCTGACTCTGAGCTTCTGGCCCGACCATCTCCAGCCCGATCCGCTCCGGCCCGACCCGCCTTGGTTCGATTCCTTGTGACGCGGTTCGTCTTGGCGTGACTGGTTTCGGTTCGATTCGCTCTGATCCCACCTGCCTTGGTTCGATCCGCCACCCTCTAACCCGATCTCAGCCTCGGCTGGGACATGCGTGTAGCGAATCTGAACGAGAGCCCCGAGCGGAAATCTATCGCCTGGATCTGCGAGCCAATTGACATCGGAACAGATAAATTCTCTGGCGAGAAGGTGAGGTTTCTCGCCGACCACTACCGTGTGAGATTCTGGCTTGAGGGCCACGACGTACAATCTTTTGCTTGATGAAACTCGAAGGCCACGCCTCTGCCCTATTGTGAAGTTGACAAGACCGTCGTGAGTTCCGAGTAGCTCGCCCGAGACATCAACTATGGGGCCAGGAAACACCCCAACGCCTATTTGAGAAAGCCTTTGCATCACAAACACGCCGCACGTGCCAGATTCAACAAAACAGACATCCTGACTCTCAAGCCTTTCAGCGGAATCCAGTCCCATTCGTGAAGCGATATCACGCACTTCCCTCTTGGTAATTGCCCCCAGAGGAAACAAGATTCTGGGAAGACGAGACCTCTCTATCCCCCACAGTACATAAGTCTGATTCTTGCTGCGATCCTTCGCGCGAAGTAGACGCCAACCATCGTTAGCTCGCTCCAAGATCGCATAGTGGCCGGTTGCGAAGAAATCCGCACCCATCGAAAGGACTTTATCCATAAGAACGCTAAACTTCACGCGCGTGTTGCACAGCACGCATGGATTAGGGGTTCTCCCTTGCGAATAGTCCAGGCAAAACGGACGAATCACTTGGGACTCAAAGCACTCCTCAAAGTCAATCACATAATGCGGGATGCCAAGTTTCGTTGCGACGGATTTCGCATCATCTATTGCGGCCAGGGAGCAGCAGGATTTGGCCCTTGCTTGAGTTTCAGCATAGCACCACAGCTTCATCGTGACGCCGAATACGCGATAGCCCTTCTCAACAAGAAGGGCTGCAGCAACAGAACTATCAACGCCGCCACTCATGGCAACTGCAACACGAGCAGGGTCGGAACGCGATGAGTTGTTCACAGTATTGGTCAGGGTTCTTGCCCGGCTCCTTTCGCATCAGGCTCCGTGCCCCGGGGTTCCTGTCGCTTCTACTGGGGACCCGGCTTTGCGCTGGAAGGCCCCGGGATGCCTTTTTGTTCACCCGGTTTCGTGTCTTGAGCCTGAGTTTCCATTGTCGCACCAGAAGGCTTCGGGGTGGCCTGCACTTCGCCCGTCTTCGCTCCCTGAGCCTCGTGCGTAGCACCTTTAGCCCCTTGCTTTGCCAGATAATCTTCTATCGCCTTGTGAAGAGCATCCGCGGCGAGATTTGAACAGTGCATCTTCACCGGAGGTAATCCTTCCAGAGCTTCCGCAACGGTCCTGTTGGATATGGCCAGTGCTTCGTCGAGGGTTTTCCCTTTGACGAGCTCCGTCACCATGCTGCTTGTGGCTATGGCCGCGCCGCAGCCAAATGTCTTGAATTTGACGTCTTCGATGCGGCCGTCCTTGACCTTAATCTCCAGCCTCATGATGTCGCCGCACACTGGATTCCCAACCTGGCCAACTCCGTCAGGATTCTCGATACTTCCCACATTCCTGGGATTCCGGAAATGCTCCATCACTTTTTCGCTATACATCTCTCACTTCTCCTGTTTGCCGCAGCCGCACTGCAGGCGCGGTCTTTTTCTCATCTGGCGTGTTTCTCGCAGCCGCACCGTCGACGCGTTCGTTCTTATCTGCATGTTTCCCGGAGCCATACTGTCATCCCGTTCTCTATCACATTTGCCGTGCTTTCACTTCTCACGTTCTTGCTCGCCTCGCGTAACGACTCTGTCCCTGACCGGACCGCTCTGGACAGATGCACTCTCTCTCAGCCGCCACCAATCCCCGCGCCACTCTTTTTGAAAAGAGGAGAAATGGCCCTGAGCCTGTCGACAATGCGCGGTAACACTCCAAGAACGTAATCTACGTCAGCCTCAGTGTTATCTCTTCCGAGGCTAAAACGCACCGAGCCCTGTGCCACGTCCGCGGGCACACCCATGGCGAGTAGCACGTGCGAAGGTTCAAGCGAACCGGAAGTACACGCGGAACCACTCGAAACCGCAATCCCCTCCATGTCCAGGCTCAGAACCAGAGACTCCCCTTCAACAAACTCGAACGAAACATTCAGCGTGCTGGGAAGTCTTTTTGTCGGGTGCCCGTTTAGCCTCACGTTAGGTATGGAAGACATTATGCCTTCCTCAAGCCTATTCCTCAAGGCGAGCATGCTCCTATTTGTGGACGTGATGTCCGCAGAAGCAATCTCAACAGCTTTGGCAAAACCTATGATTCCCGGAACATTCTCCGTGCCCGCTCTCCTTTTTTTCTCGTGATGGCCCCCGAAGACGATAGGAGACAAAGGCGTCCCTCTCCTCACGTAGAGCGCGCCAACCCCCTTTGGGCCGTAGATCTTATGCGAAGAAACGGACAGAAGATTGACCTTGATCTTACTCGTGTTGAGGTCAACTTTCCCAAAAGACTGAACCGCGTCGCTGTGAAAGACGATTTCTTTCTCCGAGGCAATCTCCCCGATTTCCTCAACGGGCTCAATCGTCCCCACCTCATTGTTAGCATGCATGATTGTGATGAGAATCGTGTCGCTTCTTATGGCACGCCTCACTTCTTCAGGGTCGACTATGCCATACTTGTCACACGGGACCTCGGTCACCTCAAAACCAATGCCGGCCAGATGCTCACACGTGGCAAGAACCGCGTGGTGTTCTATCTTGCTCGTGATTATGTGCTTTCCCTTCTTGCATAGAGCACCCACTACTCCACTGATTGCGAGATTGTCTGATTCTGTACCACCACTCGTAAAGACAATCTCGTCCTTCCTGGCTCCAAAGGCACTCGCCACCGTCTCCCTGGCCTTTTCCATTGCTTCGCGCGTGTCCTGACCAAGAGAATGCACGCTTGAGGGGTTACCGAAGCGCTCATTCATGAAGGGAAGCATGGCTTCTATCACCTGGGGATGCACCGGCGTTGTGGCATTGTGATCCAGATAAATCTTACGCACCGACTATCTCCTCCTCGCGCTGCGCTTGCGGGAACGGCCGGTTGGACAAGCATCGGAGCCTGCCTCCCGGCACAAATCATTCAGCGTCGTGCTGTCGAGCGCGGACTTAATTTGCACGTCGAGCTTCTTCAAGAGTATCTGGCTGACACAGCCTTCGGCTTTCGCGCACTTGGTAGACCGGTTCGCCTGGCCCACACAGTAAGTGATTTCGATGGGGCCCTCGAGAGATCTAATGATCTCTCCGACTTTGATGCTGGACGGATTCCGCGCCAGAGCATAGCCGCCATGCGGACCGCGAACGCTGCGCACGAGGCCACTTCTCCGTAACGAGGTCATGAGTTGCTCGAGATAAGGCAGGGAAATATTCTGCCGTTCCGCGATGGTCTTCCCTGCCACAGGTCCGGCCCCGTAGTGGAGTGCTAGGTCGAACATTGCCCGGACACCGTAGCGTCCCGCGGCGGTCGAAAGCCTCATAAGCCCTTTCTCCAGATGCTGACCCGAACGACGCAAGAAACCGGAAATACTCCCCGGCCACTTCGCACTACTCAGACTACATTAGTTGACAATTTTCGTCAACTATTTTCTGAGGCAACACGAAAGGGAGAACTCATCGTTCTCCCTTTCTGAAGATGGGGGGCATCCGACGCGGTCAAACCGCCTCTACTTGGTGCCCTCTTCCGGTCCCGTCTTCTTAACCTTCATGGCTTCTGCCTTGGGTACGATCGTTACCTTCTTGAGAATCACTGAATCGACAGGAACGCTATTCTCGCCATATTTGTTCGGTTTCACCTTTACGTTTCCAATCGCATCAAGCACATCCATCCCCTTAACAAGTTGGCCAAATACCGTGTACTTGCCGTCGAGACCCGGCTGTGCAGCGAGACAAACGAAGAACTGCGAACCAGCACTGTTGGGATCCTGTGATCTGGCCATTGACAAGGTGCCTTTGACGTGCTTTCTAAGATTGAATTCGGCCTTGATAGCGTAACCCGGGCCACCCGTGCCGTAGGACTCAACATTTGGGCCCTTCGTATTAGGGTCTCCGCCCTGAATCATGAAGCCCTTTACAATCCTGTGAAATTTCGTTCCATCATAGAAACCTTGTTTCGCGAGTTTTTTGAAGTTCTCAACATGACCGGGAGCATCTTTCGGGAAAAACTCTAGAATCATGGTTCCATAGTTCGTTTCAAGTACGGCCACTTCGTCAGCCGCTCCGGGTTTCTGCATGGCTGTACCCTTTCCAGTTTCTTTGGCCTCGGTCTTAACCATAGAGTCCTTCGCCGAAGATTCCTTGGTCTGTTCCTTGGCTTGCTCCTTCGCTTGTGCCGAATTGCAGGTAGCCACAAAACCAAATAGGAAAAGAACGAAAGACACAACCAAAACCAGAACAAAGATACGTTTCATTTTATCCTCCGTTGGCTATGACCGCCGCGTCGTCAGACAGCACACGCAGAACTGCGGATGATGGCAGGCGCGGGGCTGTCGAATATCGCAGACGCGGCACTGCAGAACCAAAAACCCTAAGGGCAGGTGTTCCAAACCCGGCACGGAATGCTAGTAACCAAGTTCCTCTTTTTCTTTTAGGACTTCTTTCCTCTTGATCAGTTTCTTCTGCTTGTCTATCTCTTTCTTAGCGTAATCGCCCCACTGATCATCGTTCACCACGAGCTGAAGTTTTTCGATCGCACCCTCGTAGTCACTCATCTTCTCGAGCGCCTTTGCCCAGGCGCAGATTAAACATCCGTCGTTGGGTTTCGACTCAAGACCCTTCTTGGCAACCTCAACGGCCTGTGCCGCCTTCTTGGCGTCCGAATACAGAAAAGCAAGGTTACAGTAAAGCTGGGAGTTCTCAGGCTGAGCCTCGAGCACTTTTTCATACTGTACGATTGCAGAATCTAGTTGCGCGTTTTTCTCGTATGCGATCGCCAGATTCAACCTCTCGCCGATGCTTTCAGGCTCAAGCGCCAACATCCTCCTGTTCATGTCGATGGCTTTAGGATATGCCTCAAGTTTCAAATAAAGCCATGCTAGCGACCTTATGGCTTGCGGGTCGTTGTTGTCCGTCTGGTAAAGCCGCTCATAGATATGAGTAGCTTCAACAAACATGTTGTTGTCCCTGCACAACGTTCCGAGTGCCCGCATCGTTTCCTTATTATCGGGCCTCAGCTCCAAGGATCTCTGATATGCGTTAACGGCCTCCGCAATCAGTCCCTTTGATCCAGACATGAGGGCAAGCAGGGAGAATGCTTCGGAATTATTGGGGGTAAGCTCGATTACCTTCTTGTACTGCTCGATGGCCTGGTCGAGGTTTCCATTTAGCCCGTATACGTAGCCAAGTTTTGAGTGGGCGGTGGCCAGCCTTTCAGCCTCAGCCCGCGTTACTTCAAGCAGGCTTTTGAACGCATCAATGGCGTCGATGTAGTTCTTGAGCTCGATGTTGGCAGAGCCGAGATGAGAATATGCCTCCGCGAATGTGGGATCGATTTTGATGGCTTCCTTGAAAGACGCAACGGCTTCGACGTATTTCTTGTCGGCCTCGAACTGGACCCCTGTCTGAAACGCCTTCTGCGCTTCCTCCCTCAGGGTCGCACCTTCCTTTGATACTTCCTTTGATGCTTCTCTTGACTCCGAGGCTGGCTTTTCTTTCACCATCACAGCAGAGGAAGGTTTTACACTCGATACGCGGCGTCCGCACCCTTGGGCCATCAGCAACACAACCAACAGGAGTACAAACCCGAGGGGCACACCTCTCAGCTGAAATCTGGGCATTTCATTCACTCCTTTCGTGAATGTACCTCTGCAGTCTAACCTCTAAGAAGTAGATCATTGCGTTTCAGGACAAACCTAACAAGGTCTCGGTTCCTTGTCAAGCGACACGTGAACTCACTTCGACGAGACTAGCTTAAGTATGTGGCCCTCTTTGTCAAAAGTCACGCGTACGATTTTCTGGAGAACGCCTCCGCTGGACGTCTTGATCTTCTTCTCGAAGGATGCACAGTAGATTTCCCTCTTGCGAGGAGTGCTTTTAATTCTGGCAAGCGTTGCGCCAAGCTCGCCGTCTATCTTTTCAATCATGTCGACTATGCCGAGGTCGGCCGGCACCTTGCGCTTCACCACGGAAGGACGCACGCCTTTCATTTCAGGGAACCTCGAGACTATGTGTTTCTTGACGTCGTTCAGCACGCTGGGTACAACGGGTTCAGGCCTTTTTGCCCCTTTTTCTGCGCCAGGCTTTCTTGTGCGCTTTTCTGTTTCAGCCCCTTTTGAACCCTTTGTTGTTTCAGTTCTTCTTGAGCCCTTTTCTGCGCCGGGCTTTCTTGTGCGCTTTTCTGGGTCTAGTGTTTTTGGCATCCTCACCACTTCCTATGAGAGAGGGGTAGAGTACTTATAGTGGGATCTCCGAACAGTACAAACTGTAAGAGCGTCTTCTTGTCATCTTCGTCCAAATAACCTTGCCGCGAAACTGCGAGGGCAGCAAGCTGTGCCCTGGCACTCACGAGCGCCTTCCCGAACGTCATACCCTTATGCACATTGCGAAAAAAGTTCAGCGCGATCAAATCCGCTTCGCTTGCCGGCGGTGCAAGTGCTCCGTAAGCCGTACAGGTGGAGCCGAGCAAACAAGCCGAACCAGAGGATAGAAAAGCAAGCGAGATTGACGTATCCCTTTTTCTTCCCATCTCTATAGCACCGTAGCAAGCTTCTGTCATGACCATGCTTTTCTCGTGGCTCAAGCGATTGACGTTTGCAGGCGAGAGCGCCGTCGGGAAGTTGGTACCATCCTGACCAAACCAGTAAGGCTCGGTATCAGAACCGTGAAGGTTGAAATAGAGGAAATTCTTGTTGCTGAACCATGCCGACGTCACGTCGACATAAGAAAGAGGCGGACAAATCCTGAGATTTCCGGTGTAACCAATGTCTCGCCACACTTCTTGAGAAGCTCTCTTCCAGATCGCAGCCGTGTAACCAAAAGAGCTTTTCTGCAAAGACAAGGCATTTGTGGAAAGCCAGGCCGCTGCTTCCGAAGCAACGCCTATCTGAGTTAGCAAGAGCCGGACATCCGATCCGTTTCCATCGGGCATGCGTCCCACGGGTCTCTCCGGGAGAAGACACTTCTCCGTACTCGTTGTCCCCGGAGGGCACCCATAGGGATTGTCAGAGAACACAGAACTATCAGAGTCAAAGGCAGGATTCGTCAGCCTGAAATATGGGATCACTTCACCTCCTCCAAGAATCAAGATGAAAATGCCGGAATCGCGCGTCGATGTTCGTTTGACATCGCGCGATGATCTTGGGCTTACATCGTGCTTTGCCGCTGGGCCAGCTCCCCGCGGAGCCGAGAGCTTGGCTACGATGCGGTCAACCGCGTTTTTTACAGACGTCGGTGTTATAGCCGTTGCGGGCCTGAGACCGAACTGCGTGATTGAGGATTTGTCATCAATAAATGCTGTTGTAAGCTCGACTCCTCGCCTGGAGAGCGAGTCTTTGTATCTCTCGAGCGAGCTCAGGACGCTGTTGAGCCCTGTCTTACCGTACCTTTGCCTGAGCTTTTCCGTGCTGGAGACTAGAAGTAGCTGTTCCCGGCTCACCTTACTTCTCCCCCGCTCAGATTACTAGACCCCGACCCACATTCGCGCAACACGTCCGCACCATGGGGTCCCTTCACATCGGTGTGTCCCGCGCACTAAGGGGTCCCTCGGACTACTGCGTCCCAGGCTGTGGCCCAGGTTGCGGCCCCGAGATAAAATTCTTTAGCACGTCGATGTTTTCTCTGGCGTTCCTGGCAGTCTCGGAGTTCGGTGCGACTGCAAGGATCCTCTCCCACTCTCTTACGGCTTCTCTATAGATACCAGCATCCGCGAAAGCGATACCAATGTAATAGTAGCCTTCGGCAAAGGCAGTGTCAGCTTCAACGGCGAGCTTGTATTGCTTGAGAGCTTTGTCATACATCTGGAGTGCGTAAAACGAATTGCCCAGATTGACAAGAGCCTTCGTATCACCAGGGGCCAATGCAAGTGCCTTCTCAAATGAGGATATTGCGTTCGTAACGAGCCCCAGCTCATTGAGGACCGCTCCCCTATTGACAAGAGCCTCTTTGAAATCCGGCTTGAGCGAGAGAACCTTGTCGTACTCGAAAAGGGCGTCTTCCTTGTTTCCGGCGTCGTGCAACGCGTTTGCCAATTGGTAGTGAAGCTGCGGATTGAGAGAGTCTCCTGCAAGGTCCGCACGCAAGACCTCAATTGCCTGCTGAGTGGGCGAAGGCTCCTGAGATGCCGGCGCTTGCTGAGAAGGCGGTTGAGGCGGTTGCTGCTGGGGAGCCGGAGGCCGTGGTGTGCCCAGCTGCGTAGCCGGGCGCTGCGGTGAGGCAGAAGCCTCGTCTGCCCGAGACACGGCATAACTGAACAGGATTACTAAGGCGAGGAGCAGAACGACTGACAAAAGAACATGCTGTTCTCTATTCCTCTTTATCCAACTGGTTGTTCTCAAGGCTTTCCTCCTGTCGTTTTGTGTGCCGCTGCATCTAGCAGCATTGTGTCCATCTTATTCTCTCAGGCCACGGGGTTGCTACGTTGTACGGACAAATGGGCCTGGGTAGTAACGACTGTCACTAAACTCACAAAGAAAAGACACCAGGATCGTATCAGAATCGGGAAACCACTAGCGCTAGTATAACAACGCACGCTGTAACGTGTCAACCAAACCTATCTTTGTGGATACTGGTATGCGTTTTCAGCAAGGCCGACGCACGATGGAAGAAACGCCGCTCACTAGAAACCAATATGGCACGATTGTTTTGACGCTAACTATCCTTGCATTCTGTCGAGGCTCCTATACTGAATGGCCTCGGCCACATGCTCTGCACGGGGCAGCTCGGCATCATCAAGGTCAGCTATCGTCCGAGCGACCTTGAGGATTCTATGGAACGCCCGTCCACTCAAGCCCAGTCTCTCCATCGCGGCCCTGAGCAGGGAAAGCCCGGACTCATCAACAATACAAAAGCGTCTGATGAGAGTCTCTCCCAAATCGGAGTTCGTGCGCACGCCGGAAAGGCCTGAATACCGCTCCAACTGGAGCACTCTTGCCTTGAGCACACGCTCCCTTACGGTAGTAGAATTCTCGCTGGCCTGACTCTGCGAAATTTCGCGAAACGATACTCGCGGCACGGAAACGTGTATGTCTATCCTGTCAAGCAGTGGGCCGGAGAGCCTTCCCATGTAGTTTCTAATCTGGACCGGAGTGCAGTTACATTCTTTCAAGGGGTCAGTGAAGTAACCGCAAGGACACGGATTCGATGCTGCGATGAGCATGAACCTGGCTGGAAAAGAGACAGTCCCCCCTGCCCTTGATACCGTCAGGCTTCCCTCTTCGAGGGGCTGCCTCAGAGCCTCAAGCACATCGTGCCTGAACTCCGGCAGTTCGTCCAGAAAAAGAACACCGTTGTGCGCCAGACTCACTTCTCCTGGACGCGGGACTTTACCGCCTCCAATCGCGCCAGCGATGCTAACGGTGTGGTGAGGCGACCTGAAGGGTCTTGATGAAAGAAGGGCCACGCCTCTGCGGAGTTTCCCGGCCGAGGAGTAGATCCTTGTGGTTTCAATCGCCTCGTCAGTGGTGAGTAGCGGAAGAATCGAGGGCACTCGTCTCGCGAGCATTGTCTTTCCGGAACCCGGAGGTCCGATCATAATGACATTGTGATTCCCTGCCGCCGCTACCTCAAGCGCCCTTCTCACGTGGTGCTGACCCCTGACTTCTGAAAAGTCGGGGTAGACGCGCGCTCTCTTACCGTTCACGCCAGGCGAAAACTCGGCCACGCCACCACCCCCACTCGCTGGGGCGTCTCCCGTTTTCGCTACACCCGTTCTCTTAGCCAGCATACTGTCAGGCAGAGGTGGGGCTGACGTTATGGAAGCGGGCGAAACCAGTCTGAGCTCTCCTCTGAGGAATCGCACAACTTCCAAGAGAGTACGCGCAGTGAGAACCTTCTCTCCCAGGGCAACGGATGCCTCATCTCCGTTTTCGGATGGCACGATCATCCAACGCACCCCGGACTCTTTTGCAAGAAGAGCCATCGAAAGAATCCCGCGGACGGGCTTCACCCTGCCGTCCAGCGAAAGCTCGCCCACAAGGACGCAGCCCTCCATGGGGTCCCCTCCCGCGGCGTTCCCTCCTGCGCCGCCTACTCGGTCGACTATCTGGTTGCCTGTCGGGTCACCAGAAATCTCCTCACTGCAAGTCTTCACACCGAAAAACTTCCCACCCGAAATCTGCCCTGTAGCCTGGAGAAGCCCCACCGCAACAGCGAGATCAAAACCAGCCCCCTCCTTTCTCGTGTCTGCAGGAGCCAGATTCACAACGATCTTCCTCGGAGGAAGCTCAAGCCCGCTGTTCTTTATCGCAGAGAGAACGCGCTCACGACTCTCACGCACGGCAGCGTCCGGAAGGCCAACGGTTGAAAAACTTGGAAGACCTCTCCCTACGTCGACCTCCACCTCTACGAAGTAAGCATCAATCCCCACGAGCGCGCAGCTTCTAACCCTTGCCAACACAACAACCACCCCCAGTTCAAATTAGCAGTATCGTATCAGCGCTACCAACCCAACGCCCCCTCTGCCGTGAACGCATTCTCGATGTGATCCGCGGTCAATCTTTCTCCAGTGCAGGAGATCGCAATCACATCAAACCGAATGCTGCGGTATGAGTCCGCTCCGTGGCGTTGAAGAAATAGTAGAGCGCCTCTTGTCAGTCGCTCTCTTTTCCTTGTGTTCAGACATTCGGCGGGCTGCGAAAGGGACCCTCGCCCTCTCAACTTGACCTCGACAAACGCGAGGCACTCGCCTTTGCTGGCAACAATATCTAACTCGCTTCTTCGTGTTCGGAGATTTCTGCTGATGACCTGGTAGCCTTTGAGTCTGAGGAAAAGGGCGGCAATTTCTTCGCCAATCCGGCCTGAAGGAATCTTCTCGGTCACGATTCCACCACCTCCCTGTCACAATCCCACGTTGACCGACATCACATTATGCTACGAGTAATCTCGTTCACCACCTCACCAACGCCTCACCACTTGAAAATTCAATCCCGACCTACGTCATTGTGTGCGGCAGGTACTGCAGCTCACCACCTCATTTTCGCACATGCTAGCCTATTTTGGCACCTTCGAACTGTTGCGTACCTGTCTCATGAATTCAATCTCCCTCACAGGCCTAAAGGAGTATCTGTGAAGACAGCACGGACCGTAGCGGAGTAATGCTTGGATATGTAGCCGGGTCCCGTAACCCTTGTGAATGTTAAATCCATATTGAGGGAATTTCTCATGTGCATCGGCCATCAGATTGTCCCTCACGAACTTTGCGACTACGGACGCTGCGGCAACAGAAAGAAAGGTGCCGTCCGCTTTCGGAAATGCAGCTTGAGGGACCTTCAAACGGGGAATTTCCCGGCCATCGACAAGAACGAAAGAAGGTACAATTGAAAGCGCGTGCACTGCGTCACGCATGGCGATGTACGTGGCACCAAGAATGCCAGCCTCGTCGACGACTCGTTCGCTCACTGAAACCCACGAAACAGAAAGGGCCTCGGCAGATATTGTTTCGTAGAGCTTTTCCCTCTGGAGGTGTGTCAGTCGTTTCGAATCGTCAATATGTTCTGCATGGAAGTCAGGTGGGAGTATCACCGCCGCAGCCACAACGGGGCCCGCCAGTGGCCCTCTCCCCGCTTCATCCACTCCCGCGACACATCCGGCTGCTTTTGTCAGGTAGGGCTCTTCGTTTTCTTTGAGCAGGAGGAAACGTTCATGCCAGGTCAATTTCAGCGACGCTCTTGCCTGGTTCCGTGATGCTTGTTCCTGGTTAGGTTCGATGTCTAGCTGGTCAAGTAAGGACTGTGAGCTCTTGTCTATCCTCACCCCACTTCTCCATTTTTCCCATCGAGTTGTAGTCTGTCACGTGAACGCAGTAGTTGCCCGGTCCGAAAATCGCAGGCCGAGTGGGATCGGCGGCCGAGCGCAACGTTTTCTCGTTTCAAAACCGCAGGGCCTGTGAGACCGGCCCTCACCGCCTTTTCTCACTTCCCTCTCCCTGCTTCTCCTCGATACGAACGGCCTTGCCTTTCTTTCTTCCCAGATAGAAGAGCTTTGCCCTTCTCACTTTCCCTTCACGCACAACGGAAACGCTGGAGACACCAGGAGAATTGAGCGGGAATATTCTCTCGACTCCTACGCCACCGCTCACTTTGCGCACAGTGAAAGTGGATCGTGCGCCGCTGCCACGCTTGTTGATGACGGTTCCTTCGAAAATCTGAGTTCTCTCCTTGTCACCCTCAACAACCTTCACTTGTACGCGTACGGTGTCGCCGGGTCGAAAGTTGTCGACCTTCTTCTTGACGTGCTTTGATTCAACGAAGTCTATTGCATCCATGCGTTACCTCCTGTTTCCATTTTTGATCGATACCATGTTTGTCGAGATTCTCTCATATACAGGGAAAGCTGCCAAGTAGGTAGTTGTCACCACAGTCGTGGTCGTACTCGCAGGTGCAATCGCAGGCGCAGTTGCACATCCACCCTCCCTACCCGGGTTCTTCTGTCAACTCAGGTTCTTTCCTACATTCACTCAACAGCTTTTTGTCTTCTTTGCTAAGAATCGGCGTTTCGAGCAGATCAGGTCTTCTCTCAAGCGTTCTCAAAAGACGGTTCTTCCTCCTCCATTTCCTGATTGCCTCGTGGTTTCCGGAGAGAAGAACCTCTGGTACTTTCTTCCCCGCTACGACTTCGGGCCTGGTGTAATATGCGCAATCGAGGATTCCCTCTTCGAACGAATCTCCCGCAGCTGAATCCTCATCCTCCATGGCTCCGGGAATGAGTCTCACCAGCGATTCTATGACCACCATGGCAGGTAACTCACCACCCGAAAGTACGTAGTCGCCTATTGATATTTCCTCGGCGCCGAGTATCTCGCCGACTCGCTCGTCGGTGGCCTTATATCTCCCGCAGACGAGAATGATTGACTCGCAGGTCAAGAGCTCGTTTGCCAGATTCCGATCGTACTTTCTCCCTTGCGGCGACAGAATGATGATCCTTGTCTGAGACGTAGCCCTGGGAGTCGGACCGGGGCGGGCGCTCGCTTTTTCTGACGCCGCCTGAGGGGGAATCCCGTATTCGATATTACCTTCGACAGCACCCTGGGGAGGAACCTGACCTTCTGCATCACCTTCAATAGCACCTTCAGTGGCACCCTCAATATAGGACTCAGCCCCGGCGGCCGGACCCGAAAGATAATCGATACCCGTCACAGACGCAACTGCCCTCAAGATTGGCTCAGCCTTCATCACCATGCCGGGGCCGCCTCCATAGGGATAATCATCAACTGTCTTGTAGCTATCAGTTGTGAAATCCCTGAGGTTGAGAATCTCAATTTTCACGAGGCCTTTCTCGATTGCCCTTGCGACTATGCCTTCTGAGAGAAGTCCCTCAAAGAGGACGGGAAATATCGTCGTAACGGTGATTGTCATCTCAGTTTTCTCTCTGTGAGTGCGTCTGCGTCAGCGTTGGATGTTACAAAACCACCTTACTTCTTGAGCGTACCCGGCACTCGCTCTACCCCGCGCTCTCAATGCTATTCGCCAAACGCGCTAGGTATTCCTTCTGCACGGCACTCACAATTTTACTCGTCAAACAAACCAGGCACCGGTCGCACAAAAATCTCAGAATTCTCATAGTCTAGCTTCTCTACTACTTCTCGTGTTGCCGGTATCAGAGTCTCCTTCCCATCCGTGCTCTTCACGACGTAAACAATGTTGCTTCCGGTCTCCATCACGTCCGCCACGGCACCCAGCTCAATCCCATCGGTTCTTGTCACTTTCATCCCGACGAGCTCGAACATATAGTGTTCGCCTTCGGGATGAGGTGGCACTTCTGAACGGGGAATCTCAAGCGCGAGGCCACCCAGTTCCACCGCCTCTTCCCTGGAGTCAATCCCGCCGAGTTTGACCAGCGCAAGTTCGCCCTGAATTTTGGACCACTCGACAAGGAAATTTCGCCGCGACGACTGATCTTCGGCTTCTCGCGCTTCTTCCCGCGGGATTTGCCGCTCGGCCTCAGGCTCCGCTTCTCGCCCGGTTTTTCCAATCCACACCGAGCGTATAGAGAGAAAACGTTCAATGCTCGCCGTCGTGGGGCGGACCAGAAGCTCTCCTCTCACTCCTTTAGCCCTTATCACCTCTCCGACCACGACAAAGTTCTCCAACGGACTCACTCCGTTCTCCTAATCCTGCTCGGCAGCGCCATACGCGAGGCAGGTTCTAACACAAGTCGAGATGGCGGGCCCGTAGGTTTCCCGGGGCCTGACTCGGCAGCGCCATGCGCGAGGCAGGCGCTAACACAACTGCACGTGCGACGGAGCTGTCCAGTATGAATCATATTCAACAGCTCCAGTCTCAAGGAAGGTCTCGCGACGACTCCGCCCGCAAAGTAGCTACTCCAGTATTTCCAGGACTGCTTTCTTGCCTGCTTTGGTGGCAGCAGCGCTAAGAAGAGTGCGGATTGATCTGGCTGTTCTTCCGTGTTTGCCTATGATTTGTCCCAGATCTTCCTGGGCGACTTTGAGCTCAAAGATGGTCGTTCTCTCGCCTGTGACTTCTCTCACCATGACTTCATCCGGTTTGTCAACGAGGTGCTTTGCAATGTACTCAATAAGCTCTTTCATACGACACCAATCCTCCCCGGCCTGTCAAAGAACCGTCTCTCAGAAAACTCTCGTCAGGCTCAAGGTAGTTCTACTGGGGAAACGCATAATCGCCGGGAGCCAAATCCTACTGGAAGATCTCCTGCTCAGAGGCTCGTTTTCCGAGGATTAACAAGTTAGCCTGAAGTGACCCATATCGGTCTTAGGCCAATCAAGCAGGCCTGAAGCCACCGAGGAACGCCTATTTCTACTTCGGCTTCGGCTTTGATTGCGATTTTTCCTTCTTTGAGGCTCCTTTGCGCGCTGGCTTGCGTGGCTTCGCCGGCGCCTTCTCCGCACGCGGCGCTGCCTGCACCTCTTCCGCCGAAGCAGTCTCTCCCAGAGTCTCTTTCGGTTCTTCCCCTTCGGGCCCTCTCAGATCGTCAAGGGAGACCGTTTCAGAGAGTTCTTTTGGTGCAGCTGCCACCGGCGCTTCAACCGTCACCACGCCCGCCCTCTTCAGTAGCTGTTTCACAGCCACGGAAGGCCTGGCGCCTTTCTTCATCCACTCCTTCACCAGTTCGCCGTCAACCTTGATGTTCCCTGATGCGGTAAGAGGATCATACGTGCCCAGCATTGCTATGAACCTCCCGTCACGTGGCATTCTGGAATCAGCGACGACGATTCTATAGAATGGCCTGTGTTTTGCACCTGTTCTCGTGAGTCGAATCTTTACTGACACTCAGTTCACCTCCACGCATAAAGGTACCACTAGAACGGCAGAAACCTCAACCCCTTTCTGCCTCCGTGTCTCATCTGCTTCAAGAGCTTCTGGATCTCAAAAAACTGTTTGAGAACTCTATTAACTTCCTGAACGCTCGTACCGCTACCCTTTGCAATCCTCTTCCTTCTGCTTCCGTCGATGACGGTCGGTAGCTTCCTCTCCATCGGGGTCATGGAGTTGATGATAGCTTCGACACTTGTCAGCGCTTTCTCGTCCAGGTTGATCCCCGCCTTCTTGACTTTGCCAAAACCTGGAATCATATCCACCAGCTCTTGCAGAGGACCCATCTTCCTCACTTCCTTGAGCTGTCCAAGAAAATCCTCAAGTGTAAAGTCCGCCTCCCTAAGTTTCTTCTCTATCTCCTTTGCCCGCTCTATATCAACAGTTTTTTCCGCCTTTTCTATGAGCGATAAGACGTCTCCCATTCCCAAGATGCGCGAGGCCATTCTGTCGGGATAAAAAACCTCGAGCGCGTCAAGCTTCTCACCCGCGCTTACAAACTTAATGGGCTTGCCGGTGACAGCTCTGAGAGAAAGAGCCGCGCCACCCCTCGCGTCTCCATCCAATTTGGTGAGGACTGCCCCATCGAAATCCACGATCTTCTGAAATGTATTCGCAACATTGACCGCGTCCTGGCCCGTCATGCCGTCGAGAACGAGAAGAATCTCTTGAGGAGAGACCCTCTTCTTGAGCTCACAAAGCTCATCCATCATCTCTTCATCTACGTGCATCCTTCCTGCGGTATCGAAAAGAACCCAGTCGTATCCCCCTTCGATGGCCTGGGCGACTGCCTTGGGAGCAGCATCCAGGACTGACTCACCCTCCTGAGGAAGGAAGGCCTTTATTCCAACCGAGTCCGCGAGCACCCTGAGCTGTTCGACGGCAGCAGGCCTTTTCAAGTCAGCGGCTACAACCATCGGTTTCGCACCTTTTTTTAGAAGGTGCGAGGCTAATTTCACAGTGAAAGTGGTTTTACCCGAACCCTGTAGTCCGACGATAAGAAGCACGGCTGGCGGCTTGAAGACAGGCTTAAGGCTCACCGCCTTCTGCCCCAGAAGCTCGATAAGTTCCTCGTGCACTACTGCAATAACTTGCTGGCCCGGCGTTAGGCTCTTGAGCACTTCGCGGCCGAGGGCTTTCTCTTCCACTCGCGCCACGAAATCCTTCGCAACCTTGTAATTGACGTCGGCCTCAAGCAGGACTCGGCGAACCTCTCTCAGAGACTCCCGCATGTTCTGCTCGGAGAGCCTTCCGTAACCACGGAGCTTCTTAAAAACAGCGTCAAGTCTTGAAGTCAGTTCATCAAACATCGATGTTCTCTGTCGCGTAAGACTGCATGTTGAGACTGTTGAAAAACCGCTGTTGAGGCGCTTTCTTGAGAGACGGCGCCTAATGAATTCAACAGATTACAGCCCTGGTAAGTGTAACGACCGGACTTTTTCAACAGTCTTGTTCCGTGCAAAAATCTCCCGTGAAATCATTATGCCGGAAGGCGGGACTGCAAGCTTAAGCCTTCCGGCCGCAGTGAAGGAGTCTAGCATTTTCGGACGTTGTGTGCAACAGATGATGAGGGTGGAAGAGACGCCGCTCACCAAAAACCAATTTGACACAATTGTCTTGACGCTACATGAAAGTGGCGCAAAGCTGCTGACCCGATCTAGGGCGCGCAACTCGCAATTCCGTCGGCGCTGCCCGACGCTACCATCAAGCCGCTCAACTCTCGTCGCCGATGCCAGCCACTGCCTTGCGCAGAGATTTGATCCGGGAAGCCGGGTCTTGGGAGCAGAAGACGTACGAACCTACTGCCAGCATGGTCGCGCCAGCCTCCACTATGGCAGGCGCAGTTTCCAGACTCACGCCGCCGTCAACCTCTATTTCAAAATTGTGAGTGTGACGTTGGCGGCTAATCTCTCGTATTTTCGGTAGCACTTCTTTGATAAAACCCTGACCCCCAAAACCAGGATGAACGCTCATTGCAAGAACGAAATCGAGCGTGCTCAGAAAAGGAAGGATGCCGGAGGCAGAAGTCTCAGGGTTCAGAGCCAGACCGGGCTTCACGTTTTTCTCTCTTATCAAGTTGATGGTTGATTCAATCAAATCCCCTCGAACACCCTTGATTTCCTTAGAGCGTCTCTCCTGGGGGGCACGCCTTGACTTCTTTGCCACAGGCCCCTTTGCTACAGGTTCCTCCACGCTGTACGATTCGCCCACAATAATTCTATCGGAGAATACTTCCCAATGGAAACTCAGGTAGTCAGCGCCTGCATCACAGAAAGCGCTTGCATATCTCCAGGGTTCGCTAATCATCAGGTGGACGCACAACGGAAGTCTCGTTAGCTTGCGAATCGCAGAAACTATGATGGGTCCGAAGGTGATGTTCGAGACAAAATGGCCGTCCATTACGTCGACGTGAATGAGGTCGGCGCCACCGCTTTCCACGCTCTGCAACTGTTCCGAGAGTCTGCTAAAGTCGGCAGAAAGAACAGAAGGTGCTATCTTAATCATTTGAACTCCCCACGCTGAGGTACACCACGGAACCTTTGCGGATCTTGGTGCCGTAAGGAGGTCGTTGCTCCAAAACCTTGCCGCCCGGGCGGGGGGAGCCGGGTTCGATTTGTGTTACAAGTCCGACCGCCGCCAGGACATTCTGCGCGACGTTTATGCTCTGACCCACGAGCTTTGGCATCATGAACTCCTCAGCGGGAGGCCCAAGACTGACAAGCACGTCAACAGATCCTCCCTCCTCTGCGAGCGCACTAGGACCCGGAAAAGTCGAGATAACGGCATCCGTAGGGATTTCGGCAGAGTACACCTGTGACACGCGCCCCAACTGAAGACCGGCTCTTCCCAACACAATTTCAGCATGCCTCAAGGACTGCCCCCTGAGCTCAGGCACCGACACAGCAAGCTCTCCACTGCTAACGGTGACCCTGATGCCCCTGTTCCTCTTCACCGTCGCAAAGGCCGGGGGATGTTGTGAGACAACGCATCCCTTGGGCACGTCAGGACTAAAGATTGACGCCGTCTCGGCAAGCCTCAATCCCTCCTCTTTAAGACGCCTTTCGGCCTCCGGAACGGTGCAAAGGGTAAGGTCAGGCACCTTGGTTTCTCCGCCGTGTCCAACAAGAAAGGGCATGATGCCGAAGTTGAAAATGAGCACCCCTCCGACGAAAGCTGCGAGAGCGAGCAGCACAATAGTCCAGAGCGGCGAAATTCGAGGCCTTTTTTTCATTGCCTTTTCGTGCACCTCACAACACCGCGCAGAGAGATGGAGTCTCAAAAGATTAGAAATCGCTCCAGGACAAGACCAGTGTCGGCGTGCGCGCCCGAGGCGTCTGCGCCCGAATAATGAGCACTACCGGGCTTTTCTCATCCTCATTGCGAACAAACCATCTGTACCATATTGATCCGGAAGTATCAACATGGCACCGCTCTCGTCGACCAGGGACTCATCGACAAAGCCCGACGCAGACTCAATCTCTAAATCGTGATGGCTTTTTAAGAAGGAAAAAATTACCTCGCTTGTCTCCTCCCGTTCAAAACTACAGACACTGTAAACCAGAACGCCTCCATCATCAAGGAGCTTCGAGGCCGAGTCCAAAAGCTCTTTCTGAAGCTCGGATAGCAAGCCCAAAGACGTTTCTTTCTTTCTCCACCTGGCGTCGGCCCTTTTGCCGATGACGCCCAGGCCTGTACATGGTGCATCAACGAGAATTCTCTCGAACTTACCCTTGAAAGGCGCGACCCTGCCGTCTCCTGTCACCACTTCTATCGAGCCCAGACCCAGCCTTCTTGCTGCTTCTTGCACTTGCCTGGCCCTTGAATGGTGGACCTCGAGACAATAGACCGGTTTCGCGTCACTTGTCATCTCTGCAATCTGAGTGGCCTTCCCGCCCGGCCCCGCGCACAAATCAAGAAAGACCCCAGCGTTTTCCACGGAAAGGAGGCAACACACGAGGGACTCACCCTCATCTTGAGGGGTGTAGAGTCCGGCTTTGAAGCCGGAATCCGTTGCCGGAGCGAGTTCCCCACTCACCTTTATCATCGATGGATTTAGACGGCAGAGTTCCGCAGCGATTCCGCCCTCTCGAAGTCTGGTCATTAGCGTCGCCGGCTCTACGCGAGTCCTGTTTGCTCTTATGAAGACGTAGTCGGAGGAATTGTTTGCCTCGCAGATTCTGACCGTTCTCTCCAGGCCAAATCGCTGAAGCCATCTCCTCACTATCCACTCTGGGTGAGAGTAGAGAATCGACACAGCAGCAACGGCGTCCTTCTCCACCGATGGATACTGGATGGCGTCTTTGGTACTCACAAGCCTGCGCAACACTGCGTTGACAAGGCCCGCGGTGCCAGGATGTCCCCTCTTTCGGGCAAGTTTCACGCTCTCGTTGGTCGCTGCCGAAGCCGGAATGCGATCCATGAATAGAATCTGAAATGCGCCGAGACGGAGTACGTTCCTGATCCAGGTGGGGAGATCGGCAAGCTCAGTCTTGAGGAGACCAGAGAGCACCCAGTCAACCCTTCCCCTCCATCGGAGGGTTCCCTTCACGAGATATGTGAGGAGGTTGCGGTCTTCCGGGCTCAGGTCAGCTTCTTTGAGGTATGATGAGAGAAGACGGTCGCTAAAAGCACTGCGCGAATCAACTGCAGAGAGTATTGATACGGCTAATTCTCTTGCGGTTGTCTCTTTGCTTCTTTTCCTCTTGTGGCCTGTATTGCTTCTATTGGTTCTGCTGTTCCCATTGCTTCTCTTCTTTCTATAGCCTCCGGACTTCATCTCATGTTCCGAATCGTTCGCCCTCGCGGAGCCGTCTTCCTCTAGCGAAGTCAACCGCAGGCATTGCCTTCTTCCCCGCGGGCTGGACCGTAATCACGTGGAGTACGCCACGACCTGCCGCGACTGCGATTACACCGTCTTCGTCAAGCTTGAGTATGCTGCCAGGCGTATACATGCTCATGAGCTCGACGACTCTGACTCTGAGAATCTTGATGGGTTCGCTGTGGAGTGTAGTCTGAGCGCCTGGCCACGGAGTGACGCCTCTGACATGATCCGAAAGTGCTTCGGCATCACGGGCCCAATCGATGATGCCGTCCTCCTTCTTGAGCATGGGGGCATACGTTGAAAGTGCAGCATCCTGTGGAATCCTGGGCGCAGTCCCTTCCTTGATCGAGAGAAGCGTCTTGGAAAGTAGTTCGCTTCCTATTTGACAAAGCCTTTCGTGAAGCTCACCGGCGATTTCCTCGGGAAGTATTGGAACATATCGCTGTTGAATGATCTCACCCGCGTCAACTTTTTCGTTCATCCAGATTGTCGTCACACCCGTCGCCCTGTGGCCTTCTATTATCGCCCAGTTTATGGGCGCTACCCCTCTCAACTTGGGAAGTAGAGAAGCGTGAAGGTTGATGCACCCAACCGAGGGAAGTTCGAGGAGCGGCTTGCGAAGTATGGCACCATACGCCACAACAACGATGAGTTCGGGTCGAAGAGCGGTGAGTTCTTGGATGGCCTTTGGCGAGTTTACATTCTCAGGCTGGAGAACCCTTAACCTTTTCTCATCCGCCAGGACCTTGACGGGGGGCGGAACAGGCTCGAGGCCTCTTCCACTGGGCCTTTGCGGCTGCGTCACGACCGCGACTATGTCGTACCCATCGCTAACTAATCTCGAAAGCGGCGGAACCGCAAAACGCGGTGTGCCCATGAAGATGATTCTCAACCTCTTCTCCTCTCCAGAGAAGTACGGAATCGACCCTATGCGGAATAAGTCTTACGCGGAATAAGTCTCACAAGGAACGACCCACACCGGAGTCGTTCCTTTTCGCAGGAGAGTTCGCACTAAGCGCTGCTTTCCTTGTAGCTCTCCTCAATTTTGCGGAGGCGTCTTTGGAGCACGTGACGTTTGATTGCGCTCAATCTGTCGACGATCAAAACACCGTCGATGTGGTCGAGCTCGTGCTGGACAGCTTTCGCCAGAAGCCCCTTCCCCTTGACCCTTATTTCGTTCCCTTCAAGATCGAGACCCTTTACCTCGACCTCTTCAGCTCTGCTAATCTCCTCATAGATTCCGGGTATGCTGAGACATCCTTCCTCCGACGTCATCTTGCCGTTTTTCGACACGAGCTCCGGGTTCACTATGGCACACTTCCACCGCGTCCCGTTTTCATTCGGGATACTTAGCACTATGAGTCTCAGCGGAACTCCCACCTGGGGAGCCGCGAGCCCCACTCCACGCGAGCGCTCCAGCGTTTCGAACATCTCTTCCGCAAGCTTCTTTACCGAGGCACCTATTTCTTTTATCTCTCTGGCGCGTCGCTTGAGAAATGGGTTTCCGTAGGTGACAACGGCCCTTCCAGCCATTTACTCGCTTTGCTCCTTTATCGTGGCCACACAGCTCTTCGAAACCTCGATCTTTACCTCCTCCGCGATCTTTATCACGGCAATGTCGTCCTTGATGCCGACCACCGTACCGTGAATGCCGCCCGTGGTCACAACCTTGTCTCCCTTCTTAAGAGAATTCACCATTGACTGATGCTCTTTTTGTTTTTTCATCTGTGGCCGGACCAGAAGGAAGTAGAAAATGCCAAAAATGACCAGAATCATCAACACGCCGCTAAAAGCACTAGCGCCGCCTGACTGCCCCTGACCTGCTCCGCGTGTGCCCAGCGCGTAAGCTACGTCCACCATCATAACCTCCTCGTTAGATGCCCGAGTCTGGCTCGGATTCCCCTACAAGATGCGACCGCCGGCGTGACTCATTCCGAGTGCCTACCGGTCGCGGCTTATTGTTCGACTGACTCGTATTTTTCTAGAAACGCTTTACTCCACCGTGAGAATTGCCCCTCCAGTATACTCCCTCTCATTTCCTTCATCATTCTGAAAAAGAAACTAAGGCTGTGGAGCGTCGCCAGCCTCGGCCCCAGAAGTTCCCCGGCCTGGAAAAGGTGCCTGAGATATGCCCTTGAGAATGTTCTGCAGGTGTAACAATCACAGTTCTCGTCAAGCGGTCTCTCGTCTTTGGCGTACTCAACGTTCTTGACAACGAGCTTTCCCGTGGAGGTAAACACCGAGCCGTTTCTTGCGTTCCTGGTCGGCATCACGCAATCGAACATGTCCACTCCCTGAGAAACGGCGTCGATGATGTCTCGCGGAAAACCGACCCCCATCAGATATTTCGGCTTCTGAGGAGGAAGCTCACCGATTGTAACGGCTGTCATTTCAAAAGTCGCACTCTTCGGCTCCCCTACTGAAAGCCCGCCAATAGCATATCCGTCAAAGTCCATTCCGACAAGCGCTTTTGCGCATTGCCTTCTGAGGCTGTCGTAGGTGCTTCCCTGAACAATCCCGAACAGGGCGCGGGATGGAGGAGGATTGAGCCTCTCCCACAACTGTCTTGAACGTTTAGCCCAATCAAGTGTGTTCTCCATGGCTTGCCTTGCCAGAGGCATATCCGAGGGATACCCTACACACTGGTCCAGCGTCATCACGATGTCCGAATCGAGAGCTCTCTGTATTTCCACGACGATTTCTGGAGAAATGAAGTGCTCGGAGCCGTCAAGATGTGAACGGAAGACCACGCCTTCCTTTCTCACAACGCGGAGATCGGAAAGACTGAAAACCTGAAAACCCCCGCTGTCTGTCAGAATGGGTTTGGGCCAGCTCATGAATTTGTGAAGCCCGCCCAGTTGGCGAACCAGCTCGTGTCCCGGTCTCAAGTAAAGATGATACGTGTTGGCAAGCAGGATCTGAGCCCCTACCTCTTCAAGGTCCTGAGGGGAGAGCGTCTTGACCGTCGCCTGCGTCCCGACCGGCATGAAAACAGGCGTCTCTACCTTGCCCCTGCCTGTCACGATAATGCCGGCCCTGGCGCTTGAATTGTCGTCCTCTTTTTCCAGATGGAATTCCATTGCGAATCAACCCTCAAACGATAAGCATTCCGTCGCCGTAACTATAGAATCTATATCCTTCTCTCTTCGCTTCTTCGTAGGCCTTCAGAATAAACTCCCTTCCAGCAAAAGCACAAACCAGAAGCAAGACGCTGGAGGCAGGAAGGTGGAAATTTGTGACAAGGACGTCCACTTTCTTGAACTCATAAGGTGGATAGATGAATTTGTTTGTCCATCCTTTGGATGGAACTAATGACCGTTGGCCTGCGAACATGAATGTTCTGTCGCCGGCGAACCGGGCCGTCTGTTGATCCTGTTTAGGCGTTGTATGAGCGGGTTCGCGTTCAGCTTCAACGCCATTTGTTGCGGCCTCGAGCACCCGGGTGGTCGAGGTCCCAACAGCGAACACTCTCCCTCCCCTTCCCCTTACTCTGTTGATGACCTGGCAGGCCTCCGCGGTTATTTCATAATACTCGGGATCCAGCTTCTGCGAAGAGAGCTTGCCTGGGGTCAGGGGTCTGAACGTGCCGGGCCCCACGTGCAATATCAGTCTTGCGATCCCAACTCCTCTGGTTTCAAGTTTGCGCAGTATTTCCCGCGTGAAATGTAAGCCCGCGGTCGGCGCCGCCGAGGAACCGGCCACGCGAGCATAGACGGTCTGGTACTGCTCCCTGTCATCGTCATCCGCCTTGCGCCTTATGTAAGGAGGAATGGGCATTTCACCCCATTTCTCAAGGTAATCCTCGAACTGCTCGGGCACGTCGAAAGAAAACGAAGCTCCTGCAATCCTCTCAACTGTCCTTGCGCTTGCCCCGCCTTTAAGAGAGATGATTGCACCGACTTTCAAACGTCTGGCGGGTCGCACCAACGCCTCCCATTGATGACCCTCACCCCTACGTACAAAGAGTAGTTCAAGCTTCCCGCCTGTCTCTGGCCTTACGCCGGATATTCGACAAGGTCTCACTCTCGTCTCGTTGAGAACCAAACAGTCGCCTTCCTCAAGATAGGACGGAAAGGACTCGAACGAGGAGTGCTCAATACTGAGGGCCGCCCGATCCAGAACCATCAGTCTGGACGAACCGCGGGGCACGGCGGGCCTTTTGGCGATGAGACTCTCCGGAAGCTCGAATTCAAAAGCTTCGAGCTCGTCTTCGCCGCGAGCAGGATAACTCGGTTTCTGATTTTCCATAAAGAAAAGCCCCGCGAAAGAAGAGCCGCTACGAAGAATGGCCCTAGCGCCTAAAGAGTCTCATCACAAGCGTGAGAACAATGCTCAAAAGTATACATGTCGTAACGGGGAAGAAAATCTGCGCACCTTTTCTTTCAATTTGGATGTCGCCAGGGAGTTTTCCGAGGTACGGGATCTTCGGAAAAAGGACAAAGAAGATCCCCAGGAGGATGAACACTGCTCCTATTATCAAAAAGAGCCTTCCGAATGTCGGCACGTCAAACCTCCAGTAGGCTCGCGCTCACTAGACTCTCACTTGATGGATCTATTCATGAATCTGCTTACGCAGTCTTTCTTCTTTTTCCAGGTATCTTTCGGTCTCGCTGAAAACACAGCCGCAATACTTCTGAAGATAGAGGCCTGCCTTTCTTGCCAGAGCTCTTGTTTCGCGCCAGCGCGGGCGCCAGTCGTTGTAGAGAAACTCGATCTGCGTGTTCTTCTGAACGCTTTCGCCGACGTTTCTGATCAGCTCGTGCTTCTGATACGGGCTGACAAGGAGCGTCGTTGAGAAAATTCTTATCCCCTCCTCCTTCGCCTTTTGAGCGGTTGCTGCAAGACGCAGCTCGTAACACCCGGCGCACCTGGATTCGAGATGGGATATCTGCATGCGTAGGAAACTCTCGAGAGGATAGCCACTGTAGAAGATGCCGCTAATCCCGCTGTTTTTAAGAAATTGCTGCATTGACTTCAACCGATTTAAGAACTCGGAATAAGGGTGAATGTTGGGGTTAAAGAAAAAAGCTACGACCTCAAACCCATCTTCCCTGAGTGCCGGGACGGGAACCGTCGAGCAGGGAGCGCAGCAAGTGTGAAGCAGAATCTTCTCCGCCAATCTACCTCCGCAACGCCAACGACGCTAACCCACCTCCGCCAACTTCCCTTCAAGACGTCAAGCGGTCTGTCCTTATGAATAGCAGGTACGCAGCTACTTGCCGAAAAGCTCTTTCTGAGTGCCGTTCTGCCCTGATTCCTTCTCGCGTTCGCTAATGCCCAGGTGTTCGTAGGCAAGGTTTGTGGCCTCCCGTCCCCTGGGTGTTCTCTTGATAAACCCTTCCTGTATCAGAAAAGGCTCGTACACGTCTTCGAGCGTTTCTGCTTCCTCTCCAACCGCAACCGCCAGATTGTTGAGTCCCACCGGTCCCCCGCCAAACTTCACAATGATGGCTTCTAGCATTCTTCTATCCATGTCATCAAGCCCAAGCTTGTCGACCTCCAGCATTTGCAACGCATCTTTGGCTACCCGTCCGGTTATCTTTCCACTCGCCCTTATCTGCGCGAAGTCGCGAACTCTCCTCAGAAGACGATTTGCGATTCTGGGGGTCCCTCGAGACCGCGCGGCGAGTTCTCTGGCCCCCTCTTCGTCGATAGCCACTTCCATGATCTTGGCGGAGCGCTTGACGATCTGGCAAAGCTCTTCAGGATTGTAATAGCCGATGCGGAACATCATGCCGAACCTGGCTCTCAGGGGCGAAGTAATGAGGCCCGCGCGCGTCGTAGCGCCAGCGAGTGTGAAGCGCTGAAGCTTGAGACGCACGGAGCGGGCACTAGGGCCCCTGTCGATCATTATGTCAATCTTGAAATCCTCCATCGCGGGATAAAGGTACTCCTCCACGACGTGGTTGAGCCTGTGAATTTCGTCAATGAAAAGGATGGCCCTCTCGGTCAGGTTGGTAAGAAGACCCGCGAGATCCGCGGGTCTTTCGATAACAGGTCCAGTGGCGTGGACTATCTCCACACCCATTTCGTTTGCTATGATGTTCGCAAGAGTGGTTTTCCCAAGGCCAGGAGGACCGTGAAAAAGAATATGGTCAAGCGCTTCTCCTCTTTGCACAGCAGCTTGTAGGAATACTTTCAAGTTTTCCTTGAGGTGCGTCTGACCCACAAACTCATCCAATCGCGCAGGCCTGAGCGCTTTGTCGATGGCCAGCTCTTCCTCAACAAGAGCTGGCGAAGTGAGGTGTTTCTCGGCCAATCTGTCCTTCTCCTTTCAGGTCGTAGACTAGCATATCAAACTGGGGTCTGCAAAGAGAAAACGGCCATTTGCTTGCCACAAAGAGCGATGCCTGCGGTCAGGCTCTGCCATTTGACACTGGGGACGCCAGGGTGGTATCCTGCCTTTGTCAGTCGGTTCGAGTGCGACTTCAGGCCGCGCGACACGTGAAACTCACGGGGCGATCGGCAGACGGGCGAACCGATCGCCAGGTGTACGAACAGATAGACAACCGGACTGGGAATCGACTTACAACCGACGGAGCGCATCGTATGGACCGAAGAGACTTCTTGCGACTAACCGGAGCTGGCATAGCAGGAGCTTTTATTGTGGGGTTAAGAGGACCCCTCACCTCTGCTGCGACGTTAGCATCTACGGGTACATCCGCGGGCCGTCTTGCCCCAGCGAAGGAAGTGCCCCATCCGACTTTTGTGGTTGCGCACGGTCCGGCAGTGTCGCGAAACCTTCGCTCGGCCCTTGACGCCCTTGGAGGCATTTCAAGGTTCATTTCGAAGGGAGATATTGTAGTCGTGAAACCCAACATCGGCTGGGACCGAGTGCCCAAACAGGCCGCTAACACCGACCCGGATTTGGTCTACTCGGTCGTGGAGGCATGCTACGAAGCGGGTGCCAAGAAAGTGAAGGTTTTCGACAAAAGCTGCGACGACCCCAGACGCTGCTACGTGAGAAGCGGGATTGCCGACTCCGCCCGAAAAGCGGGTGCAGAAGTGAAGTTTGTTGATGAAAGGAACTTCAAGCAAGTCGATATGAAGGGGGCGGTGCTCAGCAATTGGCCTGTCTATTCAGAGGTCCTGGAGTGTGACAAGATAATAAACGTGCCTGTGGCCAAGCATCACAGTATGTCTCGATTGACAATGTCCATAAAAAACTGGATGGGAGTCATTGGGGAGCCCAGAGGCAGGCTCCATCAGCAAATGGACCTCAGCCTTTCCGACCTGGCGCGTTTCTTCAAACCCACCCTCACCGTGCTGGACGCGACTCGGATTCTCGTTGCCAATGGCCCCACGGGCGGAAATCTCAAGGATGTAAGGACGCTAAACACTCTTGTTTTGGGGACGGACCAGGTGGCGGTTGATTCCTATGCGGCGACGTTCTTTGGCCTCAAGGGAACCGACCTGGGCTACCTTGTCGCAGCCGCAAAATCGAGAATCGGAGAAGTCGACCTTAAGAAAGTGCGGTTTTCATCAATTGAGGTGACGTAGAGAGATCCGAGCGCCCGACGCGAGAACACTTTGATGGCAAACTTGAGACGAGTTTCACAGATAATCTTCGTTCTTGTCTTTTTCTTTCTTCTCGCAAGGACTCAGTACTGCGGTAGAGACCAGATTAGCTATCCAGTCAAGATCTTCCTCGATCTTGATCCTCTCTTTGCCGGTCTCTTGCTTTTGTCCTCTTATTCGCTAAAACCCATCCTGCTGCTTAGTCTCATCACCGTTGGTGTTTCGCTCGTATTTGGCAGGTTTTTCTGCGGTTGGTTCTGCCCTTTCGGAACGCTTCACAACGCAACCCGCGAGGTAGCGAGAAAACCCAAGAAGATCGAGCACGGACTGTACAGCAAGGGCCTGAAGTGGAAGTACGCGGTACTTGTCGCTGTCGTCTTCAGCGGCCTTTTCTCAATGTCTCTCCTCGGGGTGCTCGACCCGCTTTCTCTTTCTGTGCGTTCTTTTGCCACGGGCATCGGGCCCGCCCTTGAGTTCCTGACGCGCAGCGTGTTCGACAGCGTTTACGCCCATGCTCCTGAGCAGATCTCGCGCGTATCCGAAGCTGTCTACGGATTCCTGAAACAATATATGCTTGCATTCAACCAGCCCCATTTCTTGCAGGGTGCTTTGCTGGGAACGCTCTTCATTGCTCTGCTCACCCTGAATCTCTCGAGAAACAGGTTTTGGTGCAGATACATCTGCCCGCTCGGAGCACTGCTCGCAGTGCTCTCAAAGGCGTCGCTCTTGAGGCTCCGACTTAGCAATGCCTGTGACGAGTGCGGAAAGTGCGTGAGGGCCTGCCCGACGGGCGCTTCCCCCGCGATGGGAGACGGATGGAGAAAGGCGGAGTGCATTTTCTGCTGGAACTGCGTTGAAGCTTGTCCAAAGGGGGCCGCATCCTTCGGCTTTGCCACTGCGCGCAGTGAGGAAGGAAGAATAGACTTGAGCAGGCGTGCTTTTCTCTGGTCCGCAGGAGCTGGACTTCTCGTTGTTCCTCTTCTCAGAATTTCTCCTAGTCTCGCCAGACCCCATCCGCGTCTCATAAGGCCACCCGGTGCCCTTTCGGAGAGAGAATTTCTTGAAAGATGCGTGAAGTGCTCGGAATGCATGAAAGTGTGTCTTACAAACGGCCTTCAGCCGACTCTCCTCGAGGCTGGCCTTGAGGGAATGTGGTCTCCCGTGCTGGTTCCGAGAGTGGGCTACTGCGAGTATTCCTGTACTCTTTGCGGACAAATCTGCCCCACCGGAGCAATAAAGAGACTCCCTGTCGAAGAAAAGAGAAAGACGGTCATCGGTCTGGCTTTTATCAACAAGAACCGGTGTCTCCCTCACGCGTTCAACGTAGACTGCATGGTATGCGAGGAACATTGTCCGACGCCCAAGAAGGCCATAGTTTTTGAAGAAGTTCAAAAGGTTGGCCCCGACGGAAACAGGATTACGCTGAAGCTGCCGGTTGTGATCCCAGAGCTTTGCATAGGATGCGGAATATGCGAATACAAGTGCCCTGTTTCGGACGAGCCCGCCATATATGTCACGAACATCAACGAATCTCGCTCCCCTGAGCGTTCCCTCCTCCTGCCCACCAAGAAGCAGTGATGGAGTCGTTCGAAGCACTGGCAAGACTCTCCAAGTATCTCAAGAGACACAGAAACGCTTTGGTCATCGGGTCTTTCTGCATCGCTCTGCTTCAGGCCCTCGCCCTTCTCATCCCATGGTTCAGCAAGCTCGCTGTGGACGAAATCTCCCGGGGGAACGGGCCTCGCGTTCTCCTGAAATATGCATTTCTAATCGTGGCCACAGCGACGGTGCAAGGAGTTTTCAGGTTCTTTATGAGGAACCTCATGATCGGCGCCTCGCGCAAGATAGAGTATGAGTTGCGGAACGATCTCTTTGCGCACCTCCTAAAACTCTCGCCTTCGTATTTCAGTAGAACCCGAACCGGAGACATTATGGCCAAGGCCACGAACGACGTGAATGCCATAAGGGAGTTTCTTGGCCCAGGGATAATGTATTCCATAAACACCGTGATCACACTCGCTGCTGCCACGTCGCTGATGCTTTACATCGATCCCGTTCTCACGGCTTACGCTCTCATACCCATTCCGGCTCTTGCCTTGGTTGTGAACCGATTCGGAAGACTTGTAAGAGAGAGATTCGAACAGGTTCAGCAACAATTCTCAAAGCTCACGGCGCGCGCGCATGAGAATCTCTCGGGAATCAGAATAGTGAAAGCGTACGGCAACGAGGATTTCGAGAAGAGACAATTTGGATCTCTGAACGAGGAGTATATTCTGAAGAATCTCAAACTCGTCAAGGTATGGGGGACTTTTCATCCGCTAATCGCTCTCGTTGGCGGTCTGGGCGCCGTCATAGTGCTGTGGATGGGCGGAACGGAGGTGGTGAGGGGAGGGATTTCGCTCGGGGACTTTGTGGCCTTCAGCGGCTATCTCGCAATGTTGACGTGGCCCGCGATAGCGCTCGGATGGGTCGTGAATCTTGTGCAGAGAGGCGCGGCTTCGATGAAAAGAGTGGCGCAGATTTTGGATGAGAAGCCCGAAATCTCTGACGTCGATACCCTTCCAATAACAAAGATAAGGGGCGAGGTGGAATTCAGGAACGTTTCTTTCTCCTACTGCGACGGAGGCCCGATGGTGCTCAAAGACGTCAGCTTCAAACTCCCCCGGGGGCGAAAGGTGGCCGTTGTGGGTAGGACTGGTTCAGGAAAGAGCACGCTCGTCAATCTCTTGCCAAGACTATTCGAACCAACGTCGGGCCAAATACTCATCGACGGCATTGAGATTCAGAGAATTCCAGTACGAATCCTCAGAACCACTATCGGCTATGTGCCTCAGGAATCCTTCCTTTTCTCTGACACGATAAGGGAAAACATCGCCTATGGAAGACCTTCGGCAAGAGACGAGGAAATTGCTGAGGTCGCAGTCATTTCGAAAATCGCCGAAGAAGTTGAGGAATTTGGAGAAAAATTTGACACGTTGGTCGGCGAAAGAGGCATCACGCTTTCCGGGGGACAAAAACAAAGGACCGCTATCTCCAGGGCGATCATTATCAACCCCGCCCTTATCCTTCTCGACGACGCATTCTCTAGCGTAGATGCGGTTACAGAAAGAGACATCCTGAAACGGCTACGAGACAGACTCGGAGACAGAACCTGGGTCATCGTCTCACATCGGATTTCATCCATCAACGAAGCTGACGAGATCATCGTTCTCGAAAACGGAAGAATAGCGGAAAGAGGCTCCCACGGAGAGCTTCTCAAAACTGGAAAGCTATACAGGGAACTTCACAGAAGACAGGTCATCGCAGAAGAGCTCGAAATTGGCTAAAGAGGCTCGTAAGGACTAGCAAAGGAAACGACCGGAGGTTGGCCAGAAAAGAACGGGTAAGGAGATGTGTTCGCTTGCATCGGACTCGGCCTCTTAAAGTACGTTGGAGTTGACATCCGTAAGGTAATGGGCACTAGAAGGTAACCAACTTATGTCACCACGCGTTCACGAAGAAGAGGAAATTCTACTAAAAGCCTACGACTCTCGACTGACAAGAAGGCTGCTCAACTACCTGACTCCCTACAAATCCGTAGTGGCTCTCTCAGTTCTGCTTCTACTTCTTGTGTCGGCATCGGAACTGGTAGGCCCATATCTTGTGAAGATTGGTATAGACAAACATATCTCCAAAGGAAATGCACGCGGACTCCCACTTCTTGCGGCTTTGTACATACTCTCTCTTCTCATCGCTTTCTTGCTCCGCTACTGGCAAGTCTATCTAATGAACAAAACTGGACAACAGGTCATGGCAGACCTCAGGATGGAGATATTCTCGCACCTTCAACGGCTCTCAATCTCCTTCTTCGACAAAAACCCCGTTGGAAGACTTCTCACCAGAGTGACAAACGACGTTGAAGTGTTGAACGACCTGGTGACAAGTGGAGTGGTCGCCATATTTGGCGACATTTTTACACTGATTGGAATAGCCGTTGTGCTTCTCGCGATGAACTTGAGACTGGCGATAGTCATTTTCGCCATCGTACCTTTTATATTTATCGCCACCATGATTTTTAGAACAAACGCAAGAATCGCCTACAGCATGGTGAGGGCCCGCATCGCGCGCTTGAACGCTTTTCTACAGGAAACTCTGAGCGGTATGCGGATCGTTCAGGCATTTGCGCGTGAGCAAAGGAGTATGGCCCAGTTCGACCGGCTGAATGCGTCCCACCTCGAGGCGTACCTCAAGTCCGTTTACTATCATTCAATCTTCTTCCCCGTGATGGAGCTTCTCGGAGCGGTCGCGATCGCGCTAGTCATTTGGTACGGCGGCGGAAAAGCACTCCAGGGAACCCTGACCATCGGCGCTCTTGTTGCCTTTCTTCAATACACGCAGAGATTTTTTAGACCCATCACGGATCTGAGTGAGAAATACAACACCATGCAGGCGGCAATGGCTTCTGCCGAGAGAATATTCAACCTGCTCGACACGAAGCCTGAGATTGAGGACGCCGCTAGCCCGATCCACGTCGGCAAGGTAAAAGGTGAAGTGGAATTCGCAAATGTCACTTTCTCGTACGACAGAGGCGAGGAGGTCTTGAACAATGTGTCGTTCAGAGTCGAGGAAGGCGAGACCCTGGCTATAGTTGGGGCAACCGGTGCAGGAAAGACGACCCTGATGAGTCTACTTTCGAGATTCTATGAGCTACAGGAAGGATCGATCAAAATAGACGGCGTGGATATTCGCGAAATTCCGGAAAGAGAGCTGAGGGATAACATTGCTATAGTTCCTCAGGATGTGTTCCTTTTCTCCGCGACAATAGAAAGCAATCTCAGTTTGGGAAGGGCGGGTTTGACTAGAGAGCAAATCGCTGAAGCTGCGCGCAAGGTGCAGGCAGACGAGTTCATATCGAGGCTCCCCCATGGATACGACGAGGAGGTCGGGGAAAGAGGAGTCTCGCTTTCCGCGGGGCAGAGACAGCTAATCTCATTTGCCCGCGCGCTTCTTCACGGACCAAGGATTCTCATACTGGACGAGGCCACGTCCAGCGTTGACCCTGAGACAGAGTACAAGATAAGACAAGCCTTGAGATCACTTCTTTCGGGTAGGACTTCAATAGTGGTTGCGCATAGGCTTTCTACGATCAGGAGTGCCGACAGAATAATCGTACTTCACAAAGGAAGCATCAAGGAGGAAGGCACGCACGAAGAACTCATAGCAAGGCGTGGTATCTATTCGAGACTATGGGAGCTTCAGTTCGCAGAACAAGTTTCCTAGAAGCTGAGCCGACAGCGCTACCAGGGACACGTGGCAAACAGCCAGCAGCCAGCGGCGTGTGCGCCCTAACCCCCGGCGAGTGAAAGAGCGCGTCTTACCATCTCTTCCAAGCTCAGTTTGCCCCCCGCCTCAGAAACAACCCTCTTCAGAGCCTTTGCGGCGGAAGCCCTCGTGACGCCGAGCGAAACCAGGGCAAGGATGGCGTCGTTGTATTGAGGAGATTCGAGACCTATAGCGGCGACTTTCTCACGCGCGTACACAAGAACGCTAATCTTGTCCTTTAGCTCAACCACGATTCTCTCTGCGAGTTTCTTTCCTATGCCCGAAATCGTGGTCAACATGGCAGTGTTTGCCGTAGCAACGGCTTCAGCAAACGAATGCACCTCGCTGCCGGAGAGTATTCCCAGCGCAAGTCTGGGACCTATTCCAGAAACAAGAATAAGAAGTTCAAAAAGTTCCTTCTCTTCCGGGGTCGCAAAACCGTAGAGATCCAAACAGTCTTCCCTGACGTGCAGATGTGTCAGGAGCTCTACAGTGCTTCCCACGTCACCGATTTTCTCGTACGTTGAGAGCGGCACATTAACCCCGTAGCCCATACCACCAACATCGAGCACAACCCTGGTGGGGGTTTTTTCTATCAATGTGCCCTTGACGCAAAATATCATGATGTGCCCTTCGAGCCTTTAAGGTCTGCCGTGACCGGCTTGGCAGAAGCCCTACCTTTCGCTTGCACGATGGCCGTCATCCCCGGAGCGGTGCGAGAAACACAGCGGTAGTGTCCCCTCGTGCACTTGTTGATGTGGCAGAGCGCCACGGCCAGAGCATCCGCCGCGTCCAGGGGCAGTCTTTCTGAGACCGAGAGCATCTTCGAAATCATGAACTGCACTTGCTTTTTTGAGGCAGCGCCGGAACCTACCACCGATAGCTTGACCTCGAGAGGGGTATATTCGAAGACTTCCAGACGCGCCTTGGCAGCGACGAGGAGAACCACGCCCCTCACGTGGCCCATGATGAGAGCCGACCTGACGCTTCGGCTGTGGAATATCGTTTCAACGGCCATTCTGTCAGGCTTGAATCCGGCAACAATCTCTGAGAGCCTGTCGTAGACTTGTTCTAGTTTGAGTGAGAAAGACTGCTGCGCTGAGAGTCGCACGCAGCCGAAATCCACGCATTCGAGTCCCGAGCGAACCCTGCGGATCAACCCGTAGCCTGTAACGAGGCTTCCCGGATCGATCCCTAGCACCGTGAATTCTTCAGGCTGGCCGCTATTTTCCAAGCTTCGCCATGATTTCATTAGGAATGTCGAAGTTTGCGAAAACCTTCTGGACGTCCTCGTGTTCTTCAAGTGCTTCCATGAGCTTGAGGATCTGCTCCGCCTCTTTCTCGCTCACCGTAATCGTTGACTGCGGGACGCGGGAGAGCTCGGCTCCCGTTAGAAGAATGCCAGCCTTCTTGAGAGAATCTCTTACTGCGTCAAGCTTGGGAGGCTCTGTAGTTATTTCGTAATACTCGGGCGATTCTTCATTGACATCGTCAGCCCCTGCGTCAAGCGCAACGCCTATCAACTTGTCTTCTTCAACCGAATTCCTTTCTACGGTAATAAGCCCTCTGAGGTCAAACATCCACGAGACGCATCCGACTTCGCCGAGGTTGCCTCCATTCTTGGAGAAAATGTGCCTGATCTCGGAAGTCGTCCTGTTTCTATTGTCAGTCACGGTTTCAACCATGATGGCTATTCCGTGTGGACCGTAGCCCTCGTAGGAGATCTCCTCGTAGGCCACGCCGGGCAGCTCTCCGGTACCCTTCTTTATGGCTCTTTCAATGTTGTCGGCTGGCATGTTGTAGCTCTTGGCTAGCTGCACAGCGGTCCTCAGGCGGACATTGGCGTTTATGTCGCCGCCCCCCTGCCGAGCAGCAACGGTTATCTCTTTGATGCACTTGCCGAAAAGCCGCCCACGCTGCTGATCGACTTTCTCTTTCTTCCTTTTTATCGTGCTCCATTTTGAATGACCCGACATGCGCGTCACTCCTTCTCTTGCTTCGCCTCTGCGATTACCTTCTCAGTCATCTCCTGAGGAAGTTCTTCGTAGTAGGCGAATTTTGCGGTGTGGGAAGCCCTTCCCTGTGTCAACGATCTCAAGTGCGTGGCGTACTTGTAAAGCTCAGCCTGGGGAACAAGGGCCCTCACACGCTGCATCTTACCGTGAGAATCCATACCAAGAATTCTGCCACGCTTGCTGCTAAGGTCGCCCATCACATCACCCATGCAATCATCTGGAACGGTTACCTCCACTTCCACTATTGGTTCGAGCAGAATTGGTCTGGCCTCGGTCACAGCTTTCTTGAAGGCTATTGAGCCCGCGATTTTGAACGCAAGGTCAGAGGAATCCACTGTATGGAACGAACCGTCAAACAGCTGGACCCGGAAATCCACGATCGGATAGCCCGCGAGAACTCCCTCCTTGCTCGCCTCCTCGACTCCCTTATGTACCGCAGGAATATATTTTGTCGGTATGGCACCCCCTACGACTTTATTTACAAACTCGAATCCCTCTCCCCTCTTGCGTGGTTCTATCCTTATCCAGACGTCCCCGTACTGTCCTCTCCCGCCGGATTGTTTCTTGTGCCTACCCTGAACCTCTGCTTTACCTTTTATGGTCTCCCTGTAAGGCACTTTTGGTTTTACAATATCTACCTCGACGCCGAAACGTTCACGCAGCTTACCCACAATGACCTCAAGATGTAGCTCACCCATGCCGTTCAGTAGCGTCTGTTTGAGCTCGGGATCAACAACGACTGTGAACGTGGGGTCTTCTTCCTTGAGGCGCGAAAGTCCATTTGCAATCTTCTCCTCGTCTCCCTTTGCCTTGGGTTTAAGAGCCTCAGAAAGCGCGGGCTCAGGGAACTTGATCCCACGAAGCTGAATCGGATTCGTCGAAGAACAGAGAGTGTCTCCAGTCGAAGTGTCTCTGAGCTTGACTGCTGCCCCGAACTCTCCGGGCTTGAGGAAGGCGGCTTCCGTCCGCTCCTTACCCTGGAGCCTGAAGAGCTGGCCAATCTTCTCGCTCTTGCTCTTTGTCGCGTTGAGAGCATCGGAGCCAGCCTCCAGCGTGCCCGAGAACACCCTGATGAGTGAAAGCTCGCCCACGTGGGGTTCCGAGATAGTCTTGAAGACCATCGCGCAAAGCGGTTCCTCGACTAGTGGCTTCCTCTCCACCTGCTTGTCGGTTCCAGGAACAGTTCCCTTGATGGCGCCTCTATCAAGCGGGGAAGGCAAAACAGTAACAAGCAAGTCCAGCAGCTGGGATACACCTATCCCTTTGTGCGCTGACACTGCGGCTACTGGGAGTATAGTTCTCTTCACGAGACTCTTGCGGAGTCCCTCTACTATCTCCTTTGGCTCAAGCGTTCCTTTATCAAGGTATTTCTCAAGAAGGCTATCGTCTCCTTCTGCCACGCCGTCTATCAGTTTCTCTCTCGCTTCTTCGGCGCGGCCTTTAGCGTCGGCAGGAATTTCCTTTTGCTCGGTGAATTGCCCCTGGTCGTCATAGATGTAAGCCTTCATTGAGAGAACATCCACCACGCCTCTAAATGAATCCCCTGTTCCGATGGGCAGAATCAATGGGACCACTCTCCTGGCGAACGACTCGGATGCTCCGCTAACGCATGACCAGAAGTCCGAGTGTTCTTTGTCAATCATGCTCACACACGCAAACGCGGGTAGCGAGTTCTCTTCGATAAAGTCCCACACCTTCACGGTGCCGACCTCGACGCCGGCTGCCGCTCGGAGCACGACGACGGCGCTGTCCGCAACAGAAAGCCCCGCCTTCACGTCGCCTACAAAGTCAGCGTACCCAGGTGTGTCGATTAAGTAGAAGAAGTGATCCTTCCACTCCAGGTGTCCGAGAGAAAGCGAGATCGTGATTTTTCGTTGAATTTCCTCGGGCGTATAGTCAAGAACGGAAGTGCCGTCGTCAACCTTGCCCAGCCTCTTAGTGGCCTTAGCATTGAATAGAAGAGCCTCGCAGAGCGAGGTCTTCCCTGCTCCCCCGTGTCCAACAAATGCCACGTTCCTGAGTTTGGCCACATCGTATTCTTTCAAAATTGCACCTCCGCGGACTAGTAAGCGCCGCAAGAAAATAAGAAAACCGTGCGGGAAGAGTCCCTTGCGAAGAAACAGGCGTGACCAGAGCCAGCCGTGCAGATGCTACCACAGCAAGGTTTGGAGTGTCAAGTTCGCCGGGTAACTGACTGTTGAGCCGGGTAACTGACAGCGACAGTTTAGATGTCAAAAAAGCGTGACAACTCACATGTCCAACCACAGACCCCGTTAAGATGTCCTATGAGAGACCTCTTACTCGGATGCGTCCCTCTTTACTTTCCCCCTCACTCTTCGAAATTGCATTCTAACAGTTTTCCGGTATGATGAAATGGACAGCATGGGCATGGGCGCTGGGCAAGACTGAAAGGAGCGTCTCTTATCAAGACCAATGGTCGTTTACCAGGTGTTTGCCGACGGGACAGAAAAAGCTGAAAACGCAGTGAAAAAGCTCGTGTACTGCTTGGCAATGGGAACTCTGCCAACCCTTCTGACTCTATTGACTCTACTAATTCCCCCGACTCCTTTGACTCCCCTGAATTCCCCGACTCGTCTGACTCCTCCGACTCTACTAACTTCCTCAGTAATCCTGGGTGTGGACAGAGACTCATATTCCTGGATTTCTTCACAATTTCGAAACGCGACAAGCTCGGGAAGTTTAGCCGTCCGACCTACCATTCCAGTTTACACATACAGAATCGTCAACGTCTATCCTCACGACCCAGGTGCTTTCACGCAAGGACTGGGCTTTCATAATGGTTTCCTCTACGAGGGAACAGGCAACTACGGAAGCTCCACCCTGCGCAAAGTAAACCTCAGGACAGGAAAGATACTGCAGATGCACCGTTTGTTGCCTCGATATTTTGGTGAGGGCATCACAATCTACCGAGACAAGATCATTCAGCTCACGTGGCAATCGCACGTAGGGTTTGTATACGATAAGGCTAGCTTCAAGCTACTGCGGGAATTCCATTATCTGACGGAAGGTTGGGGAATAACGCACGATGGATCGCGTCTCATTATGAGCGACGGCACTTCGATACTCCGCTTTCTCAATCCCGAGACGTTCAAGGAGATCGGCCGGATTCAGGTAAGCGATAACAGCGGCCCAGTCGTGGGGCTCAACGAGTTGGAGTATGTTCGCGGAGAGATATACGCGAATGTCTGGCAGACGGACCGCATCGCGAAAATCTCGCCCCAGACAGGCCGGGTCGTCGGGTGGGTGGAATTGCGAGGACTTTTGACTCGAGGGGATCTCAATCGACCCGTCGATGTTCTCAACGGCATCGCGTATGACGCGAAGCGTAGTCGGCTATTCGTAACGGGAAAGTGGTGGCCCAAGCTCTTCGAGATTGAAATAGCTAAGAAGTGAGAAACACCATCACAGATAAGGATAGGGTTGGGTGAGAGGGGCTTGCCGTCAATCGCCCTTAGAAGCCGCCGGTTAACGTGATGACCATCGCCGTCCTGCCGAAGCCCGTGATGATGTAGCCTTCGTTTACACCACCTGCTCCCACCCTGACTTGGTAGCCAATCTCACCGGGATTGGTCGCAGGGCCGACAACGGGTTCTGTCCTGTTGCCGCTGAACGGGTTCTTGAGCCTTTGCTGCCCGGGTAGAGAGGGAACTATGTCGGCAACAATGGAGCCCTCGTCCGCGCCTGCATAGATTCCATCATTTTGGGTTGCATAGAGCTCTGAGGCAAGCTGCACGCAGTGAGCACTCTCCTTGACCTTCGATTCCTTTGCCCTGCTGGTCATCAGAACGTAATTCGGGATAGCAATAGCAGCCAGTATCCCTATTACGACCAGAACGATGGTAAGCTCGATCAGCGTAAACCCTGGGGAGGCCTTTTTCGCATCTACGAGTCCCTGTTGAGCCGACGATCCCGACAAAACGCGCATCTTTCCTTGATAGCCAGGGGCGATCTCTTCCAAAGGATTTCTGTTTCCTACCTTCATGCCGAAGTTAACCTTTGTTTATGATGTTCTTTCTGTTCCACTTTTCGACGCAACTCCTGCAAGGGGGCATTTGGCATTGACCCGCATGAATCAAGAGCAGAAACTCTTTCTAATGCAAATGACCCACGATAGGGGGCTTCGCTCGTATCCATAAATCGGCATAGTCTGATTCATTCATTAGCATTAACCCCATTCCATCACATCCATACTTCTACATCGGCATAGTGCACACCATTCCTTAGCATCAGGGTTATGCCCGCGCGTTAATGTTTCTGAATATGCACAGTGTGCTCCGTTTCCTGAGGTTGACGTTGTGCCGGTACGCTCATGCTTCTGAAGAAGCACAGTACGCTCCATTTCTTAGCATTAACGTTATTCCCTCGCTGTCCATTTTCCTTGACAAACGGGCCAACTTGTCGGATTCTTTGTGTGATTGCGTAAGAACTGAACCGCATGGTGCTCAACCGCGTTCCGGCGACACGGCGAGGCCCGTGCGTTCGGTGTTGAAGTTTCAGCCGGGCTAACCTAGCTTGGTTCCCAGTGTTATTGTCATCTGCCTTGCATCAGGCCGACGTTCTTGCAAGCGAGGCAGGTCCATTCAACCCTGCTAACCGGAGGGAGTGCAAGTGAAAATCGATAAGCAGGTCAGAAAAGGAGTCGTAGTTCTCAGTTTGCATGGCGACCTACTTGGGGGGACCGACGCCCAGCTCTTCCACGATACGATCAAACAGGTTATCGCGGGCGGGAACACCAAGGTCCTAGTGGATATGGGCAAGGTGTACATCGTGAACAGTACGGGCCTTGGGATTCTCATCGCCGCCCTGACAAGCGTGAAGAATGCGGGCGGCATGCTTAAGCTCCTAAACGTTACCAAGAGGATTGAGAGCCTCTTGATGGTTACCAAGCTCAGCCTTATCTTCGAGACATTCCAGGATGAGGAAAAGGCTCTGGCAAGCTTTGCCTGAAAACATGTTTCTTCCTCCTTGCGTGCGCCTGGAGGAGACTGCACAGACCTTCGAAAAAACGGATGGAGGAACGGGTACCTAGAAAGCTGTTATCCGAGGGGTGTTGACCTTCCGTTTCTTCCATGAAAGCGCGGCGCCTGCCGTCCAACGTGCCGGGAGTGGGTCTCCGCTGCATAGCGATCTCTTCGGGGCGCTACCCCTCACCACCTAACCCACCGACAAGACTAACGCAGCCTCCGACATAAGGTCTTCCAACTCGACTTCGACGTCCTTGATTTCGACATCACTTTGTGCCGATTTCAAGCGCAAGCCCTTCCGCGACCGATGACTGCACTCTCGTGCTATTCTGGCGCGTTGTACAACTGCCAGTTCAAGCCTCATAAGGAGCTAAAGTATTTCCCTAGATTGCCGAATAGCACTACGTGACCCCGCAACAAATGAAACAGTGACAAACGGGTGGGTCACAGCAAAGCACGCACAGCCACAAGGCAGATGCGCGCTACGAATTTGACATCTGACACAAAATTCTAACGGAAGGAGATATACACAGTGTTCACAATTCGCAGGTCCCTTGCTCTACTTGGACTCAGCCTTATCCTGATTCTGACTCTCACCCACGCCGCTCTGGCCGCTAATCCAAGCAACATCTCTGTGACGGTGATGATTCAGAATCTCAGCGTCAGCACCACGGGTCCAATCGATTTCGGAGTCGTAACAGCCGGAAGCGCGACTGTCTCAACAGCCTCCTCGACTGTTACCAACACCGGCAACGTGGCAGAGACTTACTCTATCAGCCTCACTAACCCCGGTGGCTGGACCGCGGTCCAGGCAGCTCCAGGAAACGAGGAGTATTGCATGAGCGCGATGCTCAACAGCGCCCAACCAGCCAGTGGAGGCTTTGTTTACGCAGATCACGCTCTCAGCACTACTCCGACCTCTTGCTCTGCGACGAAGTTCGCCGGAAACGAGACCGGTCTTTCGGTTCCGACTTCAGCCGCAAGGCATCTTTGGTTCAAGTTTGAGGCGCCTAGCGCAACAACTGTGACAGCGCAGCAAACTATCGTTGCTACAGTGACCGCTTCGGCCGCCTAGTTTTGTCTTTTCCTCCAATCTGTCGAGGGTCGCCGCCAAAAAGCCAGCGCGACCCTCGACAGCATAAGAAGGACAGAATGAACAGGAGAATGCGGGCGAGCAATTGCTTTCTCACCCTTGCCTCCACTATTGTGATTTTCGTATTTCCCATCTGTGTTGCGACGAACCTGATCGCCGGAGGGTTAAGCACAAACCTTGGAGAGGTAGTAATCACCGGATTGGAGAGAGGCCAAAAATACAGTCTGAAAAACCTGGCGAATATTCCCCTGTCAGTTGTGAACAGGGGCGAAGACACCGTCGCGGTCAGAATTTGTGCGCTTGTTCCAGACTCGGTGGAGCTGAGGCAGCGCGCCGAACCGATACCGAGCACTGATTGGTTAAGCCTTGAGGCAGACTCTCTGGTTCTTGCAGCAGGAGAGATGGGTGTGTCTGACGTCTTCATCGAGATACCAAATGACAGCGCACTGGCCGGGAGGAAATTCCAGGTGATGCTGTGGTCACGAACCATACCGGGTCCGGGCGTCCTGATAGCATGCGGGCTCAAGAGCAGAATAATCTTTTCAATCGCCGACGCCGCAGGCGCTGATGACACCGGAAGTGCTGATGGCGCTGCAAACCTTGACGCCGCCGGTAACTCTAAGAACAAGAATGAAGAGGTTAAGGTGGAGCCCGGAAATCGCAGATCTACCAAGAAGCCACTTGAACCCCGATGAGGGCTCTTTACCTTTGAATTCTGATTGCATATGACCTCAGACATCATGATCGGAGCCGTACAACGATGAAAGCTCCAGAACATATACAAACGGGAGTATCGAAAAGCTTGTCGCGCGGAAGTTGGAGACCCGTTGCCCTAACTGCGCTTTGTGTATTCACGTTTTTTCTGCTTGGAGACGTTTCGCCGAAGAGGGCCCCTGACACGAGGTTTTTGGAGGCTGCTCCAGCCGTTCGTTCGTCCGGCATTGCTTTGACCGTAGCCGTGGTAAGTGGAGGCGTCACAGTGAGACTATACGATGAGTTTGGTTCGCTTCGCGAGAAGACTCCTGTACTCACACCACCGGCAATGGCTACCCTCAGAGCACCCGACGGGTCATTGATCGAGCTCAACGTGCCGAGCGGTGTTTTCTCCGGCTCTGCAATTATTGACATATACATGAAAGGTCGCCCGCCGGTGAGACCTCTCATAGACGAGGCTGACAAAAGAGCCGCAGAAAAGAGTGCAATTCCTTTCGGTGAGACGAGTCCTGTGGAGTTCACGTCAACAACACAACCCAGAGGAACGGTCTTCATTTCGCTTTCCTATCCCCCTGGTTCGAACCCAGCCCTTCTCAACAGCCTCAGAGCATACTATCTCCTGAAAGACAAGGCGACATGGATGTCTGTCACGAGCTCGAGACTGGATCCGGAAGAAAGAACGGTCACTTTTGAGGTATCACGCTTTGAAATCATCAGGTTGATGACGGGTTCATCTCACGACCTCACTGGAGTAATAGTCTATCCCAACCCGTTTCGTCCACGTTCGGCAAAGGACAACGTGCTCAAGTTTATCGGTCTCACTGACAACATACACATAACCATATACACCCTGAGCGGTGACGTGGTCTGGAGCAAACATATTAGGTCTACGGGCGGCGGAGCTACGTGGGACGCGAGGAATCTGGAAGACCGAGAAGTGTCAAGCGGTCTCTACGTGTATCAGATAACCAACACAGACGGGGAGAAAGCCACAGGAAGGATTTCGGTGATTTGGTAGATGAAAAGCTACGCGAATCTGACCAAAGCGCCTTCTATTTTGTCCGCGGCGCACTTTCTTCTGGGAGAAGAAGGGCCGCGCGGGGCACCTCTCATAGGGATGCCCCTCAGTATAACTCTTCTAGCAAGAGGGCTCTTAACCAGCGTATCCCTTGTTGCAATTTTGTCTCTTTCGTTATCATGTGTGACCATATCTGGAGCCTTGGCTGCGGGAACGACTGGAGCTGACTTCCTCACGATGGGCTCCGGCGCAAGAATCGAGGCAATGGCAGGTAGTGGGACGGCTCTCGCTGTCGGGCAAGATGCGACCTACTGGAATCCTGCTTCGCTGGGAAGATCCGGAGGGAGTTCGCTTTGTTTCTCACATGCAGCCTGGTTCGCCGACATAAGCTATGAGCACATTGCCTACGTTTGCCCTCTTAAGCCAGCCGTAACCATGGCGCTCTCATCTTCTATTCTCCACACGCAGGGAATCCCGAGAACGTCGGAAGACCTCTACGGTCTGTACAAAGGGGCTGATGGCTCTTTCGCCTACACTGCCATGGTAGTCTCGGCATCGTTGGGGAAGTACGTTGGCGAAGGATTCTACGTAGGTGGCTCCGCCAAGGTACTGTATGAAGACAACGAGGCCGAAGCTTCTACAGGTATGGCTTTTGACATGGCCGGCATTTATGTTTCTCCAGACGGTAGATGGTCATTGGGTGTGGCGAGCCGCAATATTGGTAGGGGCCTGGAAGTTCATGATATTACCCAGCCCCTGCCTTCAACGCTCTCACTCGGGTTTGCGACCGCCGTGTTCGATTCGACGCTGATTGCATCTATAGATGCGTGCGCCCCTGCGGACGCGGGAACGCGCTTTTCATGGGGGATAGAAGAGAGGATGAGGCGAATGCTCTTTCTTCGCGCGGGCTACACGAGCTCGACCGAACCAACGGCGCACAGAGGTCTAACGGTCGGAGTCGGGATTTCGGTAAGGGGTATCTCGCTCGACTATTCCGCGAGCGACTTCGGTAGCTTGGGGCTTATCCACAGGTTCACATTGTCTGTAGTAGCTCATTGACGGGAGAGGGGAGGGTCAGTATCACCATATCGTTATGTCTTTCGAGATACTGATGGACATTGTTGGGTATTTTACTAAGAAGAGACGTGGGTAGTTTGGGACCGCTCTGACGATCTAACTGGTGCCTATTCTACGACGACCTTTGCAGGGCAAGTGGTCATTTTTTCAGGATAATCGAGAATTGGGGACGAGAGTGGTATCTATGGCACGAGAGAACTTCGGTATGGTTCGCCTTGTGGTACCCATCGAGAAAAGACTATCAATCGGCTTGGTAGCTGCATTAATAGCGGTATCTGCATCTTGGGCACGGGCTAACACTGTCAACTGGACTTTTAGCACCGCGGGGAATTATGTCGTCTCGGATGCAACCAAAGTTGAGGTTGCAGGTGGTGTGGCCAGGCTCATTGTAGTCGATCAGACGGATAATGATAATGCCTCCACTGGGTTTGGCGGGGGGACGCATAATAGAACCCAATGGGATGGGCCTAACAATTGGCTGGAGCTAACTGCTGCCGGGCAAACCAGTGGTTCAGGCGATTTTACCTCCAGGGTGATGGATGCGGGAGATACAGCCGTTTGGAATAGTATTTCCTGGACACCCCAAAGGCCTCTTTACAAAGAACTCCCGAATAACAAGGGTGTAGAAACTGCTTATCCAACTGGCAATGTGAATATGACTGGAAATGTGCTTTTGATGCACATGAACGAAGCAAGTGGAACAATAGTTGATTACAGTGGGCAGGGGACTAATGGAACAACTTATGGAGGAGTAACTTATGGAGCAAGCGGAAGATTCAATACAGCTTTGAGTTTTGATGGGGTGAACGATTATGTTGGTATGGGGACCGGATGCCTTGTTTCAAGTAGTTGGACAGTTTCGCTTTGGTTATACCCTTTGAATCCAGCTAACTATGAAAGAGTATTTATTCAAGGGTCTGGTGGATGCGGTAGCCGCCAGATAATGGTGTACTGGCACTCAGGTCATCTAGAAGTTCGAACTGCAACCAATGGGTCAAGTGGAAATCCCCAAGCAGCTACTGGACCTATTACCACTGGTGCATGGAGTCACTTTGTTTGGACATATGATGGAGCAACTCATGCACTATATGTTAATGGAGCACTCTCCTCCGCCTCTGCGACAGGTTCCAATGTTGGAATAGCAGGCAATAATTACATAGGATGTCGACAAGGAACAACAAATTTCTGGTCAGGCAGAATAGACGAAGTAGCAATCTACAACCGGGCTTTGTCTGCAACAGAAATTGCTGACCACTACAAGCGGGGGGCTCTGCGATTGAAGTGTCAGGTTCGAAGCGGGTCGACCAATCCGCCAACAGGTAGTTTTATCGGACCTGATAGCACAACCGGGACTTATTATTCGGAGCTCTCTAATAGCACAACCGGGCTTCCTTCTCTGAGTTTGACAAAGGTTGCCAATAATCAATACTTCCAATACAAAGCGTATTTGGAAACCGACAATTCTTCCTATTCGCCTGAGCTAAAATCGGTGGTCATTGGGCCAACGCATTATCCGGGCGATAATCCCACGGTCCAGAATAATGCCGGGCAGACCTATGCTGTTTTGAACTCCTTTGTTGAGACTCTGGGGGCAGGAAATGCCGGAAGCGTTAAGTATCAGATATCAAAGGATGGAACCAACTGGTATTATTGGAATGGCTCCGGCTGGGTAGCCGCCTCTGGCTATTCTCAGACTAATACTGCGGCTAATGTAAATACCAACTGCGGACGATTTGATGATGACGTAGGCAGAGGTGATTTTTACTTTAAGGCATTCTTGCATTCAGGCGCAGCTGCACAGCAGGTGGAATTGGACCAGGTGGATTTGGGGTATACTCCGAAAGTAATAAGTGTCTCAGCGAGCAATTCGACTTTTGCTTTCGGCACGAACTTACTCAATACCTGGATGACTCCGCAGACAAGCGTTATCACTAACGATGGCACGGTAGCCGAGAACTTTGTGGGTAGAATCAGTCAATTCACTGATGGTTCTAACACCTGGGGAATAAGCTCTACAGCTAATGGCGTTAACATAATTCGAGCTCAATGGTCAAGTGCCAGTGCAGCAGGACCCTGGACTGATATTTCTGCTTACAATACCGATTTCACTATTGCTACCAATGTGGCGGCCAGCAATAGCGTGAATTTTTGGTTTCGCATTCAAACTCCTACCAGCACCTCGTCCTATAATCAGTATAGCTCTACTCTGACGGTAACCGCACAAGAGTATTAGGCAAACAAAAACCCGGCAGCGTCCTACTCTCCCACCTCGTCTCCAAGGCAGTACCATCGGCGCTGGAGGGCTTAACTTCCGTGTTCGGAATGGGAACGGGTGTGTCCCCTCCGCTATCGCCACCGGGAAAACATCAGTATGTGAGTAAATTTAGCCGCGTTCCAGCAAACCCGACGCACCTAGCACTTCTTTTTGCAGGACACAACAAATCCTTAGTGAGCAATCGCAGCCCCAGAACGCGGCAAAATCGAACCCGAGAAACCCTCTCCGAAGGATGGTCTCACATGAGCCTCAGGAAAACATCTTTACCAAAAGAGCAAGGACACATGGACCACGTATCGAGAAGCTCCTCAGGAAAACTCTCACTGCATGGAAATGCGGCGCACTTGCTGAAATCCAACTGTTTCAGCCCAACTGCAAATACCAACCACTCGATCAAGCCTCACGGCCAATTAGTACCGGTTGGCTGAATGGGTCGCCCCACTTACACCTCCGGCCTATCAACCTTGTCATCTCCAAGGGGCCTTAAGGTTGGTTTTACCCAACGGGATATCTAGTCTTGAGGCGAGCTTCGCGCCTATATGCTTTCAGCGCTTATCCCAACCGAACATAGCTACCCAGCGATGCCGTTGGCACGACAACTGGTACACTAGAG
>Ga0315291_10000608_pt1 | contig 47677 bp, 62 predicted proteins | sample YL17G12_20_MG_FD_203070 | JGI IMG/M metagenome (GOLD analysis project Ga0315291, IMG submission 203070) | Sediment microbial communities from Yellowstone Lake, YNP, Wyoming, USA - YL17G12_20 | ecosystem: Environmental > Aquatic > Freshwater > Lake > Sediment | place: USA: Wyoming | collected...
TAAAAACTTTCTTGCTCGATCAGCCCGTTTCCTAGGCGGTCGATCCCTTACTGGTACATGATGGCTAGGAAGGCCAGAGCATCCGCTAGGTAGATGAAACTATTGAGAAAGCAGCCGTCGAAGTTTGTGGAGTCAGGCGTCGAGAAAATTAGCTAAGTCTTCAGCGTTGCGATCCATCGAACGCCGACGCCTGGGATAAGAGTTCGCCCGTGAGCATGAGGCACATTGTCAGCGGGAGCGGGATGCCTGTGAGAAGACTCTGAGGCTGAGACTCCGCTGACTCCATGAGGGCCACTTTGAGCCGAGACTCCCGCGACTCCAAAAGTGCCTGAGCTTCCATTGGTGCCAGCGGGAACCTCGACCGAGAAAGTACCAGGGGCATGATCGTGAGCTGCGGCTGCGAAGGATCCGGGGCCATGTTGGTGAGCTTCACCCTGTCCCGTGTAGAGCCCTGCCTGTCCTTGATTCGCAATCTTTCCGACGCTGATCACGACTTGAGTGGTCGAGATGGATTCAATGGCGGCAACAAGCTGATCGCCTCCCGAGTTGAGGACAGAGACAACCGCGACGGGCACGGCTGAATATGCAACGGGAAAAGTTACGGTGACTCTGCCATCGCCTCCTGTCACCGCTTCCCCTGCCTGAATCATCAGAGTTGGTTCTGCTCCGCCTGCGCCTCCTGCTCCGCCAGCTCCCCCTACTCCGCTTCTGCTCGAGATCGCTCGTTCAAGTTCCTCGATCCTATCCAAAGCATCGCTCAGCTGCTTGCCTAGAATCGGCGGCGTGATCGGTCTCCATTTCGCGCTCATGTCTGCTCGTAACCTCTACCTGAGATCATCCAACCTTGATCTTTCGAGAGATGATAGCTCAATTCTCGTATGACAAGCTGAACGCCTTCGAGCGAGAACTTGTATCCGATCGGAATGTCCACGCGGCCAAGATTATCGAAGTCATAGTAGGTCTGAGGTTTGTCCAAGTTTTCGAGAAGAGCCTGACAGTAGAGAACTGCTTTCGCGTAGCTGTCGAAGGCGGTCGCATTGTGGATCATGGTTCTGCGAGTTGTCCCGCTCGACTTATTCACGACAAGCGGCTTGATGAATCTGAATCCATCAAACCACACATCAAATCCCGGAACGCTTTTGCCAAGATCGAATACGCAGAATCGAACCTCCGCAATATTCGACCAATCAATCAGATCCGTCTCGCTCATCGGCTTGTAGTTGGCGCTTGGCCCGAAGGGAAGCTGGACATACTTCCAGACAGGCGTGAACCAATTCGCAATCGTAGCGCCTTCAAGGTGAACCTTCTCGCTCTGCGCGAGCCGAGCAGATCCATCCTTGACTTCTATGAGCACATCAATCGTCAAGACGTTTCGAATGAAGAAGCCTATCGCGTTGATCTCGCCCATAGTCTCAGTCATGGAGACTTCGTTGTAAGTGTTGAAGCCTCCTGCGGGATCCTGACCGGGCCATTTGGAGCCGCCGGGAGGATAAGGCGCTCCGAATGGAAACGGCATATACCAATAGCCACGTTGATCGCTGCCAAGCGCCGAGAACGGAATCTTGATCGAGTAGCTTCCAAAGATCTTGATCGTGTTGTCGTTCTGGATTCCTGCCCCTGCCACGTTGTCGCCGGGCTTGTAGTCGGCTGCATTGTTTTCAGTCCAAGGATCCTGACGGATCCCTGCACCAACATAACCTGTCTGCATCTCGAGCGGGATCGTTCCCGCGCTCGTGTTCCCCCAGAGCCAGATATCATTCTTGACGGTGAGCGAGTCAATCTTGTGCGTTCGCTTCATCGTCTCGAGATTCGCGGGAATACTGACCGCGCTATCACGATAGCCGATCTCTTCGAAATAGAGCCCGTCTGTTGGATCCACATAGAAGTCGAAGAATTGATTTTTCCCTCCAAGAGCGACAGGGGCTCCAAGTTGATCGGAAACATCACGAAGCATAGACCAAAGATTCTTTCGACGCCAGAGGAAAGCCATTGTGATATCATCAGGCGCTCGGTTCGACTGAATCGAGATGGGCGGATCGCCTGCGAGTTTGCGGTTGTTGTATTCGCTCATGGTCTTCTCTACGATGGCTTTCGGCGTCATGTTGACAACGTGGAGGCTTGCGAGAATATCCTCGAAGGCTCCGCCGTCTCCGCGCCCTGTGAGCTCGATGACTCGGCCCTCTTTCTTGCTGATTGAGCGGTCAGGTTCATCTATTCTACCTGTGAGGATCCCCACGCCGTCAATGCTCAGAGTGATGGGATCATTCCAAAGGAGCGCCGAATACTTGTCGTTGCGATTGTCAAGGCTGATTCGGAAGCTCGGAACTCGATTCGTGATCGCTTGCTCGACGTCCATGCTGATAGCGTCTTGGCTGAGATCAGTCGCTCCGCTCAGCAGCGAGAAGGTTGGCCGATAACGAGTCAAGTCAGGTCTGCCCTTCGAATTCAACGAAGGTGATAGCATAGCGGAACCATCGTTTCAGGCCGCCCACATAGCGCCAGCTCCAACTCTTGATCGTGAGCCCTGACTGATTGATGATGCTGACTCCGCCTCCCGTGGTCATGCTCACGCTGAACCTACCGCCGGGATTAGCCACCGTGATCTGTGGCAAGAGAAAGAATGCTTCGAGTTTATCTCGGACATCTTGCAGGCTAAGGCCCTCGATCGTATATTCGCGTGAGTAGGCTCCCATATCCTGCCCGATATCACGATCGAGACCCGGGATCGGGTGCTGAACTATTGCGCGATTGTATGTCTTGCCGAGTCCTGATGGTGTGGGGCTCGCAGATTCTTGAGGACTCGACTCATTGAGAGTGAAGACGATCGAGCCTGTCCCGCCCAAGTCCTGAATGGTGCAAGAAGCAGTCGGCATTTCCTCTCTCTCCTAATGACGATACTTTCGCATTTGCTGATACCATTGAGTTGCCATGTCGTTGACAGTTTCCTCGACGTCGCGCTTCGTGTTCATGTTCGCGTTTGCGATATTGATCTGAACCATCGGCTCCTGATAGGGGCCTTGGCCGACAGCAGGAATTCCGCCTCCGCCTCCCCGACCGAATCCGCCTCCTAGTGCATAGCCAGCTACTCCGGCAGCGAGCAATCCGAGACCGAGCAGAGCCCATCCGACCGGGCCCATCGCTGCGTTGACGGCTGCGAATGATGCTGCGAGCCCATAGTTGGCTGCGGTCGCAGCGGCAGCGGTTCCCGTGTAGCCCATGTTTGCAGCAGCGGATCCGGCTGTGGCTGCTGCATGTGTCGTTTCTGCGGCTGCGAGATATGTGGTCACGACCGCCAAGACTTGCTTAGCTGCTGTGACCGCTCTCGCAACATGGCCGAGCAGGAGGATTCCCTGCACGATCTTGTCCACAACGGGGCTTTGGATGCCGAGCTCTCGAGTTACGAAAGCGATGTTGGATCCTAGCAGGACAAGGCTTCTGCCGACGCCTGAGAGCTTTGGCGTAGCTCGGTCGTCGGCTTCGACTGTGATAACTACCTCTTCTGGAACTTCAGCCAAGGGCTCTCTCCATCCTTCTAGCTTTCTCACTCAAGTATTCGGTCAGGAAGATTTGATCGCTCGCGAAGAGGTCGGCTAGTTCGCTTGGCGCTCTATGCAGGAGCTCGCAGATCTCTCCGAATCGGTATCCTTCAGGTGTCTGGATGAAATTTGATCAGGTCATCCACTTCTTTCGGCTTCAGAGAGCTCTTGTCAACAATCATGATGAAGAGCTTTTGCTCGATTCGTTCGTCATCTATTTCCTCTCTGATTCGTTTCGCAGGGATTCCCGTTGCGATCTCGATGTATCTCTTCATGAGTTCGCTGAGGTTCTCGGTCTGCTCAGGTGTGAGTGGGACATTCTCAATGCCCTTAGCCAAGTCGGGGTTGATCTCGCCCAATTCCCGGCGGAGCCTCTGAAGCTCTGTACCTTTCAGACGTCTCGCTAGAATCGTCGTCTCAGCGTTGCCTTCTCTGATCACGATCTTCAAAGGCCGCTTTAGAGATGTGAGTGCTGCGAGCTCTTGATCAATTAGAGCCTGATCCTTCTCTATCGCTCGGAATAGCTTCTCTTCTTCTGCTCCCATGCGATTCTCACCTACCGTTTCAGGGCTTCTCGAATTCCATCTCGAACAGCTTGAACGATCTTCTCATAGTTGTCCTTCTTGGCTCGGTGCATGATGAGCTGAGGCACAGTTCCCGGATGATGAACCCACTTAGCGAAGACAGTTTCTCCGTCAACTTCGAAGCGTAGAGCTCGCACATTCCGAGGCAGAATGAAGTGAGGCATAGAGCCGAACTCAATCACGGCAGCATACTCGGCTCCTGCTCCGATAACGAATCTGCATTCTCCTTCCGCTCGGTAGAATATGCTATCTGCATAGTGTCCTGTCCGTTTCGGCGCGATGCTGCGAGCGTAGTCAGCGATCTCTTGGCAGACTCGTTCGAGGTTTGTGTGGACAGCGGCTCGAAGCTCGGCGCTCGCCTCAGAGAAGAACTCCGCTGCTTCATCAGCACCCGTGACGTCAATGCTGATGAATGCGCCCTCGCTCATGGCTCATGCCACCGCTGGATCCGTAGTCATGACGCCACGGAGCGAAGCGCGAACCACGCCGTCAGCATTCGGAGGCCCGACTCGCTCGAACTCCCGAACCTTGATCAGCGCTGTAATCACTTTCTGGCCTTGCGGTGACTTCGTATCCTTGTCTGTGCCGACCACTGTGTAGGTGACGTCTCGGCTACTCGCTAGGCTAGCCCAGTTGTCATCGCTGACATAGATGGACTCGCATTCGGTCTCTCCGTGAAAGACTCCGTGGAGGACTCTAGGGATATCAGTGGCGCAGACAGGTTCCTCATGGACTCCGAGGCCATATCTGAAACGCCAGTTCTTCGCAGCAGCCATAGTGACTCCGTTCACAGTTAGGACTGCATGTTTCGCGACGAATTCCGTATCGGCTGCTCCTACCATTTTCTAATTCACTCCATTACTTGGATCTCAGGTCTCGTTCGCCTGAGTGACTGCCACTGAAACGCGCATAGGCGATCAGGCTGCGATGCTCAGCAACAAGCGCCTTGAGCGCGTCCAGCAGCGCCTTCTCATCTTCCTCCTTCTCCGCGTTCCCTCCAATTGCTACGCTGAAAGGCATCCAATCACCCCCTTTCTACGAATTTCCCACGCTGCAAGTGACTTCGTAGACTAGGATATGATAGGCCCGAGTCTTCATCGGTGCTGATGGAAATTGGTCTTGAACCTCCTTGTGATAGAGCCATCCCGTCCCGAGCCATTGAGCAGAGAACAGGATCTCCTTCATCCTCGATTTGAGAGACTTGCAGAGCTCTTCAGCATTCTCCTGACCTTCAACCGTTTTGACAACGGTTTCGATCTTGACATATTCGCGGATCTGTCCAGCTACTCCGCCACAATTCCATTCGAAGGGACCGCAGCGAGGTTTCGAGATGATGATCCGCTTGTTGCCCGGCTCGCTTGTGGAGGCGAGGGCTTTTCTATCTACGATCTTCTCTACGACCAAACCTGCCGTATTCTTAAGCTGTGAATCGCTCGAGATCGTCTGATAGAAGAGATCCACGACGTCAGCCTGAACGAACGGCATCAGACTACTCCCCATCTCCGCTTTCGGAATCCTTCGAGTGTCGCATCAATGTCTCTCTGAAGCTCCGCGATCGTGTGAGCGAAGGGCCCGGATCCTGCTTGCTGGCCGCCTTGCTGAGTGAAAGTCTCAGACATTCCCGCGATTGAGACGACTGAGGATCCTTGAGTGTCGGATGCTCCTTTCTTCTTGAGCATCTCAATTACGACCATCTTCATGCAGACGTCTCGAATTCCCGGCGGCGGAGTCACGAAGCCGTAGGTGTAGGTTGCTTCAATGTTCGCGATGCCACGCCCGAAGTGCGTTGTGTAATCGAAGGGTACGCCTGCGGCTGGGAAAGGCTGATACGCGTAGATGGGCGGATACCAACCTAAAGCTCCTAGCTGCGAGGCCAACATCGGAATTCCTGCTGAGGGTAACGTGATGAAACCGTTCTGGGCGTCTATGATGAGTTCGCTTGCAAAGTTAGTGTCAGTGCTCTTAATGTCCGTCACAACTTGATTGTCTGGGTTTCGGATTTTGACTTCTTGAATGCTCACGATTGGATAGTTGTCGAGAACAATCTTCTGTTGTCCAGATCCATCATAGAGTTCAGTCACAGTGGCTAGATCAAAGCGCCTTTTCGTTGCGCGGTCAATCTCATCAGCAGAGCGATAGATGAAATCCAGAAGTTCCTCATCCTTCGTGATCACTTCGACGTTGATCGTTTGGAGATAGCTGCGAACCTGATGAATAGAACAGTACGCTCGGCTTCCCGCCACGTCGAAACGGATGCTACCGCTCGAGACGGTTCCTGAGAGAGCCTCAATCTTCCCATTGACAGCTCGCGGAGAGATGCTTGAGGTTTTGATCCAGACAGTCTTGACGGTGCCCGGAGCCATGACTCCAAGGTTGATCGAGCTCGAGAAGAGCGAACCGTCAAGGCTGAGAGTATCGGAGCCCTGCCTCGTCAGAACCATGCTCTCAAGCGTGTCGCTTCCAATGTTGCGGATTGAGAATTGGAAAGTCTGCTCGGAAACATAGGTCGGCTTCTGATATCTCGCATAGAGATCCACGAGATCCCCTATATCCAACATGCCGATCTCGAGAAGGCTACCCCATCGGAAAGTGTCTGCGCTCAGTTGAAGCCAACCCGTCATGAGAACCGCCTCGAGCTCTTCAGGATCCTCCGTCATGACTGAGATCGGCCCGACGCCGAGAAACTGCTGCTCAGGCGCTCCGCTGCTATGTCGAGTGTAATCCATCTGGGCAATGGCTCGTTGTGCTAGTTGCGAAGCGTCTGCGACTGCGTGGCCGACTTCTTCTAGGCGAACCTTGGCATTCTCAACTTTTGAGGATCCTGTGTTCTTGAGTCGGAAGATTCGATAGGTCGGCTGCACTTCGTCAAGGCGAAGAGCCTCCAATGAGAGGCCGTTGACATCTTGGAAAGCTAGACTCATTTCTTAATCCTCTTCCTTGCGACATAGATGACTCCGCCAGCAGTCACCGAGATGATTGCGATCACGATCATCGTGGCTGTGCCAGGGCCCGCTTGCTCCCAAGTGATGTAGATCTGCCCGTATGCGTAGCCGGGGATCGGTTGAACCGTCAGATCGTATCGATATCCGGTCCATGTCCCGTTTCCGTAAGGTGCTGTGAGACCGTTGATCTGCGCCATTCTTGGGCCATAGGCGAATGTTCCCGAGTCAGCTTTCACATGGAGGGCTCCGCTGAGAGTGAAGTTGCCCATCAAGCTCTGCTCACCGTAGATGCTTCTAGGCATAGGGCTATTCGAGAAGACCCATCCGACAGGCTTGTTGTAGACAGCCCAGGCCTCATTCTGCCCTGATGCGGTGTCATTGACGAGGATCCACCATGAGGGATAAGTCCAGCCGAGATTGAATCCTGTCCTTGAAGAGTTCACGATTCCAAGGCGCTCATTCGCAACCATGAAGCCCGTGAAATTCTTCGTGCCTCCCGAGCCTGTCCATGTGATCCTGAAGTATGGATACTCGAGATGGAAATCGTAGTTGGTCGGATAGAAGACTTCAAGCGTATAGCTGTCCGTGAACGGAACGACTATTGAGACGTCTGCCACGTCTCGAGATGGATCCCAAATGTACGAGTAGCTTGATGCTCCTGCGACATAGACTCCTGCGATCTCTTTGCCGCTTGCCACTGAGACCTTGATCGTTTCTCCCGACTTGACTGACATCTGAACGCTGAGAATGCTCGAGCCCCATGATATCGCGGTCATGTTGACGCGGAGGCTTGAGAGGATCCCGGCAGGAGCCATTTGCGCGGATCCTGTGAGAGCAGTCGCTGCATCCATCCATTCCTTCCAAGCGATAGCTCCCCAAGGCTGCGTTTCACTGTTCGTCTCGTATTTGTCAGGGAAGATGTAGACGATGGTTCGCGTCGAATTCAGAGTGGCTTTCCACCAAAGCTGAGAGATCGCTCGCATAGCAATCGGTTGACCGTATCCGAGACTATCAAGAGTGCTCGAGTAGGCTTGAGCTATCATCGCAGACTTGTAGGATGGCCAGGCCCAATCGTAGATTGTGGCGGTCGTATTCTGGCCGCCCACGATGATCCCGGCGGGAACAATGTGATATCGCTCGACTTGCGCGATGATATCCCATTCGACATATTGATAGTTGCTCGTTCCATCCGCGACTTTGAAGTGATTCGTCGCGATCGTGATGCGACTTAGAACTGTCGAGTTCCCTCGTGCATTGTAGTAATCTGCGAGCGCCCGAATCGCGGGAGCGGTGAAATCGAGATAGCTGTTTCCCCAATACTGGATTCCCGACGTCTCGTTGTACCAGCGCCATTCCTGAAAGCCTCCATAATTCGGCTTCGCGATGTCGAGCTGCTGCGTCTCAAGCAGCTTGTCCAGAGCACGAGCTATCGCCTCATTCATTTGAGCTTGAAATCCGGGATCGCTTGAGAAGGAATAGAGAAGGAGCTCTCCGCGAAGCATGAAGGGGAGACTCTGCAAGTAGGTTCCTGCAACATGAGGATATGTGCCAGCACTTCGGAACATTCGATCCCAATTCGCCCAGATCCTGACGGCCAACGTGAGATACGCGGCGTCTCCTGTGGCCTGATACATTTTCGTGAGGCCGTAGACGAGAGCTCCATACTGATAGTTCTGACTTGGATCCTTGTCAGTCAGATTCCAAACATTGAAGATCTCGCTGTATGTCGGGGAGAGATTCGTCCAGTCATGTCCGTCCAAGAAATAGTATTTGAGGCTGAAAGTCTTCGTTTGGCCTGCTGTCATAGCTGCGAGAAAAGCGTACTGTTTGAGCCAATGAAGGTTAGGAGAGTTTCGAAGAGACGGCAGCTCGGATCCTGTGAGCGCGTTATCTACGGCTCCGAGAACAGTCTTGTTGACTCCCCAATCGGCCACGATTGCGAGGCTCGCGCTCACCCCGTCAGGCTTGTCGTGCATGTGAACCATGTACCAGGTTTCATCCCATTGGCTCACGTTCGGGAGAAAGTGCTGATTCGCTGTGTCGTCGCTCATCTGATCTGCATAGCCTGGCATCCAAATCCATTGATAGCCTAAATGCGGCCCTCCCGCGAACATTGTGGAGCCGAACCAATCGAGCTGATCCAGTGGAACGACAACTTTCACGTCAGTCATGTTCGCCTTCGCATAGAAACTGTATCCGACTTCGAGGTATGCGCGGTGTTCCCAGAATGTGTACTCTATCGTCATCTTGAATCCTGTGAGATCCCAGATCTGAGTCAGTCGAGCGTATTCGAGGCCGCCACTTGTTCCCGACGTAACCGAGTAGTCAGTTGGAGGATAGACATAGCTCAAGTCTAGATCTGCTGTGCCGTTCCAAACCACATGACCCTGAATGACCGTCATCAGGATTCCTTGCGGGAGATAGAGGATCTTGAAACTCCGATCCCTCGCTTTGCTGAGATCTCCATAAGCTTCTATCAGACGGTTGTGAACCACGAACGATAGCGGATTCTGGATTCCGATTGTTGGCTGCTGGATGATGTCACGCCTGATTGCGCTTCCCGCGCTCGTGACATGGTTCGAGATGAATGAGCGAACCTGAGAGCCATAGCTCCAATGCGTCGGGCTTGCAGCGAGAAGCTCAAGCATCTTGCCTTGATCGTCAACCCAATAGTTGTAAGGCTCAGTGAGAGGCGAGGCTTTGAAAGCGCCTCTGCTCGAATCCCACAGATTCGCGACAGCGGTTAGAGCGGCATTCGAAAGAAACGAGTTCGACGTCGAACTTGGAAGAGATGCCTCCGCCGAATTGAAACCTGAAGCTAGGAGAATCAGCATCGTCAGGGCTAGGATCCCGATTAACTTTATTCGCCTCACTCCTTGAGCGACCTCCTACCAGTAACGGAGTGGTATGTGCTCCCATTTCAGCGTTTCAGCGAGGCTCTTCATCCCATTCGATACCCATTGATCCGTTGTTGGTTGCGCCAGACGAGTACGTGAATAGGATGCTGTTTCCAGGGTCAAGAACCCAGGGCGAGCGGGATAGGTCTAGGATGACTGGTGTCGCTGGGTTCACCCAGAAGTCGTAGATTAGATCGCCTTCTGCGGTGACTGTGGGGCCATAGTAGAGTACGGCCTCGTTCGTTTGACCCTTGCCCATGCGTCGGTTCTTGATTGTTTGAGCGGTTCCATCGGCGGTTGTGGTCGGGGCCTGCGTGACTCTCCATCGGGCGCTTGAGTCAGAGCTGAAGATCAGTTTCGTTATTCGAATGACCTTCGAGCTGCCAGTTCCGAACTTCGCGAAGCGCATGTCTCCGCCAGCCGTGTTCGTGTGAGGCCCTGTCGATGAGACGAACCCTTTCCCTGATTCTACAGCGGCTTCGCTACGAGAACGCATGATTATGGATTGAGGCATCTTTTCACCTACTTACTTACTTTGTTGGGCGTAAAGCCCCGAATGTTTCGGGAAGAAAGCGGGGAATGATTTACTGAGCCTAGTATTGCGGTGGCTCGGTGTACTCTACGAGTGCGCCTTTGAAATCCAGAACTGTTGTGGCGGCTGCGGGGAAATCTACTTCCAGATGAATCCACTGTCCGTCTTGAATGTAAACGTCTACGCTGGGCGTCACTATGCATGTGTGATCTCCAACGGCGAGACTTGTGGCATCTGAGATGTCTTTCGTTGCTGCAATGTTCGCGCTTGACACAGCGGTTCCATCGGCAGGCAGCGTTCCTCTTTGAAGTCGGAAAACAATGGCTGACGATAGAGCTGCGGTTGCAACGGTGTAGTAGAATCGTATCCGGTTCACTTTCAGTTTTGAACCGGGCCGAATCCGCATCTGCACTTCGAGAGGAATGACGACTGTTGAGGTTTGCGCTGCCGCTGTCTTTCGCATGAAAGCGACGGCTGAGGCAAGCGTTGCTGTCCATGTGCCTGTGAAGAACAGGCAGGCGAATGCGTGTATGAAGAATCGGGCTCCACGAACAAAGCCTGGCAAGATGGGTCAGCTCCTTTAGGCGAGGCCGTATATGCGGCCCATCTTGGAGGTAGCGTCCGTTGAGGTCGGGTTCGTGTTGTACGTGTAGGTTGGCGGCTTCGAATCTGTCTTGTCTATGTAGTTGAAGAACCGTTTGATGACGAAGGGTTGCTGTATGCTGACTTTGGCGAGCATCTCCATCGTACTGTCCAAGAGTAGCCTTTGCGCGAGGAACTTGGTGTCGAGGAAGATGATCTCCCTTGATCCTACTGTGGTGGGCATGAACTTGCTGCCTATGAATGGCATGACACCGTAAGGCGTAGCCCATGCTAATGCTTTGAGACCCCAAGCGATTTCGGTCTCGGGGTTCATGTACCGGACTATGCTCATCATGAGTTGCTTGATCTTCTGCCATGTCATCAAGTCTGTGACGGCCAAGTTGGGTTTGACGTTCAACTGGACCATTTGTGCTATCATGTTGTCTATGTCGGTGTCTGTGGCGTCTGCTCCAGCTAGGTTTGACTGTAGTGCTGCGTAGGTTCCGGATGAGCCTATGATTTCGGCTCTTATGCCGTTGAATCCGACTGAGCCTGCGTTGAAGGCTGATTCAAGCGTGGTTCCTCCGTTGAGGATTTCGTTCTCATCAGTTTCGTTGAGGCTCCATGTCTTGTTGCGAATTTCGATGGCTCTGGCGTCACGGGTTGGGTACTGGCTTGCCATTGCAGCTAAGCCGAAGTCAGTCCATCCACCCCACGCTGTGAAGATGCCTAATGTTTTCGAGGCGTTCACATAGGTGTCTGAGGCTGGTGTTTGAGCAGCAACGGTTTCAGTGACACCCAACGCGGATCCTCGGGCTGTTAGCACGTCGTAGTTGGCGACTTTGCCTCGGGCAGTTTCCTGGGCGATGAGTTCTAAGAGTGGCGTTTCTCTGCGTGTGGTGTCTATGATTTCTTGGTCGGTTGTCGTGTGCACGATGGCTGATGTGCTGTCCAAGAAGCCTTTGGTTCTGAGGCTGCGTATACGCATCTTCTTGCGTATCCATCCGAGGTACATTTGGCGGAAGTCTTTGCCGAGTTCTCCGTTGTCTTTGAGGCCTTCGTAGATTACTGTGCCTTCAGGGAAGGCTGCTAATCCAACGAGGCCAGCAAGGATACCTGCGGGTGTTCCTCCTTGAACGGGCGGTGTGAGAACTGCGTTGTCTACTGTGCTGTAGTATGGTCGAGCGTTTTCTCCTCCGCCTGGTCCGGCTCTGACTTGTTCGGGGTCAACTAATTTCAGGTGGCTCATTTTTATTGACCTCCTGCTTCAACGACTGCGAGCTGCGAGTCTATGCTGCCGTCGTCCTGTTGGATGGCTTGCATTCTGCGAACGCTCTCCGGCACTGGTCCGGCGTGTTCCGCGTAACCTTTCCGGACAACGATCTTTCTCTGAACAGTTTCGTCAACGACTTTTCTGACAAGTCCTTTCACATAGCGCTGTAGGCCTTTGACGCCGACGGGTTCTCCGCCGACTTCCTGATCTTCCGCGTCCTCAGTGTCCTCGTCGTCTGTTGGGAAGGTGCTGATGAATCGTTGCGGGCGTGGCTTCAATTTGCCCGGCTTGACTTCAGGCGGCTTCTGCTCATCGGTTATCGTGGTGAAATCTTCGTAGACACCTAGAGTTTCAGGGGTGTCCTCGTCAATTCCTTTCGTCTCGACGCCCACCGCTTTCGCGATGGCTTTCAGGAATGCAGTGTGGCGTTGTGCTTGGCTTCTTAGGTGAAGCTCGTTGCCGTACAGGGTGTTCATTCCTTTGTTGAGGGCTCTGCTGCTATCGCTGAGGTACTTCTCGATTCGGTTGATGCGCTTGATAGCGGCGCGACCTTTTTCGAGGGCGGGATCTCCCCATTCACCTATCGCGGTTGTAGCCCTCTCTGGGGCAACATAACCGGTTTCCCGGTCGTAATCCTTACGCGAGTAGGGAAATTCTGGTGTCCCGTCATCGTCATCATCGTCGCCATCTCCATCGTCCGAATCGCTGTCAGGTTCAGGCTCCGCTTCTTTGATGGCTGCGCGTGCAGGTTCAGGTTCGGGCTCTAGTTCAGGTTCGAGTTCTGGTTCAAGTTCTGGTTCTGGTTCGTTTTCGGGTTCCGCTTCCTTTCTTTTTGGCAATTTTCTTACTTCTCCTTTTGTTATTACGGTTTGTCCAAACCCAAGCGTGCTCTTCACACGAATGGGCAAGAACCGTGAAGAATTTGCGAACGCCTTCTCGTAGACTCGGGTTATGGTTGCGACTTCGTTCGCAGGCGCTCGCACTACGCTAGTCGCAAAATACTTGATGCTGGAAATGGCGTTGACAAGTTTAGTGCCTATCCATTTCTGCGATTGACGAATGGGCACGAACTCCATGCTCATGGCGTTGTAGAATCCGTTCTTCAGCTCGTAAGCGACCTGTTTGAAGTTCGGATGAGCTTTGTTGACAAGCCACTGAGCCCAGAGGGCGGGTAATCCGCCGATCTTCAGAATCTTGGATTCAATGAATTTTCCAATCGGAGGCGTGCCCTGATTCTCAATCGGCTTCGCATACGGTGACTCATGATCTAACCATATGAGGTTGTGTGGGGCTCTAACCATCGCTTCCTTGGCTTCAACGAGGGCTGGGGTTTCGAGAACATCGCCCTGTAGGTCTTTGATTGGTGCACTTACGAAGCCTTCAACCACGAGATCGCCTGCTTTGACTTCGCCGAATGATTTTGTGGCTACTTTGACTTCGAAGGGCATGAAGAGTGAGTATCGTTTGATTTTCAGAGGCAGAACGATTGGGCGCCCATAGAATTGCTTCTGAACTTTGGCTTTGCCTTCAACCACATCGCCCAAGTCAACGTATGTTGGCTCTTCTCCGGCATCCTCATAGAATGGTTCGCCGTGAAATTCAGGGTCAGCTAAGGGGCCGAGATGGTCCTTGCCCCGGGCCACGCTTGCTACAACTGTCCCAGGTTCTTGATGCTGTTCTTTCCGTTCCCCGGCTCGATAGCCTAGTCCAGCTCGTCTTTCTCTACGCTGCTCAATCCGAACCGGATTATCTGGGTTCGTGTAGCGTTCAAGTTGGTGAGTCTGCTTCTTGTCAAGTTGCGCCTGTCTTGAGCGTTGAACTTGGATTCCTCTCTGGCGATCTTCCTCTTTTCGTTCGCCTTCCCGGTATCCGCGCTCCCAATCCAGATTCTGCGAGGTCCAGCCGCCGAAGTCCTTGATTGCTTTCGCGATTATCGTTGGGAGATCGGGCGAGTTCTTCTCTAGCTTGCGGGTGAGAGATTCCTGTTTCTTGGGGCTGAAGCCATGCCAAATGCCTGCGGCGATATTGTCGAGCCTGTCCGCTGAATACTTGGGATACTGCCGTCTCAGGGACGGCAGAACCTTCTTGAACCATTGTGAGGGCGGTCTCTCAGGCATGACTCCTAAGCTCCGCTGTTGGCTGAGATTGACGCGGAAGTGGGGTAATGTGGACTATTTTCAAGCGCATTCTATGGTGAGGCAGGCAGAGCAGACCCAGAGGAATTGTTTAGCGTCGTGTTCGCTTCGAAGGACGACGCCCTGGCGCTGGGGTTTCCAAGCGCGACAGATCGGGCAGCGCAGCTTTCGGCGTGTCAAGATGCGACGAATCCAGCTTCGGTCCACTTGGAAGATCTTCGCGAGCTGGCTGAGGCTGTGCGAGCGGCTTGCCAACTTGATCACTAGGTAGTCTCGGCTCGACAGCTTGCGACGGCGGTCCACACTCATTTCTCGCGTCTTTCCCTTCGTGGTGGATATCGACGCTTCGGGGCAGGGCTCTCAACGTGTGGCCGAGCGGGAAGATTTGATACGGCTGCGAGTAAGCTGATGGATTGAGGTTTCGGTGGTAGCGATTCAGGCATGGCCGGTTTGGTTTCCTGCTTCAGAACTGGAAGCGGCGGTGTGCCAGTTGGCTGAGTGGGCATGGATGATTGAGGTTTTGGTGGTTGCGGCTCGTCGTATATGCAATTTTGTTTTGCTTCGAATTTGAGGCAGATGTAGCGTGGGTTTTCAGGCTCATCAGGTAAGCTGAGGCCGCCGAACATGTTGATTCTATAGTGCGGGCAAGTGTAACATTCTGAACGATATGCGTAATCTGTGGGTTTGCGAGGGCTCATCCGTTTGACGCAGTTCGGACAATGCCAGCGCCCAGCCGACCACAATCCTTTCGTTGCGAATTGAGATTCTACTCTGCCGCAGATGAAACACCGAGCCCCTTGCTGCACGGTGGCCGTCATAGAGTTTCAACTTCAAGTGGCTGTCTCGGTTTAAAGATCCAGACTTGGGCTTTGGCTTGGAATCGTGAGGCCAGAAATTTGAGGGCGATTCGTTCTTGCTGTGTGGGCTTCGCGTTCCCTGATTTGACTTGTATGACGAATCTTTCACCGTCAGGGCTCGCAGCAATTAGATCGGCTGGTCCGTGGCTGCCTGCGCTTCTAATGCAGAGAAAGTTGAGACGTCGCAGCTTGGCGATAGCTCTGTATTCAGCGGACCGCCCTTTGAGGTAGGCTCGATTTGGCATCTGTGATCATCATGGATTCAGAATTCAGAATTCGCAAAGGCTGACAGAGTCATCGGCGCTCCAAAACGGGGATATCCGTTGTTCCGTCCAGACGATCCAAATCGGCCCGTTTTAGGGGTTAATACGAGTCCGTGACCGATAGCATTATAGGGAATCGGCCTTTCCATTTAAGGCAAGGAAAAGGCGAGAGAATTGGGCGGATATGAGAAGAGAGACGTAGATTTAGGCGCGAGCGTTGCGAATGGCCGATTTTGTGGCGACCGAATTCGTGAATGCGAGCGCCGAATCGAACTGAGGCGCGTGGATGGAATGCGGCCCTGGGAAAGAGCTCGATGGATTGGCAAGCGCGAGAGCGCAGACAGGGAGGTGAGCAAGTGATGAGAGGGAATTACGATGAGATGTCGTTTGACAGCCTCGATCGCCTCGCGAAGATTGGCGAGAATATGCCATTGGCCGAGCGAGTCGTGCTAAGCGAGTTCGACCAATTCCGACAGCGGTTCCCGATTGACGCGGGAAGATTCGCAGCGATCGTGAGCGAGGGGCGACTGCATCAGGTCGCAAGCGACGTCTACGATGTCGTGCAGAACCGTGACCTTGTGCGCTCAGTGGTTTCGACATTTGCAGAACTCGGCTTGGAGGATCAGCACGGCCAAGTGGAATCATGGGATGGGCGGATTTGGATTTCGATGACTTCGAGCGAGAAGCATGAGCCAGTTCCCGGGGATCCTCACGCCTATGGGTTCCGCTTTTGGAACAGCTACGATGGTTCGACGTCTGTGGGCTGCGGCTTCTATGTCCTGCGACTTGTGTGCACGAATGGCCTAGTGGCTTGGCGTCGAGAAATGGCTCAGACCCATATCCATATCGGAATCCAAGACGTCGCGAAGTGGCTGAAGAACGCGATCCAGCACGTCAGAGCGCAGCAAGCAGCTTTCGAGTCAGCAATTGAGGCAGCAACAAGACAGAGGATCGAGGGCGATTTGGATCCCGTGTTCGAGCAGCTTGGAATCGGCCCAATGGTTCGCGAGAAAGTCCGACGCAACTTAGACATCGGCGTTGAGCACAGGACAGCTTACGATCTGATGAACGCGCTGACCTACTACGCGAGCCACGACCTGCATGAGCGACCGATAGCGGCTGACCGATACATGGGAGTTGCGCGAAGGATCCTCGAGAACCCGCAAGTTGTCGTGGTGAGGCAAGTCCAATGAGCCGCGATAACAAGCCTTGGATTTCTTTCCAATGCGAGCATGGAACCTTTGACGACGCAGAGAGCTTCGAGCGACATCTGATTCTCGTTCATGGGGAGGTACGATTCCGATGAGCTTTGAGAAATTTGAGGTTCATGTCACTGACGGTGACTTGAGTTATGGCTACCATGAAGTCTACGATGCCGAAGAAGTGGACGAGTGGCTGGAGAAACTGCGAAAGTTCCTTAGGGATGAAGCATACGACCGCCAGACAGTCCAGCACGGAAATGTCGCTCTGAGGATTCTGAATGAGTTCTTCAAGAGACCCTCGCGTGACTTAGCGCTTGAAGACAGTCAGCTTCGTGCAAAGGTTCAGGGAATTGTCAGAGAATACGCAAAGGCGCATCCAGGCGAAATCGTGCTTCCCTGCGAAAAGCATCATCGGTTGCCATGTCTTGAATGCGAGGCAAAGCAGTCATGACTTTCAAGGTGACTGATCTTCTAGTCGGCGTGGATCTCTCGAAGTATCGCAAGCGCCTTGATCGCCTGCATCGGCCAACGATGAATCCGATTCAGATCCTTGCGCTCGAGATCCATGTCCGACAGCGGCTCAAGGAGCTCGGTCGCGACTGCTTCAATGTTGACGTGGAGGGCGAGTTCCTCGATCATGTGGATCCAATGCTTACCTATGCGGAGAACAAGGCGCTGATGGATGAGCGGCTCAAGGGGGTGAAACTTTGATATGGCCGACGACTGTAGATCCGACGTTTCTGATCTACATTCTGCTGACAATCGGGCTCGCGATTGCGCTGCGACGGAGTAGACGCCAATGACGTCGGCGCTTTCAGAGGAATGCCAAGGCTCCGGGCACTTCGACTGCAAGGATCCTGACTGCGGCTGCCTTTGCCATGAGGCTGCGAGACATCATGACTGGCACGATGAGGCTTTCAGCAATCTTTTTTGATCATCGGCGCATAATACGAATAGCGGAGTGGTGAGATCATGGGGCCGAAGTCTAAGATCGAGTGGACCGAGGCGACTTGGAATCCGTCAACAGGATGCACGAAGGTCTCAGCGGGCTGCAAGAATTGTTATGCTGAGCGAACGGCTGTGAGGCTTAAGCAGGCAGGAGCTCCGAAGTATCGCCATGGATTTCAGTTCACGATCCATCCTGATACCCTAGACATTCCGATCAGATGGAAACGCTCCCGGCTGATCTTCGTCAATTCGATGAGCGATCTCTTTCATGAAGAGATGCCTGTGCATTTCCTAGATTCATGTTTCAGCGTCATGGAGAAGGCTGACTGGCATATCTATCAAATTCTTACGAAGCGACCTGAACGAATGTTTCAGTATGGCAGCGCTCACTATGGTTTCAGAGTTGGAGTCTTTGCGCCTGAGCATATCTGGATGGGTGTGACTGTTGAGGATGCGAGTGTCAAGCGTCGAATTGACATCTTGCGGCAGATGCCTGTATCTGTTCGATTCGTGAGCTGTGAGCCTTTGCTCAGTTCGTTAGGAACACTCGATCTGTCAGGGATTTCCTGGGTGATTGCAGGCGGAGAATCTGGCCCGAACTTCAGGCCGATGGATCCTGATTGGCCTCGTGAGATCCGCGATCAATGCCAAGCACAAGGCGTCCCTTTCCTCTTTAAACAGTGGTCTGCCGTGAGACCGAAAGCTCTGGGAAGAGACCTTAATGGGAAGATTTGGAACGACTATCCAGAGGCCGCAGCAAGTAGGCTCCGTAGACCGCTCGACCAGACTTCCCCCCGAACGCTCGACCAATTCGCCAAGACTTGAATCGTCTGCGAGCTCCCAGGTTTCTCATCATCATATCATGGAACGTGCAGATCTCCCCAAGCGTGGGCGGCTTGGCTTGTTTCAAGGCGTACATATCGGACCAGTTGACTTGCTTCCAAGGTCTCATGTCAGTTGGGAAGCCGTCTGTCAACGCTGCGATCATCGGCTGCCTGACTCGATAGTTATCGAAGAATAGCTGAACCGTGCGGCCTGGCGAACCGTAGGCGTCGAAATCGACAAGGCTGACGTCAGGATACTTGCGGAGATATCCACGTTTGATGAATTGCTCGTTTGGCATCGGATAGAATTCTTTCTTTACGCCGAATCTTGCCAGGCGACTCCTGGCTTTCTCTAAGGCTTGAGCATCATCATCGACTAGAACCATTCGGCGCGGATTGAGTTGAGCGTAGACTTTCTCGCTCAGGTTTCCTTCTCCCGCATAGAGCTCTAGAATCGTGTGATGATTCCTGAGATATCGAGCGGCCTCTGCTCGTTGCCGATGCTTTTCCGCGTTGAGCTCTTCAGGTTTCGTGATGTGGGCAGGAGCGCTCTTCTGGGCTAGGATTTCCTCGATTAGCTGCTCGCTGATCATTCTATTTCCCACCAGCATCTGCACATGACATGCCCGGGAATGACGGGCAGGAATGGATCATCGAAGGAGTATTCGCCTTCCTGCTCGTTGCAGTAGTCGCAGACCTTCTCATCTTCCATCGTGACCCAGAGGAGTTTTCGAGGCTCGCCAGTCTCAGGCTCGATCGGTTCAATGACTGCGATCGTCTCTTTGACGCCTGTGTTCAGGGAGCTCCAAGTCAGGTGATGTGCGAGATCCGCGAGCCTACCGAGAAGACCTTGAAAGGTCTTCCAGAAATCTGGCGCAGACATCTGAAAGTCGCCAGATTTTCCTTAGAGCGTCCTGGCCATGCGGGATGAGTTCGCGTCCTCTAGGATCCTGTCGAAGTCGCTGAGGGCTTGAGTGCGGATTGTTTCAAGTCTATTCGACACTTCTGGGGCGAGTTCGAGAATTTCTTTGCCGATGACTCGGCTTGCATGTTTCCGCGCTATCTCTGTGATTCGCGTTTGGTTATCATCTATGGCTTTGTGGCCTTCCGTGAGAGCTTGATGTCGAGTTAAGCGCCCGGCCAAGAAGTTCTTCAGGATCTCTTTGAGGCGTTTGGCTAGGCTCCGTTCGGCTTTCACAGGTCCACGGAAAGCGTCTGAATGCGTATGCTTCGGGCCGAATTGCTTTCGTCCGACTCTGAGTTTGGCGCGGGCTGAGCTGCTGATGGGTTTGCGGCCTTCTCTTGCGGCCTGTTGAATCTGAGCTCTCTTTGGCGCTGAGACGAGATGTGTCTCTAATCGTCCGCCTTTCCATTCTTGGCGAGCATCGTAAGCGTTGACCTGTTTGCTTTCCGGGGCTGATGCGCTGCGCTGCACGTTATCATGAACTTTCGATAAGCCACGCTCCACAAAGCCCAAAGTCTCGCGGTGATCTGGGCCGAGGCTTCCCGTATCCGTGCTTTCAGCGGGTTTGAATGGTGGTGGAGCTCCCCGCTTATCTTGGAGAACGTATTTGGCTCCGCTTGGAGCCGTGGCTCTCATAGCGCCTACTGCGCCTGTATCAGGCTGAACGGGTGGAACATCTTTCGGATATTTCGGGCCTCGCGGAATTGTAGGTGTTGGTTTCAGTCGTGGGGCTTGTTCTGTGCTGGCTCCGCCCGTAGGATCCAAATTCTCTCTCGGCTTGGCTAGCGGGGCGATGGGTGCGTTGTCAGGTTGAGTTGTTCGCTTCTTGGCTTTCGGAGCTAGTCCTTTCTGTCGATCAGCGTGAGGTTTAGAGGCGTCAATGATTTTCGGAGTTCCCGCCCGTGTGGGAACGATTCTTGATTCAACATCATAACCGCCGCCCTCAGTGATTTCCCGATGTCTGCCCGGGTAAGGTTTCTTCATGTAGTGCGGATCTATGTGAGCGTCGGATTCTTCCGTTACGGTTGCGATTGGCACATTGGTTTCGTCTCTTTCCCAGCGATGAGCTCCCATACCGCCTCGATGCAGGTCAACTTTCTCTTTCCGCTGCTGTTTGCCACGCCAAACTTTACCTGTAGATTGTGGTCCTTCGCCGGGCGGTGGGTGGCCGATCTTGCGTATGCGCCCGCCTTGCCGTCGCGGATAGACATGAATGTTTCCGGGTCCGCCTCTGAAACTTTCCTTCGGGCCAGTCCTGTAGGCGTCTGTGTCATGTTGAGGTCCAAAAGGCTTCGACGGACGAACATACTCTTGGCTCTGTCTACCTTCAACGATTCGCTCCCCTGTTTGTTCTGGGCCGAGGTCGCCTCTTGCGACTGGTTCATCAGGCCGATAGCCAAGTGTACCCATAGGGTAATCTGCTGATTCATCGCGAACTTGTTGCGGTCGCGCCTTTGTGCCTGCACTCGGTTCCTCTTCAACCGCTTCCCTAGACCTTACTTCTTCTTCAGGGTTTTCGCCGGGCAGCAGCATTCCGTCGCGGATATGTTCGTTTGGGCGTCCGCCTACGGCTGTGGGTGATTTTGGGGCAGGTCTCCGCATGGCCTCATAAGGGCCGATGAAAGGTTCCCGTGTTGGTTTCAGATATTGCTTCAGAACGTCATGTGCGGTGTCTTTGAAAGCTCGTTTCGCACCTGTTTTCTGCGGAAGCGAAGGCTTCGTTGGTTGAGGTTTCTTGGCTGGGATCTGGAAGATTTCGCCTTGCCGATTGACGTAGCGTCTGCCCGGGATCATTACTGTGGCTTGTGGGAGAACTTTCACTTGTCCAGTTCTATTATCCCATGTCAGAACGGGAGCTGCGTATAGGTCGTTGGCGCCGAGTGAACCTTCAGCGAAATCGTAGCCTTCACTTGGCACTCCACCCCAAGCCTTAGCGCCTTCAATGATGGCTTGGCCTTCCGCTGTGAGAGGAATCTTCGGTAAACTCTCTTCCGGTCCAGTTGGAATGCCTTCATGCGGACTCGTTCTGGACTGGGTGCCGAATAATTTGGGTTGTTGAGCTTTGAGTTCTGCTAGGGTTATCTGCATGGGTTTCTCACCCCAACTCACAGGCGCCCCCAGCTTCTTGCGTGCACGGTACTCGTTGATTTTCAGTAAGCCCTCTTGAATCTTCTGCAAATCCATCTGGTCATCCAGAGCTTCCTGCTCCTTGTCAACATACTTGAACGACAAAACTATGCGGTCAGAAATTTCGTTCAGGATTTGATTGTTAAGGATCTGTTCTAGGAGTCTGAGTAATGGCAGGATGGCTTTGCGTTTTTGGATCGTGCCTTGAGCGGACATGGCTTTGCCTGTAGCTCGAATATCATCGGTAAAGCCGACTTCGCTTGGTGTGAGTTTGTAGATCGCCCACATAATTTTAGCGAACCATTCTTGGCCTTTGATGAACTCCAAGTCTCGGTTCGTGTAGGTTAACGGAGTGAATTTCGCTTCTTTGTTCAATATGGCGACTTTGTGGAATCGTCCTTTGATCTCGGTTCGGAAGTATTCTCTTAGGCGGTTCTCATCTTCCTCGCTGCCAGTGAAGGAAACCACACCTGAGGGCACAGCATATTCCTGGAACATCGTCGCGTTCGTGAAAGCCGAGTTGATGAGACAGTTCAGAATTGTTTCGGCGCTTTGAATCTCAGCCCAACCATAGACGCTGTACGAGCGGTTATAACGCATCGCATAGGCAATCTCATTCACATCAAACTCAATCGGGGCGACAGCGGGATGCAAATACGAGTATTGCCAGTAACGGTACTCGATGCCGTTCGCATCGGTTTCTTTGAGAAAGCTGGCGCCGTCGCGGCAGAAGAGTTCGCTGAGTTGCCGTTGGCCTCTGGGTTTAAGTTCGAATCCGCCTGCGGGATGCTGCACATAGCTGTTTAGTGAGAAGCCTTTCACGAATGCGGCTGCGTCAAGTTCTAGGCTGTCACGTAGGAGAGCTCGAAGAAGCGTGTTCAGAGTTTCGCCTTTGTTGTCGTTCGGATTGTTGAAGAAATATGTGGCTTCTTCAATGTCCGCTAGAACATCTTCCGGCGGAGATTCGCGGAGTTTGGGATCCTTCGGAAGGATCTCCCACGGAATCTGAGCAACCTCTTCAATAATTGTCATGACGCACATGGAAACCCATTCGGACGCGGCGAGTGACCTAAGCCGATACACATCCACATATCTCGGCTGACCTTTCAGCGGATTGTAGAACCATTCCGTCATGACGGCGCGTCTTGGAAACTCTCTCTCATCCCACCACCAGGGATAGATCGTGTCCATGACGCCCTTCGCGACAAGATTGTCCTCTAGGCGGTTCAGTCTGTCCCGTACTAGAGGATCAGCGCCTACAATACGCAGAGCACTGACCATTTTTTATCTCACTCACCTATGATTTATTTTGTCAACACTGCCATGCAGTGCATGACTGGGAACATGAGAACTGAACGTCAAGTCGCGATCGGCGCTTCAGATTCGGAGACGAAATCTCAGTTCATGCGAGAGCCAGAGAAGCCAGTCAGGGATGCGCTCGATCGGAGAGGCGATGATTCGCCTGCCTCGGTAAGGATTCTCCGCGAGTTTCTCGGCAGCCTGCCTGATCTCCTGCTGGTCCGTTGAGCTTAGAGTTCGCAGTTGCTCTCTGAATGTTGGGGAGAGAACTACGCGGTATTGACCGGGGCGCCTTGGCTCAATAGTGCCATCATTGTGGAGGATGGCTTTGCTCACGGGAGGGAAGCCAGCCTTTGCTCGCTTCGCGTGGATCCTCTCGAAATGTTTCCTTCTCTGACGGCTCATCGCTTCTCAGTCTCGGTAGCAATGGGTAGTTGTTGTTGGCCTGTTGAGGCGAAGACGTAGGCGAGCGTGTCGTGGTACTCGAACCACATTTGGAAACAGTTGTGGCATTTGAAGTGAGGCATATCCAGTTTGCCGCGTGGCGTCATGACGCTCTCATGAATCTGATAGACCATGCCCTGCTTGCCGCAGCGAAAACAATAGAGATGGGGAACATGAGCCTCTCTCGACAAAGTGCATCAACCTAGACTAATAGGACGCAGTCGGGGCAGATCCATTTTCCTGCGAGCTCCTTTCCTAGCTGGGCGAAGTCGGTGCTCTTCTTGTTGCAGAACACACAATATTTGATTTTCACGTCACCGAGACTTGCCTCTGCGACACGCGCCTCAACTGAAACGGTCGCGGGCTCTTCGGAGCTGAGTCGGACTTCTGGACCTGGTTCCTCTTCTGGGTACGAGGGGGGATACGATCTTTTCTTTGGCATCGTCTCGCCTCCTAGCATTGGCGGCTCAGGTATGAAATTTCATGCCCATGAGCGTCTAGCCTGAATCTCGGCTATGACCTCGATTCGATGATGCTGCCGGAGATCTCGAATGCAGACGGGAAACTCGGTTCCTTCAGGGCTGATGTATCGGAAGACTGCGAGCGAATGGCAGCCCTTCGTGGAGCACTTCATGAAAGTATGTTCCGTACTGGTTTGACTTGATTGTTTGAGTAGCGCCTCGTGAGCCGCTGTTTCTCTCGATCAAATATGAAGTATTGAAATCGTGGCAGCTCGTTGGCTTCTGAAGCTATCTCGTCTGGAAGCCCGATGGTTTCGAGGCTCTTCTTGTCGCTGCGGAAGAGGATGAAGAGTTGAAATTGTTCAGGCAGCCATGAATCGAAGAGGCTTAACGTCTGCGTGCTTACGATAAGATTCTGTGTGACGTGGCGAGCCACCGAAATCCATCCGACCAGTCTCCTCAGTTTTCTCTCATCGTTGACGAGTTGAGGGAGATCTTCAATTATGACTACTCGTTTTCCTCTTGCTTTGCGCTCGTCGAATTCCCAAGCATCGAAAAATCCGATTGAGAAAGTCAAGGGGTCACGGAATCTTCGACAGAAGTTGTTTAGAAGGGTTGATTTGCCTGTTCCTGGTAATCCTACGACCAGCACCCATCTTCCGAATCCCTTCACTATTCTTAGCGCTGTGTGGACCCGTAGCGGACGAAAGCCCCTTCTTGGAGCACGAGTCCCAACCAATTGGGCCAACGACGGCATCCGTTTCAAGCCTCGAGAACGGCTGAGAATGTGGCTTCGACTCGCAAAGTACTAAAGTGCAATCGAGTATCAAGACTGTGGACTACTTTGGCTGAATTGAAAGAGCTTGACAAGTACGTTAAGGAATTCGAGGTATATCTGAAGTCGGAACAAGGACAAAGCGATGTAAAGGACCGACATGAGCGAGAGCAGAAGCTCCAAACTATCTTCTCTCGGAAGAATGTTACGCAGTTAGCCGAATCCGAGTTCGGTGAAGCGATAGCGGGATTGTGGGCAAACGCGGGTTGGACGAACAAGAGCTACCTGGTGAAGAAACTGATAGACGACAACGGATTAGACAATCTAAGACGGTCTTTCAACCAAGTGCTTTGGGGTGAAGAGAATCTGGCAAAAAGATATGACGATTTCAGGTCATCAGTAAAGGGAATGGGCCCTGCCCAAATTACTGAAATCATGAGCTTCGTTCATCCCGACAAGTACGGATTGTGGAACGCTAGGTCAAGAAAAGGGTTAGACATTCTCGGTATGCTCCCGACTAAGAAGTATCAGATTGGCGGGGCTGAGTTTGAGAAGTGCGTAGACGCATTTCAAAAGCTAAGGTCAACGCTGGAAGAAAAGGGGATGCGGAATATTGATCTGATTGACGTGGATTTCTTCCTGTACTTTCTGCAACAGCAGCGTCCGAAGGAGACTGAGGATACCGATTTTGAATTCGACCATGACGAGACCGCTGAAAAACTTGAAGCGCTCGGTGTTGGTTTGGGATTTGATGTGGAAAGAGAGAAGAAGGTCGCAAAAGGCGCACAACTGGATGTCGTTTGGAGTACGAAGATTGGAAACCTAGGTATGGTCAGCTACGCCTTCGAAGTCCAAGCAAAAGGAGGAAGCATCGACTCACTGTTACTTAATCTGCAAAGAGCCAGAAATGACGCTACCGTACAGAAAATAGTCGCCGTCTCGGACGCGAAGACACTCGACAGAATTAGAGATGAAGCAAGCGGAGTGAAGGATTTGAAGGATACGATTGCCTACTTAGATGTCCATGATGTTGACAAAGCGTCAAAACTGATTCAGGAACTCGGACAGATACTAAACAAATTGGAACTCGTCAAATCGGCATATTCTGGTTGACAAATGCAGTCGTGCGGAATGGCGGAGACCGACAATCAAGAGATTGAACTCCATCAGAACAAGTCCTGTATGACTGCTGGCGGAGCCATGCGTCCGTATGCGTCAGCGATCAATGCGTAGATGAAGGCGTGAAGTGCGTCGTCAGGTTCGCCTTCTGAATGCGTGTAGTGATGATACTTCTTGCCGCTGACGGTCTCCTGCTCCTCCATCTCAATGCAAGTGAATTGATCAATGAGCCATTCGACTTCAAGCGGCTCTTTCCACGGGAGGACAAGCATCGGATTCGCTGCGCCAGTTGGATCCTTGTGTTTGATGTGCTCGATAGCGGTCTCGATCCAGAACGAGCGATCTGCAAGGAGAAGCATCTGCGCGACTCGCTTGCCCTGCTCGTCTGAGGTTCGACGCTCAAGAGGGATCTCGGGTCTGCGAGTGTATTGGCAGGCGAGGACTCGATCTGCGAACTTCTTTTGGAGCTCGCTGACTTGGACTGCTCCATATCCGATGTCTGCCACGGCTTGCTTGACATTGAAGAGCGGGATCAGGTTGCCGATGATCTGAACCTGCTTCATCGGGTCTTTCTCATCGAACTTGCGAACGTAGATGAGCCGCCAGCGGTCAGATTCATCTTTGCCCATGATCCAGGCGACGGTGAAGGCGAATTCTCCGCCTCCCCAATCTACGCCCATGAATGAAGAGTAAGGCGGATCAAGATGGTCGAGCAGGCCCCAGCGGAAGTCTCTGCAAGCCAGCAAGTCCTCAGTGATCAGTGGTTTTGCGAGGCCGCGATAGAAGAGGCCGAGAACTTCGTTGAGGAATCTGCGCTCGCTTCGGTAGCGGATGCGTTTGGCTTCGATGCTGTTGGGATGAGTGGGCGGGAGGCTGATGATCCACGGAGCCATCCGTTGATCTATGTGATAGCCTGAGTAGAACTTATTCTCGGGCTTCTGAGGGACCCATGCGCGTGACTCTGGATCCCATTCCTTCATGTCTGACTGTTTCCAGACTCGACAGAATTCGCTGCCTTCATCGCTTGCGGTTCCGACCATTATCATGTTTCCGAATGAGCTGTGAGAGAGCGTCTCTTCAATGACGGGCATTGCTTCGGATTGAACATCCTGCATTTCGTCTATGGCTGCGAAGTCTGCGGGAATGTTTCTTAGAGCGCCGAAGTCTCCCCATGCGCTGATCAGATAGCCGATTGATCCATTTGAGAAGGGGATTCTCCCGATCGCGGTTTCTCCAAGCTCTGCTTCTCTCGCTTTGCTGATGAAGTCGCGGAGCTCTGGACTGTCGAGTAGGGCTTTGCGGAATCGGTCGTGGCTGAACCTTGAGACTTGATCCATTCTCGGCGCGGTGTAGATTGCGGTTGTGAATGGATGCGTGACTAGCTTATGCAGAATCCAGTTGACGATCCATTCAGTCATCTCCATCTGGCGAGCTTTCACGATGATGACTCGGTGTGAGTTGTCACGGTAGAGCGGAAGCAGATAGTCTCGATCCCGAAAGCTGAAAGGCTCTCCTTTCAGGATCCTGTTCTGCTTTGTCCATTGGACAGGATCAGTCGGCTTCGGCTTCGCTAGAGCTTCGACTTCTGCCTTTAGCTTCGCTATCTCGCTTGACCCGATCGAGATCTTGTCTTGTATCTTTGACTTGAGATAGAAGCTCATCAACCTTAGCCTCCAATTCGGAGGGCTTCAGAGCCATGAGGAAATTTCTGATTCCATCATTGATTGATCGAGCATCAGCAGAATCGAGCTTGCGATCAAACAGCAGCCTGATCACTTGCTTCTGAAGAGCCAAGACTCCGCTGACGGTCGAAACGTCGAAATCAATCTTGATCGGCTCACCAACACGTTTCAGCCGCTTGATCAAAGCCCTGACGTAGGCTTGCTTGTCCTTACGTGGGAGGGAGGGGCGGGAGGGGGATCCACGCCGAAGACCGCGCTCCCTACGTGTGCGTGGGCCCATGTGTGGTTTGCTCCTGTGTGTGGTTAGGGGCTGAAGAGTTTCCATAGGGCTGCGAGTAGTCCTGCGAGTGCGCTGAGGCTGATGAGTATGTTGATTGTGTTGAGGGATTCGAGCCTTGTGAGTCTTTTCTCTAGGTTGAGCTGGACTTTGAGGCAGGCTATTTGTGTGACGAAGGGGCCGCAGTCTTCTTTGGGATCATCTAGGGCGGCTTGTATCTCTTCGGGAAGGCCCTTGTTCAAGGCTATTCATCTACGACTATGATGACCTCGCAATCCCAGGCGTTGAATGTTTTCGCTGGATCTATGTTGAAGATGTCTCGGTTCACGATGACCCTGCTGCCTGCGTTGACCCGAATCGGTTTGAGCGCATGCAGCTCATTGAGCGGATAGTAGTCTTGCTGAGAGGTTGCACTCGTATGCCTGTGCATGTAGACTCCGCCAATGTAGACGTTGCCGCTGAAGGCGCTGCCAGGATCCTTGGGCGGCACTGCGCCATCTGGAAGATCTGCGTCGGCTTCATCTGAACATGAATCATAGCTGTATGGGGTTGCAGGGGTTTCAGGGGGCAGTCTCTTTAGGGAACGCACAAGCGCTCTGAGATAGCGCCGTAATGAATTCACCTTAGGCTGAAGCCAGATTGACAGGGCGGCCTCGAACTTGCTTCCCTCATCATATCCTACCCAAACCCGTCCAGCAATGAGGGTTGCAGCCTTCGGAAATTCGATCGTGATCACATCGTTCTTTATGAGCCTCTGCCTTGGCTTCAGCGTGAAGTAGCCGAGATATTTTGCGTAAGTGTTCAGCGTCAGAGTCTATGCCCCCACATGAATTCTCATTGATGCCAAGAAAGTCTCGAACATCTATGGCCCCCACTCCATCAAGATCAGCTCTTTCATTTCGCTAGCGATCAGAGCAGCGACCAGACCTGCAAGCATTGTAGCTACGAAGTCTTGGTTCAGAGCGAAGAGAATCCAGGTGATCGGAGCCAAGGCGAGACCGAAGAGAAAGTGATGCAGATGGATCCGTTTCGACTTTCCGATCTTGACGTATTGCAGAATGCTAAGATCGCCTCGCTTCCACTTGTGGTACCAGCGAACCTTCACGTAGTCAGCTAGGATGCGGATGATGAAAAGCCCTAAGCCGAACGTGAACCAAAACGGGGAAGTCAGGAAGGCGAGCAGTGAGGCCATCATGCAACTTCTACCTTCCGGGCTTCTTGAAGAACCGACTCAACCATCGGCGTGCTTCGCCCACGTAGAAGAGCACAGCAACGATGGATAGGTAGAGACCGATCAGATTGATGCCCAGAAAGAGAACGAAGTTGGGGGCGATTCCTGTCAGCCCGCCAGCGAGAAACAGGCCGAAGCCTGCTGCCCAGCTTGCCGACGTCAGGAAGGATCCTGCGAGTAGATAGGCGAAGGCTGCGAGATACTTGTTCATCCGTCTCACCTCCGCTTTGCGGCTCCCATCGTCGAAGTATGGTAGGGCTTGTGTACGACTGAGAATTTCACAATGACTTCCGCGTCTTCCCAGACGAGCTTGACGTTGGCGGTCTCAGCTTTCTTGATTGCCTGGAAGAGTCTGCCGACTAGATCGGAGACGAAATCCAACAGGACTTCAGGCCCTCTGCTCTTTGCTCTTGGCGCTGAAGTAGTGTTCGATCTCGCGGGCTGTGAGGCCGCCGAAGAAAGTGAACATCGGGAGTGCACTAGGGAACCAGATCGAAAGGGCACCGAAGATGCCGCATCCGAGCAACGTTCCGAGAGCGAAGGCTCCTCGATAGTCTTTCTCCTTTAGCTGGTACTTCTCCAAGACCTTGCTTACCTGCTTCTTATCTCGGGCCTTGCTCAACACCAGGTTGACTATTGCCTGCTTCTGTTTGCGCGTTATCATGCCCTGCTCTACCAGGCACACGACTAGGCCAACGATGCAGTTGATGAGATAGTCTAGATCAGAGCCATCCCAGCCCATGATGCATTCGAGGAATGGTGTCCAGCAATCTGTCGGCGGTTCTTCATCAGGGACACATTTGCCCTGGTCTGGATCCCAATGTTGCCCCGGAGGACATTCAGGCTGATCAGGTACACACTTGCCTTGTGTTGGATCCCAATGCTGGCCGGGCGGACATTCAGGCTGCTCACCATCAGGATGAGCGGCCCAATCGAACTCGACTCCGTAATCTCGAGCGATGGCAGGGAGAGCGATAGCGTAGTTCGTTGTCGAGGATCCTGCGAAGTTGATTCCTGCCAGACCGATTGCTTGGCCTGACGGCCTTGCTAGGAAGCTCGAGCCTGAGCTTCCGCCAGAGATCTTCGCTGTATGCTCGATGCAATGGTTCAGATAGGCGATGAAGAATTCATAGTTGACACCGATCGTGACTTCAGTGGCTATGATCTTACCTGAAGTGGTTCCTTCTGTCCGTGAAGAACTCCAGCATTCCCAATCGACCTGCGGTTCCCAATAGACGATGCTGATTCCGCCAAAGTCTAGAACATCAGCGCTGACATAATTCAGATCGGCTGCGTTCGTCAGTAGATAGTCAAATTCGTTCTCCTGGTATGGCTGAACAGGAATGATGAAAGTATGCCGATAGGAGACGATGTCGCTTGGACAGATTCCGCCGTCATAGGGGGAAGGTTGAGCCCATCCGTGGCCCGCAGGATAGGGCGAGCCGTCAGTGCTAAAGTTCATTCCGCAGTGGTAGTTCTGGGCGAGATGCCAGCAGCCTGTGTACTTCCTCCCAGCGAGCTCTATAGTGCCATACCATTTAGAGTTCAGACAGTCAGCATGGGCTTTGTGTTTTAGATCTCCTCGAACCCAGAAGTGTGAGCTGCAAGCCGAGGAGCCGCAGGCGATTAGTGAGACGCCTCCTGGGACGGGGCGATATTTCTTCATGTGCTCAGCGGGGCCGCTGACGGGTTTCGGAATATCTATGATTGGCCGTTCAATGATGTCGGTGTGCATTCCGTCAAGGATCTTGGGTATCATGACGGGAGCGACTTCAAGAGAGTGGCCGAGCGAATCAACGACTCGCGTTCTGCTTTCTGGCCCCGGCAACTTGCCTTTCTGGAATTCCTCGAAGAGTTTCCAGAATTCACTTTCGGTCATGAGGGCAGCGGGTTCGACCTTCTTGGGAAAGCCGATTGTGATGCAGGGGATGCTAGTCTCTTTGCCTCCGATAATCTTCATTCGAGTGTGAGTGATGTAGGTTGCTCCGAGCGCTATCAGGAATTTCTGGTACTTGTTCCTAACCGTTTCTAACGACATTTTCTTCTCTTTCCTTTATTTCTTTCAGTGAAGGCGGTCGAAGCCTCGGATGCACGTAGCCAGTCGGACGAATCTTCACATCACGCAAAACGTCGCCACGTTGAACATCTGAGAGAGCCGCGTCTTCTTTGCTGATCGTCTCGATAGTGAACGGATCATATTGTCCGTGAGAGATCGCGTCGAGTTGTTCAGCGCGAATCTCCGCCATGATCTTCTTTTCCTTGTGGAGTTCCCATCGGAAGAGATCGTAGAAGATTTTGGAGGGTTTCTTGTGATATTGGGCGGTGCTCTCCCTCGCGAGCTCGAGATCATCGAGCGATGCGGCATGGTTGCTGGGCTTGTTGGCGTCAGCGTGATTGTTGCGTCGTTGATACCATAGGCTGCGTGGATCCAGCCCCTTGCGGAGCGGCAACAGCTTCGAAGCCTTCTTGGGTTTGTTCGAATGGCAAGTTTCTTAAGACGGTGCGCGTGCGATTAGCCTCATACGTGTTCGCTACGAGTCTGAACGAGTCGAAAGGAGTCGAATCGAGGCAAATGCAAGCGGATTGATTCTGTTTGAGTACAGAACGCGAGAAACTCAGCGAGAATCACACTGTCCGCCTGACGAAAGAGGATTCGATGCGAGCGAAGAAAATGGCGAAGGCGTGGGGCTGTGCTGTGGGTGACGTGATCAGGCGAGCCCTCAAGGAACTCTATGCAAGGTACACATACCTGGATGCTGAAGAGAAGAAGGCTCTAGGAATAACCTAGACTCGTCATCTTCAATCAGGACAGTTCGGGCAAGCCTGATGTCTGCGGAACCAATCTCCGCAGTCGCATCGGCAGTTAGGATCCATGATTCTGCCTTGATCATCGTAGCAAGCGGCGGGACTTGAGATCTTGACGTGATGCTCGCAGATCCCGCATCTCGGAAGAGCCTGCGCTTCCTCTAGGCTGATGTCTCCGACTATTCGACGCGAGCTCTCTTGCTTTTCGACTTCGCGTTTGATGATGCAGGCGGCGGGAATGAATCTCACAAGATCCTCGTCAGCCAAGGCTCTGCTCCGCCTCTGCAAGTAACTGAGCAAGCTCATTATCCTGTGTGAGCGTTTGAACTCGATTCGCCTTAATTGCGAGCTTAGCGAGTTGTTTCAGGAACTCAGGGAGGCTATTCGCCTCTGCTGTGAGGAATGTTCCGCAACAGTCCGCATGAAACCGAGGCACATCCACCTGAACCACCGCGCAGGTGCTCATTGTCGAAGTATGACCTCCGCTCTTTCCAGCAATTTGGACAGCCCTGAGTCTCGGGTTCTATGAAAGATGGGTTCAGCCACTTTGAGAGCTCTCAGCATGTCCACTTGGAATGTCTGTTTGAAGTCGGGGTTCGATTCCATGAGTTCTAGGACGCGTTCAAGCTCACTTTTCGCTCCGACAAGTGCCGCATACTCGAAAACTCGGCCTGCCGGATCCTGCCTTCTCGGATAGGCATCTAGAGTCTGCTGCCGCTCATTCTCCTTCAGGAACCTATCGATGAGGTCACTGATGATTTCGCCCTGCTTGAGTCCATGAGCCTTGCAGAAAAGCTCGAACTCACCTAGGGCAGGGTCACGTCCCCTGAAGTATTTCATCCTCGAAGTCATGGCAGGTCTGCCTCATTGTCTGACAGATTCTGTACAGACTCTGTCACTCTCATTCTCTCTCTCACTCTCTCTCGTCCGGGTGTAGGGGTAGGGTAGGGTAGGGGTCCCCACGACTGACTGACCGGGATCTGACTGATCTTGGAATGGTTCAGCAGCGGTGTAGACTGGACAATTATGGCCGAAGACGCTGCAAGTTACGAATGAACGGTCTCTTAGGAGAGGAAATTGCTCGACAAGAGCGCCATAGGGACAATAACCTAGCTTTCGGCAGGGTTTGTCCACGATCATCAGATGCCCAAATTTTCTGATAGCAAGGCTCATGATTTGACCTCCTGGAGAATGATTCGCAGGAGCTTGAAGCGGTGAAAGAAGACAGGATTCTGCGCGTTGAGAAGTGGAAGGCGCTCTTTCTCGAGAAACGCGCCCATCGCCTCAGGCGAGTCGAATCCCTCTTCTCTGTAGAACTCTGCGATGACATTCTCAACTGTCGTCGGAATCCGATCCAGGATCTCGATCACAGCAAATGGGACAGCTTTGAATCGTGGGCCTGACACGGCTAGGAGCTCCCCCAAAGGGAGCGCACGTGTTCGCGTCGTGGCCGTCTTGCGGCCCGCCAGAATCGCTTCCCTCATTTCGCGCTTGAACCAGACTCTCCGCATGAATCAAGCAGCCTCAGAACAGATTTGCGTAGGCCTCCAATTCCTGACGACGACGCTGTAATCTGACATGAAAAGTCGAAAGGCCAATCTGAACGTAGACATTCAACCCAATTCGATCTAGTCTGCCACTGACGAGGAAAGGAACAGCCCAGAAATGAAAAGTCTTGAAGTACATTCTCAAGCAGCCTCCTTGCGTGTGAGGCCCAATTCCTCCAGGATGATGTTGGCGGATAGGTTTGAGATGTCTATGCGACTCTTACGTTTCAGGTCGAAGCCTAACCGCACGAATATTCCCAACGCGCAGGCGACGAGGTTCGGTTGCTTGATTATCTCGGCCGTGTAGAACCAGAGTGCTCGGTACCAGCGGCCATCCTTCAATAATTCACCGAGTTTCCAAATGTCATGTTCATGCCCGGTTTCAGTGTCCATTGGTCCGAATACTTCAACTGGAATATTCTCAACGCAGAAGTCACATTTTGCGGGCTCCTGACTCTTGAATGAGTATCCGCCATCCACTATGATTTGTCGCATTGCTGGTTCGGCGCCAACATGCTCCTTCCCCACGCGATCCCTCCACGTTTCCTTGTGGAAAGTGACGCTCCATCGAGCGTGGTCTTGGGCGGTTCGTTGCGCGTGGCTCATGCGGGGCATCTCCGTAGAAGCATGAACTGAACCATGGTGCCCTAGTCCTCCTGAGTGATGAGGCGCTTCACTTCGGTAACGCGGACCTTGAGCCAGTCCCCGCTTGCAAGCTCGTAGTAGTCGATGAAGTCTTTCGGAACGCGAAGATAGTAGCTTGACCCGCGCACCGTCAGCTGTGAGGGCCATTCGGAAGAGATCTTGGCTACGCGAATCTTGATGCGTTCAATCTTCCTCAGAACATCGACCATGACGCGTTGGAGGGGCTGCTTTTCCCGATTTGTACGGTTTCTGGAAACTTGTTCTGTTTGTGACACTTTTCATGCCACTCCTAAGCCATTCCCCGAGCGTGACGGGGTGACAAAACCGGACATCGACAACCCGAGGGCTTTCCCCCTAGACTGCCTCCCGATAAGACACGGGCAAAAGCAGGTGTTTCTTCTTCTTGTTGATGTGAATGTGCATTCCTCGTTCGGCATGAACTAGGAGGAAGCTCTTTCCACAGTCGGGACATGTGACGATTCTCCCTTTCATCTGATCGGCCTCACCCGTTCTCTGAATTCGGGTGACTCCGAGTACTGCCACTGTGCCGATGTCCCTTGCCGGTCGAGGATGCCCTTCGACACCAACATGGCCAGAGCTTTTCCTACGCTCTCCCTGTTCCCTCCCGAATCGCTGACATCATATCTTCTAACGAGCTCCGTGACAACGCCGCCGAGTCGCCTAGGATCCTTGAAGAACCCCTCAATGCCACGAGCGAGGATCTTGCCCTCCCACGAGGACTCGTCGACATCGAACTTCTCGCGGTTCGAGGAGACTTTGAAGTCGCTCAAGACTCGATGCAGAGTGACATCAACCGGCACAACATTCGCATCGGTAGGTAACTGCGTAGGTACTTTCGTAGGTAACTCCGTAGATACCGATTGCCTCGTCTCAGATCTCTGCTCCAGCTCGTTGTGCTCTCGTCGCGCGTCTTCGAGCTGGTTTGTCAGTTCTTGTTCGATGGCGCGGCTCTTGCGCAATTGCTCTGCGAGTTCGGCCACCTTGGAGCGGAGCGCATCGGTCTCCTTTGCTTCTGCTTGGGCTTCCTGGGTGACGGGGAAGAGTTTCGCGAGTCTGCTGACGTAGCGGCCTTGCTGGTTCTCTATGAGTTTTGGTATCTTACGATTGATATCATACATGAAGTCGGGAACGCTCTTCGGCTGGATCTCAAGGAAGAGGCTGCAATGCTCCGCATCCTGCGGTCCCTTGGTCTCGAGAAGTTGAACGAGCGATCGCTGCTTCTCTGTGAGTTTCTCCAGGTTCTTCTGTACAAGCGGGTGCGAGAGTAGGTCGCTGACTCCGCCCTTCATTGTCGCGTGTCGAACTGCATCATCGAGTTTGCGTCTGAGGTCAGCGATCTCAGTCTCATACTTTGCTTCGAGGCGGCTCTTGATCGATGAGAGTTCCTTATCTTTCCTAGCTAAGCGTGCCTGCCATTGCGCTTCGAACTTCTCCCTGATTCGAGCCTCGATCTCCGCGACTTTCGGGACGGCTGGTGCCAGTTTCTCTTGGATGATTGCGGGAAGTTTCTCGGTTAGTTGTGCGAGGATATCCTTCAGCTCTCTCGGCGCGGGCGGAATTATCTCAGGCGTAGCGCCGAGATGTGTTGTCATGACAGCGCCGACTTTGACCAGCTCGTCTTTGTCAATGAAGTCTCCTGCGACGTAGAATTGGCCCTTCTCCAAGTTCTTGAGGCTGTGAGGATTCGTGGATTCTGGGTCGGCAAGTTTCTGAGGGATTCTTCCGAACTTCCGTAGAATCGCCAAGTCATCAGGCCATTCCGTTCGGCCAATGATCTTGTTGGGGCACTGGCTGATGATAAATTTGGAGACGAATGCGGGTCGCTGTGTCAGGATGAGCGTGCCGAGTCCTCGTTTGCCGCCTTTCTTCACGAGTTTGCGAATCTGGCCGAGGCAGATGCTCCTAGCGATTCCCGTCTCTGGCGCCAGCTCATCCGCTTCCTCGAGGATCCAGAGGTAGGGCTTCCGCGCTTTCGTCTCGATAGCGATGAATCGGTCGATGAACCTGGCAAGGAATTCCTGGAAGGCGGCGATGTCGAGCTGCGGGTCGCTTCCGTCTATGATAGCACTGAGGTCGTGTTCAAGGACCTGGTCCGCTAGGAACTCGGCGCTCTCGGGTACCAGTGGGACATCCTTGCCAACGATCAGGAGCGGGTACTTGTCTCTGAGAGTTGCGTACTCTCCCTCGACATCGACGATGATCAGGCCTGTCTTGCCGAAGATCTGTTCAACAATTCTACGGGCGGTCCAAGTCTTGCCCCAGCGGGAGATGCTACAGAGTAGTGTCCGGCCTGTGATGAGCTCTTGCAGGTCGAGTTCCGCCTTTCCACCGCGCAGAGCTTCGCCCAATAAGATCTTGTCCTTCACTAAGCGACCGCTCCTGGAAACTGTGTCTGTTTTGGTTTGGTGCTTCCATATCGAGCTAGGAAATCGCCCTCGACTCTATACTTCCATTTGCCGATTGTGTGATATCCAGTCGGGTCGATCTGACGCATTAGATTGAGAACAGGCCGCAGCTTCTCTTCATTCCTAGAGATGAGGATCCACTCTCGCCCCACCCTTGCGCCTGGCGTCCACTCTAGTGACTCGAGAAGGGAAGCGTAGAGCTCAGGGCTCTCCTTGGGTTTGACCACTTGCTCTTTCGGAGCTTTCTGCGCTTTTTCTTTCATGAAATGCTCCAGGAGGGATTCGAGTCCTCGTAATCCGTCAAGAGGATTCTCACCAGGCGCGATGTCTCGGCTGATCTTCGCGAAGGTCTTCGTGAAATCGAAGGGTCCCGTCTGTTCCGTGCGCCCAATGGAGAGGCTTATTCTCTCAAGTTTTCCAATCTTCTCTTTCTCACTCAACACCTTTCAGCTCTATGACCGCAATTCGTGCAGACGCCCCAGCATGCTTGATCCTCTGCCAGTTCATTCCCGCAGCTTTCGCAGAGAGCCATTTGCCCTAGCTCGACCTCGCAAGAATGATGATAGTTTCGCCACCGTAGACGACCGCCCAGCCGTCCGCGCCGTGCTTGTTCAAGTCAGCTTCGAGACTTTCAGGCCGCTTGCCGAGGACTCGGAGGACTCTGTATTCGAATTTCTGGGCCAAGTTCAGATCACCTCTTGGGCGATGGGAGAGATTGAGAGATGTCGCAGCAGGTAATACCCGGGTTTCTTCCATTCGAGCGGCGGTGGCTTACAGATTCGCTCATCGGCCAATTCGTTCAGTCGTCTTCGTATCGTATCTGGTTTGCCAGCGTCCGGATATGCTTGAAGGAAATCGTTGATGATTTTTTCGAAGTGTATTCCATTAGGTTCGGATTCAGGATTCCATGAGGGCCAAACCCTATCTCTGATCAGCTCGTAGAGTTGAGATCTGACAGTTGCGAAGCGGCTTTCGTTGTCCCTGTAGGATAGAGATTGATGTTGCCGCGTGATTTCGTCTTTCAGAGTCATCAAGGCTTGCTTGATTTCGCCGTAGCGAGTCTGATAGAAACTCGCTGTTGATTGACTTCTCTTCAATGCGTTCTCCATTCTCTTAACACGGTCGCGAACTTCGCTGAGCATACCTGCAAAATCTGCCAGGGTTGTCTGGGTCATGGTTTGTCTCCGCGAAGGAATTGCCCGTCGATGCAGGAGCGGAATTTCATCGCCAAGTAGAGGTTCAGCTGATCATCCGTAAGTCTCCACGGTTCTTCACTGCAACTCAGTTTGACTCGAGTTGGTTGCGGTTGCTTCTCGCTCATCCTTGACCGCTCCGTCTCCGGTGCCCGCTGCCGATCATCTGAGGACAGTTCGCAGTCCATCGGCCCGAGGCGAGATTTCTGATGAGGTCGAAGAGGTACGCAACCGAGCCAGAACCTCGGCGTGTTTCCCAAGACCTCATTCATCCTCATCCTCCTCAGGTGCAGGTTTCTTGACGAGCTCCTGATGGCGAGCGCCTTTGCAGATGCAGACGCACTTCTCACGCTTCGCCATGCCGCAGCGTTTCGTGTGAACTCTCTTCCTCTCCACTAGGCCGTCACCCCCGGTTTCGCGGCTCGACCGCGTTGCTTCGCCAGCCATTCACGGTTGATTCGTACGATCCCTTCTTTCTCGCAGAGTGCAAGGAGGCTGGCTAGGAAATCATCGAACTTCATGATCGAGCGAGCCTCCTTTGGTGTTTGACGAGTTGCTCGAACCGGAAGCGAGAGGCTTCCTTCACAATCTCGGTGAGACTCGCGTAGCCACGCTTTCCTACGAACTGTCGGAGCTGACGGGCGAGCCCTTCTGGGAGGCTCACGGAGACGTATCGGTCCCGCATTCAGGGATGAACCTCCCGGGGCTGAACGGGCTCGAGTTGTTCGATTCTTCGTCGGCAGGAGTCCTTCACGAAGTCGGAGATGCCGGTGTAGCCATGTCTCTCCACGAGTTTCTTGATGTGCTGGTAGAGATTTTCAGGAATCGCTGTGGTTCGCCAGCGAGTCTTCGTCCGTCTTGGTGGTGGCATTTGCCTACAACTAGGTAATATCTAGGCAAGCACAAGCTATATAAGCTTTTACCTAGTCTTTAGTAATGGATGAGCAATGCCTCAAGCTAAAGGATGGAAGACCATAGCCTTGCCGGAAGAACTCATACAGAAGATAGACAAGATGGTCGATTCGCAGCAGCACGGCTACCGCAGCCGAAACGAGTTCGTCACCGACGCGGTTCGCCGGAGGCTTGAAGAACTAAAAGCATTGGCACGCTGACATGACGGTAAGACTATTATGCGCTACTCGTACTTGACCCATCTAGGCGTTACCGGTTGAGGACAGCCATCCCGGGTCGAGGCAGATTCGTTTCCGTCAGCATCCCAGAGGAACTGATCAAGGAGATAGACAAGATCCTCGCGAGCCACAAGGGAGGCTACGAATCTCGACCGGAATTCATCAAAGAGGCAGTGCGCAAACGCCTAGAAGAGATCAAAGCTCTCGCCAAGTGATAGCATGGGAAACCAGAAAGAAGAGAGAGAAGCAATGATGTCTCAAGTCGAGACCGTTCCAATCAAAGAGCTGCGTGTTTCTCCGCTTAATGTCAGGAAAAGAGTGGGTGAGCTTGATGATCTGCAATCATCAATCAAGTCGATAGGACTTCTACAACCCATAATTGTGCGCGATGTTCAAGGGAAACTTGAGGTGGTTATTGGACAAAGAAGGTTTCTCGCTTGCAAGGCTCTCGGTTGGGATACAATTCCGGCAGTCAGACGAAAGCTCAGTGACAGGGAGGCGCTGATCTTGTCGTTGACTGAGAATGTGCAGATGGACTCACTAGATCCAATTGACAGAGCTGAAGGCACCGAGAAGCTGATCAAGGATCTAGAAAAGGAGATGCCTAGAACCAAGGCGGTGGATATAGCAGCTACAACCCTTGGTAAAGGGTCAAGCACGATCTACGATTGGTTGCGCCTACTTGAGACAACCGAGGCGGTAAAGAGAATGGTTCAAGAGAAAAGAATGGAGATAGAGATAGGGGCGAGACTGGCTTCTCTTCCCAAGCGGCAACAGACAGAGGTGGCAAAAGTCATTCAGGAGGAGAGCCTTCCCAGATCTCAAGCAGCAAAGGTCATAGATTATGTTGGCAGGCAGCCCAAACTGCCAGCAAGAGAGGCGATCAAAACCTTTCTGAGGGAGACAGAGGAATACTCTGTGACCGTTTCTCTGTCCGGTTCACTCTATAGGGCTCTTTCTGAGTTTGCGCGGACAAGAAAGCTCACAGTACAGGAGATAATTCGAAGAGCGATCAGGAAATTCCTCGGATCATGAATCTCTCTCCGGAGAGAAATTCCATGTTGGGGGTGCGTACCGCCGAATACACCATGCTCAATGGGTCGAAGAACGAGCTTGTTAAACAAATTGGAGACGGCTCCATAATCAAGCGCTTCGACATGACGCCCTTCCCAGTCGGAGGGTCTGACATTGTTTGTCCTCACTTTCTGGAATTGAAATGGGCTACTGGATGCCCTTTCGACTGTGCTTGGTGCTATTTGAGGGGCACGATGCGCCATTATCCGCGAAAGAAGAATCCGACGTACAAAAGCCGTGAAAAAGTCAGGTCCCACCTACAGCGTTTCTTCAGAGTTGACTACCCTGCCGAGAAAGAAGTCTTGAATACTGGCGAACTTGCGGACTCTCTCATGTCGGAACATACGAATACTCCTTTTTCGAGATTCGTCGTTCCTCTGTTTGAGACCCAACAGAGACACAAAGTCCTGTTCTTGACAAAGAGTCCTTCGGTAGATAACCTCTTGAGAATGAACCCACATAACCAAGTGATAGTGAGTTTCAGTCTGAACTCGGAAGCTGTTGCCAACAGGTGGGAGAGAGCCCCATCAGTAGCCAAGAGAATTGAGGCGGCAGCAAAGGCATTCGAAGCAGGTTACGAAACTAGGATAAGAATAGATCCTATAGTCCCTTATCCGGAAACTGAGTGGCCCAAGCACTATCGCAAACTCATCGACAGCATCTTTTCCAATCTATATCCGGAGAGAATCACTCTTGGCTCTCTTAGGGGTCTACAGAGCACAATCAATGAGGCTGTGGACAAGTCTTGGGTCGATTGTCTGAGAGAACCATCAAAGTGGGGCAAGAGGATACCATCGGAGCTTCGATACCGAACCTTCGAAGTAATATTGAACCATCTAGTAGAACACCATGGTTACAGTAACGTATCCCTCTGTAAGGAACCTGTGATGATATGGGAAAAACTAGGGCTGAATTGGAAAAACTGCGCCTGTAATTGCGTGTGGTAGGCTTGGCTTACCTTCACATCAAAGAACATTCACACAGAAAGTACCGCATCCTTGACAAATATCTACGTGCTTGTGAAAGATTCAGCAACAAGTATCAAAACTTCGCCTATATTGACACCCACGGCGGTTCGGGTAGGGTTCTAGATGTATGCACAGACGAACTAACAGATGGTTCGACACTCATCGCCGCCAGAATCACGCCTAGCTTCCCATGCTACGTTGTAGAGATAGACCGCGTGAAGTACGAACTGCTGACGATGTCTACCAGAGAGCTTCCTAATGTCAAAGCATTCTTTGGAGATTGCAACAGAAAGATCCATGGCATCCTAGCGACCATTGCCAAGGGCCAAATGTTCGTTTTCTGCTTCGTCGATCCTGATGGACTAGTCTATCATGGAAAAGATGCCTCCTATGATGAACTGACTTGGAACACCGTTCAGGCGATTGCAACATTTCCGAGGACTGAGCTGCTTCTGAATCTTCCATTACAGGCGATAATGGAATGTGCTGGGTATGTCCGCAACCTCCCAGACAATGCGGCGTCTCAAAAAATGAGAGAAAGAATGTCGACATTCTTCGGTACTGAAAAGTGGCAGGATCTGGACCCAGGAGACTACAAGGGTTTCATGAGGTTGTATGCCTCAGAAAGGTTGGAGCGACATTACCAGTACATCGGTAGCATACTTGTCAGAAATATCATGCGAGGCCCCCAATACTATCTTCTGTACGGCTCCAAGAGCCTCATGGGAGGACAGATAATGAGGGACATAATGAAGAGGGAGTATATGACTACGGTAGGGGTTCCTCTAACAAGACACCAGCACAAGACCGACAAGGAGTGGCTGGATGCGGAGTATCCTCTGAATCAACCTTTCTTCTTTGAAGACTAGACTATGAAAACATTCGATGGAATGAAGACAGAATGCATAGAATAAAAGTAGCGATGTTCGCTCCAGACCCTCATAGAATGCCAAAGAACCTAGATGAGAAAGTGGACAGGCTCTATGGCAAGAATGTCGCATTAGAATTTTGCTTCTACTGGGAGCCTCCCACCGTTGAAGAGATGAGAGCCACAGGGGTATGTGATAAACTCGCTGAAGTGTGTTGGCAAGAGCATGATGTCAAAGATTTCTACTGCAAAACTCAGATCAGCTCACTGATTGAAAGAGTTGCCAACTATGAGTATTTTCTCTTCTTGACTACTCAGAATCCGATTCTCCGGGGAACCCCTTGCGGCGTTGGAACTGGCTCTGTCGTTGGACATCTTGAAGGAAAGCACTTAGCAGTCGCTCCTTTTTGGGATATGGAACACATACTCCATGAAGTCGGCCACATGATAGGTCTTGAACATTGCGAAGATGTAGATTGTGTAATGTACGAGGGCCATCTTCGTAGACAAAGTAGTTTATGCGAACGACATAGGAAAGAAGTACCGATGAACAGAGAAAAGGAAGTGCCCTAATCAGCAATTTTGTAAGACTCGCTAACTACGAAACTATGAGACCAAGTCATAGCCGCCGGAGGCGAACAGCCGAGTCGAACAGCTACAAACCGAACAGAGCCCCTGCTCACATGGTTCGCCTATCGCGTCGAAGCATTTCCGTGCCCTCTCTTGTACATGGACTCATGCCCAGTCGCTGTCATTCATCGAGGTCTTCCGCTAGCATGGGCAACCCAACTGGATTGGTCCAAGCCGTGCCCGAGGGACTCGATCTTCCTTTGCCCGCCGATCACTGTACTAACAGTGGACTGGTTCGGGTTGACGATAGATCTGTTGGCTTGGATCCTCCTCTTCGCTGCCATTCTTGCTCTACTGATTTACAGGCGTCACTCGCCCACTAGATAGCTAGCTAGAGGACTTCATCGAATAGGTCTGCGAATATTTGGTTCGCTCGGGCGTCTCTAGACTTGAGTTGGCGATTCAGGAACATGCGTGTCTCGCAGCTGTTGCCGCATTGGCATCTAGGCGCATCTTCCAAGAGTTCGAGGAACCTCTTGACCGCTGCCCCAGCTAAGATCTCATGCTTCGTGGTTGCCGCCATCTTGACTCTGAACTTACACACGAAGGATGCAACGACTTAAGCGAAGAGGGGATGAAGACGGAAGCGGAGAGCTAGACGTAAGTGTGTCAAATATGTGGGAAACTGCCCCTTGAAAGTTAGGGGATTCCTCCCCTAACCATTCAGGAACAGGCTCCATTTTTGTGTGTGTGTTCATTGGTGCGCGACGACGACGAAAAGAACTCCTCCCTACTCATGATGGTTCAAATCCGGGTGCCCGCACCAAGGGACCCACACCACCACCATGCTTCTTCCGTCAGTCTGAAAAGCGTGGACTGCGCAATGCATGAGCACTCTCAGCGGAGTGTCTTACAGTGACGCAATCTGCCCCTCCAAAATTCGAGCAGCGTCTCAAACGATACCTAGAAGATGTCCAGAGGCAAAATTCCGAGGCAGGAAAAGCGTACCTCTATCTTGAGTTCGTGCGTGACGTGTTCAGCCAAATAAACGTGGACTACATGGAGCAGCTCTATCCCGACCTTGAAAGATACATGAAATACAAGTCGAAGACGCTCGTTGTGAAAGGCAAGCCCGATGCTTTCCTAAGCAACGTGATTGTCGAGTTCAAGATAGAACTAACCAAACCCGCTCGCGAAGAAGCCGAAGCCGAACTGCGAAAATACATAGCAATCTTGTGGTCAAAGCAAGGGAAGAGCAGAGTCGCATACGTCACCGTTGCGACAGACGGGATTGACTCTATTGTTTACAGACCAAGAACCTCAGTATCTTCTGGAGAAGAGGTTCCGCCTGACGCAGTCTCATTAGACATCATAGACCGCCTTGCCCTAAACAAAGCTAGCCCAGGTCAGGTCTTCATCTGGCTTGACCGCTATATGCTCTATCGCACGCTGACGGTTGCGACAGCCGAGGGGATTTCGGACGAGTTCGGCTTGGGGAAATCGGCATACAATGATACCTTGCCGCTTATTGAGAAGGCTTGGGAAGAGACGAAAGAAAAGACCCTCTATGAGCAATGGGCATCCTATCTCCGCATCGTCTACGGCACCAAAGTTGAGTCTGAAGAACTGTTCCTCAGACACGCCTACCTGGCAACACTGGCAAAACTGATGGCTTACGCGACAATGTCAGGTGGAGCTCTTCCCATCTCTGAAGAAGAGATAGTAAGGATTCTTGAAGGTGACAAGTTCAGTCAGGAATGGGGCATATGGAATTTCGTAGAAGAGGATTTCTTCTCTTGGGTGGCACGAGACCCGAATGGAATCCAAGCGACACAAAACCTGCTTGAGAGAATCTCTTCATACGACCTCACGAAGATAGATGAGGACATACTCAAGGGACTCTATCAAGGTCTTGTAGATGCAGAAGAGCGTCACGATCTAGGCGAGTACTACACTCCAGACTGGCTTGCCGAATATGTGGTCTTGAAGACCCTTGCCCATAACACCTCTGGAAGTGTCCTAGATCCAGCCTGTGGGTCTGGGACATTCTTGGCGGCAGCGATCCGCGCCAAGAAGAACTCTCTAGCAGGAAAGATGACGGGAAGGAAGCTTCTAGAGCATATCATAGCAACGGTCGCAGGAATCGACATTCATCCTCTCGCCGTCTTGATGGCGCGTACATCATACTTGCTCTCAATCGGTACCGAACTACTGAATCTGCGAGCAGGAGAGCTAGTCGTGCCTGTCTACATGGCTGATTCGATTCGGCTACCAGAAGAAAAACAAGCAGATCTGCGAGGCATTGAGTGCTTGACCGTGAATGCAGACGGCGTCCAACTCAGAGTTCCGACAGTTATGACGAAAGATCCTGCCTTGGCAGACCCAGCGGTTGAAACCGCAAAACAGTATGCCAAGCTCATCTTGAAAGGTGAAACACCCGAAGAACAAACGATTTTCAACGAACTCGTTCGGCGTAGTGAAGCACTCCGCAAACTGCTGCTGCAATCGAAGGAAGGAAAGTCGCTTGCAGGCGTAGTCCTTGCCTTGGCTCAGGACATGGCTAGCCTGATGAAGGCGAAGAAAGACACCATCTGGGGCTTCATACTCAAGAACAAATACAAACCCCTCTTTCTGCGAGATAGAAAGGTCGAGTTTCTGATCGGTAATCCACCTTGGCTGTCATATCGCTTTGTGGAGAGTCCTGACTATCAGGAGTTTCTGAAGCACGCAATACTGACCGAGCATGCTCTTCTTGCGAAATCTGATGCTGAACTGATAACCCAGATGGAATTGGGCACACTCTTTTTCGTTCGCTGCGCCAGCCTATACCTGAAGCAAGGTGGTCGTATCGGTTTTGTTCTGCCAAGGAGTATTTTCACAGCGGGACAACACGATAACTTCCGGAGACTGAAATTCGTTCCACTCCTTGCCATTAGTCAGATCATAGACCTCTACGACGTGAGACCAATCTTCAAAATGCCTGCGTGCGTCGTGATTGCACATAAGGAGAAGTAGTAACATGCCGAAGTTCGATGCCGAAGTCATCTCGGGTAAGTTGCCTCAGAAGAATATGCGACTCAAGGCGGCAAAGCGACTGCTCAAAGTTGAGCCTACTAAGCTTGAGGTTTTCTCAATTGGTGACAGAACATTTCTGGAAGTAGCGGATTTTGCCAACGTGATGGAACTCATTGAGGCAAGACAAAGAAGCGACTACTATGAATCCTTTGGTGCGGGTGCTGCCATTTACCCGAGGCAGTTTTGGTTTGTAGATGTTCTTGTCTCACCTCGCTTGGGGATCAATCCGCGGATGCCAGCTGTGAAATCCTCGCAACGAGCAATAACGCTAGCGAAGAAAGACTACGTCGGAGTTGAGATAGAGGGGCAGGTCGAGAGTGAATTCCTATTCCAAGCTACGACGGGTTCGGAACTCGTACCGTTTGGTCATTTGCCTTTTCCGTTGGTAGTTCTTCCTGTTGAGGCAAACTCAGCGACAGGAGGGAAATATAGAATCCTGGTCAGCGATGAGGCAAAGACGCGAGGGTTCAGTGGGCTCAAAGACTGGCTCTTGCAGGTTGAGCGCGTCTGGCACAGCAAGCGTGCGGAAAAGGCTGAAAGGCTAACGGTCTATCAATGGCTCGACTACACAAGAAAACTAACACGGCAAACTTCCAGGGCGAGATTCAAAGTGCTTTACAATAGCTCTGGAACCTACCTAGTTGGTTGCGTTGCGCTCAATGGATCATTTGATGTGAAAGTCGATGACTCCAGCGTGAAATCCAACGGGGTCGTAGCAGAAATCACAACGTTCTATTGCGACATTGACAGTGAGGACGAAGCACATTACATCGTCGGTTTTCTGAACGCACCAATCATTGACAGACTAGTCAAGCCCATGCAAGCGAGAGGCGATTTCGGCGAGAGGCACATCCACAAGAAAGTGCTTGAGCTACCGATCCCAAAGTACGAACCTCATAACAAAACACACAAAGAACTCAGCGACCTAGCCAAGGCATGCGCGGGCAAAGTCGAGCAGGCGCTCCCTGCCTTGCGCGAGAAATATGATAGCATTGGCAAGATCAGGCAACTAATCAAAGAAGACCTGAGAGCCGAAATAGCCGAGATAGATAAGCTGGCGAAGACAATCTTGCTCTCACGTCGCAAGGCTCAGAAGCTGGACAAACTCCTGCAATCAGATTCTTGAGAGCAGAGCAACCCTTGTTTAGACCGGGCGCGCCGCATATGATACGGGATAGAAGTCGGAATGACGTGGAAGGAATAGTCTTCCCAATACTCCCAAACCACCTCGAACGATTTTCCAAGGGTCAGAAGACTGTGTTCGTGAAATTTGTTGGCAGGGGCAGTCTTCCCGAGACGATACAGCGAGGTTCTAGGTTGTTCTTCTACGAGTCCAGATCAAAATGAGATGTTTAGCGGTGACACCTTCCCCTGTCGCACTCTGTCGCATTTCATCGCATTCTGTTCTCTACCTCCCTCTTCACCCCCTTGTTTCCACTGGACGCGACGTTGAGGAGTAGTTGCGGCAAGCCTGGGGCGCTGGAATGGAGTATATATGGCGTAACGCACGCCCCAGCTCTTGAGGATATTCCGCTGACGGGTAGAGACGGGACTCTTGTGCCATCCCAGCCATCCCCCCCAACTCAAGGTCAAGGAGAGAGAGTCAAGGAGAGAGAGGATGCCGGGAAGCGGAGAGCTAGACGTAAGTGTGTCAAATATGTGTGCAAATGAGGCAACGTATTTTAACTTCTTGTCATTATCCGCGTGCGACTAGCAATGTCTGTAGGACTGAGGAACTGGCTCAGGCGCGTGCCTTGGAGAATCAAGCGCATTCTCGGAAACGTAGCGTATAGACTTCGCTTGGTCCGGGCGCCTGGAGGAGCTGGATTGAAACCTTCGTGGTTCATTATCTTCGTCGTGGTAGTCGGATTGGCCACGTTCTTTCTAGCAGGCGGAATTTATGACCTCCTAGAGAAACCGGTCTCTCTTCTCCCGAAATCCGGTCAACAAGGCTGGACGTTCATTTATCCAAGCGGCCTCTCAGGCCAAACACTCAACGAGAGCATACTGTCTGCATTGCTGTATCTGATCGGCATGTCAGGCCTTTACATGCTCTTCAGAAGTACCAGGTTTGCATATCGACCCAGAAACGCGTACATTCTTCTCATCGTCGGATTCCTGACGACGGTACTGGTAATTTACTACACAGGACAGCTTCTCGCTCAGAAGGGCGGCTGACTGGAGACTGAGACCTACCATCGGCGGTTCTTCAGCCGCAACATGTACGCTACTGCATTAGAGAGCAGATGAATCGGCAGAGTCGCGATCACCAAGATCAAGACAGCGCCCACGGTTACGTTGAGTAGCGGACGAGTAAACAGAATCGCTCCTAGAATGAAGTCCAACTGATCTACTACGGGAAGAGGATTTCCCGGGGCGATATCGAGTCTCCGTTTGAGGAAAGCTCCGAATAGATCACCGA